>Ga0335080_10000664_pt1 | contig 32113 bp, 32 predicted proteins | sample Lox_Sample_34_FD_206720 | JGI IMG/M metagenome (GOLD analysis project Ga0335080, IMG submission 206720) | Soil microbial communities from Loxahatchee National Wildlife Refuge, Florida, United States - Lox_Sample_3.4 | ecosystem: Environmental > Terrestrial > Soil > Wetlands | place: USA... | reverse complement strand
AATCGCGATTCAACTGGTGCGTAACGAAGAGCCGCTCGAGCATCGCGCGACGGATTTCCCGGTCCGGCTCCATGATCTCGGCCACGAGTCCGCCTCCGAGGCGCGAGATCAGCCGTGCCTCCATTCCGGTGAGCTTGCTGGGATGCACCGGCGCGGTGAACAGGAGCTGACGTTCCTGATCGAGAAACAGATTGAACAGATTGAACAGCTCTTCCTGTGTCCGATCCTTCCCGGCGACGAGGTGGATGTCGTCGAGCAGCAGAGCGGTCGCGCGGCGGTAGCGTGCGCGCCACCACTCCACGCGATTCCCATTGATGGATGTGATCAATTCGTCGATGAACGTCTGCGTGGACAGGCACGCGACGACGGCGCCTGGCTGCTTGGCCAGCTCGAGTCCGACGCCGTGCAGGAGATGCGTTTTCCCCGACCCGCTCTTTCCGATGAACACGAGCGGGTTATACCGCTTGCCCGGTTGCTCGAGCACGGCGCGCGCGGCCGTGACCGCAACCTGATTCGCCGCCCCGGTGGCGTAATTCGCGAGCGGGAACGCGGCCGATGGACCGTGCGGCGGCGCCGAACCGACGAGCACCTGCGACGCGGCCGCTTCCGCTTCGGTCATCCGCTCGGGATCGCGGAACAGGCTCTGGCCCGCGGCCTGCGGATCGAGCGCCGCCACCTCGTTCTCCAGGGTCCGGAGCCGCTCGACGTCGCGGGCAAATGCCGCGATCTCCGCATCGACCGCCGGCGGGGTGTCGCGCTCGAGCAGGACCTCGAGTCGATGGGTCCGGTAGCCCTCGCCCTCCCAGCGCAGGATGGCCTCGGCCACGCGAGCGCGCCATGCCTCCACGGCCTTCCCGACGGTGGCAGTCACGTCATCGAGGAACGATCCAAACTCGTCCGCCGAGCCCGCGACGCGAGCGGCCGCCGGCGGCGCCACCGCTCTCTCGAGTCCGAGCAGTTGCTTCGCGCCCTCCGCGTTGAGGGGCGTGTCGTTCACCGCCTGGTAGGCGACCATGCGGTTCAACGCGCCCATCAGCTCGCGCACGTTCGGGAATTCGGCCGTCGCCACCGTTTCGAGCACGCCGGGCTGGAAGTTCGCGCCCCGTTCCTCGGACTTGCGGCGCAGGATCGCTACGCGGGTCTCGTAATCGGGGACGCCGATGTCGACCACCAGGCCCCCCGAGAACCGCGAGATGAGCCGCTCGTCGAGATCAGCGATCTCGGCCGGAGGGCGATCGCTCGTCAGCACGATCTGGTGGCCGCCGGACTGCAGCGCTTCGATCAGCCGCAGCAGCTCCGCCTGCATCTCCTTGCGGTTCGTGAGGAACTGCACATCGTCGATCAGCAGCACGTCGACGTTCTGAAACCGGCGGCGAAACGCGTCTCCTTGCCCCGCCGCCACGGCGGCGTGGAACGCCTCGACGTATTCGTCCAGGCTCAGGTACTCGATGTTCAGATTCGGAAACAGCTTCTTCGCGCTTTGTCCGATCGCCATCAACAGGTGTGTCTTGCCGAGGCCCGAGACGCTGTAGACGAACAGCGGGTTGTAAACCGTTCCCGGATTCTCGGCCACGGCGCGTCCCGCCGTTACCGCCAGGCGGTTGGCCGCGCCGACCACGCATGTCTCGAACGACAGCCGGGGATTGAGCGCCGTGGTCATGCGGTGGTCCCGGCGGACAGACGCTTCAGCACCAGCTCCGAGATCGCCTTGAGGGTCTCGAACACACCCCGGCCGTGGAGCGCGTCGGCGGGAAGGCTCGGGACCGCGCGGAAATTGAGCGCATCATCGAGCTCCGCCGGCTCGAGAATCAGCTCACGCGGCAGGTCCTGCTTGTTGTATTGCATGACGAGGGGGAGCGTGCGGACGTCGATCCCAAGCTCGAGCAGATTGCTCTGCAGGTTCTGCAGGCTTTCGACGTTCTCGTCGAGCTGCCGGGCCTGACTGTCCCCGACGAACACCACGCCGTCCGCGCCCTGGAGCACGAGACGCCGCGTCGCGTTGTAATAGACCTGCCCCGGCACCGTGTACAGCTGGAACCGCGTGCTGAAGCCCGAGATCTGACCCAGATCGATGGGGAGAAAATCGAAGAACAGCGTGCGATCGGTTTGCGTCGCGAGCGACACCATCCGTCCGCGCCGGGCCTCGGGGACGCGGCCGTAGATGTAGTGGAGATTGGTGGTCTTGCCCGATCGTCCGGGTCCGTAGTAGACGATCTTGCAGGTGATCTCGCGGGTCGTGAAGTTGACGAGGGACACGTGCTATCTCCCGAACAGCGTGTCGAGGCTGTCGCTCAGCTGGCGCTCGAAATCGGCCGCCAGCACCTGCTTCGGGACGCCGGTCTTGGGACTCGCCGCGTGCAGCTCCGTCCGGAGTTGCTCGAAAAATAACTGCACCAGCCCGATCGATGAAACGTCGAGGTCGTACACCACCAGAACCACCACCATGCCCTGATGGGTCGGCGCGTTCGCGAGAAAGATTCCGTGACGCTCTCCCTGGTGCGTGAGCGCGGCAAACGGCGGCTCGCCGAGTTGGCGCGCGATCTCGGTGGTCGACGCCACGATCGCCGAACTGAGTGCGGCCGCCGACATGACGTCGAGCGCGCGCGCGAAGCCATGCTGCGCCAGCACCTGCCCCGCGGGCGTCATCAGCAGCACCAGCCGCGCCGCAGCCTCCCCGACGAACTGCTTGAGGGGATCGAGCGTCCACGTCTCCACCGCGCGCGTGGTCATCCGACCAGCTCCGCGGCGCGCAGCAGCTCGAGCCGGACCAGTCCGACATTCACCTCCGTCTCGGCCACGGCCACGATGAGGACTCCCGACGGCGCGGGCACCACGAGCAGGGCACCTTCGGTGCACTGCAGATGCCAGAACAGCGCGGCGCCGATGCCCCCCGCGGCCATCGCGCGCGACAGCCGGTTCGCGAGGCTGCCGGCGAGCGCCGCCACGGCAGGACCCTTGATGCCCTCCATCAGCTGCTCGGCGACCACCAATCCATCCGTTGCGGAGACGAGCATCGCGCCCCGGACGCCCCGGACTCGCGTGACGAGATCGAGCGCACGCACATAGCCGCTCATGCCTGTCGCTCCAGCCAGCGGGCGGCAACCTGTGCCGCGCGCTGCGCGATGATCGCGAGCCGCCCCATGGGCACCGCGCGATCGCGGATGATCAGCAGCAACGTTTGCGCGCTCGGTTGGGCCAGATGGACGTGTCCGCTCACACCTTCGGCGGCAAGACCGGTCCAGGTGCCGAGCCCTACGAGCTTCGCGGTCCGGGCGGCTTCCTGTGACACGCCGGCCAGGTACGCCGCCACGGGAGCGGTGACGTCGTTTCCCGAGCCATCCCGCAATGCGCCGCCCAGCACCTGGCCCGAGCCGTCGAGCAGCAGCAATCCTTCCTGCGCGCCCTCGAGCCCCGCGAATACGCGCTGCTCGTCGAGTGGACCAGACGACGCGGCCGGAGCCGGCGGCGGCGTCGGCGCCGGTGCGGCAGAGCTCGGGGGCGCCGGAGCGGCGGGCACGGCAGCGCTCTCGAATCCCAGTCCCGCCGCCGCCGCCCCCGCATCGCCGCCCTGCACCATGGCCACGGCCTGCGCGATGGTGGGATCGCTCGGCGAGTGGCGTTGCGCCGCCTCGAGGTGCGCGGCGGCCTGCTCCACGTCACCGACCTTGAAATACAGAAACGCGAGTCCTTTCAGCGCGCCCACGTGCGTGGGCGCGATCCGGAGCGTCATGTCCCATTCGTCGAACGCGCGCTCGAAATCGCGCTTGTCGGCCAGGATCCGCGCGTAGAGGTCGTGCGCATCCGCGAGATGCGGGTGCCTCTCGAGCCCCGAGAGAGCCACCCGATGCGCCGCATCGAGCTGGCCCTTGTGGCGCAGCAGCTCGCCCAAGCGCAGGAACACGAGACTCGTGGGGTCCTGGGCGAGCTGCGCGGACAACGACTTCACGTCCTCAGCCATGCTGCACCCCCGCACGGCCCAAGGTCAGCGCCGCGGCTTTCGCCTGCTGAACTTCTTCGACGCGAGCCGCCTCCGCGGGGCCATGCGGCGTGAGCCGTTCCCAATGCTCCCATTGTTCGACGGCTTCACCGAAGCGGCCGATCGCCGCGAGCGCGTGCCCCAGCAGGCGGTGCGCCGCCGCGAGCCGTGGGTCGAGCCGCACCCCCTGCCGCAGCGCCGTCACGGCCTCCGCCGGCCGTCCCGCCGCGAGCTGGACGCGGCCCAGCAGCAGGTGAATCGCCGCATTCTCGGGGTGCGCAGCGGCCGCCTGCTCGGCGGCCGCCCGCGCCTCCTGGTGGTCATGGCGTGCCAGCGCCGCCTCGGTGCCCGCCAAGAGCTCCGCGAGCTCGGCGGCCGACCCGCCTCCCGGGCGCTCGCGCGCCGCCGCCCCGGGATCGATGAGCAGAATCACGCCGGCGCTCTCGAGTCCGAACAGCGTCTTCGCGACGTCGAAATCCGAGCGGCCGAGCTGCCGCGCGATGGTGCGCACGTCACGCGTCGAGTCGATCATCGCCAGGACTTCCCATTCCGCCGGAAGCAGATCGAGCGCCGGGCTGGTGCCCGACGACAGCGCCGCCAGATGCGGCACGACGCCGACGTGCGGAACGCGCTTCTCGATCCGCGACCATTCGTCGATGCGGCGCGCGCCCTCCATGAGGAGCGCCTCGGTTCGAATCCGCACCACGGCGCGCATCGCCACGTCCGGCCCCGGCTCTTCGCTGAACGAGAAGAACCCCTCGTTCCAGCTCATGACTTCGAACACGACTTCCTCGATCTGAAAGCGCACCTGGCGCTCCACGTCGCGCGGCGTGACCGCGCCCATCTCCACGAGGATTTCGCCCAGTCGGCGCGCGTCGCCTTTCGTCTGCAGCTCGCGCGCGCGCTCGAGGTCCGATTCGGTGATCTTGCCGGTGCGGACGAGCAGTGTGCCGATCTGGTGCGGGTTGCTCCGCATCTCGGCGAACACCACCGCGCCTTCGTCGAAGTAGATCTTGCCGTCGTTCAACCGCAGATCCGACGTGACGCGCAGCACGCCCGTCTTCCGGCTCAGGTCGAGCAGCTGGAAGACGTCGTGAATCCCGAGCTCGCGTAGCGGTCCTTCGATCGGCATGCGTCAGGCCGCTTCCGAGGTGAAGATGTGCGCCAGGTCGAGCGCGGTACGCGCGTGCGCCCGGGCACGCTGCGCGTAGGGGCCGCTGGGATCGAGCCGCGTCACTTTCTCCCACGCCTCGACGGCCTCCGCGTAGCGATGCGCCAGCGCGAGGGCGACGCCCAGCTGGAACCACGCCTCGACGTGCTCGGCGTCGAACTTGAGCACGCGGCGGAACGCCTCGCGCGCCGCCTCGGCCCGCTTGTCGTCCAACAGCGCCCGACCCAGCAGCAGCAGCGCCTTCAAATCGTACGGGTCGTCCTCGAGCATGCTCGCGAGGCGCGCGATTGCCTCCCGCAGCCGCCCGATGCGGCGCAACAGATCGGCGCGGGCGAGCGCCGCCTCGTAAAATGTCGGCAGGACGTCCAGCGCCCGATCGTACGACCGCTCGGCCTCGCCCCAGTCCTCGCGCTGCTCGTGCAGCCGGCCCAGCTCGAGCCACACCTGCCCGTATCCCGGATCGAGCTCGAGCGCGGCGCGATAGGCGGCGAGCGCGCCCGTCCGATCTCCCACCTTCGCGGCGACATCGCCTTGCAGCTTGCGGAGGTCGGCGCGCTGGGGCGCGCGGGTCTGCGCCCGTCCCAGCACCGTGAGCGCGCCGGCGGCATCGCCACCCGCGGCCCGGCCCTTGGCGACCACGACCAGCGCCTCCACGTCGTCCGGCGTGCGCTCGAGCAGCTGCTCCGCGAGCCCCCGCGCTTCTTCGTCGCGTCCCAGGCTGAACAGCGCTTTCACCTCGCCGAGCAACGCGTCGCTGCGCGCGCCGTTTGTCGACCGCGCTTCGCGATAGCGCTCGAGCGCCTCGCCGTGCAGCCCGCGCCGCGCGAAGATCTCGCCCAGGAGCACCGAGGCATCGACGGGATCAGCGCCGCGCTGCACGGCGCGCACGGCCTCGGCGGCCGCGAGATCCATCAATCCCTTGCTCACGTAGTCGCGCGCGAGCTCGAGCGGGTCGTCCGCGCTCCGCGGGGGCTCAGGCCCGGCCGGCGCAGGCTCGAGCTCCTGGAAGATGTTGTCCAGGAGTCGCTGATCGAACGAGAAGTCCTCGCCCAGGGCTTCGGTCTGCACGTCGGCCGAGATTTCGGGAGCGATGCCGATGGTCGTCTTCTCGAACTGCAAATCGATGCTCAACGCGAACTTCTGCGAGACGTAATACGGATCGATCTCGAGTGCGCGCTTCGTCGCGCGCAACGCGCCCTCGAAGTCGCCGAGATTCGAGAGCGTGAAGCTCAGGTTGTAGTGCGCGCCCGCGTGCGCCGGGTCGGCTTCCACCGCGCGCACGAAGGCGTTGCGCGCGTCGGTGAACCGCTTCATCTCGACGAGCACGAGCCCGACGCCATTCCACGCCGGCGCCGATCCCGGCTGATCGGCGAGCATCTGCCGGTACGCTTCGAGCGACAGCTGAAAGCGCCGCAGCTGGTACAGGAGCAGGGCGAGATTGAGCCGCGCCGCGGCGAATCCGCGCTCGAGCTGCAGCGCTTTGCGAAATGCCTCGATCGCCTGTTCGGTATCCGATTGGTGCGTGAGCACCACGCCCAGGTTGTTCCATGCGAGCGCGTAGCGCGCATCGATGTCCACGGCCTGGCGATAGGAGGTGAGCGCGTCGGCCATGCGGCCGGCCTGGTGCAGCACGACGCCGTGTTCGTTCCACAGCTTGGGGGAATCGGGAATCTCGCGCAGCAGGGTTTCGTACAGTTCGAGCGCGGCCCCGAGATCGCGCTTCAGCAGATGCACCTCGGCCATCGCCTGCAGCGTGAGCCGCCGATCCTCGCCGCGGTCCAGCGCGAGGCGATATTCGCGCAGCGCCTCGTTGTAATAGCCCTTCTGCCGGAACGCGAGCCCGAGGTTGTAGTGCGCCAGCTCCTTGCTCTCGGCCAGCCCCGGCTCCGGAGCGTTCTGCTGGCGCAGCGCGTCGCTCTTACGCTCGGCGTTGTAGCGCTCGAGCGAGAGATTGGTCTGCGCGCGGGCCAGCGGCGGGTTGAGCTCGATGGCGCGCTTCGATGCCACGCGCGCGTCCTGGTGCCGCCCCAGGTCGCCCAGGACGAACGCCATCAGGTAGTGCACGTTCGCGTTGTCGGGATTGAGACTCACGGCGCGCTCGAGCGCCGCGAGTGCGTCGCCGTTCAGCCCGCGGGCGTAATAGACCTCTGCGAGATAGAAATGCACCACGCTCGACTCGGGATCGAGCTCGCAGGCGCGCTGAAACCAGTCGGTGGCCACATCCATCCGCCCGCGGTTCTTCTCGGCCAGCCCGAGCTGAATGATGGCGGCGACGTCGTCGGGCCGGCGTGCGAGCAGCTCCTCGAACTCTCCCGCCGCGTCCTCGTGCTGCCCGAGAATCGCGTACGCGCGCCCGAGCTCCCAGCGTGCGTCGCGGTCGTCCGGTGAATGGCGCAGCCGCTCGCCCAGCTCAGCCACGCGGCGGTCGTAGAACCCCGTGTCATTATGGGCGATCTCGAGGTTGCGCTGAGCGACCTGCATTTTGGGATCGAGCTCGAGCGCGCGCGTGAATTCCGCGATGGCTTCCGGAACGAGCCCCTTGCGGTAATAGAGGACCCCGAGGTTGTTATGCGCCCCGGCGTCCGACGGATCGATCCGGCGGGCAAACGATCGGAGGGCGGCGAGGTCGCGTTCGGAGAGCGCCGGCGCCGTCATGGGATCAGGTCACGCGAATGGCGTCGAAGATCGCCTTAAGAGACGCGAGATCCGGCAGGAGCAGGAAGTGGCCCCGCAGCCCCTCACCGTTGTCGAACCGGAATTCCGTTTCGACGCAGAAAATGAAATCGCGCTCGTGACCGAAATTGAGATAGGCCGTCGTGAGGACCGCGCCCGCCACATCGATGACGAGACTCGGCACCGACGGCAGGAGCAGCATGCCCATGAACTCGGAGAGCGCGTTCATGTAGGCGCCCGCGAGAATATTCCCGGCTTCCTTGAGGCAGGATTGCTCGAGCGTCTCGTAGCTTGCGGTCTGGCCCTTCGGCCGGCGCAGCAGCATGTCGCACAGCCGCCGGCCGACCGCTTCCGGCAACACGAGCAGCGTTCTCCCGGTGAGATCGCCCAGCATGTGCATGAGCACCGCTGCCACTACCGCCTGCGAATCACCCAACAGCTCGGGCACGTCCTCGAGCCGTGTGATGATGATGCGCGGAACCGTGATCATGATGCGCCGATCCGTCATCTGGGACAGCGCGGTCGCTGCGTGCCCCGCCCCGATGTTCGCCACCTCGCGCAGCGCATCGATCTGCAGCGCTTTCAATTCGCGGACGTCCTGCATCACGTAGGCCGCCCTTCCTAGACGAGGCCGCCGGCGTCGAGAATCAAGGCCGGCACGCCGTCGCCCATGATGGTCGCGCCACTGAAGAGGGGCAGCGTACCCCGGGGCGCATCGAATCCCTTCACCACGATCTCCTGTTGTCCCAGCATGCTGTCGACTACGAGCCCGGCGCGCCGCTCCCCCATTTCGAGCACGATGATCGGCCGTCGGGGCGGCACGTCGCCATCACCCACGGCAAGCAGACGGCGCAGGTGCACGAGCGGCACCACGCGATCGCGCAGCACGATCGCCTCGCGCCCTTCGAGGGTCGTGGTCGGCGCGCTCCCGAGCTCGATCGTCTCCGAGACGTACGTCAACGGCAGCGCATACCGCTCGCGACCCACGCTCGCGATGAGCGCCCGCACGATGGCGAGCGTGACGGGAAGCCGCAGAACGAACGTCGTTCCCCGCCCCTCATCCGAGCGCACTTCGACGCTGCCGCCGAGTGCACGCAGCCGCGTGACGGCGACGTCGATGCCCACGCCCCGGCCGGAAACGGCGGTGACCGACTCGGTCGTCGTGAACCCCGGCCGCGCGATGATCCGCAGCAGCTGGTCGTCGGTGAGGTTCTCGGCATGCGGGTCGACCAATCCCTCGCGTTTGGCACGCTCGAGCACCTTGCGGCGGGGAATGCCGCGGCCGTCATCCGAAATCGTGATGATCACGCTCGAGCGCTCGCGCACCGCCGCGAGCACGATCTCGCCCTCGGGCTTCTTGCCGGCGCGCCGCCGCTCTTCCGGCGGCTCGATCCCGTGGTCCACCGCGTTGCGGAGCATGTGCACGAGCGGATCGCCCAGCTCGTCCAGGATCGTGCGGTCCAGCTCGATCTCTTTTCCCTCGACGCGGAACTGCACCTGCTTGCCGAGCTGGCGCGCACTGTCGCGCACCAGCCGGGGAAACCGGTCGAACACCTGCCACACGGGCGTGAGACGAGCCTGAATGATTTGATCCTGCAGATCACGCGAGAGGCGCGCGACGCCGAGGGCGATGTCGTCGATCGCCGGGTCGCGGCGCGCCACCGCCAGCTCGTTCAACCGTCCACGCACGATCACGAGCTCGCCGATCAGATCCATCAACGCGTCGAGGCGGCGCAGGTCGACCCGCAGATGCCGCGCGCGTCCCGCCTCGCTCCCCGGCGCCGCCGTCTGAGATTCGGGTCGCGGCGCCGCGGGCTCGTCCGCGGCCACGTCGACGGATTCCACGTCGCCCGCCCGTTCGATTGCCTGCACGACGTCCGCGATGGACGCGGGCGTTTCGAGACGGAAGGCAAAGTGCCCGTCGAAATCTTCGGATTCGAACGTTTCGGTCGGCGGTGAGACGGCCCGCACCGTACCGAGCGCGCCCGCATAACGCAGCGCGATCAGCGCCCGGCCACCCTTGAGCGGCGCCGTTTCGCGCAGCGCGACGCGCACGAGACGCCCGGCGGGCTTGAGGGTCCGCGCTGGTTCTGGTACGCGCGGACTCGGGTCCGCATCTGGCGTGCCGCTTCCCGCTTCGCGCTTCCCCTTCTCCTCTCCCCCTTTCCCCTTTCCCGACGCGAGGGCGAGGTCGCGCAGCACGGCATCGAGGTCCGCGTCTCGCTCGCGACCGGCAACCGCGAGCCCGATGCTCGATTCGAGCGCATCGACCGCGCGGAACAGGAGCTGGAGCACTTCGGGACTGACGGGGGCGGCGCTGCTGCGAATCCCATCCAGCAGGCTTTCCGCCGTATGCGCGAGCTCGGCCACACGCGCGTATCCCATCGTGGCCGCCATGCCTTTGACCGTATGCATCGCGCGGAAGATGCCGCTCACCGGGTCACGCGCCGACGGATCACGCTCGAGCGCGAGCAGCAGCTCGTTGCAGGCGCTCACATGCTCCCGGCTCTCCGCCAGGAACAGGTCCGCGTACTGCGAAAGATCCATGTTAGCCGAGCACTCGCTGCACCGCTTCGAGCACCCGTGAAGGTTGGAACGGCTTGACGACGAAGTCCTTGGCGCCGGCCTGAATCGCCTCGACGACGAGCGCCTGCTGGCCCATGGCGCTGCACATCAGAATCTTGGCGTCGGGATCCTGGCGGACGATTTCGCGCACCGCGTCGATGCCGCCCATATCCGGCATGACAATATCCATGGTGACCAGATCGGGTCGGAGCTGGCGGTATTTCTCCACCGCCTGCGCGCCCGTCTCCGCTTCACCAACCACCTCGAACCCGGCCTGAGCCAGGATATCGCTGATCATCGTCCGCATGAAGATCGCGTCATCGCAGACGAGGACAGTGTGATTCACACACCCTCCCTAGGATGCGAAAACAGGACCGAGAAGCGCGTCGGTGTCGAGGACGATGAAGAGTCGTCCATCGCGCCGGCCGACCGCCTGGACGAGGGTGGGATCGACCCCGGGCAGAGCCTGCCGAGGCTCGAGGGCATCTCCACCCACCGCGAGAAGGTCGACCACTTCATCCACCGTGAAACCCACGAGGCGGCGGGCGGGCGCGACGCCGAGCTCGAACAACATGGTCGTCGCGGCATCCGTGGATCCGGCGGCGGCCGGCTGGCCCAGGGCCCGCCAACCATCTATCACCGTGATCAGGTTGCCCCGGACATTGACTAGCCCCCGCACCACCTCCGGTGCACCCGGAATTCGTGTTGCTGGGAACTGCGGCAGGATCTCTCGGACCAGGTCGGCGGGTGCCGCGCAGGCCAACTCGCCCACCCGGAAAACGAGCAATCGGACCACCCCGCCGTCACTCATCCGATGCGAAGAAGCCAAAATATGACAATGGGTTGGGCTGAGCAAGCAATGTGTCGTCTTCGGCCGCTCTGGCCAGCGCTTCACGCAAATCGGCAGGCCATTCTGACCGCAATGTGACCCGTACACCGGTCACCGGATGGTCGAACGTGAGCACCGCGGCGTGTAGGGCCTGGCGGGGCGTTGCGGCTTCGATGCGCTCGGCTTCCCCCCGCAAGGACCCTGTCACCCGGCGGCTCCCACCGAACGCGTACTCCCGATCACCCACCACCGGATGCCCCACGTGGGCCAGGTGCACCCGAATCTGGTGGGTCCGGCCCGTCTCGAGCTCGAGGCGGAGCAGATCGACATGAGCAAACCGGGCGAGCACGGCCGCATGCGTGACGGCGTGACGGCCTCCCGCCAGTACCGTCATGCGTTGACGGTTCGTGGGATGGCGCGTGATCGGCGCTTCGATGCGCACCGGACTCCTGGCCAGGTGCCCCCAGGACAGCGCGGCATAGCCGCGTTTCACCTTGCGATACTCGATCGCCCGAGCCAGACGACGATGCGCCCGGTCGGTTTTCGCAATCAGCAGGAGGCCGGACGTGTCCCGGTCGAGGCGATGCACGATGCCCGGCCGGCCGGCTTCGCTTCCCTCGGACAGCGGCGTGCCCCTCCCCACGAGCACGTTGACGAGCGAATCGTTCCAATGACCCGGACCCGGGTGCACCACCAATCCGGCGGGTTTATCGATGACGAGCAGGTGCTCGTCCTCGTATGCGACGGTGAGATTTCGCTCGGCGGGCTGATAGACGCGGGGAGCGGCTTCGGGCGGGAAGTTGACCGAGACGACGGTGCCGCGCGCGAGACGAGCAGACGCCCGGAGCGGGCGTCCATCACTTTCGACCCGTTTGTCGGCAATGAGACGCGCGGCCGCGGTTCGGGACAGCGCGAGTTGTTCGGCGAGAAAGCGATCCAGGCGATCGGACTCGGGTACCGCCACACAAAAGGTGACGGTCACGGCTCCGTTGCCTGAGCCTCCTCGTGCCGCTCGTGGGTGCGGCCTTCGAGCCAGAGCGAGACGGCGAGTGTGATCGCCCCGACCGTGATCGCGGAGTCAGCCACATTGAAAGTGGGCCAGCGCATCACCCCGACGCCAACATCGACGAAATCCACCACGCCGAGCGAGCTGCGCAGGCGGTCCAGCACGTTGCCCACCGCGCCCGCCGAAACGAGTGCCAGGGCGATGAGGCGCACGCGGTCGCCCGGTCGCGTCCCGCGCACCATCGAGCCGAGCACGAACAGGGCCGCAATAGCGAGCCCGAAGAAAATCCAGCGCGAGTACAGGCCCAGACACAGGCCGAACGCGGCGCACTGGTTGTAGACCAGCCGCAGCTGGACGTAATCGCCCAGTACGGAGACGGGCAGGTGCCGGGCCAGCAGGGCCTCCGCGAGCATCTTCGTGACGAGGTCCAGGACCACAACGGCGCCCGCGGTCATCCAGAACAGCCGCCGATCAGCGCCGCTGGTCATCTTCTTCCTTCGCCTTGCACTTGATGCACAGCCGCGCGTGTGGCAGCGCGTCGAGCCGCTCGAAGCTGATGTCTTCGCCGCACTGCTCGCAGCGTCCGAACTTCTCGGGAGCCTGATACAAGCGGCGCAGCGCCTGATTCACGTGCCACAGATAGCGCCCTTCCTGTGACGCGAACAAGAACGCCTTCTCGCGCTCCATGGCATCGGTGCCTTGATCGGCCATGTGGAACGAATAGCTCGAGAGGTCGCCATCCGACGCCTGCAGGCTCGAATTGAACGACTCGCCGTAGTAGCCCAGCTCCTTCATCACGCGCGAGCGCTCCTCGAGCAATCGCTTCTCGAGATGGGTGAGCTGCTTCTTGTTCAGGCCCTTTGCCTTCGACTTGGATTTCGTCGGCATTATCGAGTTCCGCCCTTTCGTCCGTCACAGCGCCGCAGGCCAATCGTGACGCGGCGCCCTTCGATGTCCACTTCCGAGGTCACGTCTGCCTGCTCGAGGACGGTGCGCAACGCCGTCTTTCGCGCCAGTGTTTCCCCCTCGACGAAGCCTTGGAACGCCCGTACAGCGGCGACCACTTCCTCGTCGCCCGAGATCGACAGCTCGATGCGCGTCGTGTAGTCGTAACCGGCGTCCTTGCGCAGCCGCTGCACCCGATTGACGACCTCGCGCGCGAGCCCCTCCTGCACCAGCTCCCGGCTGAGCCGCGGGTCGAGCGCCACGACGTACGGCCCGTCCGCCTGGATCACCCAATCGCTCGCGACTTCGCGGGCGATCGTGACATCTTCCGGTCCGAACTCGTACTCCCCGTGCCGCACCGTCTCGCCGCGCTCCAGCGCGCGCAGCGCGTCCGGCCCAAGCTCCGACACGGCGGCTGCCGCTCGGGGAGTCTCCTTGCCGTACCGCTTGCCGAGACTCCGAAAGTTGGCCTTGCCCTTGAGTGTCACGAGATCGTGGTCCGATGCCACAACCTCACATGCCTTAGCGTTAACTTCCGCAGCCAAGATATCTAACAGGTCGTGGAAGGCGGGGCCCCTGACCTGGGCGGGGACGGCCACCTGGATGCGTGCAACCGGTTGCCGCACACGCAGGTTTCGGGCCTCCCGTGCCGCCCGCGCCAGGGACGCGAGCCGCCGGACCGCGTCCATCGCTCGGAGCAGCTCCGGCGCGGCCCGCCCGCGGTCCGCCGGAAACGGCGCCAGGTGCACCGATGTGCCGGTGAGCGCCCGGTGCAGCCAATCCGAAATAAATGGTGCCACGGGCGCGAGCAGCCGTGCCGCCGCCACCAGGGCCTCGTGCAGCGTTTCGAGCGCCACGGGATCGGTGGCCCGGTCGGGCGCCCAGAACCGTGGGCGATTCCGCCGGATGTACCAGCGCGACAAGTCTTCGCCCACGAAGTCCATGATCGCGCGCGTTCCCGCGGTCACATCGAACGCCGACCACGCCGCTCGCACCTGACCCACGACTTCGTCGAGGCGGGCGAGCAGCCAGCGATCGGCAAGCGGACGTGCCTCGAGCGGCGTTGCAGCTTCGGGCTTCCACTGCTGGGCGTACAACGCGAAAAACCGGTACGTCTCACGCAGCGTAACGAGAAACCCACCGACGAGTTTGGGAATCTCAGTGCGGTCGAACCGCTTCGGCAGCCAGACCTGGCTCTGTCCCACCAGGTACAGCCGCACCGCATCCGCGCCGTGCTCGCTGATTACCTCCCAGGGGTTCACAACGTTCCCCCGGCTCTTGGACATCTTTTGCCCCTCGGCATCGAGCACCAGCTCGTTCACGATCACGTTCCGATAGACGGGCGAGTCGAACGCGCCGATGCCGATCGCGAGCAGCGAATAAAACCAGCCGCGGGTCTGGTCCACCCCCTCGCAGATGAAATCCGCGGGAAAATGCGCGCGGAATTCCGCCTCGTGCTCGAAGGGGAAATGCCACTGCGCGTAGGGCATCGAGCCGGAATCGAACCAGGCATCGATCACGGGAATGACCCGCCGCATCACGCCGCCGCATTGCGCGCAGGGCCATGTGTACGCGTCGATGAACGGCCGGTGGGGATCGAAGTCGCTCGGCAGGTCCTTACCCCAATGGGTGCGCAGCTCGGCAAACGACCCCACCACGGTGCGATGCTCGGAATCGCGATCGCACTCCCACACATTGAGCGGCGTGCCCCAGTAGCGATCGCGCGACAGCGCCCAATCGACGTTGTTTTCGAGCCACTCGCCAAACCGCCCGCTGCCGACTTCCGGTGGATGCCAGCCGACCTGCGCGTTGGCGTCGAGCATGCGTGTCTTCAACGCCGTGGTGCGGATGAACCAGGAATCGCGCGCGTAATAGATCAGCGCCGAATCGCAACGCCAGCAGAACGGATACGTGTGCTCGATCGGCCGGGTTTCGAGCCAGCGGCCTTCCGCCTTCAGGCGATCGATGATGAGACGATTGGTGTCCTTGTCGGTGACGAGCCTGCCATTGATGTCGGCCCAGCGCGTGCCCTGAAACGTGCCGTCCGGCGCGACGGGATTGACGAACGCGAGGCCGTTGTCGCGGCCGGCCTGATAGTCGTCGGCGCCGAATGCCGGCGCCATGTGCACGAGGCCGGTGCCCTCGTCGGCCGACACGAAATCGGCCGCGATCACAATGGCGCGCTCCCCCTGCTCCGGAAGCGGCACCACGTCGAGCGGACGGGTGTAGCGCTGTCCCACGAGCTCGCGGCCGCGAAACGTCGCGACCCGCTCCGCCTGCGCGAGCGGTCGGCCGCCGACGTGCAGGTCACCGGCCCGCGCGCTGGCCACGATGTAGCGCGTCCGGCCGACGGCGTATTCCCCGTAGTCGAGGTCCGCATCCACCGCCACGGCGACGTTGGACAGGAGCGTCCAGGGTGTGGTCGTCCAGATCACGAGCTGCCGTCCGGGATCGGAGACCAGCGGAAACGTCACGTAGATGCTGTTGGTCTGTACGCGCTCGTAGCCCTGCGCCAGCTCGTGCGAAGACAGCGCGGTGCCGCAGCGCGGGCAGTAGGGCAGCACCTTGTGACCGCGGTACAAGAGCCCCTTCTCGTGCAGTCGCTTGAGCAGCCACCATACGGTCTCGATGTAGCCGTTGGTGTAGGTGATGTAGGGATGTTCGTAATCGAGCCAGTACGCGATGCGCTCCGAGAGCGCTTCCCAATCGGCCTTGTACTTGAACACGCTCTCGCGACACAGCCGGTTGAACTTCTCGATTCCGTACGCCTCGATCTGTTTCTTGCCGTTGCTGCCGAGTGTTCGCTCGACTTCGATTTCCACCGGCAGGCCATGGGTATCCCACCCCGCGATGCGGGTCACGGAATGCCCCAGCATGGTCTGATAGCGGCACACGAGATCCTTGATCGTGCGGGCAAACACGTGGTGAATGCCCGGACGGCCGTTCGCCGTAGGCGGTCCCTCGAAGAATACGAACGGCGTGGCGGTACTCGAGGCTGTTTCGGTCTGCGCGAACAACCGCTCCCGTTTCCAGGTCGCGAGCAGCTGTTGTTCGAGCGCGTCCGGCGAAAGCTCGGGATCGAGCTGCGGGTAGGCCATCAGTCGAGTCGGTCCAGCACGCCCTGAATCAAGGCCGTCAGGTGCGGCTCCGCGTCGCGCGCCACGGCGATGATGCGTTCCACCGTCGTGGGCGCGAGCGCGTCCGGCAGACACTGGTCGGTGATGATCGACACGCCGAGCACGCGCATGCCCATGTGGACGGCGGTGATCACTTCGGGAACCGTGCTCATGCCCACCACGTCGGCGCCGAGCGCGCGCAGCATGCGGTATTCGGCGCGCGTCTCGAGATTCGGCCCGGTCACGGCGACGTACACGCCCTCGCGCAGCGTGAATCCCCGCTCGCGGGCCACCCGGCGCGCGATCTCGCGGAGCCACGGATCATATGGCTCCGACATATCCGGAAACCGGGGACCGAGCGATTCGTCGTTGGGCCCGACGAGCGGGTTGTCGCCCAACAGATTGATATGATCGGCGATGAGCATGAGATCGCCGGGACTCCACAGCGGGTGCATGCCGCCGCAGGCATTCGAGACGACAAGCAGCCGCGCTCCCAGTGCGCGCAGCACGCGAACGGGAAACGCGATCTGCTGCAGCGTGTACCCCTCGTAGCGGTGAAACCGGCCCTGCATCGCAACCACCGGCCGCCCCGCCAGTCGGCCCAGCAGCAGCACGCCCGCATGGCTCTCGACCGTGGCGATCGGAAAACCGGGTATCTCGGTGTAGGGAATCCGGGTGGCGTCGGCGATCTCGGTGGCCAGAGCGCCCAGCCCGGTGCCAAGAATCACGGCCACCTCCGGGGTGAGCGTCGATCTCGCCTGAATGGCGCGGACCGCGTCCGCGATGATCATCCCGCTTGCTTGCCGTCCAGTGCCCGCAGCTCCGCCATTTGTCGGTCGAGAATCGCGCGAAATCCGCCGACGTAGGCCTGGAACTGCCGCTCGGCTTCGGCGAGCTGGCGCCGCACGGCGAGCTCCGCCGCGTGCGCCTCGTCCACGATCCGCCGCGCCTCGGCCTCGGCGTCGCGCCGAATCGCCTGGGCTTCGCGTTCCGCGGCCGTGCGGGTTTCCTCGCGCAGCTGCTGTGCCGTGACGAGTGCCTCGTTCAGCGCACGCTCCCGCTCGCGAAACGAACGCAGCTGGTCGGTGAGCGCGGCGAGCCGCTCCTCGAGTACCGAGCGCTCGCGCAGAATGCGCTCCAGCTCGTCGGCCACCCGCAGGCGGAAATCCTCGACGCCGAGCGGCTCGTAGCCGCGCAGCCTCTTGCGAAACTCCTGCTTCCGGATGTCGAGCGGCGTGAGATGAAACCCGCCGTTCGCTACGTCGTCCTCGGACCGAATAGCGCGGTACCCAACCGAAGCATCGTCGCTCCCTCCTCGACCGCTATGCCGTAGTCCGCGGACATCCCCATCGAGAGCGCTGGAACCCATAGTCCCTCCTTCTGCAACTCGTCGCGCAGCACGCGCAACGCGCGAAACGTGTTTCGTTGTACCGACAGGTCGTCGGTGAACGGGGCGATGGTCATCAACCCCTCGAGTTTCAGATGCGGCTGCGCCACCACGGCGCGCGCGACTGCCGGCGCCACAGCCGGCGTGCAGCCGCTTTTCTGCTGCTCCCCTGCCACGTTCACCTGCACGAGCACGCGGAGCTTCGACTCTTCCCCACTCTCCCCCGCCCGGCGCTCGAGCTCCGCCGCCAGACTCGCACTCTCCACGGAATGCACCACGGCAAAGCGGCCCGGAATGAACTTAGCCTTGTTGCGCTGCAGGTGACCGATGAGGTGCCACGTGAGCGGAGCCTCGGCGAGCGCCTCGATTTTCCCCAGCGCCTCCTGGACGCGATTTTCGCCGATGTCGGTCAGGCCTGAGGCTTGGGCGGCCCGCACCGCGTCGGGCCCGAACCCCTTGGTCACCGCGACGATGGTCAGGGGATGGCTCCATCCGGAGAGCGCCTGCCTGCGCGCGATTTCCTGTTGCACCCGGGCGAGCCGCTCGGGCAGATCCCGGAAATCCTGACTCAAGCTAGCGACGGTGCCGCTTCAACCGGTCGCCGCGAGCAACCGCTCACCGCCCTCCAAATGAGAGATCACGCCCGAGAGAAGATCGCGCACCTGCTGCGGGGTGAGTGGACGGTGCAGCAGTCCGTGGCTCGCGATCGATATCGTCGACGTCTCCTCGGAGACCACGAGCACAGTGGCGTCGGTTTCCTCCGAGAGCCCGAGCGCCGCGCGATGTCTCGTTCCGAGCGACTTGTCGGCCACCTTGAACTGCGTGAGCGGCAACACGCAGCCGGCGCCGATGATGCGGTCGCCGCGTATCAGCACCGCGCCGTCGTGCAGCGGCGAATATGGCGTGAAAATCGTCGTCAGCAGATCGGCCGACACCTTGGCCTCCATCGGAACGCCCGAGGAGATGAATTCCTCGAGCCCGATGTCCCCTTCGACGGCGATGATCGCGCCGGTTCCGGCGCGCGACAGGCGATCCATTGCCTCCGCGATCTCTTCAGCCACCGATTGGCGGTCGCTTTGCGAAAATCGCCGCATAAACCGTGACTGGCCCAGCCGGGCGAGGGCGTTTCGCAGCTCCGGCTGAAACACCACGACCGCCGCAAAGGCGCCGTAGGTGAACAACAGGCCGAGCAGGAAGCTGATCATCTGAAACTTCGCGAGCACCGCGGCAAAATAGGCGACCGAAAGGATCATCACCCCGATCACGATCTGCATGGCGCGGGTGCCGACGAGGAACAGCAGAAAGCGATAGATGACGAACGCGACGAGCAAAATCTCGACGACGTCAGGCCACAAACGGGGAATCAGGAAACGGTAGGAGTCGAAGCTCACGTTCGAGGTGTCGTGGTCGTTGCGCTTGCCACGTTCAGGGCCTCCCGCGCGAGGCTCACGTCGTGGACTCGGAAGAGCCGCGCGCCCCGCTCCCAGGCGAGGGCACAGGCAAGCGCGCTGGCGCGGTCGCGGTCCTGAACCGGGCGGCCCGTCGCGGCACCAAGAAATCGCTTGCGCGAGGGACCAACGGCTACAGGATAGCCCAACCCCACCACGGACGCCAGTTCGTCGAGCAATCGAAAATTCTGCTCGACGGTCTTCGCAAACCCAAACCCGGGGTCGAGCACGATGCGGTCGCGCGTCACGCCGGCCGCGAGCGCCTGCCCCGCGCAATCGGCCAGCTCGCCGGCCACGTCGGCCGCCACGTGGTGATAGGTCGCGAGCCCGTCCATCGTTTCCGGCGTCCCGCGGGAATGCATCAGGATCACGCCCACGCGGGCACCGGCCGCGACGCCGAGCAGCGCGGGGTCGAACCGCCCCCCCGAGATGTCGTTGATCGCGGCCGCCCCCGCGGCGAGCGCTGCCCGGGCCACCTCACTCTTCCGCGTGTCCACCGACACCGGCCCGAGTCCGCGGCTCACAATCGCATCGACCACGGGAATCACGCGCGCCAGCTCATCTGCTACCGCCACGGCGGTCGCTCCCGGTCGCGTAGACTCGCCACCGACGTCGATGACTCGGCAGCCGTCGGCCTTGAGCCGTTCGGCGCGCACCACGGCGGCCTCCGCGCCCATGAAGCTGCCGCCGTCGGAAAACGAATCGGGAGTGACGTTGAGTACCCCGATCAGCACCGGCGCATCGAGCGCAATGGATTCTCCCGCAATGCTCCAGCTCCGGGGCGGGTCGGCATAGGTCGCGAGAAACCGCGCCAGCGTTTCGCCGACGCGCTCGAGCCCTGGCGGCACACGATCGGCACGGGCGAGCGGCGCGAGGCGGCTCGCGGCCGCCGCGACGAGCGCCCAACCTTCTCCCGTGAGCAGGTCCGCGCCCGTGCGCGTACTCCAGCGCAGGAGCGCCTCCCGTTCAGATTCGGAGATGTCGTCGAGAACGAGCGACAGGGGCTGAACGCCCGTCGCGGCCAGCCACGCCGGCTGGGCTTCCCATCCACGCGCCGCGAGCGCCGCGCGCACCGCCTCCGGGGTGTGCGCGGCGAGCGCGGTAAGCTTCACGCGCCGGCGGGCTCGGGCGGAGGACTGCCGAGCACCGGCCCGCGGGACGGTGCTTTTTCCTTCGCCGGCTCCACCGCGGACGCGGTCGGTGCCGCCGGCGGCGGAGTGGGCGGCACGAGCGGCGGCAGCGGCCGCCCGGTCAGAATCAGATCGACCTGATCGCGGTCGAGGGTTTCGCGCTCGAGCAGTGCGTTGGCCAGGGCGTCGAGCTGCCCGCGATTCTCGGTCAGAATCGAGCGGGCCCGCTCGTAGGCTTCTCCCAGTAGACGCTTGAGCTCGGTATCGACGAGCTCCGCGGTCCGCTCCGACACTTCGCGCCGCTGTACGACCTCACGGCCGAGGAAGATCTCGGCCTCGCGATCGCCCACGGCGATCGGTCCTACCGCGTCGCTCATCCCGAACTGGGTCACCATCCGGCGGGCCAGCTCCGTGGCCTGCTGGATGTCCGAGTACGCACCCGTGGTCACCTTGTCGGCGCCGAATACCAGCTCTTCGGCGACCCGGCCCCCGTACGACATCGCGAGCTGCCCCACGAGCCACTGCTTGGTCACGTTGCGCCGATCCTTTTCGGGCAGGAAGAACGTGATCCCCAAGGCGCGGCCCCGTGGCACGATCGTGACCTTGTGAATCGGATCGACCCCCGGCACCGACAGGCCGACGAGCGCATGACCGGCCTCGTGATACGCGGTGAGCTTCCGCTCTTCTTCGGTCAGGACCATGCTCTTCCGCTCGAGCCCGAGCATGACTTTGTCTTTCGCGTCCTCGAGGTCGGCGTTATCGACGCTCGGCTTGTTGCGCCGCGCCGCGAGCAGCGCCGCCTCATTCACGATATTCGACAGCTCGGCGCCGGACAGACCGGGAGTCCCCTTCGCGATACGCTCGAGGTTCACGTTCGTGGCAAGCGGAATCTTGCGCGTGTGCACGCGCAGGATTTGCTCGCGACCTTTCACGTCGGGCATATCGACCACGATCTGCCGGTCGAACCGTCCGGGGCGCAACAGCGCCGGATCGAGAATGTCCGGCCGGTTCGTTGCGGCAAGCAGAATGACGCCATCGTTCGACTCGAACCCATCCATTTCCACGAGCAGCTGGTTCAACGTTTGCTCGCGCTCATCGTGGCCGCCGCCAAGCCCCGCCCCACGGTGCCGTCCGACGGCGTCGATTTCGTCGATGAAAATGATGCACGGGGCGTGCGCCTTGCCCTGCTCGAACAGATCGCGGACGCGCGACGCACCGACGCCCACGAACATCTCGACGAAGTCCGATCCCGACATCGAGAAGAACGGGCGGCCCGCCTCCCCGGCGACGGCCTTCGCCAGCAGCGTCTTACCCGTGCCCGGCGGCCCGACGAGCAGCGCGCCCTTGGGCAGGCGGCCACCCAGCCGCTGGAATTTTTGCGGGTCCTTGAGGAAATCGATGATCTCCTCGAGCTCCTGCTTGGCCTCGTCGCACCCGGCCACATCGGCGAAGGTGACTTTGGGAGTGTCACCCGAGAGCAACTTCGCCTTCGATTTGCCGAATGCGAAGGCGCGGTTCCCGCCCTGCTGCATCTGGCGCAGCATGAAGATGATCAGTCCGAGAATGAACAGGTACGGCAGGAAGCTGAACAGGAACACGCCGAACGACTGTTTTTCTTCCTTGGCCCGAACACTCACGTCCTTCTGCCGGAGCGTCGCGACCCACGAGTCACTCGACTCGAACGGCAAGAGCGTCGTAAAATGCTGCGCGCTGCGATGCCCGACCGTGACGGCCGTCTTGAAATCGCCGCGCACCTGCTGCCGCTCGGTGATCTCCACGCCGGACACGTTGCCGGCATCGAGCTGCGCGGTGAACTCGGTATAGGAAATGTCGACGGCGTCCTGGCGCCGGCTCGATGCAAACTGCACGAGGGCAATCGACCCAACGATGAGGAGGGCCCAGAACGACAGGGTCCGCAGCGTGCGGCCCCAATTGAAATCCCGCGAAGGCGGAAGGCGGTTCGCCATTTACGTCAGACTCGCAATATAAGGAAGATGCCGGAAATTCTCGGCGTGGTCGAGGCCATACCCCACGAGAAATCGGGCCGGAGCGTCAAAGCCCACGAACGACGGCTCGAGCTCCAGGGGTTGGGCCAGGTGCTTGTGTAGCAATGCGCAAATCCTCAGGCTCAGGGGACCGCGGGCACGCAGCCGCTCCACCAACCGGTTGAGCGTGCGCCCCGTGTCAATGATATCCTCGACTAGCAGAATATGTTTACCCCCGAGCTCCGTTTCGGGATCGTACAACAGCCGGACAGTGGCGCTCGAAACCGTCCCCGCACCGTAACTTGCGGCGACGAGAAAATCGACCTGCAAAGGCCGCTCGATACGCCGCACTAAATCGCTCAGGAATATGAAGCTGCCCTTGAGCAGACCGAGGACCAACAGGTCGCCGTCCGGGTAGTGTGCCGTGACTTCACGGCCCAGCTCGCGGACCCGGGCCGCGATGGTTGCCTCATCGAAGATGACCGCGGCGAGCTTATGCCCGCCGGTCTGGTTGAGACTCTCCATGCGTAACGTCGATCCGGACGGCCAGGGTTCCTGGGGTTGGTACCGAGACGGCGCCGCGACACACGCCTGGAATCCAGAGAACTGTGCTCTCGCCGCCCTCGTGCTGTGCGCCGTGAGTCACGATCGGATAGCCGGGTCGATCGGATCGGGGCACCCGCGCCTCCATCAGTAATTCACGAACCGGCCGGTGACCCACACCACCCAGCGGGTGGATGCGATCGCCGCTGTGATACCCGCGCACCTGAAACCCCATGCCGTCGTGAGCAATCCACGTGGTCCACCCAACCCGCTCGAGCCGCGCCGGCGCGGTCTCGGGTTGCCAGCGCACCTCAAACGTCCCGAACCTGACCTGGCCACGGTCGCCCTCGGCGACGATGTTCTGGTCACGCGGTTCTGTCGGCGCGCCGGCTGTCACACGCAACCGGTCGAACGCAATTTCCGCAAGCCAGCCTCCGCCCAGCGGCAGCGCGCGACCGGACGTTTTCCCTGCGAACTCCGCGAGACTCCGCGCCCGCTCCGGGCCGATGACGAGTCCCGCCCGTCGCGCCGCGGCCCTCAGCAGCGCCGAAGCCAGTGCGGCATCATACCGGGCCACGGGCGCACGAGCAACATCGAAACCGCGCGGAAGCAGCTGGAAATCGATTTCCGGGAGCTGATCGAGCAGCACGTCCCACGCACGCCGGTCCCATGCCGCGTACCGACCCACGCGGCGCAACGCGCGTGCGGCGTCCGGGCCCAGCCGTTCGACGATCAGCGGGAGCAGCGCGGTGCGGATCCACGAGCGCAGGTGCCGCGGGTCGCGATTGGCGGGATCATCGTGCACGGGAAGCCCGCGGGCGGCGACGTGCGCCCCGAGCTCGGCGCGGGTGAAAGGCAACAGCGGCCGCACCAACCCGCCACGGCTCGAGGCGGCAATCCCGGCCAGACCGGCCGGCGCCGTCCCCCGCAGCACCCGCAATACCACCGTCTCGATCTGATCGTCCGCGTGGTGCGCGGTCACGAGGTAACGCGCGCCGCGCCGTGACTGCACGTCGCGGAGCCAGGCATAGCGCGCCCGGCGCGCCAGCGTTTCAGTAGCGCGAGGTCCGAGCGTGAGCTCTGTGAGCTCGAACGGAAGCCCATACTGCTCCGCCTGCGACTGCGCGATTCGCGCGGCGGCGGCGCTTTGCCCGCCCGGCTGAATCCCGTGGTCCGCGTGCGCCACCACCAGCTCGAGCGCCAGCTCCGAGGCACGACCGGCGAGCAGATCGAGCAACGCCGCAGAGTCGGGGCCGCCCGAGACGGCCACGATCGCGATCCCCGGATCCGCAAGGAGCCTCGAGCGCTCGAGGTGAGCGCGAAACCGGTCCGTGAGCAGTGTCATATTATTAGCGCATGGACCCAGCCCGCACATACGAACTGCTGCGCAATCTCACGTCTCCCGTCGTCGCGATCACGGCGACGCGGGGCGCGAAATCCAACGGCATGATCTCGGACAGCGCCGTCCGCGCGTCAATCGTGCCAACGATCCCGCGTCTCTCCGTGTTCATTCACAAGTTCAACTTTACCCACGACATGATTTTCGAGTCCGGCGCGTTCGTGCTGCATCTCCTGCGTCGCGATCAATTCGAGCTGGTCCATCAATTGGGGTTCCAAAGCGGACGGAATCAAGACAAGCTCGCTCGAGTCCCGCACCATGCCGGCAAACTCGGCGCCCCGGTACTCGACCAATGCTACGCGCATTTCGAGTGTCGCGTAGTCAACGTCATGGACACGGGCAGCTCGACGTGCTTCCTGGGTGATGTCGTCGAAGTGGGATTCGGGAGCGCTCCCGCCTCGGAGGCGCAAGGCGAGGTGATGACGGCAGCGTACTTTCGCGGCAACATGCCACTCGACTGGCGCCGCCGTTACGAGGAGCATTTGCACGAGGCACAGCGATTCGCCGCGGAGCGCTCGCGCGACATCCGTCCCGTCGTGTGGCGCGAGCTGGAACGCGCCCACCAGTCGCGCCCTTAATCAGCGGGCGCGACCGGCGGAACGTTCGTTCAGGGTTTGACGGTGAACTTTACCGTATCGGTGCCTGCCCCCTTCACCGGGACGTGGTGATTGTCACCCAGCTCGACAATCAGCCGATGCGCCCCCGGCGGCACCTCGAGCGTGTACTCGGTCTGTCCCTTTCCCAGATGCCAGATCCCCGGCACCCCGGCGGGAATCGCCGAGTCCAGCGGCGTCAGGTTGGTATCGAGGAACAGGTGAAAATGCGCGGCGCCGGGTTTTTGATCCGCCACCGGCGCAATCTCCACGCCCTGCGCCTGCAGGACCACTTGAACCGTCGATCCCGTAATCACGGCATCCCGCTTGGGCGAGACGATCTTCGCCTGCGGCTTCGCCGCCTGCGCTCCCGCTATCCCAATCACTCCAGCGAGGAGCGCGACGACCATCACGGCACTGCTCTGCCCTTTGCTCATGTAGGATCTCCCTGTCAAACGGTGAGGAACCCGCAGGACGGCGACCCTACAAGATACGTCGCTATTTGCCGTACGTCCCGATGCCGTAGAAGCACGGTGACGTGGCGCAATTCACCATGATCACCTTGAGCCGGTACCGCTCGGTCTCGCCCGGCGAAGCGACGACGATCGGCGTATCGTCGGTCTTGCGATCGGCATCGACTTCATTGCCGTCGGCGTCGTAGAGCACGAGATCCAAGTCGTGGCAGTCGTTGTCACACACGCCGACCAGCGCGTAGGCCGTGCCCGCGTGCAGGGTGACATTGAGGTACTCGTACTCGCCCTGACGTAGCGTTCCCGTATAGCGATCGTGCGTCGACTCGAAGCCCTTCTCGGAGAATACGCGAGCCGCGGTCGAGAGCTGATCGCCCACCTGGTTCTCCCAGCGCGACTGAGCGGCACTGCGGCCCGGCATGAGCAGCACACAGGCGCCCGCAAACAGCGCAACATGAGCCCGAAACATGACCCCCCTCCTGTAGCTGGGTTGGCAGGGCGCGCGTAAAAGGCGCCCCCAACTTAGGGGTCGCTGCCGGTGAACCCGTGATTGACATCACCTTCCGAACCCAGGGTGCCTATGTTCACATGAGCCCAGATCGCTCGGGAGTAGCGAAACAGCGCCGGAACGAGCGGGAAATAGAGGAGCGCGGCGACGAGCACCGTTCGAACCGGTCCGACGCGCCGTGCCAGCAGCAGCCAGCAGATCCCCACCAGGAACGCAAAGACGAATATGCCCAGGGTGTAGCTCACATACATGGCGCCCTGGAAGAACCCCTGTTCGCGCTCGAATTGGTGTCCGCATACTGGGCAGCGGTCCCGCATGGTAAAGGGACCGCTGAACATCCGCCCCTGGAAGCAGACGGGGCAGCGCTGGCGCAGGATGGCGCGGAGCCTACCGGTGCGGCGCCACATCCCGGTCGTGCATGAATCGGCTCAACAGGGAGTCGAGGGCATGGCCTCGAGCTGGCAGCACGGCACGGGCAAATCGCCGAACCGTCCCGTCTCGCAGGTCTGTGCACTCGCGTTGACGTCGGGCTGATGCTCCATGTAGTACATCCCGCCGAGCAGCACTGCCCCGGAAATCGCCACCACGGCGGCGGTCCGGATAGGGGCGTTCCGCTTGACGCGCAACGAGACGGCGTCGGAGAGCGCCACTCGGTGGGGCTCCCCGTGGATCAGACCGCTCAACGTATCTCCCACGACCCGGGGCTCGTCGAGCACGATGGTGGGGTGATCGGCTTGGGTCACCCAGACCTGGGGATCGGTCGTCGAATTCAACTCCACGGCGGAAATTGGGCGCAGGGTGTGGCAACCCGCGAGCCCCAGCGCGAAGGCCGCATCGACGGCGAGGTGCAAGTGTACAAACCGAACCATGAATGGACCTCGTGTGGCAAGGATAGGCGAACGCGTTTCTAAGCTAATCGGAAGTCGGCGCCTGCCGCCATGTTGAGGATAGACGCCTGCTCACGAGCCGCGTAGGTTTCCGCGACCTTTCTCCCGACCAGGATCTCGTTCGCATGTCATCTGCTGGAACCGTGCCGGGCTGCCGGCGCCAGGTTTGGATTCTCGCCCTTGTCTTCCTGCTCGCGCCGACGGTTCAGGCCGTTGCTCAAATACCCTACAGCGCGCAGGAAATTCCCGTCGTTCCGGGAACCACCCGCGATCCCCAGGAAGAGGAGCGGCTCCGCGCCGGCCCCGATTCCGACGCGCAGTGGGTCCGCGCTTACAGAATTGGCGCTTCGATCGAACAGATCTTTCGCTACTACCTGCTGCGCCTGAACGCGCAGCCGGCGGATAGCGGTGACACGATTCTCGGGGCGCGCCCTGAGCTCGGACCGATCAAGTACCGCGTCAGCTTCCATACGTTCGAAGACGAATGCGTGGATCCGTTGGACGCGCCGCCGGCCGAATGCAACAAGATGCATCGAGCCAAGGACAAGCGAGAAGCGCTCGATCGGGTACGGATCCCCAACGAGAAAGAGCACTGGATTCGGAACGCCTGGTTTACCTGGTACCGCCGGGAACAGGACGGTGCGTTGACCCGCCTGCGGGTGATCATCCACGATATCGGGCTATCACCCGATTGGAAGCACTACACTCCGCTGGGACAGGTCATCATCGAAGGGGCACCGGTCCACCCCGGGGACAGCGAATAGCGCGCCTCAGCACGGCAGGCTGTCGGGAGTCCCCTGGCAGCAAGGATTGACGGTCGAGCCGATGATGTTGTAGTAGCAGGCTGGCCCCGTGGTCCCCACGTCGGGCCGGTTCTGGAGGTACATGAATGTGCCTAACAGGACCACACCACCCGCAATCGCGAGTGCCGCGGTCTTCATCGGCGCGGCCTCGCGGGTCTTGATGGCGACCGAGTCATTCAACACAACGCGCTGGGGCTCCCCGTACACCATTCCCACAAGCGTATCCCCGGAAAGCTCCGGTTGCTGAACGTACATCGTCGAGTGATTCGGAAACGTGACCCATACACTTTCAGGAGGACGGTGGGCTTCGAGATCAGCGGGCCGCACTTCACGGACCGTATGGCAGGCCCCGAGCAGCGATAGCATCGCTGCGCCGGAGAGGAAGAGAAGGCGAGAGGGCACGCTGGGCGTCCTGGGTGTCAGGGAGATCGAAAGACTAAGCTCGCCGCGACGCTGCCCAAATGCCAGCGGTGCCACGCAGCCTTAACCAATACGCCGGCGGCCGGCTGCACGTTCCCTCGTGGAGTCGTTGACTTGTCAAACCGGCATACCGCGCCGAGTCGGCAACCCGACCTTGCCATCTCGGCAACCCGATGCGCACACAAGGACGGCACGCGGGTTGCTTTGGCCGTGGGCGGAGACTCCAACAGCAACCCTGAACACACCTATACAGAAGGGAGGAGCATCCGATGCAACCAATGGTGAGCATCAACCGCAACGGCGCGCCGGAGGCCGGAACGTCCCTCGAGCAGCGCATCAACCGCCTGTTCAACGACGCACTTGGCACCTTCGATTGGCGCTATCGGGACAGCGCGGCAGCGTCCTGGGTCCCGCCCGTCGACATCTTCGAAGACGCGAGCGCGATTCAGATCAACGCCGAGATTCCAGGCGTGAGTCCGGACGACGTCAAGATCTCGCTCGAGAACAATCTGCTGACGATTCACGGCACGAAGCAGCAGCAGGCGGAAGAGCACAGCGAGCGCACGCATCGCTATGAGCGCACCTACGGCTCGTTCGAGCGCAGCTTCACGCTGCCGTCCACGGTGGACGCCGAGCACATCAAGGCCACCTACGAGCGCGGCGTGTTGACGGTGACCCTGCCGAAGGTAGAAAAAGCGCGGCCGCGCCAGATCGAAGTCACGGTCAACGCGAAGTAGGCGCCCCGCAACAAAAAGGCCCCCGGATTCACCCGGGGGCTTCGCTTTTCCTGAATAGCAGGGGCGGGACTCGAACCCGCGACCCCCACATTATGAGTGTGGTGCTCTAACCACCTGAGCTACCCTGCCCCACAGCGAGCAGGAAGTCTAGTGATCCCCTACGGAGAGTGGGAGGTGGACGCTTTCGGCGGGCGGACCGGAAGGCCGACCTGCGCTGCCCACTCATCGGTAAGCTTGAAGGTCTCGCCCATCCCGAACCGCAGCACCCAGAGCCGCCGCGCCAGATCCTTGAGGGACCACAGCACGGTGTGCTGCACTTCCGTCGATGACCACTGTCCGAACTCGTTGTGACCGAGATCGGCCTTGAGGGCTTCCGCGATCTGCACGACAAGCTCGCTGGGGTCCTGCGGGTCCGCTTTTGCCGGGCGTGGAGCCGGTTCGGCAGGCAGGGCCTTGGCGCTGGTCCGTCGTGGAGCCGGTCCCTCTCCCCACAGGACCCACTCGAGCGTCACACCGCTCAGACCCCGCTCCTTGGCCTTGGCGACGATGGTGCGGGCCGCGTCCGCCGGGAATTTCTTGCGGCTGGCCCACTTCTTCATAGCCGCCACGGTTACCGGCTCCCCGATTTCAGCCGCGAAGTGCTTGTAAGTCAATGCGATACCATCCCACGGACTGAAGACATCCATCAGGGTCGCGAGTCGGTCCGTTATTGGGACCACTTTCGGTCCATTTACGGTCTTGCCAGGTGACATTTTGGGCATATCTTGGTGGACGGTTATAGGGCAATATCGTTCACATTACGGGACCGGAATTGAAGGTGCCGAATGTGATCGCCGTCGTCAAGGTCCACCTGTCGCACAGGAGTCGGAAGAACGGTGAAGACGCCATTTCTCCTGGTCCTTGGTCTGCTGGTTGGTGTGGCGAGTGCCACGGTCCGGCAGAGTGTCCGCAATCGACGAATTCGACGTGTGTTCGTGTTCCTGTCGCGATTCTCGAACTTCGCGATAGCCTGGTAACCAAAACCGACGCCCCCGGAGGATAGGATGTCGCTTCGCCGCTTCATGACTGTACTCGTGTTGGCGCTCCTGACGGCCCGCTGCGCTGACAATACGACCGGTGTGCAGCCGTCCCTGACCGGGACGCCGCACTTCCTTCGGTGGGCAGGGAGCGTCGCGCCTCAGTTTGGAGCGGCGCGCGTGGCAGGCAGCGCATTCCAGTCTGCCCCCTTGAGCCTCGATCGCTACTCCGTGTCGTTCTGGGCTGTCCGGGGGCAGTCGCGCTCGGCGCAACTGAACTACCTCGACGGGTCCGGGAGCAGCTCCCAGCCGTTCCTGAATCTCACGATCACCGATCCCGAGACCCTGCCGGACGGCAGCACGCTCGCCGACGGCGACTCGGTCCTGGTCACGGTCAACATCGACACGACCAAGATCGGCGTATCCCTCGAGCCGACGGGCCTCACGTTCGGGGCGCCGGCGCAGATGCAGATGTGGTATGGCGGCGCCAGCGGCGACTTGAACGGCGACGGTGTCGTCGATGCCACGGACGCCTACATCGAGACGCAGTTGTTGGGAATGTGGTACCGCGAGGGTGACGTTGCCGACTGGCAGCGTATCCCGGCGACGCAGCTGGTCGATGAGAAGTCATTCATCGTCGGGCTGCCGCACTTCTCGCAGTACGCGGTATCCTGGTAGTCGCCAGGCAAGGGGCAACCATGACGCAAGCGGTCGTCGAAAAGGCGCGGGAACTCGCGGCCGGTGGGCAGCACTCCGCCGTCATCGAGTACCTGAGCGCCTGCACGGGACGCGAGCTCGCGGATTCGCCGAGCCTCTCCCTCATCTATGGGACCGCCCAGGCCAGACTCGGCCGGCACCAAGAGGCCCTGCCCTGGATTGAGCTTGCGCTCGAGCAAGCGCGCCGGGGCGCAGAGCGAGCCCTGGAGCGTCAGGCGCTCAACGTGCGGGGCGCGATCGCGCTGGTCAGCGGCAAAATCGACGAGGCGGCGGATTCATTCACGCAGGCCCTCCTGGCGGCAAGCCGGGACGGCGATCACGCGACCACGGGCCGCTGTTCCAACAACCTCGGAATCATCAGCAACCTGCGGGGACGCCATGCGGAAGCGATCGGCTCCTGGGAGATCGCCGCGGCGGCGTTCGACCGGGCCGGTCTGCGCCAAGGCGTCGCCGAGTGTTACCACAACGTGGGCATTGCGCTGCGCGAGCAGGGCACGCTCGACGAGGCGCTCGACACCGCCGCCCGGGCCATTCGGGAGGCCGAGGCATCGGGCGATCATTCCCTGTGGGCGGTGACGCTGCGGGGACGGGCGGAGATCCATGTTGCGAAGGGTGATCTGGGGCAGGCGCGGCGTGAGCTGACTCGGGTGCGGGAGATCCGCGGCCGGGTGCGCGATCCCATCGGCGAGGCGGAGGACCTGCGCGTCGCAGCGTCCCTGCTCGTCGCCGAAGGCGATCTCTCGGCCGCCGACCTGATGTTGCGTGAGGTGATCGGGCGCGCGGAGCCGACCGGTCGGGCCCACCTGCTGGCGGAAGCGACTCGGGATCTGGCGCTGGTGCTGCGCCGCGTGGGTCGCACCGCGGATGCGCAAGCGGCGGCGCGCACGGCGAAGGCCATCTTCACGCGCCTCGGCGCCGAGGGCGAAATCCGCGCCCTGGCCGGCCAGGACTGGGATCCGGCGTTCGCGATTGAGCTGCACGGATCCATCGCGCCGCTCCACATGGCGCAACAGCTCGCCGACGCGGGCCACTACGCGCAGCTGCTCACGTATCTCGGGGAGCGCTCGCAGGACGAGCTCGAGCAGTCACCGATGCTCACCCTGCTGTGCGGCATCGCCCACAGCCGGTTGGGCCGGCTGGACCTGGGCCAGCACTGGGCCGTCGTGGCGCAGCTGCGGGCGCGCGTGCTGCGCGATCGGCCGCTCGAGGTCCGGGCATTGAACGTCTGCGGCGCGATCGCGCTCGACCGCGGCGGCATCGATGAAGCCGTGTACTTCTTCACCCGTGCCCAGGAAGAGGCCTCACGGGACAACGATCTCGCAACCGTCGGCCGGTGCTCGAACAACCTGGGTATCATCGCCAACATGCGCGGCGACTACGAGCGGGCCGCGGCGGCGTACCTGCGCGCCATCACCGCCTATCAGCAGGCCGGGTATGGTCGCGGGGTGGCCGAGTCGCGCCACAACCTTGCGATCGCGTATCGGTCGCAGGGCGCGCTGGACCGGGCCCTCGAAGTGGCGGAGCAGGCCGTCCGCGACGCCGCCGAGCTGGGCGATCGTCAGCTCGAGGCCCAGGCGGTGGCCGGGCTCGCCGAGATTCACGTGTACCGCGGCCGGCTGGAGCAGGCCGTTCGCGAGGTTGGGAGCGCGCTCGATGTGCACCGCGCGTTGAAGGACGTCGTCCGCGAGGCCGAGGACAAGCGGATTCTCGCGCTCGCACTCGCCCGCGCGGACCAGGCGCCAGAGGCCGAGGCACTGCTGCGCGAAGTGATGGCCTGCGCGACCGAGCA
>Ga0335080_10000663_pt1 | contig 32116 bp, 18 predicted proteins | sample Lox_Sample_34_FD_206720 | JGI IMG/M metagenome (GOLD analysis project Ga0335080, IMG submission 206720) | Soil microbial communities from Loxahatchee National Wildlife Refuge, Florida, United States - Lox_Sample_3.4 | ecosystem: Environmental > Terrestrial > Soil > Wetlands | place: USA... | reverse complement strand
TTTGGAACAACTCCACCGGTAATCACACCGACAGTCTCGGGTCTTGTCAACGGGGACACGCCGCTAAAGCTAGGCATCACCTGCACAGCCGGCGTCAGCAGCACAACTGGCGTTGGTAGCTATCCAATCAACTGCACCGTCGCTGCCGGAAGTAACTATGCCATCACACCGGCCTATGGCTCAGTCACTGTGAACCCCGCACCGCAGACGATCACTTTTGGAGTGATTCCGAACCAGCTCATCAACTCTGGTCCAGTCGCGATCAGTGCCACCTCAAGCTCCGGCATGCCGGTGAGCTTCGCTTCACTGACGCCCTCTACCTGCGGAGTAACCGGGAATTCTGTCAGCCTCATCGCCGCGGGCACCTGCACCATTCAAGCCTCCCAGGCAGGTGGCGGGAACTATCTTGCCGCTGTTTCTGTGAGCCAGAGTTTCCAGATTCTGAGCGGCCTGACCATCTCTCCTGCCGTATGGAACATTGGCAACACCTATGTGGGCCAGAAATATACTCAGGTCTTCACCATCACCAATCCGGGAACCGCGACGGTTTCCATCATGGGAATCTCCATTCCTGGAAACAACACTCCGGGCAGTTCGCCCGTGCCCGCTGGTGACCCCGATGATTTTCAGATCACGGGAAAGACCTGCACAACAACTCTGGCAGCAAAAAAGACCTGCACCGTTACCGTGGCATTTCTACCGGATACGGACTACACCGGCATGTTGCATTACGCGACTTTGACCATTGCCAACAATTCGGCGACGAACCCAATCACTGCTTACATGAACGCGAGTGTCTACTACATTACAGAGACGCTCTCTTCTGTCGGTCTGGGTTTCGGCACAGTGAAGAAGGGCACCGTCAGCCCGGCAAAGCAGGTAACGCTCACCAATACCGGTAACGCACCGCTTTCTATCAAAACCCTTTCGATCAGCGGCCCTTTCGCGCTGGATCCGTCGACCACCTGCAACACGCACACTCCGATTGCACCGGGCGGGACCTGCATCATCGCGGTGACCGCCAAACCAACCTCGACGGGTGCAGCCGTTGGCGCGGTCTCGATGACGGATAACACCGTGCTAGGAGTACACGCTATCGCGCTCGCGGTCACCGGCAATTAAAGCGGTTTGAATCGCTGCGAGAAAACTGCACGGATAGTAACAGGCCGTCGTAGACTCCGGAGTCAAACCACCCTGGAGTTCTCGGCGGCTTTTCTTTGGCCCCACTTGCCGCGCTTGTTCTTTAGGTTCGAGGATGATCGCCGGAAAGAACTAACTCTTCGTGCCTTGCGTAGCTTGCATATACATAGCTTTCAGATCGGCGCGCTCCAAAGCGTGCTCCGCACCTTGCTCCTTCTTGATTTCCTCAAAAAGTGACGCGGCTAGCTTGTATTGCGCGGCAGCCCCGGTGGAATCTCCAGTCTTGCTCGCTAACGCGCCGAGTAGATAATGAATCGTCGCTGTCTGCGCCCGCGTTCCCAGCTTTTCACTAGTGTTCAGTGCGCGGTCCAGCTCCTGCCGTGCCCCGCTATAGTCTTTGTTGTTGATCAGCGCGTTTGCCAGATCCACTGACCCCACCAGTTGCATATACTTCATGCCCTTGCGGTCAGCCTCCTGGGACAATTCCCGGAGTGACGTGACTGCGGATCCCGCCCGTCCTTCTTCCACCGCCACCCGCGACAGGTTCAATTTCGAAGCGAGCACCGTTTCCGGAGCTTTCGCTTTGGAGGCGAACTGCAGGCCCTGCTGATACTGTTCTTTCGCCGTCTTCAAATCGCCCCGGTAAAACGCCACGTCTCCAAACGTGTTGTGGACGTCTGCCAGCAACTTCTCGTTCTTTAACTGCGTCGCCAACGTCTGCGCTTCTTCCAGTGTTTTGCCAATTTCGTCGCCGCGCCCCGCCATTGCCAGTGCATCCGCATAGTCGATCAACACCTGCGTCATCAACCGGCTCTTATCGTCGGCCTTTCGAAAACCTTCCATCGATTCCTTCAAATTGCTTACCGCGGCCCCATAGCGCCCCTGGTTCAGGAACACCATGCCCATACTGTGCTGTTCCAGAGCTGTGTTATGCACATCGTTGCTATTTCGCCGTATCTGTACCGCTCGCATATACGAGGCGATCGCCTGGTCGTACTGAGCGGTCTTTGTGTAAGCCTCGCCAAGGTTGTGCAGCGTGTCCGCCGTCCAGTTAGGATTGTTCAATTTCTCGCGCAACTGCAGCGCCTGCTGGTAGTACGTCAGCGCGTCCTCGCTCTGTCCTTTGGCCAAATACACGCTGCCGATGTTGTTCAGGCAGACCGCCTGGTAATTCAGGTCACCCATTTCTTGTTGGGTTCGCAGCGACTCCTTGTAAAGCTCGAGCGCCTTGTCGTAATCTCCCCGATCTTCCATTAGCGCGCCGATACTGATCAGCGTGCTTGCGGCATCCTTTTTCGCTCCGATTTCTTGGCGGAGCTTCAACGCATCGTGATACGCCGTTAGCGCCAGCTCCGGCTTTCCTTGCAGCGATTGTATGTCGCCAATCTCTGAATAGCTGTTCGCCGCCGCGCTTTTATTTCCGAGTTTCAGGTTCAGCTCAAGTGATTCACGCACATTCTTCAGTGCGTCGTCGTACCGGTTCATTCCGTCGTACGCAATTCCGATAATCTGCAGAACCTGTGCCTTCTGCTCGTCGTTGCCAAGCTCCACTGCAAGGCTAAGCGCCCGGTTTAGCGGATCCAATCCGGCCTGCGGATGCCCGTTTTGCACTTCGAGCCATCCCGTCTGCAGGAGCGCGGTGATATTTCTTGGATCGTTTTTCAACACCTTCGCGTATTGCGCGCGCGCTTTATCGAGGTTGCTGGTATCCAGGTACAGGTTGCCCAGCGTGAACTGGACATCATTGTCGCCCGGCAAACTGGCTGCCAGCTTTTCGTACGCTTGGAGCGCTTTCTGGTTGTCCTTCATTACCCGCGCATGGTTCGCTTCGATCAGGTACTTCTCCGCCAATGGAAGCTGCGCGCTCAGTTCCACCGCTTTGCGGGACGCTTGTTCCGCCTTTGCGTCGTACCCCAGCGTCGAATCCGCTTCTGCAAGCCGCGAGTAAGCCAGCGCAAAGTCTGGGTCCTGCTGCACCGCGGACTCAAACACCTTCACTGCTTCCAGGTTCTTCCCTTGCCGCCGCAGTTGCATTCCCTTCATGTAATCGCTTAACGCGGCCGCGGACTTCGATGTAGGTTGGTAAGAACTCGCCTTCAGTTCTTTCTGCACATCCGATGAAATGGAAATGTTCTGCCGGATCAAATCGGCGAGTTGGTCGACCGCCTTAAAAATATCCTTTTCGCTCGCTACGTCCACCTTTAGCGGTACTTCCCGCCCCTGTTTCAGGTCCTGAACGCGCGCCTCAATTTGCATCTGCCCGCCGAATTTTCGAAAGGTGCCGGACACGACGGTATCCGCGTTACCAAACTTCGCGATGTTTGCAACGGTCGATGGGTCCAACTGCGCTCCGGGCGTCAACTGCAAGTCCGAGTAGATCTGGTGCATGCGATCCGGAGACACCAGCCGCAAGTGCGCCGATTGCCCGATCGCCGTGTTCAACATATCCGCGAGATTCGCTCCCAGCGAATCCTGCGTCGCATCGCCTGTAGCATTCTGGAATGGCAGAATCGCCAGTGATAACTCCGGTCCTTTCGCCGCACTTACCGAACTCGCCCCTCCCGAACGGAATACCCCCGACTTTAACGCCCAGCCACCGCCAACCACCGCCACCACCAGCGACCCGATTGCCACCCATTTCCACGGCATCATGGGCTTCGGCGGCACTGGAATCGGAATCACCAGGGAAGCCAGTGTTGGCCTGGACCCTTGGTACGCATCCAGATCGTTTAGAATCTCCTGCGCCGACTGGTAACGGTGTTCGAGGTCGCGCTCCAGGCACTTCGAAACGATGTCGCTCAGTCCCTTGGGAATCGAGGTGTCCAGCTCCGCTGCCGGTACTGCGCGTTCCTGGTTGCGGCGCAGCAGGCTCGCCATCGCTGTGTCGGCCTTGTACGGAGTCTTGCCAGTCAGCAATTCGTAAAAGATCAGCCCCACTGCAAAAATGTCCGATCGCTGGTCCAACGACTTGCCCATCGATTGCTCGGGCGACATGTACTCGATCGTACCCAGCAGCGCCCCGGTTTGCGTCATGCCGTCGCCTTCGATGGTGCGCGCCAGGCCAAAATCCATCACCAGGATTCGGCCGGTCTTTGACTCCCGCATGATGTTCTGCGGTTTCAGGTCGCGGTGTATGACCCCCGCACTATGCGCCGCGTCCAGCGCCTTGCAAACCTGCCGGATGATTTCAATGGCCTGCTCCGGCTGTAGCTTTCCGTTCTCTACTAGAATCCGGCGAAGGTCCGAACCTTCGACAAACTCCATCGTAATGAACTTGACGCCCTCTGCTTCCGCCAGGTCGTAAATGCGGATCACATTTTTGTGCGTGACCTGATGCGCCGTCAGCAATTCCTGCTTGAACCGCGCCAGAATCGACGGATTCGAAGCCAACTCCGGACGGATCAATTTCAACGCAACGGTTCGTTCGACCTCACGATCGAGCGCCTTGTACACCGCTCCCATTCCGCCTTCGCCCAACAACGATTGAATTTCGTACCGGCCCCCGATGATGTCTCCCGGCTGAAGGATCGCTTCCTTCATGTAAACGCCGGAAAGAGGGCGTGGGCCCGACCCTGGCGACGGCGTGTACGGTGCGGAAGTCCCCGGCATGCTCTCTACGAAAGTTGCATCCGGGTGCGGCGTCGATTCCGGCGGTTTGCGCGAGCCCGAAGAAGGCGCCTTTGGCGCAGAGGTTCCCGGAGGACTTTCGATGAACGTCGCGTCCGGATTTTCGACGCGCCCGGACGGCCCCGGAGGTGTTGAAGCTCGAGGCGTTGTGGGTGGCGCTACCGGAGCATCCGAAATTGTGGCGCCGTCCAGCGGATCGGGGGTGTGGTTTGGCGCGCTATCGCCTTTTGCAGGGACACCGACTCCATGAGAGCCGCCTATACCGAGATCGTCTCGGCGCCCCTTCTTTGCCTTAGGATCGTCCATTCAACCTCATGCACTTAAATAACGCCAATCGCCGCTGACCGGACGAGATACCGCCTCGACCCGAAAGGTATGCCGGTAAGTATAACGATTTGCAGGCAGAAACGCAGCCTTTGCGTGCTGGTAATTGACAAAACGGGCAGCGGCTAGAGCTGGCTGGCCAACGGCATTACGGCTTCTTCTTTTTGCCACCCAGCAAACCGCCCAGTTGATTCACCACATCGGAGGTGCTCCCGGCCTTGCCCCCGGCCAAACCGGTCGCGATGCTTCCCACATTGCCCGCCCCGCCGCCGGCGCAACTCAGCTCCGATTTCAGCAAGCCTGCCGTCGTCCCGCCAACGTCGGGCACAAATTTCGGATCGGACGCGGTGCCGTGAATCTGAAACGGCACCTTGATCCCACCGTTTTTGCAATTTGACCCGCCGGCGCCAAGAACCTGGTTGAGTCCTCCCATTGCTCCGCCCGCGGCGTTATTTACGATTGCCGAACTCACCGTCGCCACCGCGTTGAAGTTCAGGTTGTTTCCCGAATCCAACGTTCCTCCGCCAACCACCGTTCCCAGCGACGGAACTACCAAATTCAAGTCGTCCGCCCTCAGTCCCGTCGGCGCCATATGCACATTGCTAGTCAATTTTTCGATCTCCAGGTCTTTGCCCGTTTTAATCCCCGCAAGCGCCGCCACGCCAGACATCTTTTGCCCCAGGTCGAAGCCAGACAACTTCCCGTTGTACAGCCCGATGTTCCCATCGGTCACCAGCTTGTTCGTGGGTCCGCTCACGTGCAGATTGGTGGTCAACGTCCCGGCCGTAAGCTTTGAGCCGGAAGGCAAATTGATGCCTAGTGCAGGCAGAAACGATTCCAAATCGGTTGCCGGCAGATTCTGCCCATTGATTTTCATGTCCAGCGAGAACTCGTCACCTACCGACTTGTAAGTGCCCGAAAGATTCGACTTCGCATTTCCGATACTCAACGTCGAAGGATTCAGTACACCGCTGGATGCAGCCAGATCATACACGGTGTCAAAATTAATCACCGCCGGCACACTCGAAGGTTTTCCACCCTGGACCAATACCGCCTTCAGCAGCTTCAACTGCCCCTTGACCGACATTTTTCCGCTCTGGCTTACCAGCGCAGCATCCATATCCACAAGTCCAGAGAGTCCGAGCGAGGGATCAAGGAACCCGGTCTTCGCCAGATCCAGATTGTTTATCGTTAGCTTCACATCCTGCGGTGTGAACGATGCATCCCGCTGATCCACTGGCCCGACCTTCCCATCGATCTTCATCGTTCCGCCGCCGGGCCCTTCTAGCGAAAATGTAACTGGAAAATTATTGGTGGTCGCTACGTCCGTAGCTTTGAGATTGACCTTCTGATAGGTTGTTCTCTTTTGCGAATTTGTGTTGCCCAGCGTGATCTGGCCATCTTCGAGGGTGAGTTTCTGAATCGATACCGAATTTGCCGCGTTTCCGCCCCCGCCGGAGCTTGGTTTGCTTTCCGTCGGCGTGGACGCGGGCTTGCTCCCTCCGATGGATGAAAAGTTCCACCGGCCGCTCGGGTCCTTCAACATCGTCACTTGCGGTTCAATGACGCTGATCTCCGTCACATTCAATTGCTGAGAGAAGATCAGTGGCATCAACTCCACTCCAACCTTTACTTTTTTCGCCGTCAGAAATGGGCTTGAGCTGAATTTCGGATCGTCGCTGATAGAAACGTCGTCGATTCCCAGCGAACCACCCAGGATCGACAGACTCAAATTTCCGAGCTGTACTTTGCGACCCAGAGCGTCAGAGGCTCTGGCCTCGATCGTCGGCCGGAACTTATTCACGGGGATCAGGAAAGGCAGGATTACCAGGATAAGCAGCACCACGACGACTATGATGCCGATCCACTTTAGTGACTTACTCATGAAAATCCTCCGGAGGGAATGGGCGAGGCGGCGCCGAATCGACCTATCGGGGCGATAATATCACGTTGCCCTTTCCTTCGTTCCTTAACATAAAAAACGTCAAGAACCTGTCGTAGGCCGCTCGCCGCATCTCGATTTTGCCTTGCCGTCCAATTGCACTCCGCTAATCTTCGCTCTTTTGCCCGTACATTCGGCGCGGTACTATGGATTCCGCTCCATTGTCTATGATGCGCCGACCTACTGCGTCCTCGCCCTCTTTTCCAATCCAACGCTATTACCCTAACCAAGCCAGCTCGCCTTATTGATAGCCATCGGGAGGAAACGTGAACGTTTCGACTGCACCGGAAACCAAAGAGAAGCTCGGCTCCGTGGATTATCAGACCGAACCCTCCAAGTACCGGCACTGGCGCCTTTCTTTTGATCCTCCGGTGGCCAGCTTGACTATGGACGTAGCCGAAGATGCCGGCCTGCGACCCGGATACAAGCTGAAGCTCAATTCTTACGATCTCGGCGTCGACATTGAACTGCACGATGCCCTACAACGAATCCGTTTCGAACATCCTGAAATTCACAGCGTCATCATCACCAGCGCAAAGAACCGCGTCTTCTGCTCAGGCGCAAACATCTATATGCTCGGCCTTTCTTCTCACGGTTGGAAGGTAAACTTTTGCAAATTCACCAATGAAACCCGCAATGGCATCGAAGATTCGAGTGCCTGCTCCGGCCTCAAATTTCTCGCCGCTTGCAACGGCACAACTGCGGGCGGCGGCTACGAACTGGCGCTCGCTTGCGACGAGATTTTTCTGATCGACGATCGCTCTTCCGCGGTCAGTCTGCCCGAGCTTCCCTTGCTGGGCGTGCTGCCCGGTACCGGCGGTTTAACTCGCGTCACCGACAAGCGCAAGGTGCGCCGCGACCTCGCCGATATTTTCTGCACCAACCCTGATGGTGTCCGGGGCCAGCGCGCTAAGGATTGGAAGCTCGTCGACCAAATCGTCAAGCCCCAGCAATTCTCCGAAGAAGTCAAGAAACGCGCGCTGAACCTGGCCCTGATGAGCGACCGGCCCGCCGCGGCGAAAGGGATTGCCCTGACGCCGCTTAAGCGCACCATCGACGATTCCGGAGTTTCCTACGAATTCGTCGACGTGCGACTCGATCGCGAGACCCGCACAGCAACCATCACGGTGACCGCGCCCGCCAGCGCCGGAGAGCTGTCCGCAGAAAACGCTCTACTCCAGGGCGCCGCCTGGTGGCCTCTGCAGATGGCTCGCGAGCTCGACGACGCCGTCCTTTCCCTCCGAACGAGCGAACTCGAAACTGGTCTCTGGATCTTCAAGACCGTTGGCAATTCTCCAGCAGTCTTGGCCTTTGATGAATTCATTTTGGCGAATCAGAACGATTGGTTCGTCCGCGAAGTCCTCGGCATGCTGCGTCGTACCTTCGCGCGTATCGACGTGACCTCACGCTCCATTTTTTCCATTATCGAGCCCGGATCTTGCTTCTCGGGCACTTTGTTCGAACTCGCACTCGCGTCTGATCGCATCTACATCCGCGATTCCGAGGAAATGCAGAGCGTTGCCGCCATCATTCTTTCGCCCATGAACTTCGGCCCGCTGCCGATGGTCAATCATCTTTCTCGCGTCGCTGCACGTTTTTACGGCGACGCCCACGCGATCGATTCTCTCCGCGCCAGCGTTGCCCAGCCGATCCTTCCGCGTGCAGCTCTCGAAGCAGGCCTGGTCACCGCTGCTCCCGATGACCTTGATTGGGAGGACGAAATTCGCCAGGCCATCGAAGCGCGGACCTCGCAATCTCCCGATGCCCTCACCGGACTCGAAGCCAATTTGCGCTTTGCACCCAACGAAACAATGGAAACCCGTATTTTCGGCCGCCTCTCCGCCTGGCAGAACTGGATTTTTAACCGGCCCAACGCCGTCGGCGCGAACGGCGCTCTCAAAGTTTACGGCACCGGAGTGCCGGTAAAGTTCAACTGGGATCGCGTCTGAAACTCTATGCCCGAACACCAACCTGTCATTCCGAACGGAGTCTGCGCAGTGAGGAATCTCTCTTCTTCGGTGAGTTGTTGCTCACTTCGAAGGAGGATGCCCGCCACAGATTACCCGCCATCGAGGGAAAACCATGATTGATTACACCGACCGCATTCCGAATAACGTTGACCTCGGGCGTGACCGCATCCTGCAGCGCGCTCTGGAGCACTGGCAGCCCGCCTATCTCAATTGGTGGTACGACATGGGGCCTACCGAAAGCCACAGCTACGATGTCTATCTCCGCACTGCGATCAGCGTCGAACCGGATGGCTGGGCGCAATTCGGCTACGTGAAAATGCCCGAGTATCGCTGGGGAATTTTCCTTCAGCCGCGGGACCAAGCGCGCCAGGTGAATTTTGGCACCCATAAAGGCCAGGCCGCCTGGCAGGACGTTCCCGGCGAATATCGCTCTGCGCTTCGTCGCATTATCGTGACGCAGGGTGACACTGAACCCGCTTCCGTTGAGCAACAGAAAATGCTAGGTCTCTCGTGCCCCTCCCTCTACGACCTTCGTAACATTTTTCAGGTCAACGTCGAGGAAGGCCGCCACCTCTGGGCTATGGTCTATCTCCTCCACCGTTACTTCGGCCGCGATGGCCGCGAAGAAGCCGAATCTCTCCTCGCCCGCCGCTCCGGCGATGAAGACAATCCGCGCATTCTCGGCGCGTTCAACGAACCTACGCCCGACTGGCTCGCCTTTTACATGTTCACCTTCTTCACCGATCGTGACGGCAAGTTCCAGCTCTGCGCTCTAGCTGAGTCCGGTTTCGATCCACTCTCCCGTACCTGTCGCTTCATGCTCACCGAAGAAGCGCACCATATGTTCGTCGGTGAAACTGGCGTAGGCCGAATTATCCAGCGCACCTGCGAAGTGATGAAGGAACACCACATCGAAGATCCTGCCGACGTCCGCTCGCAAGGCGTCATTGATCTCCAGACCATTCAGCGCTATCTGAACTTCCACTACAGCGTCACGCTCGATCTCTATGGCTCCGACGTTTCTTCCAACGCAGCAACCTACTTCACCAGCGGGTTAAAGGGCCGCTTCCGCGAAACCAAGCTCGATGACGATCACGTACTCACGAACTCCACCTATCCTGTGTTCGAGGTGGTTGGAGGAAAAACCGTTCCCAAAGATGTTCCCGCACTCACAGCACTTAACGAACGCCTTCGCGATGACTACATTGAAGAAATCAGGGACGGTGTCGGCCGCTGGCAGCGTGTAATCGACAACACTGGTATACCGTATAAGCTCACCCTTCCCCACAAAGGTTTTCATCGCGCCATCGGCAACTTCGCTGGCCACCACATCACGCCAGACGGTGAAGTTGTCTCCCAAGAAGCTTGGAACAAGCGCCGCGACGAGTGGCTCCCGAGCGACGCCGATTACAAGTATGTCCAGTCGCTCATGACGGGTCGCGTCGCCGAACCCGGTAAGTTCGCCAACTGGATCGCCCCGCCCATCCGCGGCATCAACAATCAACCCCTCAACTTCGAATATGTCCGCTTCAACTAGCATTTGGTGTAGGGGCGCAGCACGCTGCGCCCCATTTTGCCCCCAGCCGGCCGAACCGTCATTCCGAGGGCGTTTTTTGCCTGAGGAGTCTCTCTTTTTAGTGGCGGGTTTTCAGACCGTGCTTTTTCTTCCAAATGGTGGGGCTGGGCGGATTCGAACCGCCGACACGCAGTTTAGGAAACTGCTGCTCTATCCATCTGAGCTACAGCCCCACAGCAACTAACATCCTAATTTTATATTACGCCAGCTGAACAGCGTGAGCTTTTCAAAACCTGCCAGGATAGCCGTACAATCCAAGGGCACTTGTCTCTATCTGAGGACATAACCAATGACAGACTGGTTCGCGCGCCCCGTCCTATCCGTGACCGACGTTGAGGACTCTCTCCGCTTTTACACAGAGCAACTCGGCTTCACCAGCCCCTGGCGCTACCAGGAAAACGGCGTCGCCCATGTCGCCCAAGTCGACCGGCAAGGTTGCGCGTTGATCCTGGCTGACACCTGGCCCGAAAAAGTTGGCAAGGGGCTAATGTTCATTTCTCTGAACGTCGAGCCGGCAACGTACGAAGCCGCTACAGTGGCCTTGGATGCCCTGCGCGCGGAACTCGAGCACCGGGGCGTTGCGGTCAACGAGGGTTCCTGGGGCTACCGGCTCCTGGTGATCAATGATCCCGACGGCAATCAGCTCCTCTTCAACTATCCAAACGAGACTACAACCTAGGGTTGAACCCTTACTCCCGCAATTTTGGGCAGCCGGGAAACTCGGCTAACGCTGTGTTGCCGATATACTTTAAGTCTTCGATTCCAATCTTGCTCGTGTAAAACCCATCGCAAGTCATCTTGCGCAGCTTTGCGAAAAACGCTACTCCCTGGCTCAACTCCGGTTTCACGATCGCATTCTTCTTGAAGGCGATCAGGTCGATCACTTCTTTCTGTTGTTCCGCAGCGCACTCGACAAACACATGTTCGTAGCGGTCCACGCAGAAACTGTCCAGCCACATCAAGCCACCGCCCAGCGCGGATTGATACTCTTCGTTTTCGCTCGCCAACAAATCGATGAATTCCGGTGCGCCTGCTTCCACGGCGCCGCCGGAGGTCTCGTCTTTCGGAATAATCACGTCGCACAACAGCAACAGTGTCTGATACTGATGCGCCGAAAAATATTTCGCGGTGTATTTCCCACCCGCCCCGGCCTTCTCTTTCTGAACCAACTCATGCGCCAGTTCCGCCGCTTGCGCGGGAATCATCTGCAACACGGAACCGCCCGCCGCTCCGACCGCAAGGTTGCGCAACACGTCGCGCCGCGATATTCCGCTCATCCAACATTCCCTTTCTTTGCTTCGTCCAGCAAGAACTCGGACGCCCGCCACGCCAGCGCCATGATCGTCAACGTGGGGTTCTTGTCCGGATTTGTCACCAGCGGCGCTCCATCCGTCACGAAAAGGTTTTTCACTTCGTGCGCCTGGCAATACCCATTCAATACTGACGTTCGCGGGTCCGCTCCCATGCGTGCGGTCCCCACTTCGTGAATGATTTTCCCTCCAGCTTGAATCCCGAATGGATACGGCCCATCAATCTGCGTTTTGGTCCTGTACTCGCCGCCCGCCGCTTCCACAATCGCCTTGAAGGTATCCTGCATATCGCGGGCCTGCCGCAATTCGTATTCGCTCCACTTGAAATGGAAGCGCAGCACAGGAATGCCCCATTGATCCACTGCATCGCGATCGATTTCGCAATAAGTATCCGGATTAGGAATCATCTCACCGCGACCTGCAAACCCAATCGTGGTTCCGTAGCGCTTCCGGCAAGTCGCCTTTAACCCAACGCCATATCCTTCCACTTCATCGCATACATCATCGAACATTCCGGCACTCGGCATCTCGCGGCCGCCACCCATTTCGATATGATAGCCGCGCGGAAAATCGTTTTTTCGATCGAACTTCCACCAGGGGATGTACATGTGCATTCCGCCGGTGCCGTCGTGATTGTGGGCAGGCATCTTCTCCAGTGCAGGAAAGTAGCCTTCGCCATCACTCCCCACTGAGTCCGTCAGGTTTCGCCCAACCTGCCCGGAGGAATTGGCAAGCCCATTCGGAAAGAGTGCTGACTTGGAATTCAGCAACAATCTTGCCGATTCACAGGCGCTCGCCGCCACGACCACCGCACGCGCATTTACGCGCTTCTCCGTCTTGGTCGCCTTATCGATATACGAAACGCCAGTAGCCTTCCCATTCGGGCCAATCAAAATCTCCCGCGCCATCGCGTTCGTGATAAGTGTTAACCGGCCCGTTTCATAAGCGGGCGGAATCAGCACCTGGCTGGAGCTGAAATTCGACGCCGTGCCGCACCCTCGCCCGCACTGCGCGCAATAGTGGCACGCTGTCCGGCCGTTCAACGGCTTCGTCAGAATCGCCAGGCGCGAGGGGATACAGGTGACGTTCAGCTTGTCGCAGGCCTTCTTAATCACCAGTTCCGTGCATCGTGGTTTCGGTGGTGGCAGGAAAATCCCATCCGGCGCGCTCGCTACATTCTCTTTTGTGCCGAACACCCCGATGTACGACTCCACTTTGTCGTAATACGGCGCAATATCGTCGTAGCTGATCGGCCAGTCCTCGCCCAGCCCGTCTCTCGTCTTCGATCTGAAGTCCACCGGTGCGAAGCGCAGCGCAATTCGTCCCCAATGATTCGTCCGCCCGCCCACGATTCGCGAACGAAACCACTGAAAATTCGCCCCCGGCGCCGATGTGTACGGTTCACCTTCGATTTTCCACGCCCCATTCGGCGCTAGGAACTCTCCGAAGTTTTCCGCCGCTTTTCCGCCCACACCTACACCACGGTGCGGAACCTCATACGGCCACACAAACATCTTGTAGTCTTTTGCAGGATTGACAGGCCCGCCCGCTTCCAGCAACGCGACCGTCAGACCGCCTTCGGTCAGTATTTTCGCGGCCATCCCGCCGCCTGCGCCGGATCCAATCACGCAAACGTCGTAAATCTTTGGGGAGCGAACCAATTGGGCCATTCGGTTTCCGTAGCTAGGCGCTGAAAATCGGCTTTTCGTTTCGGCGCTGAGAAAATTATACGCTGAGAAGAGTTCCCCGACGCAAAACCTCTTCTTACCTCCGAGACCGCAAGGTTTCTAGCGTGGGCACTGACTCGGCCTTCGTCAGCTCTCGTTCCGGCGGCATCTTTCCCCCTTGTATCGCTTCGACCAACATCTCAATCGCCTGCCCCGTATTGGGCGGGATAAAGATTGTCGCCGTCAGCAAGCCACTCCGCACCCACGATTGCCCCGTGTTCGGCAGTCCGTCGCATCCCAGGAACGGCAATCCAAGCCACCGTTCCCGCTCAACTTCGTTCGCTAGTTCTTGAAAAGCTTTCCGAGCACCCACCGCCATCGAATCATCCTGCGCCGCTACCAGGTCAATGCTCGCCTTTTGCGAAGTCGTCAGCTTCAACCACGAGCGCACCGCGCGCTGCGAACTCTCTTCCGTCCACTGCCCCTTCAGCATCGTCAGATGAATATTGGCTGGTTTCGCTTCTTGCATTCCCAGGGTTCGTTCTTTCGCTGCCGAATTCTCAGAAGGTCCCTGAATATAGAGCACCGACCCGCCGGTCGGCAACAGGGCGGCACATTGCCGTCCTTGAATTCGTCCAATCTCCACATGGTCTGAGGTCAAGCCGAAGATCGGCGCCTTTCCCGTCTTTCGCAGCTCCGGAATGTAATTGGCATCGCGATTCAGAACCGCCCAACCGATCCCCGAGGCAACCGCTGCCCTCGCGACTTGCGGCAGGGCCGTGCCACCTACCGGTTCGAACACAATGGCGTTCGGCCTCTCCTCGGGATTCGCTTGGATTGTTTTCAGAATCTGTGTGCTCTGGTTAATTGCATCGTTTTCGGCATAGAGAAGCTGCAGTTCCGCGTTGTGCTTTCTACACGCCGCCTCTGCGGCTCGCGCTTGCTCTATCTGATAGTCATTGTCGTTCGTTGTCAGCGATACCAATACCCGTAGTTTTCGCATCAGTTCACCAATATCATCCAGCTGGCCGACACACCTCGCGCCTGCCGAGAATCCTCCCAGCCTACTCTCCTCTATTATGCGCGCGAACCCTGGATCGGCTGTCGGCCTCGTGCCCCAAGCTTTTCGATCTCAGGTAACGAAGCCGGCGGAACCAGCACACGCTCCGACGGCGTTCTCCCGTGTGCGATCCCCTCGAATAGCAGTTCCACGGCACGACCGGCGTTCGGTGGCGTGAATACTGTCGCTGTTAGTAATCCGCTTCGAACCCACGCTTGTCCCGTCTTCGGAGCACCGTCCACCCCGATAAACGGAACCTCCAACCACCGGTCTTTTTCGATCTCCGGAATCACTTCTTCAAACGCCTTCCGCACCCCGATCGCCATCGCGTCGTTTTGCGCTACCACCCCATCAATTGTGGCCTTCTGCGATGTCGTGAGCTTCAACCAGGATCGGACCGTCCGTATCGCGCTGTCCTCCGTCCAGTTTCCCTTCAAGCCAACCAGATGCAAGTTGTTGGGCTTGAGCTCCTGCATACCCAGTGCTCGTTGTTTTGCGACTGGGCTGTCTGACGGTCCCTGGATGTAAAGAACATTCCCCCCTCTGGGGAAAAGTGCGGCGCACTGTCGCGCTTGGATACGCCCCACTTCCAGTTGATCGGAACTCACTCCGAATATCGGCGCTTTTGCGGCTCGTCGCAAGTCGGACACGTAATCCACATCGCGATTCAACACCGTCCAGCCGATCCCCAGCTGCGTCGCCGCACGCGCTACCTGCGGCAACGCCGTGCCGCCCACCGGTTCCATCACTACTGCGTGAGGCCGCTCTTCTTCAGAGCCTTGAATCGCTTTCAGGATTTGCGTGCTTTGCGTGATGGCGTCGTTGTCGGCGAACAGAATCTTGCACTCAACGCCTAGCTTCTTGCTTGCTTCTTCAGCGGAATTCGCCTGCTCCAACTGATAGTCGTTCTCGCTGGTCATCAGTGAGACGAGCATTTTGAGCTTTTGCATGGGCGACCTGCAATGTGCCTGCTTACCTCTCTACCATACACGACGTGCGAACCGCTGGCGATAAACCTTTTGTTCGGTTGTCCAGTAGAAAACCGTTTGACCTGTTGGTCACATTATCCGATTGCGTGTCGATTTTCGCAGAAACATTCGCTGCTTTGCAGAACAAAACCGTCTCGCCAGGATGATTGTGCTTTGCGTTATGCGGCGCACTCCAGGCGCTCGAAATGAGGCAAAACACTCATGCGCACTATAAGAGAAACTTTGTCTGATCATAAATCCTTGTTTTAGAAGAGATTAGTAGCCCTCATCTCCGCAAGGCGTGGCAGTCCATTTGCACCTCTCTTCCGGGAGGCAGCGTCTGTGGAGATGCTGACGGACTCTTTGGCTTGCCTGCTGGCCGACTCCAGCCAATCCCTCCAAACCTACCACCTGCCCAACCCCAATCATCTGCCCAAGACGCTGTATTTACAGGAGTTACCATGAACTGGCGCGACCGGTATCGCCGTAAGGTCATCTCTGCTCCTGAGGCTGTTCAATCCATTCAATCCGGCATGCGTGTCTACATCCATCCGGGCTGCGCCGAACCGGAAGCCCTGGTCGAAGCCTTGATGGCCCGCGGCCCTTTCGTCAAGAATGTCGAGATTGTTCACCTGATGACTGCTGGCCGCGCGGACTACGTTGCTCCCGAAATGGAAGGTCACTTTCGGCACAACGCGATGTTCATGGGAGGCAATGTCCGCCGCGCGGTCAATGAAGGCCGCGCCGACTATACCCCGATCTTCTTGAGCCAGGTCGAGGACCTCTTCGAGACTGGTCAAACGCCTATCGACGTGGCGCTGGTCCAGGTATCTCCCCCGGACGCGCACGGTTTCTGCAGCTTTGGCGTCGGTGTCGATGCCACGCTCACTGCTGCTCGCTGCGCAAAGTTCGTCATTGCCGAGGTCAATGACCAGATGCCTCGCACTTTTGGTGATTGCTTTCTCCACATCAGCGAAATCGATGCCGCCGTCGAAGTCTCCCGCCCCCTTTGCGAACTCAAGCCTGTCGAAGTCACTGATGTCCACCACGCCATTGGCAGGCATATTTCCGGCTTAATCGAAGACGGAAGCACTTTGCAGCTGGGCATTGGCGGAATTCCAGACGCTGTCCTTCTCGAACTCATGAATCATCGCGACTTGGGCATTCAGTCCGAGATGCTAAGCGACGGGGCCATCCCTCTCATCGAAGCCGGCATCATCAATGGGGCGCGAAAAACCATCCATCGCGGAAAGATCATTCTCTCGTTCGTCCTTGGCAGCAGGAAGCTCTTCGATTTCATCGACAACAATCCGATGTTTGAATTTCATCCCTGCAAGTACGCCAATAATCCCTGGATTATTTCGCAAAACCATAAAATGGTCGCCATCAATTCCGCCCTGCAAGTGGATATCACCGGGCAGGTCTGTGCGGACTCGATCGGCACCAGTATTTACAGCGGCATCGGCGGCCAGGTGGACTTCATTCGTGGCGCCGCCCACTCTAAGGGCGGCAAGCCTATCATTGCCATTCCAGCCACCGCCAAGAACGGCACCATCTCCCGTATCGTGCCCGTCCTCGATCCCGGTGCCGGTGTCGTCACTTCCCGCGGCGATGTTCACTATGTCGTCACCGAATTCGGCGTTGCCTATCTTCACGGTAAGACCATCCGCCAGCGCGCCGAAGCCCTCATCGAAATTACTCACCCTAAATTCCGCGAGGAATTGTTTTCGTACTGCGAAAAGACGCGCTGGCTTCAGCGGCCTGCGCTACAGGAAAGGTGAACCCATGGCCACACCGAGAGGCAAAGTCACCATCGATGCGGAAGAGTGCAAGGGCTGCGGCGTTTGCGTGGATGCGTGCCCGCCCAAATGCCTCGAACTGCTGCCAGGTCTTAACGCCTACGGCGTCCACCCGGCTCGCTATACCGGCGAGAACTGCTCCGGGTGCGGCATCTGCTTCTATGTTTGTCCCGAACCTGGCGCCATCACCGTCTATCGGATGACAGTACCCAAACCTGCAAACATCTCACAGGAGGCCAGTCATGCGACAACTCTCTAAAGGCAATGTTGCCGTCCTGAAAGGTGCCATCCTGGCTGGTTGCCGCTCCTACTACGGCTACCCCATCACTCCAGCCAGCGAAATCGCAGAAGCCGCTGCCGAGTATCTCCCGCAGGTTGGCGGTACGTTCCTACAGGCGGAAAGTGAAGTCGCTGCTATCAACATGGTTTACGGCGCCGCTTCCGCTGGCCAGCGCGCGATGACCGCCTCCTCAGGCCCTGGCCTTAGCCTCATGCAGGAAGGCATGTCCTATTTGGCAGGTTCGGAACTTCCTTGCGTGGTTATCGACGTCGTTCGCGGCGGCCCTGGACTCGGCAACATCGCGCCGGAACAAAGTGACTACTTTGCCGTGGTCAAAGGCGGTGGTCACGGCAATTATAAGAACATCGTCCTCGCTCCTGCTTCGGTCCAGGAAATGGCGGACCTCACGATGCTCGCCTTCGAACTCGCTGACCGCTACCGTAATCCCGCCGTCATCCTCACCGATGGTTTTATCGGCCAGATGATGGAGCCACTGGAACTGAAATCGCAGGAACCCCTTCTTCCAGAAAAACCCTGGGCCATAAGAGGCACCGCAGAAACCCACAGAAATCTTATCTCCTCCATTTATCTCGAACCTGACGAACTCGAAGCTCATGTGATGAAGCTCGATGCAAAATATAAGGTCGCTGCCGAAAAAGAGCCGCGCTGCGAGCTCTATCGCGCTGAAGAACCCGAAGTTCTTCTCGTCGGTTACGGCATCACTTCTCGCGTACTCCGCAGCGTCGTCGACATGGCCCGCAAAGAAGGCATCCGCGCTGGGCTCTTCCGTCCAATCACCCTCTGGCCATTCCCCTCGGAAGCACTGCGGAAAGCGGCTCGCCGCGCACAAATGGTCTTGGTCGTCGAGATGAGTACCGGCCAGATGGTCGAAGACGTTCGGTTGGCTCTCGACGGCCGCGTTGACGTCGAATTTTTCTGCCGCAACGGAGGCAATGTCCCACTTGCTGACGAAGTCTGCAAAGAGCTCTTCGAACGCATGGGTATGGTCTCCGAATGGGGTGTTTAAAAGGAACGAAGCAAAGAGAAAGGGACTAACAAAGAGTAGGGATTGAGATCTCGCGTTACTGATTACTTCTTACGGGCAGGTGCCATCGTGGACGAATACCAAGTCATCGAATCGAAGTCACCCGCGTTTTACAGCAAATACGAACGCAAGTCTGAGCTACAGCACCAGACACATTACTGCCCAGGCTGCGGCCACGGCGTCGTTCATAAACTGATCGCCGAAGCCATCACGGACATGGGCTTGCAGGACCGTTCCATCTTCGTTAGCCCCGTTGGTTGCTCGGTGTTCGCCTACTACTACTTCGACATGGGCAACGTACAGTCCGCCCACGGCCGAGCCTCCGCCGTCGCTACCGCCGTTAAGCGTGCCAATCCCGACAGCTTGGTCATCTCCTACCAGGGGGATGGCGACCTCGCCGCCATCGGCACCGCTGAAATCATCCATTCCGCCAACCGCGGCGAGAAAATCACCGTCTTCTTTGTCAACAACGCGATCTACGGCATGACCGGTGGCCAGATGGCTCCAACCACTCTCGTCGGCCAGACCAGCACCACCTCACCTTGGGGACGTCGCCCCTCCAACGAGGGCTATCCCCTCCACATGGCCGAACTGCTCTCGACGCTCGATGCTCCCGCTTACATCGAGCGCGTTTCCCTTCACGACAACAAGAACATCATGAAAGCGCGCAAATCCGTCCGCAAAGCACTGGAGTTACAACGCGACGGCGCCGGATTTACCTTTGTCGAACTCCTCTCGCCCTGTCCCACCATTTGGAAAATGACTCCGCAGGAAGCGCGCAAGTGGATCGAAGAAAAAATGCTCGCCGTCTTTCCACTCGGTGTTTATCGCGACCGCAAACCCGTGCCGGCGAACGACGCGGTTCCTCAAATCTCTGTCAGCAAACTCTTCAGGCTGGACGATCCGGAGGTCACTCCGGCGCCATTGCCTTCCGTCGAGCTGCGTCCCGACCTCCATATCAACATCGCCGGATTCGGCGGCCAAGGCGTTCTGTTGTTAGGCCAAGTCCTTGCCGAGATGGGTATGGGTGCAGGACGCCAAGTCAGCTGGCTGCCTTCCTACGGCCCGGAAATGCGCAGCGGCAGCGCCCACTGTTACGTTTGCCTGTGCAACGCACACGTCGGCTCGCCCCTCGTCGAGCACCCCGACGTGCTGATTGCCATGAACGAGATTTCATTGAACAAATTTGCCAAGCAAGTCGGTCCCCACGGCACCATCCTTTACAACGCCGCGCAACTTCCCGACGGCTTCCCGGCCCAGCAGGCCATGATTTACTGCATCCCGGCTGCGGAAATCGCCGATAAACTGGGCACCACCAAGGCCACCAACATGGTCATGCTCGGCGCCCTGCTCGAACTCACGCACACCCTGCCCAAAGAAAGCGCTTTCGCCCTCCTCAAAGCCAAGGTGAAAAATCCCAAATTATTCGAAGTGGATTGCCAGGCTATCGATGCCGGCATCGACTGCATCCGCACCCAACGCGATGCTCATCCCGCTGCGCCAACCTCTGATCATGAGTTGACGCACTCCCGCTAAACGACCGCTTCCATTTCCCTTTTGTGATCTTGGTATCGCGATCGATGGCAAGATGCGTGAGCTCTTCTATCTCGCCGCTTCGCGCCATTAAGTCCTTAATTGGGCTTCTCGGCGCCAGGTTGTGCCGGCTTGGTCGCCACTAGCTCTCGATGAATCGCAAATTCCTTTTCCGCCTCCTCTTGGTGGCCCGTCCGGGTCAATGCTGTACCAAGAGAGTAGTGAATCGCGGGATTTGCCGGAGTCAATCTCTCTGCCGTCCGCAATGGCGGAATTGCCTCCGCGTATCGTTTAAGAGTGACCAACGCGAACCCCCACCCCACGTATGCCTCGGCAAAATTTGGATCGAGCTTCGTCGCGGCCGAGAAGTGCTTGATCGCTTCTTCCCAGTTCTCGCTCTTGCTCTCTAATTCTCCCAATACGAAATGCGCTCCCGCATTCTTGGGGTCGATCTCGATCTCTTTTTGAAATTCCTGCTTGGCTCGATCCGCCGCGGACGCATCCGCATCTGGGCGAGATAACAACAGTCTGCCCAATAAGAAGTGAATTCCCTGGGCGTCCGGGTGCTCCCGGATAATCCCTTCATATGCTCGCTCTGCGTCGCCCCACTTTCCCTGCATCTCCCAGGCTTCCGCATTGAGCTTTTGGGCGGCGATCGAGTCAGGTGCTTCAAGACCCAGCTGTTGTGCCACGCGGGTTGACAGATCGGAGTACGCGTGTACCAGGACAAACAGCACTTCCGGATCCTTCGAAAACTGTTTGCTCAACGCTCTTATGAAGTCCAACGAAGAGTCGTGATCGTCGAGCGCTAAGGCGCAACGCAACCCGGTGACTTCTGCCCGCTTTCGGATATCCGTAGACGTTTGCGTGCTGATTGCCTTCTTTAGCGATGGCAGTGCTTGTGTGCATCTCCCCTGTTCGGCAAGCCCAATCGCGCCTTCGACACTGACTGTGGTACTAGATGGAACGGTGCTTGTACTCTTTTGCCCTTGAGCCATGACTGGCATACACGCCAATAGCAAGGCTGCGGCGAGACTCACTGTAAATCCGTTCCCTTTTCGCATGGAAGGCGTCGCAATGACGCTGGACTCCGGCTTTCCTCGAAAAACAGCCCCCGGAAAAACAAAATGAGGCAGACGGGGGGTGAACCGCCTGCCTCATTATACGTTGTTGGTGGCTAGTAGTAGAGTTTCAACGCAAATTGAATGTTTCTCGGTGACTGCGACGTCGTAATCTGACCCATCGTTTGTCCGACAGCGACGTATCCATTGCTCACCGAGTTCAGGTTTACGTGGTTGAATGCATTCAAGAAGTCGGTTCGGAACTGCAACTTGAACCGTTCTGTCAGCTGGAAGTTCTTCTGCAAGCTCACGTCCCAGTTTTGATATCCGGGGTTGCGGAGCCATCCTAGTGCCGCTGGGCAGGAGCCGAATTGGCCGGTTGTCGGGTCGGTGAAAGCGTATTGACCGTTTTCCTGGCTGTTCACGAACCACTGAATACCGCCGGAGCCGCTGATTGGCACGCGCCCTTGTGGGTGCACGATGAAGTTGCAATCGCCGCGAGCGCCGCGAGAACCGGTGCCCGTTGGGTCGGTGTTGCCATTGATCGACAGAGGGAAGCCGGTGTAGAACGAAACGATGGGGCTCACCGTCCATCCGCCCACAACTGCGTTCGCCACCTTGTTCATGTCATTGCCAATCGCCTTGCCGCGTCCAAACGGCAGTTCATATACGGCATAAGCGCTGAGCACATGCGTCGAGTCGTAGTAGCACGGCGCCCATTCCGCCTTTGGATCATAGAGGTTCTGCCAGTAGGGCGACGCTGTGTTCGCCTGTTGGTTGCCCCATGAGCCGTAGTAGCCGCTGTTGTTCGTCATGCACTTGGAATAGGTATATGCCACCTGATATTGCAGTCCGTGGCCCATCTGCTTTTGCAGCACGACCTGCAACCCGTTGTACATCATGTTGCCGATCGAAGCCGTTCCAGAGATCTGGGACACCTCGTTCTGCAGCGTGGGATTCCCCGCCAGGTACAAGCTTGGCGCGGTGCATGGCCCTGGCGCTGGGCAATCGCTGTTCGGCAGAGAGATTTTCTGCGCATACGGCATCGGCACCATCAGGTGCGTTCCCCGCTGTCCGACGTAACCCACCTGGAGTGTGGTATCGCCCCAGAACTGATGCTGGATCGTCAGGTTCCATTGGTCGGAGATTGCCGGCTGCACGTTGGGATCCCACATGCGAACGAGCGCGCCCTGATAACAGGAGAGGTCCGCGCAGGTCGGATCCGTTATCGTCGGCACGATGATGCCATCCGAGGCCGTCGACCCAGGCAGTGCCACGTTGTTGTACCTCGTGTCCAACTCCACCGGCGTAAACGGCGGGTTCATTGGCAAGCGCAGGTTCGTGCCGGTCCCTTCCAGATAGGAAGAGATTGTAAACGCTCCGCGAAGCACGGTGTTGTGCAACTTCTCCGGCGTCCAGGCAAACCCGACGCGGGGTTGCAGCGCCTTGGCGCCGTAAACACCGTTGTACAACGCACGGCTGTTGCCATCGCGGTTCGCGTAGAGCACTTGGCCACTGAATAGGCCGAAATTCACTTGCTGGTCATTTGACTCCACCCACGGCGTGTGAATCTCATACCGCAAGCCGAGATTCAACGTCAGGCCGGAGTTAACCCGCCAGTTATCCTGGATGTACAGACCGTAAATATTCGAGGATTGGTCCCACGTCTTACCGGAGCTGTTCCCGCGGTTGAATTCGCTAGGCAACCCGAGGTAGAAGTCCGCCATGCCCTCGCCGCCGGATGGCGCGGTTGCTTTGCAGGTGTCGGAGGTTGCGTTGTTCGTGCACACGGCGCTGGACGCGGTGAAATTGTTCCGGAAGTACATGTTTCCGAATTCACCGCTGTTTCCGGCATAGAACGTATGCAGCAGCTGATGCCAGTACTGTCCGCCGAACTTTAGCGTGTGCCGGCCACGCGTATACGTTACGCCGTCTTCCGCCTGCCACACTTTGTCGTCGAAGAACTGTGCATTGTCTGCATTGCCCAAACCGCTGTTAATATTGCCGATCGTCAAGCCAAGCAGGCCTGGCAGACCCTGCGGGTTTGAGTTCTGGATGCCAATATCCTCGCCAAACGTGCCGAGATTAGAGGCAAACGTCTGCCCGTTGTCGAGTGTAATGTGGCTCCAACCAAGCCGGGCATCGTTTACCAGGTTGGTGTTGATCGTCCGCGTGTAATCGCCCACGACGTTCCAGATCGGGGCATGTGCGTAACCATTGCCCAGCAAAATCATCGAGTTCGTGCTGGGGTTATTCTGATACGCTCGCGTGAACCGTCCCGATACCCGGTCTTTGTCGGAAATAATATAGTCGACCTTGGCATCACCCTGATCGGCGTTCAATACTGACTGGTTGACATTGACCGCGTTCGATTGCAGTTGATCATTGATGGCCGCTGGGTTGAATGACGATGCAAACAGCGCTGCCGCAACCGGGCTAATCATGCTGTCTGCTGCGGGACACGCTTGGCCCACCGCCAATGTGACCGCGCAGATTTGATTATTCACAAAGGGCTGGCGTGCCTGATTCGCCGGTCCAGACGCCACACACGGATTTGTCTGGGTTCCCGTACCTGGTGCACATGGGTTGTACAACTGAGTGCCCTGCGCCAGCAGTGCCGAGAAGTCGCCGTTCATTTCCGCCGTGGTGAAAACGGTTTTGGTTTGTGGCGATCCTGGATGATCGAACCTCTGTCCCTGGTAGTCCACGAAGAAGAACAATTTGTTCTTGATCACCGGACCACCCAAAGTTCCGCCGAACATATTCCAGCGCAATTTGGCTTTCGAATTGCCGGCCCAGTCATTTTCCCAGCTATTCGCGTTCAGCACGTCGTTGCGGAAGAATTCCCACACGTCGCCGTGGAAGGAGTTCGTGCCCGACTTGATCGTCGCGCTCACGATGCCGCCCATGAAGTTGCCGAACTCCGCCGAAGCGTTGTTGGTAATCAGGTTGAACTCTTGGATGGCGTCCGGCGCCGGCGTATAACCAAGGAGGTTATCCGACACCTGGTTGTTGTCCATGCCGTCCAGCATGAAGTTGTTCGCTTGCTCGCGATTTCCGTTAATCAGCGGCCGCGAACCGCTCGCAACATTATCGCCGTTATTGAAACCTGACGGATTCGTCGTCACTGCGCCCGGTGCCAGCAATGTCAATTGCACGTAATTGCGAGTCGCGAGGGGGAGCGCCTCGTTGGTCGCCGCATTGATGACCGTGTCGACCTGCGTTGTTTCCGTCTTCAACACCGGTGCAGCCCCTGTGACCTCAATCGTCTGGCTGACCTGGCCCACCTTCATTTCCACGTCAATACGTCCCGCCTGGTTTAGGACCAAGGTGAAAGCCGGATGCAGCACCGTCTGGAATCCTTGCTTCTCCACCTTCAAGTCATAATTTCCGACAGGCAGCTGCGAAATTCGATAGAAGCCTGAATCGTTTGTGGTCGCTGTGTAGACAGTCCCGCGCTCCACCGACGTGGCTGTGATGGTCGCACCCGCGATTGCCGCTCCACTCTGATCACTGACCGTTCCCGTGATCGCCGCGGTCACTTCCTGCGCCATCGATACGTTTACACCAATCACCAACAGTGCTAGCGCAAGACAACAACACGCCAACACCGCCGACTTCACCTTTCTCATAAGGATCCTCCCGTGCTGGCTCGTGCAGAACGAGCAGCTTCTCCCCGGCTTGTCAACATGACACCAAACGGCATGCACCCCAAACCAGCGCGTTGGCTGATTCGTTTGGTTAAGCTATATAGCACCAAGAAATGCTTGTCAAGCGGAAAATCTTAATTTATAAGAGAAACAAGTTTGCGCACTATAGCAGTTTCGAATTACTGCTCTATATCACGTCGGTCGTTTCCAGGGAGGCGGTGCACCCTCCCAGGTTGCGTCGGCGCGGGCCCTACCTGGGCGGGTGTTTGTCGTCACCGAAGAGGTTTTCCAATTGTGTTATTTACAATTCATCGTTCCTTACGGACGAAAGACCTCGGCTCCCGGCTCGGCCCCGCGTTGACATCCCGTCGAGGGAATTCCTATGCCGGTCAATGAACGGAAGTCCGTTCCTGCTTACCAGCGGATTCAATTCACCATCCGCAAGACGATCGCCGACGGCGCTCTCCGGCCTGGCGATGCCGTCCCCTCCGAACGCGAACTCGCGAAACTCCATGCCGTCAGCCTGATGACCGCCCGCCACGCCCTCGCTTCTCTGGAACACGAAGGCGTTGTCGAACGCCGCCGCGGCGTGGGCACTTTTGTCTCTGCTCCCAAAATTCATTTCAACAAGCTCATGAGCTACACCGAGCAGATGGGCGCTCGCAGCCTCAGACCTGTCTCGAAAATTCTATTTGCCCGCCTGGTCGACGATGAGGAAGAAGCGACCGCGCGCTTGGCCCTTCCTCCCAAGAGTCAACTCGTAAAAATTGAACGGCTACGTCACGCCGCTGGCGAACCCTTCGCCCTCGAAACTTGCTACTTTTCCGCCAGGCAATACTCCGGTCTCCTCACCGAACCTCTGGAGCGCGATTCGCTTTTCGCGATCCTCGAGCGCGGCTACGGCGTTGAACTGGGGTACGCCGACGAAGAGGTTGACGCTACCGCCGCCGATCCTCGTAGCGCGGAACTCCTGTGCGTTCCCAAACGCGAACCCGTCTTGCGCATTCGTCAGGTCATCTATTCCACAAAAGCAGCCGTGATCACTTATGTGCTGGGTCTCTATCGCTCCGACCGCCACAATCTTGTGATTCGCCGTTTTCGCTAGCTGCCCGTTCCGAAACCTAATTGACAGCTCTTTGCGCCGGTTATAAAGTTCCGCTCGACCGTTCCTCACTCGAGGTTCGCCCGCCTCGCAGTGCCAGGTACCTCCAGTTTCCGTAACAATCGTTGGCCCATTTTGCGCCACCCGGGAGAGCCGAGTTGAAGTTTCTCTTTGCGCTCATGCTTTGTTTCTCGATGGCTTATGCGCGCGCGTATGGTCAGGAGAATTCCTCGACTCTCGAAGTTCTTACGCTCGAACAAGCGATCTCCGCCGCGCAGGCTAATAACCGTCCGCTGAAGATGGCACAGCAGAGTGTTCTTGCCGCGAATGATGAGATTCTTGCTGCACGCACCCAGCGCTATCCTCAATTCAACGTTCAACTCACTGGATCTTCTCTGCTAACTCCCGTCAGCGTCAGTTTTCCCGAAGCTGCCTTTGGCACCATTGGCAGCGTCCCCAACCCTAGTCGCGACGTCGTAGTGACCACCAATCCGAAATTTTCAGGCATGGCCGTCGCGGAGGCCTACCAGCCTCTCTCGCAGCTCTACAATATTCATCTCAATATCGAAGCCCTACAGGTCGGCAAGCGCCTCGTCGAAGAACAACTCCGCCAGCAGCGCCAGCAGCTCACCAACTCCGTCAAGGACGCCTATTACTCGCTTCTGCAGACGCAGAGCGCACTCGACGCCGCCCAAGACAATGTCAAATCTCTCCGCCAGATTGATCTCACCACTGACGAATACCTCAAGGAAAAAACCGTTCTGCCATATCAAAGTACCGGCGTGAAAGCTCAACTCGCGCAGGCCGAACTTCAAGTTGTCACTCTGCAAGACACCATGCAAACGCAAAAGGAAAACCTGAATGTTTTAATGGCCCGTGACCTCCGCACGGACTATCGCCTCAGCACTGTACCCGACGAGTTGCCCGAGGAAACCAGCCTTGAAGCTGCCCGCCAGCGCGCTCTCGACAATCGTAGCGAGATCCGTCAGGCCAGAATCAAAGTCGATCAGGCCATCTATTCGCGCCGCATCCAGAAAGCGCAATATATTCCTCAGGTCGGCATTCAATACCTGTTCTTCTCGCCTTTCGCCATTCAGGGCCTGCCGAATTCGGTCAACGCTCTTGGAATCAACTTCAAATGGGATCTCTACGATTGGGGCTACAAGAAACATCTCATGGACGAAAAACAACGCTCAATTGACCAGGGCCAGCTCAACCTCACTGAAACGCAAAGTCAAGTTGCTGTCGATCTTGGTAACCGCTTCCGCAAATTGCGCGAAGCCCGCGCCAATGTAAAAGTCGCGCAACTCGCGCAGCAGGCCGAAAAAGAAAAACTGCAAGTTGTCTTGGATCAATACAAGCAGAAGGCCACCCTGCTATCCAACGTTCTTTCTGAACAAGCAAACATGACTCAAGCCAATTCGACATATCTCCAAGCTATCAGCGCGTTCTGGACCGCGCGCTCCGACTTCGAAAAGGCCCTCGGTGAGGATTAGTTCATGCGCCTCCACAAACGCCGAATACTCCTTGCGATCGCCGCATTCACCACCATCTACCTTGCAGGCTGCCGCCCAGAGAACAAAACAGCGGAAGCCACTCCCATTCCGGTCACCGTTGCTGTTGTCGAGCAATACTCTGGCAGCGAAGCCGTCACTTACTCCGCCAGCATTGTTCCCTACGTCCAGGTCCCGCTCGCCTTCAAATCTGCCGGTTACGTCACCAGCATCCTTCAGCGCAAAGGCGCAGACGGTCGCATCCGCAACATCCAGCAGGGCGACTGGGTCAAAAGAGACACCGTTCTGGCAACCGTCCGCCAGGATGATTACCAACACACTGTCCAGCAATACACCGGCCAGCTCGAACAAGCCACTGCTTCTGCCACCAAAGCCAAGGAAGACTTCGCACGCGCTGACGCTCTCTACAAAGTTAACGCCCTCACGCAAACCGATTACGACGCAGCGAAGGCACAACTCGACTCGTCTCAAGGTACCGTCACTACCGCACAAGCTGCTCTCAATCAGGCTCAACAAGCTCTCGAGGATTGCCAGCTGCGTGCGCCCATGGATAGCACCGTGCTCAGCCGCAACATTGAACTCGGTGCTCTTGTCGCCGCTGGCACCCAGGCCTTTACCGTCGGAGACATTCACTTGGTGAAAGCGGTCTTCGGTGTTCCCGACAATTTGCTTGCCATCATCCAGCTTGGCAAGAAACAGAATGTCCTCACCGAGACTTACCCTCAGGAGTTCACTGGCCAGATCACTTCCATCTCTCCGCAGGCAGACCAGAAGAGCCGCACCTTCCAGGTTGAAGTCACCATTCCCAACGAGAAAGGCTCGCTCAAATCTGGCATGGTCGCTACTCTCGATCTCGGCCGGTCCAAACTGCAACGTCCCGTTCTCGTCGTGCCATTGAGTGCCATCGTCTCCACAAGTGATGGTCAAAAAACCTTCAGCGTTTTTGTGGTCACCGGAGAACCGGGGCGTCAGGTCGCGCACAAGCGATCCGTGCAGCCCGGCGGCGCTTTCGGCAATAAAGTCGAAATCACCAGCGGCGTCGCCTTGGGCGACCGCGTCATCTCGAATGGCGCCACCCTGGTCCTCGATGGCCAGTCCGTGCGAGTCATTCCATGAACGCCTGCAATCGGGAAAACTGAATGGCGCATCGCACCGACAACGATTACATCCAGCACGAGCGCAACACTGCTCGTTTCTTCGTCGAAAACCGTCAAATTTCCTGGATTCTCCTGCTTGCCACCGTCGTGCTCGGCATCTACGGCTACACCCAGATGCCGGAACGCAAAGACCCGAACATTCCCGTCCGTGTTGCTTCTGTCTTGACTCAATGGCCGGGCGCAACCGCGCAACAGGTCGAACAACTCGTCACCCGCCCCATCGAATCCACCATTGCCGAAAATTCCCATATTCGCGCGCCCATGGGCGCCGATTTTGGCATTAAGTCTCTCTCCATGCCGGGGCTTTCCATCATTCAGGTTCAACTCGCCGATACCGTTACGGATTCAAAAAAGGAATTCAGCGACATGAACCTCAAGCTGAATTCCCTCAGCCTTCCCCAAGGCGCCGGCCCTATCAAATTCAATAGCGACTTCGGCGACACCGCCGCGCTCATGCTCACCATCGCCAGTCCGCTCGAAGACTCGACCGCTATTTCTGTTCGCGCTCAGGCGGTCGAACGCGCGATCAACTACACGCGGCGTCAGCGCAAGACCAATTCCGCAAAACCCGATGTCTCCATCGTCCAGTGTTTCCCCGAATCCGTTCCGGTGGAATCCGTCGCTCGCGCTCTGCGCCTTTTCGTCGCCGAGGCCCAATCCGCTCAATTGCTTTCCGACGCGAAATTCGTTCCTGGGCCCGGCTTCGTGGTCGTAGACGTGTACGCCGGTGCAGACGACGCCACGATTTATGCCTTTGGGCGCACCTTCGTCCAATCCCGTTTGCACGAATCCGAAATCCATCCCGACGCCTGGCCGCCAATCCTCGTCCACGATCCCGCCGAACTCCCGCAAGCGCTCCAAGCCAGCGCTGGAAACAAGTACACCTACCGCCAGCTCGATCAGTACACCGATCTTCTCTCGCGAGCCCTTCGCGGCGCCCCGGAAGTCTCCCGCGTCGACCGTTCCGGCGTCCTGCCCGAACAAATCTATCTCGACTACTCTCAGGAACGCCTTGCCTCTTATGGCCTCCAACCTTCCAACCTCAAGGGCATATTAAACGCTCGCAACATCACGCTACCTGGTGGCGCGCTCGAGGCTGGCTCGAAAAATATCATTCTCGATCCCTCGGGCGAGTTCACCGCTCCGCACGAAATCGGCGACGTCATCGTCGGTACCTCCAGCTTTGGTGCTCCGGTCTATTTGCGCGATCTCGTCACCATCACCAGCAGTTATCAGAGCCCCGCGCGCTATCTCAACTACTACACTTGGAAAGACAGCCAGAATAAGTGGCACCGCACTCGCGCGGTTACTCTCGCGGTGCAAATGCGCGAAGGCAAGCAGATCGGCCAGTTCTCCAAAAACGTTCAGGCCAAGCTGGCCGAGACCGTCAAGCTCCTCCCCCCCGACCTGATCATCGCTTCCACCTCCGACCAGCCCCGTCAGGTCAAAGAAAACGTCGATCTCTTCATGGACGCCCTCTACGAGGCCATCGCTCTCGTCGTCTTCGTTTCGCTTCTCGGTTTTTGGGAGTGGCGCTCCGCCCTGCTGATGGCTCTCTCCATCCCCATCACTCTCGCCATGACTTTCGGCTTCGCCCATCTTCTTGGCATTGACCTGCAGCAGGTTTCCATCGCCACGCTGATCATCGCCCTCGGCCTTCTCGTCGACGACCCCGTCGTCGCAGGCGATTCCATCAAGCGTTCTCTCGCCGACCAGCACCCGCCCGTCATTTCCGCCTGGCTCGGCCCCACCAAACTCGCCCACGCGATTCTTTTTGCAACCATCACCAATATCGTCGCTTATCTTCCCTTCTTGCTTCTCAACGGCACTACCGGCGAGTTTCTCTTCAGCCTTCCCGTCGTGATGACTTGCGCGCTCGTTGCTTCGCGGCTCGTCTCGATGACTTTCATTCCCTTCCTCGGTTATTACCTCTTGCGCGCCAATAAAAAACCCGAGCTTTGCCCGGAGGTCCGTCGTACTCGCGGTTTCAGCGGCTTTTACTACCGTCTCGGCAAGCAAGCCATTGAGCATCGCTGGCTCGTTTTTGCCGGCTCTCTTCTCTTCCTTGCACTCGGCGGCTACTTCGGTCATCTACTCAAGACCCAGTTTTTCCCCGACGACGTCCAGTACCTCTCCTTTATGGACATCTGGCTGCCCAACGACGTTCCCCTCTTCGTCACTAACCAAACTGCAAATCAAATTGAAGACGTCATCCGCGCCACAGCCAATCAATTCGGCAAAGATCACCCGGGCAAAGACGGCAAACCTCGCCAGATTCTGAAATCCCTCACCACCTTCGAAGGCGGTGGCGGCCCGCGCTTCTGGTTCTCCGTTACTCCCCAACTCCAGCAACTCAACTACGCCCAGGTCATCATGGAGTTGTACGACAAGGAAGACACTCCCAGGTTCCTCGCCCCGTTGCAGGCCGCCCTATCTGAAAAAGTTCCAGGCGCCCGCATCGATGTCCGCCAACTCCAAACCAATCCCGTCGACTATCCTGTCGAGCTCCGCGTCACCGGCCTCGCCGACGTCAGCGCTCTCGAAGAGGAAGCCGACATCGCGCGGCTCCGTTCGATCGCCTCGCAAGTTGCCGCTATCTTGCGCGAAGCTTCCCAGTCCGCTCGCGTCCGCGACGACTGGGGCCAGGATGGTTTTGAAGTCACCCTGAAAGTCGATCCCGACCGCGCCAACCTCGCTGGCGTCACCAATCAGGACGTTGCCAACTCTTCCGCCGCAGCCATGAGTGGCGTGGGCCTCACCACCCTTCGCCGTGGCGATGAACAGGTACCCGTCGTCGCCCGCCTGCGCATGGAAGAGCGCGCCACCCTCTCAGATATTCAAAATCTCTACGTCTATTCCTCCCAATCGAACAACAAGGTCCCGCTTCTCTCCGTCTCCACCCTCGAGAATGTTCTACAAACTTTGCGTATCCGGCACCTGGAGCACTTCCGCACCATTTCCGTGCAGAGCTTCACCAAGCCTGGGGCACTCCCTTCCGAAGTCTCCGCCGCGGCAGCCCCCAAGCTCGCCGAAATCCGCAAGAATCTCCCTCCCGGCTACAGCATCATCCTGAGCGGCGAACAAGCCAAAACGGAGCAAGGGTTCAAAAATCTCGCGGTCGTCATGGCGATCTCGATTTTCATGATTTTTCTTGCACTCGTAATTCAGTTCCGCCACGCCATCAAACCTCTCCTCGTCCTTGCTGCTGCCCCTTACGGTATTGTCGGTTCGCTTGTCGCGCTCTACGTGATGGGCTCGGCTTTCGGTTTCATGGCGTTCCTGGGTATCGCCAGCTTGATCGGCGTCATCGTCAGCCACGTCATAGTTCTCTTCGACTTCATCGAAGAAATGCACGAAAAGGGCGAACCGCTCGAACAGGCGCTTCTCGACG
>Ga0335080_10000662_pt1 | contig 32144 bp, 26 predicted proteins | sample Lox_Sample_34_FD_206720 | JGI IMG/M metagenome (GOLD analysis project Ga0335080, IMG submission 206720) | Soil microbial communities from Loxahatchee National Wildlife Refuge, Florida, United States - Lox_Sample_3.4 | ecosystem: Environmental > Terrestrial > Soil > Wetlands | place: USA... | reverse complement strand
CGCCGACTGGGCTTCGTACATCGACGTTCTTGTCTTTTCCGTCTTCTTGCGCCAGGGCAGGCAAGCTGCCCATCAGCGCCATACACAGGGGTAGAGTTGCAACTCGGAACATAGAAACTCCTAAGACGAAGCGGGTTAAATCTCGGCATCCTTTCCGTGCGTACGAACGTATACCAGGGAGAAGTTCGAGCCGGTGCCAGAAGGCTCAATGGCGACGATGTGTTGATTCTCCTTGGTTCCGACCTTCAGTTCGATATTGTGCCCGTGGTCTGCCTCGCAGGTGAGTTCATGCGAACTTCCGTCGTGCTTGTTGATGTCAGCATTCATGTCAAATCCGGTGGTATGGCAGACGAGAACGCTTCCAAATTTCGTGAGCTGGTCCTTGTAAAACGCGACTACCTTTTCGGGCGCATCTTTCGATTCATACTCCAGCGCGATCACCCGCAAGCCATAGCCGAAGCTGGATAGGCTCACATTTGCGCTCTTGTTTTCGCCGTTGCCTTTTTCCTTCAGGCTGGCTCCCGGGTACACGACGATGCCGACGTCTTCCGGGCTGACTTCTTTGCTCACGTGAATGCCGCCCATCGGAGTGCTGATGTCAACTTGCCTGTCCTGACCGTTCTTCTCTTTCTGCACGTTCACACTGCACGCAGACAGAAGCAGGATTGCAAACGTGAACGATGCGCTGCCGATCAGCCAAACCCTAGTTTTGCTCATTGCCCGCGCCTCCCATGGCAAGTTGCGCCGGACGTTCGAGCCCCGCGCCACGCTTAGCGACGTTGGGAATCGTGACCGGAAGGTGGCCACGAATCGGAATCTCTCCGAAGAGCGCTTTTACGGCTGCGATCTCGGAGACCGTCGCGTTGGAGAATGTGCACACGTAGTTCTCGATTTTCGGAAAGTCGCTTGCCAGGTAAGGATTCCCCATAGCGATCACCGTCGTCTTCGCCGCGGCGCGATCGAGCACCTGCTGCAGAAGCGTGCCAGTCGCATCCGCCATCGCGACCGAGTTGCCGATCTTTCCCGCCATCGGGATCACGTAGACGGCGGCAACCACCGTCTGAGCGGCATCAACTGCCTTTAGTACTTCGTCGCTCATCGCGGCGGCGATTCTCGGATCAACGTAAATTAGGCGCGAGTCCGGAACGCGAGTATGAAACTCGCGCGCGAACGCGCGGCCCGAGTCCGACCGTACGTCCTCGGAAAACAGCACGGCGACGACGTCGTTATGCGTCTCCTCTCTGGTTATGTACGGAAGGGCGGCTTTGGCGGTTCCCTTCGATTTCAGGGGAAGCATTTTGCCGTTGTCGCGCACCAGGGTGACCGCGTTGTCTGCCACCTGCTGGCCAAAGGCGAGGTTCTGCGGCTTTCCGACCACAGTCGCGATGGCATTCAGGTCTACCGTCCGGGACTCGTTGAGGTCGAGAGCCGCCTTTGTTTTCAGGATCTTGAGGACGGAGCGATCCAGGCGCTGGACAGAAATCTCACCGGACTTGACGGCCTTAACCATGGCCGCATGCGAAGCCGGCAGATCGGCTGGGATGATCAGCAGGTCGTTGCCCGCCTTGAAGGCCTCGACGGCCGCCCGACCGATGTCGTTAGCGAATAAGTGTGTCAGTCCGGCCATGTCCAGGGCGTCCGTCACGATGATTCCCTTGAAGCCGAGCTGTTTTTCCAGCAGGTCCGAGACCACGGTCGGCGAAATGGTGGCGACATGGTTCGGGTCGGAATCGAGTGCCGGGACGGTTACGTGCGCAACCATAACGGAATCAACGCCAGCGCCAATCGCCTGCTTGAACGGCGGAAGCTCGATGGATGCGAGATGAGCGCGATCCACATTCACGCTGGCGACTCCGAGATGCGAGTCGGTGGCCGTGTCTCCGTGACCGGGGAAATGCTTCACCGTCGTGAGCATGCCGCCTTCATGCGCTCCCTTGATGTACGCGGTGACCAGATCTGCGACCTGTTTGGGATCTTCTCCGAACGATCGCGTGTTGATGATGGGGTTAGCAGGATTCGAATTCACGTCAGCATCGGGAAAGAAATTCCAGTGCACGCCGACGGCACGCGCCTCCTGGGCGGTGATCCGGCCAAAGGCTTCGGCATCTTCCATCTTGCCGTTGGCGCCGAAGGCCATGGCGTGGGGGAAATTCGTCGTTCCCATCAGGCGCGTGGCGACTCCACGCTCGAAGTCTGCCGCGAAGAGCAGAGGCAGCCTCGAATCTTTCTGTAGACGGTTGAGCAATTCCGCCGCCTCGTATGGCTCGCTGCGCAGGAGGTTCGGGCCGTCCACATGCACGGTCATAGCAAATGAGCCCACGTGATACTTCTCCATCGCCTCGCGCAGCTGGAGGTATTCGGGGCTTTCGACATTTAAAAAGCTGGCGCGGCACCAGACCATGAAGAGTTGGCCGACTCTTTCCTCGACGCTCAGCTTCCGAAGAGTCTTCTCGGCCCATTTGTCTGCCGCACTGCTATGGCGGATCGGGGCGGGGGATTTTGATTTTTCTTTTGCAAGCACGGGCAGGCATAGGACGAGTGCAAGAAGCGGCACAGATATGATTTTCGGCATGCCGGAACGATAGCAGAGGGGAGGGTCGATGTCAGGTATAGCACTTCAGATCACCTGTTTTCGATATGGCCTTTGGGGCGGAGGAGAGAAGATTCGATCGCTTCGATCGCAGCGTGCTGGATCTGGGGGTCCTCGCCGAATCCTCGCAGCCATCTCACTTCCGGTTCGCGGCGGAACCAAGTCATCTGCCGCTTTGCATAGTTGCGGTGGCCTTGTTGAAGCGCTGGGATTATCTGCTCACGCAGTAGGCCACCTCGCAGAAACTCGGCGGCTTGTTTGTAACCTAGCGAGCCTAGCGGGCCTGCGTTAGCACCGTACTTGCCAATTAACTCCTTAGCTTCGTCGATTAGGCCCATTTCGAGCATCCGCTCGGCGCGCTCGTTGATGCGTGCATAGAGAGCGGCGCGATCGAGATCCAGGCCAAGCCGCTGGATACGGAATCCGCGCAGCGGGTCTCTTCCTTGCTGCCATAGTTCGGACATCTTTTGTCGTGACTCGAGGCACACCTCGAGCGCACGGATCAGCTTGGGAACATCGTTGGGATGAATCTTTTCGGCAGTGGGGTAATCGAGGCGCGACAAGATCCGGTGCAGGTAATTCGAGCCCCGCTCCGCGGCTCGTTGCCGCAGTCGCTCCCGTAATTGTTCGGAGCGCTCCGGGCCGGCGAAAAGTCCTTCGAGGAGCGCGCGAAGATAGAGTCCGGTTCCTCCGACGACGATCGGCAGGCGCTCCCGCGACTTGATCTCCTGCAAAATCTGCCGTGCCTGCCTTGCGTACTCTCCTGCCGTGACATCTTGCGTGGGATCGATACAGTCAAAAAGATGGTGCGGCACGCGAGCGCGGTCGGCGAGGCTTGGCTTTGCCGTTCCAATGTCGAATTCTCGGTACATTGCGACCGAATCGCAGTTGACGATTTCACCATTGAATTTTTCCGCGACGGCGAGTGACAGGGCTGTCTTTCCACTCGCGGTAGGGCCAAGGATGACGACGAGCAGCGGATCGGGGGATGGTATCTGAGCCGAGTCTGAACCCACGTTCAGCGCAGGCTCCAGTGAATTTCGCGCCAGTAGCGAATCAGGGTAAGGACCAGCAGCACCACGGCGATCAGAAGCAGTCCCGTGGTCTCGGATGCATACACGGCATGCCGGTGGTGCTTGTGCGCAGCGTCTTGTTCGGACTTTGGCATGAGCACGCGGATATTGTAGCGCTGTGGGCGGGTCTTTGCTGTTCGTCGCCGGCTTGGAGGCTCCGCGAGTGTAGCTCGCCGTCGGTCCCCAAGAGCTGCGGGCAGTCACAAGCCCGGGCCGAAGACTTACGACCCAACACCTTAAGACCGCCTCTCCCTCTCGGTGCTACACTACGTCGTCGTAATGGCAGCGCAGCCCAACAACATCCGGATCGCGCGGTTTGGTGTATTCGAGCTCGACTTCAACACTGGCGAACTGCGGAAGAGCGGAGTCCGACTCCGTTTGCAAGGACAGCCCATTCAGGTTTTAACCCTTCTGCTGGAGCGCGCGGGCGACGTGGTCACGCGCGAAGAACTGCGGCAGAAGTTGTGGGCATCGGACACCTTCGTCGACTTTGACCACAGCCTGAACACGGCCATCAATAAAGTCCGCGAAGCGTTGGGAGACTCGGCTGCAAGCCCGCGCTTTGTGGAGACACTGGCCCGGCGCGGATATCGGTTTATTGCTCCCGTGCAGGCGCCGGTTCAGGGTTCTCCTGAACCCGCCACGTCTCTTCCTACCACGCAGCCGTACGGAGTTGCCGCCGATGCCAGCGCAGCCATTTCTGCGGCGGCGCATTCGGAGCCTGATTCGCCCACAGCCCCACTCCACCCGGAGCTCGAGGTTCCGATCCCTCGCCGTGGATTGACGCGCGGCCTGTTCGCGCTGATTCAAATCATGTATCTGTGCTTTTATCTCGCAGCCTTGTTTCGGCTGAGAGAAGTGCAACGAATTGCTGACTCGTTTTTGCCCTATTGGGGCGCGACCACCCTCGTCGGAGCCGTAATGATTACAGCCGGCGTCGGAATTCCGCTGCGCTGCTATCTGCTGTCTGCCATAGGGTTCGACTACCAGCGGCTGGACGAGAAGTTTCGCCGGATGTTCCCCTTTGTTCTCGCCCTGGATCAGCTCTGGGCAATTGCGCCATTTCTACTGGCGGAGGACATAGGACTTGGGGCGGCCTTCGCCGCCAGTGCCGGTTTGCTGTACCTGCCATTTTCGGAGCGTACGTTGATCCGCTTGGCCTATATCCGTCCCAATTCAGCGGAAAAACAGGTTGGCGGAACCAACCTCACTGATTCCGCGTAACCACGTCTAACAGGGCGGGCGAAGGTGTGCTTTCCCGCCGGAGGAGTTCCATGAAATCACTTGTCGTCCGTGCATCGCTGGCAGTTCTTGCCTGCAGTCTTGCGGTCGTATCTGTACGCGCTGAGGAGTGGTCGAAAACCTACAAGATTAGCGGCAGGCCCGATTTGCGTGTCGAAACCTCGGACGCGAACATTCGCGTGACCACTTGGGACCAGAACACGATCGAAGCGAGGGTGATCACCAGCAACTACAAAATCGGGGAAGGCGGTATTCGCGTCGATGAGCACCAGACGGGCGATTCGGTTGAAATCGAGGTGCACTATCCACATCACAACTTCAATATCGAATGGGGGCAGCATCGCGTTGACATCATCATCCAGATGCCACGTGAAGGCCGAGCAAATCTCCGTACTGGCGACGGGAAGATCGATGTGGCCGGACTAAAGGGCGAGATGGACCTGCACACCGGAGACGGATCCATCAACCTGGATGGTGTAGACGGCAAGCTGCACGCGACGACCGGCGATGGGCACATCCAGGCAAGTGGACGCTTTGACGAACTGGGATTGAAGACCGGCGATGGGCATGTTGACGTTCGCGCCAAGAACGGTTCATCTCTTGCTAGCGGCTGGCGCCTTGAGACGGGCGATGGTAGCGTGTCGCTGGAAGTTCCCGGTGACCTGTCAGCGGATGTGGATCTGCACACGAGCGACGGTCACATTGATCTCGATATGCCGGTCACGACCGAAGGAAAGATTCGCCAGAATGAGATTCACGGAAAGCTGAACGGCGGCGGAAGCCTGCTAACTATCCGCACGGGCGATGGATCAATCCACCTGCGCAAGGGATGATGATCAATCGGATCAGGCGTCTTCGATATCTATTGCTCTGCTCAGGGTGACTCGCGAGTGTCAGCGAACGATTTGACACACTCTCCGGGCCCAAAGTTCTATACTCTTGCGTCCCGCTGTTTTAGATTCATTCTTGCCATGGAGCCTTCGATGAAAGTTCTGCGCTTTGGTGTGGTTGCATTCCTCCTCTACCTCTGCCTTTCTCCGGCTGGCAATGCACAGCAGGCTACTGCGACGCACACACCCGCGCTTGATATCACGGCGATGGATCGGACACTTGATCCTTGCGTGGATTTCTTCGAGTACGCCTGCGGCGGATGGATCAAGAACAATCCCATTCCTCCGGACCAGTCGTCGTGGGATTTGTACTCGAAGATGGAAGATGAGAACAAGGAACAGCTGCGCGGGATCCTGGAAGCGGCATCTGCGCCGGATGCGGGGCGCAATGCAGTGAATCAGAAGATTGGCGACTACTACGCCTCCTGCATGGATGAGAAGGCGATTGAGGATCGAGGCATTGAACCGCTCAAGCCCGAGCTGGATCGCATTGCGAAGATCGGATCGAAGGCCGAACTGGCCGACGCGGCGTCCGTCATGTCTACCAACAATGTCCTCTTTCGTTTCGAATCGATACAGGATTTTCGCGATGCCAGCCAGGTTGTCGCCAACGCCGATCAGGGCGGGCTGGGTCTTCCCGATCGTGACTATTACCTGAAGACTGACGCCAAGTCAGAAGAGTTGCGGAAAGCCTACCTTGCTCATGTGCAGAAGATGTTCGAACTCCTTGGCGATAAATCCGATGTGGCTGCGGCCGAGGCCCAGACGGTGATGCGAATTGAGACCAACTTGGCGAAAGGGTCGTTGACCCGGGTCGAACGACGCGATCCAAAGAACCTGGATCACAAGCTGACCAGCACCGAGCTGGAGAAGATCTCGCCCGAATTCCAATGGCAGATTTATTTCACGAAAGTCGGACTGCCTTCTCTGACGTCCCTGAATGTTGCCGTGCCGAATTTCTTCAAGACACTGAATGAAGAGATTGGGAAGGCCAGCCTCGACGACTGGAAAACTTATTTGCGTTGGCATCTGGTGCACAGCAGTGCCGCGCATCTTTCCTCCCCCTTTCTGAACGAGAACTTTGCCTTCTATGGCAAGACTCTGCAGGGCCAGCAGCAGCTGAAACCGCGCTGGAAGCGCTGCACCGAAGATGTCGATGACTACCTTGGAGAGGCGCTGGGGCAAGCCTACGTCGAGAAGTATTTTTCTCCGCAAGCCAAGCAGCAGGCGCTGAAGGTCGTCAATGAAATTCGCGCGGCAATGGAGCAGGACATCAACACCCTGAGCTGGATGTCGCCGACTACCAAGCAGCAGGCCCTCATCAAGCTGAAGGCGATGGCCAACAAAATCGGCTATCCCGATAAATGGCGCGACTACTCGAAGCTCGAGATCGTGCGCGGAGACAGTCTGGGCAACGTGGAGCGGGCGCGGCAGTTTGAATTCAATCGCCAGCTCGGGAAAATTGGCAAGCCCGTGGATAAGGGCGAGTGGGACATGACTCCGCCGACGGTGAACGCTTATTACAACCCGCAGATGAATGACATCAACTTCCCTGCCGGCGTGCTGCAGCCTCCGGCGTTTGATCCCGAGTCGGACGCGGCTCCCAACTACGGCGACACCGGCGGCACCGTGGGGCACGAGCTAACGCACGGCTTCGACGACGAAGGCCGGCAGTTCGATGCCCAGGGGAATCTGCGGGACTGGTGGACTCCAGAAGACGCGAAGGAGTTCGAGAAACGCGCCAGCTGCATCTCAGATCAGTATTCGAAGTACGTGGTCGTCGATGACATCCACATCAACGGGAAACTCACGCTCGGCGAGGATGTGGCTGATTTAGGCGGAGTGCTGCTCGCTTATATGGCGTGGAAGGACGACACCAAGGGGCAGAAACTGGACCCGATCGATGGGCTCACGCCCGAGCAACGATTCTTCGTTGGGTACGGGCAGAGTTGGTGCGGGCATGTGCGCGACGAGAGCAAGCGCCTGCGCGCGACCGTTGATCCCCACTCTCCAGAGAAGTATCGCACCAACGGGGTCGTCTCCAACATGCCGCAGTTTCAGGAGGCCTTTCACTGCAAAGCGGGGCAGCCGATGGTGAATCAGAACCAGTGCAGGGTGTGGTAGGGCCATGCGTCAGCCGCCTTTGCGCGTTGGGTTGCCCATCCCCTTGTTATCGTGAGGACCGCGTTTTTCGCGGTCCGAAGGAACCTCTGCATTCCTGGATTGCAACGGTACCGCGGGCAGAATGCATGGGTCCCTCGCCCCCAAAGACGCGGCGCAGCGTGACAAGGCCGACTAAGTCCTTAGCGGTGGCTCCCCGAACAGAACCGCACGCATCGAGATGCTGCCGAAATCGAATCCTTCGAATGAGTCAAAGTGTTGCCCCCTTGTGCGCCATTAACTCTCGAGGAATGGGGAAAATCTGAGCAGGTGAGTATTACTGAGTCTGTCCTGCCTGGAAAAGATTGACTCTCAGATGTTCTATTCCAGGTCTGCTTTGTCGGGGTTGTAGTAGAAGCGGAAGCGGAGCGCCAGGTATGGGCCGGTGAACTCGTTGGGAAGGGGCGGAAAGGGATTGGAACCGGTGATGCTGCCCCATGCCGGCCGATCAAGCGCCGCATCGCCGGACGAGAGAACGAGTCGCATACCGGCAACCTGCCCGTCTTTCGTGATCGCAAATTCAATTGCCAGCTTGCCTTTCTTCATCTCGGCGGATTCGGGGATGAGGTGATACCAGTTTTCGCGCACTTCTTGAAGAATGCGCTGCAAATAGGGTCCGAAGTCGACTCCCTGCGTGTCGCTCAGAATGTCAAACGCCCCGACCTGCCGACCGTGAGCGCCAGTACCGAGTCCGAAATCTCCTTCCTGGCCACCGCCCATGCCACGCCGTGCTGCGGCAGCTTGGGTAGCCTGCTGAATGACCGAGCCGGGGCTCATGCCCTGCGTGTATTTGCTGAACGATTTTTCCGGTTGGGCAGGTGCCTGCAGTTGCGCGGTCTGATTGTTCTCAAGCTGCGGACGCGGCGCCGACGGGGCACCCTGCGCCGGATTCTGCATCATCGCTTGCGGCGGGGAAGGCTGTGCTGCATTCGGTCCCTGCAGACCAGGAGCGCCAGGGGGCGGGGACGGTAGCAGCTTCCGAAGTTCCTTCGGATCCAGCTCCGGACGTTTCGACGTCGCGATTCGATCCTTGTCTGAAGCGATATTTGTGTTCGGCCTGCGAGTCAACTTTTGCTCGTCCGGCGGCAGGGTCAGAAACGTAATGCCCCGGTCTTTGGCGAAGCTCTGCGGCAGAACAACGACCGTTTGGAACGGCAAGTACTTTCGGATGGTTGGAAAATTTAGGATGAAGATGACCAGAAGAATGTGAACGAGAAGGGAAATCCACGCTGCCTCGCGCCGCCGCGAACGCTGCAAATCATCCTGCAGTTGGATCAGCAGGTGTGGCACCCGCGCATCCAGGTCCCGATACGCCGCTTCCCAGTCCCGTTGCGCATACAGTTCCAGCTGCTCAGGCTGGCCTTTTTCTGGCGGGGCAACTGGATCCTGGAATGGTATCTGCGTGATTGGCATGCGCTCGTTTAGCTAATGGGACTTAGCTGTATCCGCCAGTTATTGGACACTAAATAGACTCGCGGCGTTGCATCCGGACTCCTCCTGGAAGGACGGCCAACGGCGCGCTGCTGTACAACCAAGTTATCTTCATTTTCGCATCTTTCGTGCGATTTCGCTGCTGACATTTGGGCCGCGACTTTGGCGTGTAAACATATGTAAACAAGCGATGGATGTCACAGATCGCCAAGCATAACGCAGCCCAATTCTAAGGTCTTATCCGTCAGAATCAGTCTGTAAAGAATGTCAGTGTCTGTGTTTGTTGATTCCCGGCAGATCCACCTTCTTGCTGTGCTCGCGGATGGCCGCCAGAATGTCCAACGCGAGTGCGAGCGCGCGGCGGCCATCCTCAAGCGATACTGTGGGAGTTGATCGCTGCCGCACCGCCCGCAGGAACGATTTCAGCTGGGCGTGCAGCGGTTCTTCCGCGGCGACCGCCAGCTTGTTGACGCCGATTTGCGGATTCACCGAAGGTGTTCCGACCGAAGCCTCGCCAGACCCAACCGTGAACACCAGGACTTCCTGGCGGCCGTAGTCCAGAGAAATGTACTGACGCGGCTGGAAGAAGCGCAGCTTGCGGACGCGCTCGGTGGAAACCCGACTCGCGGTGAAGTTGGCGATGCAGCCCGATTCGAACTCGATGCGCACGTTGGCGATGTCGACTTTGCCGGAAAGCACGGGAAGCCCTACGGCACGGACCTCTCGCACCGGTGAGTTGGCGAATGCCAGCACGATGTCGAGGTCGTGAATCATAAGGTCGAGGACGACGTCGACATCGAGCGAGCGCGGAGTGAAGACACTCAGGCGATGGCCTTCGAAAAACATTGGTTGGGTGAGGATCGGAATAGTCGCCTGCACCGCAGGGTTGAAGCGCTCCAGGTGGCCGACCTGCACGATTCTTTTGTGGTCCGTTGCAAGTTTCGCCAGTTCGTCAGCCTGGTCCAGCGTAGTCGCGACCGGCTTTTCGATGAGTACGTCCACGCCGGCTTTCATCAATTCACGAGAGACTTCGAGATGATGGACTGTGGGGACCGCGACGGAGGCTGCCTGAACTTCACTGTGGGTGGTAATCAACTGAGCGACCGAGCCGAAGGCCTTACATTGGAATTCGCGCGCGACGGCGTCAGCGCGGCCGGTGTCAGGATCGACGACTCCCAGTAGCCGGACCGGCTCTCCCTGGAGTTCAAGTTCCTTATAGATACGCGCGTGATTTCGTCCGAAGACGCCCACGCCTACCACGGCGACGGGGATAGGATTTTGCAAAGGCAAGACTTTCTGGATGGCCGGTTGCCGCAAGGATTGTAAATGCAAATGTAGGAGAAGAGCATCCCGAGAGGGAGTCGGTTGAGGGGTCTTGGAAGTCCTGCTTCTGTCAAAGGCGGCGAGAAGCGGGACATCCGTTCGATGTTTGGGAGTGACGGCAGGTCTTGCGGCGTTCGCGGTCGGCGCGTATGATGCAGCGTTTGCATTTTTGTCGCTGAACCCGTCTCGATGAATACGCCCGCGCGCGGATCACTGCTAGGGATCGAACACCTCGATACAAAAGAAATCGAGGGCCTGCTGAAGTTGGCGAGGCGGATGAATCCGCAGAAGCCGCGCCCTTTGCTTCGAGGCAAGCGCGTAGTGCTTCTGTTTTACGAAGCATCGACGCGGACCCGCACTTCCTTTGAATTCGCAGCCAAGGCGCTGGGCGCGACCACTACGCTTGTGCAGTCCTCGGGATCGAGCATCGAGAAAGGCGAGTCGGTGATCGACACCGGATACACGCTCCGTGCCGTGGGGGCGGACTGCATCGTGATGCGGCATCCGTCAGCGGGTGCGCCCCATCTCATGGCCACGCACGTGAATATCCCGATCGTCAATGCCGGCGATGGAATGCACGAGCATCCGTCGCAGGCTTTGCTCGATGGGGTGACGATTCTGAAGCATAAGAAATCATTCCGAGGCTTGCAGGCGACGATTATTGGAGACATCTTTCACAGCCGTGTAGCGCGCAGTGCTTGCCATCTGTTAACGCGGTTCGGAGTGAAGATCACGCTCTGCGGTCCTCCAGAGTTTGTTCCCGAGGTTGCGGCCACACTCACGCCGGCCCTGCGGGTCACGCGGCACATCGAAGATGCGCTGCGCGGAACGGACGTGGTCATGCTGCTGCGCGTACAAAAAGAACGTCTGGCGGGACAGAAGATTCGTTTACAGGACTATATTGCCCGGTATCAGATGACGGCGGGGCGTTTGAAGCTGGCAAAACGAGATGCGATCGTGATGCATCCCGGGCCCATCATCCGAGGGCTGGAATTGACGGCGGAAGTGGCTGATGGGCCGCAGTCAGTCATCGTCGATGAAGTCCATAACGGAGTTCCCACGCGGATGGCCATCCTGGCGCGGGCGCTGGGGAAGGCGCGATGAGCCCCGGATTTACGCGAATCACCACGGATACGGCGCAGGCGGCGATTCTCCTTGCCGTTTTTGCGCAAGCGGCAGTTGCATAGGTCCTCCGGCGCGCAAAATGCGCGCGCCTCAGGATGACAAAGCAGGGTGCGATGACACGACCTGAACACAGAAGCCTCTTGATCAAGGGCGGGCATGTGATTGATCCGGCGGCCAAAATTAATGCGCCGATGGATGTGCTCTTGTGCGACGGGCGCGTGGCAGAGGTGGCGCCTCCGAACAAGATCCGTGGAGGGGCGGACGAGAAACTCGATGCGAAGGGACTGGTCGTCGCACCCGGATTTATCGACCTGCATGTGCACCTGCGCGAACCTGGGCAGGGCTACAAGGAGACAATCGCCACGGGTACGCTAACGGCAGCGGCGGGTGGCTTCACTTCCGTTTGCACCATGCCTAATACCCATCCAGTGGTTGACACACCCGAGTGGGTGAGTTGGCTGCGGCAGGCCGAGCGCGGAGCACTGGTGAACGTGTTTCCAATCGCCGCTGCGACGCGCGGGAGCAAAGGCGGAACACTGACGGATTTTGCGGCACTACGGCGCGCAGGCGCGGTTGCTGTTACGGATGACGGAAAACCTATCCTCGATGACGACATCATGCGCATGGCCCTGCGGCTCGGCGCAGAGCTGAATTTCCCGGTCGTGCAACACGCGGAAGACACGCGCATGACTGAGAACTGCTCGATGCATGCGGGCGCGACGAGCTTTCGGCTGGGGCTACGCGCCATGCCGGCTTCGGCCGAGGCGACGATTGTGGATCGCGATGTCACGCTGGCGCAACAGGTGCGGGAATCGCGACTCCATGTTGCGCATCTCTCCACCGCAGACGCGCTTAAAGCCGTGCGCCGCGGCAAGCGAGCCAAGGCGCGCGTCACATGCGAAGTCACTCCGCACCATTTCGCCTTGATTGACGAGAACGTCGGTCAATACGACACGAACTGCAAGATGAATCCGCCGCTGCGCTCTGCGGCGGATCGCGAGGCCATCCTCGTCGCCTTGGCGGATGGAACGGTGGACGCAATTGCCACCGATCATGCTCCGCATGCCCCGCACGAAAAAGTGGTGGAATTTGAGCGCGCCGCTTTCGGCATTACCGGCCTGGAAACGGCTCTGGCGCTGGCGATTACCAAACTGCATGGCGAGCGCCGGATCCCGCTCCCGCGAATCGTAGAACTCTTCACTTCCGGGCCGGCCCGAGTCTTCGACCTGAGCGGACGCGGCTCGCTGGCCCGCGGCAGCTTTGCCGACGTAACCATCCTCGACCCGAAAAAGCGCTGGACGTTCGAAGCCGCGAACTCTCGCTCGATCTCCCGGAACACGCCATTCGATGGATGGCAGCTTACGGGGAAAGTGATGGCTACGATCGTGGGAGGAAAGATCGTTTACGGGATGGACTGACGCGCCTCATTCCTGAACAGCGCTTCTGCAATTTCGGAGGCCTTCATGAACCGAATTGTTGCTTGGCTACTATTCTTCATCCTGTCGTTCAGCGCCTTCACTGCGGGCCAGATGAGTGGAGCGGCGGGTCAAGCCACAACGTCGCCGCAAGCATCGCAATCGTTCGACATCAAGGCCGCAGTGGACGCATATCTGGCCAAGATGCCGCCCACTGAGCGTGCGCGCTCGAACGCCTATTTCGAGGGTGGTTACTGGTTGATTCTGTGGGATTTTCTGGTCTCAGCCTTCGTCATGTGGCTGCTTCTGGAATTCCGCTGGTCGGCGAAGATGCGCAATCTAGCCGAAAAGATCACGCGGTTCCGGCCTATCCAGACGGCACTGTACTGGGTGCAGTTCATCGTGGTTGTTTCCGTGCTGACGTTTCCCCTCAATTTGTATGAAGGCTACTTCCGCGAGCACAAATACGGGCTACTGAATCAGGACTTCGGCCAATGGATGCGTGACCAAATCGTCGCATTTTTGGTGAGCATCGTCCTGGGCGCAATTCTCATCGTGCCGTTGTTCGGCCTGGTCAGGCGACTGGGAAAGAACTGGTGGGTTTGGGGTGCAGTCCTGATGATTGTGTTCGCCGCGTTCGTTGCGCTGATTGCTCCTGTCTACATTGCGCCGCTATTCAATAAGTATCGATTGCTCGAGGACGCGAAAGTACGCAACCCCATTCTCCAGATGGCGCGCGCGAACGGAATTCCGGCTAAGGATGTCTACGAATTTGATGCTTCCCGCCAATCCAGGCGGGTAAGCGCGAATGTCAGTGGATTCGCCCATACCATGCGGATCTCATTAAATGACAATCTTCTGAATCGCTGCACGCTGCCCGAAATCGCGACAACCATGGGGCACGAGATGGGGCATTACGTCCTCAATCACTCCTACAAGGGTCTGGTGATGTTCGGGGTGTTAATGGTGATCGCGTTCGCGTTCGTGAACTGGGGAATCAATTTTGCTCTAACGCGCTGGGGGGCAGCTTGGGATATTCGGGAGGTCGGAGATATTGCGGTGCTGCCGCTGGCGGCTATCGTTTTTTCTCTGTTCTTTTTCCTTGCCACCCCGGTAACCAACACAGTCACGCGCACGATGGAATACGAGGCCGACATGTACGGGCTCAATGCCGCCCGTCAGCCCGATGCCGAGGCTAATGTGGATATGCTGCTGGGAGAGTATCGGAAGCTCGATCCTGGGGCGGTGGAAGAGTTTATTTTCTATGATCATCCCAGCGGGCGGACTCGCATTACGGCCGCGATGCGCTGGAAGGCTGAGCATCCGGAAACAGCGTCGGAAGAGGAATGGAAACGGACGCTCTTTGAAATGAAGTGAAACCGACCCGTAGTGGGTCGGTTTCCCTGAGGAGGGCACCGCCCTCCGCCGGGGCTTCTCCCCTGTCCCAGGCAGGGGAGAAGCCCGTGAAGTCTGGTTCTACTTCACGATCGGCGGAGGTACCACCTCCTGCAGTTTCGGGTTGTCGCGCAAGCGGCTAAATTCTTCATCCCGGTAGACGTTAGCCAGATTGCGAAAACCCTCTTCTTTGGCTCGCTTCAGGCACTGGAGGCAGCCGTCCACGTCACCACGCTTGGCATAAGCTTTGGCCAGGAGATAAGAGTACTGAGCTCTCTCCTCCGGGCTGGCGATCTGCGCGGCGATGCCCGTGCGGGATTCGCGGCGCAGCGCATCCGGATCGAGCTCCATGGCACGCATGTATTCTGCGATCGCGCGATCCATCTTCTTCTGGCTGAACCAGGCGGCTCCCAGGTTCACGTGATAGGTCGCGTGCGTCTCATCCAGGGCGACCGCCTTCTTGAAGTATTTGGCGGCGGAGTTGTAGTTCTTGCGCATGTATTCGACCGCGCCGACGTTGTTCACTGCCTCGGCATACTTGGAGTCCAGCTTTACGGCCTTCAAGAAATCCTGCCGGGCAGAAGCGATGTCGTCCTTGCGCAGCTCGGCCAGTCCGAGCTTGTTGTAAAGGACGGCATTCTTGCGGTCTTTCCGCAATGCCGCCTGGAAATAATCGATCGCCAAGGTGTAATCCTTGGCGGCGCGCGCCTGGTCGCCAGCTTTCTCCAGATCGGCGACGCTCATCGCGTCCATCTTTACCCCGCCCTGCTCGGGCCAGGAAGCGGCGGCGCTGTATCTTGTTAAGGTCAGCAGTACCGCCAGCAGCATCAATTTAAGTGTGGTGTTCCGCATATTGGCCTCTTTCTCGCGGGTGCCCAGGTTCGGGCGTCTTGCTCGCCGCGACTGACCTTGTTATGCCGCGAATGGCGGAGCTCTACAACGCTATAGCCGCTACGCGCAGGTTAGGCCGGCCCAGATACACAATGTTGCGGGCGTAACTTTCGCAATCCCAAGCGGTTACTCGATGAGAGGCAAAATGCAACAGTGACACTCGGATGGGAAAAACATCCGGGTTACAGGGGTTACTTAACCGTTTGCAGGAACGATATTGTTCGAACAGGCGTATAACAGGAGCAGAAGGCGCGGGGAAAGCGTGCTGGGAGGTTTCGGGTGCCTTCGACCACGGCGGCGTTGACATCCTGGGAAGAAGAACGGGCTGAGTTGCAGGCAGTCTTGCACTCGCCTGTTTTTGCGCGCTCTCCGGCGTTGAGCCACCTCCTTTCTTATCTTTGCGAAAAGACCTTCGCGGGAGAAACTGACCAGATCAAAGAGTATTCCGTGGCGGTCGACGTTTTCGACCGGCAGGATTCATTTGATCAGGATACCGATTCGATTGTGCGCGTGCAGGCCAACCGTCTGCGTAAGCGACTAAGCGAGTTCTACGCCCACGAGGTAGCCGCGCACGTAATCCACATCACCATACCTGTGGGCCAGTATGTGCCGCTATTTCAGAGAGGGGCGGCGCCAAAAGATCAAACTGCAACGCCAGTCGTGGGCTCACCAGCTCGCGTCCAGGTCTCCGATGTGAAGACCGCCGGGAGGTCACGATCGTTCTGGCTCCTGGGTTCCGCAATTATTCTGATGTGCGCACTTCTGGCGGCGGCATTTTGGGTCGGAAAGAAACAGAAAGCTCAGGTGGTCCCCGCCCCGATGTACCAGCAGCCCGTTGCCGAGCCCACGGTCGGACTTCCTGTAGGAGACGAGGTGCACATTCTGGCGGGATCGATGCGTAAGTATGTCGATCACGCGGGGAAGCTATGGGATCCCGATACCTACTTCTCCGGCGGGAACGCCGTGCAGAGTTCCGTACAGCACATCTGGCGGACGCAGGATCCGATTATCTATCGCGACAGCCGACAGGGGGATTTCAGCTACAACATTCCGCTGAAGCCAGGCGTGTATGAGTTGCGGCTGCACTTTGCCGAAACCCTGTATGGCCCGGAGAACAGTGGCGGCGGCGGCGAGGGCAGCCGTACTATGACGGTCAGCGCGAACGGAGAGACTCTTCTGCAGGAGTTCGATGTGCTCGCGGATGCGGGAGGAGAGCGAACCGCAGAGGTCAAGGTCTTCCACGACATCTCACCGTCCAAGGATGGACAGCTGCATTTGAGCTTCTCGGGGCGAAATGGCAGCGCTATGTTGTCGGCGATTGAGATTCTGCCTGGCGTACGCGGGCAGATCCGACCAGTAAGGATTGTGGCGCGCGATGTGCCGTATTACTCAAATGACAGCCGCTGGTGGAGTCCGGATGCCTACTTCAAGGGAGGACAGATCAGCAGTAGCCAGGAACCGGCGCAGGGTACAGACGATCCGGAATTCTACGAGACGGAGCGATGGGGACACTTTTCTTATGCGATCCCAGTCCCGCCCGGCCACTACACCGTGACCCTGCACTTCATCGAACACCATGCCGCACCGGAAAGTGTCAACCTTCCCCAAGACAAAGAGGCTACATCTTCGCAGGAGCGCGTGTTTAACGTCTTTTGTAACGGCAAGACGGTCGTGTCGAAGCTGAATATTCTCGACGAGGCAGGGGAGAACCGGCCGCTGGTTCGCAAGATCAGAGGGCTGGAGCCGAACGCGCAGGGGAAGCTGCTGCTCGAGTTTGTCCCGGTGACACGGTACGCGACCGTCTCTGCGATCGAAGTAGTGCCAGAGTAAGTCGCCCCTCGTCACGGTTGACAGGCGATCGAAAGAGATGTAATTGTTCACTGCTCTCTTCATCGGGTTACTCGGAATCATCACGCGAAGGAGAGAACGTGGCAGATAGTCTGGAAATCTTTATTTCGTGGTCAGGCCAGAGGAGCAAGTCCCTCGCCATTCAACTTCGTGACTGGCTAAAGGCCGTCGTCCAACGTTCCGATCCGTGGGTGTCCGAGCGTGACATCGACGCAGGCCAGCGTTGGAACGAGCAGATTTCAGCACGATTGAAAAGCACAAATTTCGGCATCATCTGTTTGACGCCTGAGAACTTGTCAGCACCATGGCTTTTGTTCGAGGCGGGTGCCTTGGCCAAGGCTCTCGATGCAGCTCGACTGGTGCCTGTTCTGCTCGGCGTTCGTAAGGCCGACCTGACTTTTCCACTTGCCCAGTTTCAAGCGGTCGAGGCGGACCGGGAAGGCCTGTTTGCCCTTGCTTCCGCGGTCAACCGCGCAACGGGAGATCACCGACTTCCCGAAAACGTCTTGGTTAACATCTTCGAGGGTCAGTGGGCCCAGCTCGAAACCGCGCTCCAGGTTATTCCATTAAAACCCCTGGGCCAGCATAGTTCGCGGCGTCAGCGCAGCGATCGCGAGGTGCTCGAAGACATCCTTGATGGCCTTCGAGCAGTCCAGCGGAAAGTTGGTGGGCGTGCATCGTTAAAGAGCGATACTACCGACACCGCAAACTGGGAGGACTACTACATTCGGGCGGTTAATCTCGCCAACGCGCGAGAGGGTCACGAAACAGACGTTGAAGCACTCCGCGCATACAGCGAAGCCATTGCTCTGTCGCCCGCCGAACTGCCGGAAAATGATCGTTCGCGGCTGTATGCCTATCGTGGAGCCATCCTCAAGCGACTGGGACGGCTTGAAGAAGCCCAGCAAGATCTCTTGTTGGCCCAAAAATGGGCACGTGAAGAACGCGAGATCAACGATGTGCTATACAACCTCGCCGGGGTGGCTGCACTGGGTGGCCGGAGGGCGGAAGCAATTTCCTTGTTACGGCGGTTAGTTCTTAGAGACACGGGATGGGTCGGCATTGTTGCTGAAAGCAGGTACTTCAAAGATCTGCAGTCGGACCCAGACTTCCGCCAATTCATTGGAAAAGGGCGGACTACTGCCGAAACAACAACCCCGCAAGAACAAACCAGACTCCACCCCAGCCCACCTCCTTCTCCACCAAGCGCCCGGCACCGTTGACGCCCCTGAGCAATGCGACACTTGGACCCCACCGGCAGTCCACGCCTGGGCAACTTCGGCAAGGGTGGACGGCTCTCATCTACCGTTCAGAATAGCCATTCGTATGCCAACGCTCTTGAGCGCCTCCAGCGCTCTCTGCAATTCGTCTTTCGTGTGTGTCGCGGTCATGATGGTGCGTATGCGTGCCTTCCCCTCAGGTACGGTCGGGTAAGTGATCCCTGTCCCAAACACGCCTTCCTTGAACAGCTCGCGGGAAAAGTCCATGGTGAGCTTGCCATCGCCGATGATGATTGGTGTGATCGGCGTCTCGCTGGCGGGCGTGGTCTTGCCTCCAATGTCGAAGCCCAGCAGGCCAAGTTCTTTCTTCCAGAAACGCGTGTTCTCCCAAAGCCTCTCCACGCGGTCGGGCTCTTGCTCGAGAACGTCGAACGCTGCAATGCACGTCGCTGCGACCGACGGCGGATGCGACGTCGAGAACAGGAACGGGCGGGCGCGGTGATAGAGGAAGTCGATCAGGTCACGGGTGCCGCAGACGTAACCGCCCAGCGCTCCGATCGCCTTCGAGAGAGTGCCCACCTGGATGTCCACGCGACCGTGGACATTGAAATGATCGATGGTGCCGCGTCCGTTGCGGCCGAGAACGCCTGAGGCATGCGCGTCATCGACCATCATGATGGCGCCATACTTTTCCGCAAGGTCGCAGAGCGCCGGGAGGGGCCCGATGTCGCCATCCATGGAGAAGACGCCGTCGGAGATCAGGAGTTTTTTGCCCGGCTCGTTCTTCACACTGGCGAGTTGTTCTTCGGCATGCTCGATGTCTTTGTGGCGGAAGACCAGGATCTTGGCCTTCGACAGGCGCGCGCCGTCGATGATCGAAGCGTGATTCAGCGCGTCGGAAATGATGAAATCATCTTTGCCCAGGACGGCTGAAACTGTGCCTGCATTCGCCGCGAATCCGGATTGGAAGACCACGCAACTTTCAACGTTTTTGAAGCGCGCGATCTTCTCTTCCAGCTCCATGTGAATCTTCATCGTGCCGGCGATCGTGCGGACCGCTCCCGATCCCACACCGTACTTGCGGGTCGCTTCCAGGGCAGCTTCGCGGAGCTTGGGATGCGTGGTCAGACCAAGGTAATTGTTCGAGGCGAGATTGATAACTTTCTTCCCGTCGAACGTGCAGACGGGCGCCTGCTCGTCCTCCAGGACACGAAGTTTGAAGTGCGTGCCCTTGGTCTTGAGTTCGTTGAGCTGGTCACTGAGATAGGAGAGCGGGTTGGTGCGGGTTGCTGTAGTCATGAAAGCGCGCCTGTGGTTCGATTCTAGCTCAGCGGTTCGCTGGTGGGCAGCAACCGCAGTTCAGTAGTGACGCGAGCGGAGCGGCCTAAGAGCGTCGTCTGCTGTATATAAATGCTACAGCACACACCAGGAAATCGATCGATGAACCCTTCGATCGACGACAGCAATTACTCGAGCATGCCACAGGGGCGGATAGTGTTCAGAACACCCCTGCGGGCATCACGAAAATTGCTCGCTCGCATCGGCCGTTTCGTTTGTGCGGGCCAAGTCCCACATCTGGAAATGCCGCTAAAGTCGCGGTGAAAACGAAGGTGCTAAGACCTTAAAATGTGCAAATCTCAAAACTGGAACAAAAACCACCGAAGGCGAAGCTGCGCCATGTTAATGCGGGGTGAATTACATAACTGGTTACTATTCATGGATTTAAAGAGCAACTTCTTGCCCACCACTAACCGACCGATCAGTCTTTTCCCGAAGTAATTTTCCGAGTCATTTCCACTTCCACAAGCTTTTCCACAGGCTGAGCAGTCTCCAGACCACGCTCGCAAACCAAAGTTCCCACAGTACTTACCCCGGCCGCCCTACAGTGATTCCTGTAGATCACTCGGCTACTCCTCGCCGGCTATTCCAACCTCGGCCAGTGACTCAAATCTGGTGCAATGCTTGATGAATGCCATCTTCACCCGCCCGATCGGACCATTGCGCTGTTTGGCAATGATGATCTCCGCTCGCCCCTGCAACTCCGGATCATCCTGCTTATAAACTTCCTCGCGGAAGATGAACATCACGAGATCGGCATCTTGCTCAATGGACCCCGATTCGCGCAAGTCCGCGAGTTGCGGACGATGATCCCCGCCCCGGCTCTCCGGTGCGCGACTCAACTGCGAGAGCGCAATCACTGGAACACTCAACTCCTTCGCAAGCGCTTTTAACCCGCGTGAAATCGCCGACACTTCCTGGGTGCGGTTCTCAAACCGCTTGCCGCCACCAGACATCAGCTGCAGGTAGTCCACGATGATCAAATCCAGCCGTCCCTGTGATTGCTTCAGCCGCCGCGCTTTGGCACGCATCTCGCTCAGAGAAATTCCCGGCGTGTCGTCGATGAAGATCGGCGCATGCGCCAGCTGCTCCATGGCCCGCACGACTTTTTTCGTATCGTCCTGCCACAACGATCCCGTCCGCATCTTGTGCGCATCGACTCGCGCCTGCGAACACAACAAGCGCATTAGTAGCGCTTCGCGCGACATCTCCAGCGAGAAGACTCCCACGACCTGCTGATCTTCAATCGCCGCGTTCTCCGCAATATTCATTACAAATGCGGTCTTGCCCATCGACGGCCGCGCCGCAATGATCACCAGATCGGAGCGCTGCAGGCCGCTGGTCATCTCATCCAGATCCGTATAGTGAGTCTCCAGCCCGGTGATGCGCTGCCCGCGCTGCAGGAGTGCGTCGACCGATCCGATACTCTCCCGGACGATCTCCTGAATCCCCATGAACCCGCGCCCAATGCGCTTCTCCGAGAGCTGGAAGATCGCCGCCTCGGCGTCACTCAGGACATCTTCCGCAGCGTCTGTCTGCTCCGACGCTCGCGCAATCGCTGCGCTTGCGGCCGAGATCAATCCGCGCAGCAGCGCCTTATCGCGCACGATCTTGACGTAGTGCTCGATCGAAGGCCGCTCCGGCACGCCCTCGACGAGGCTCGATACGTATGCCACATCGCCGATCGCCTGCAGTTCTTTGTGCCGCTCGAGTTCCTCGATCAGCGTGATCATGTCGATCGGCCGCGACGATTCCGCCAGATCCACCATGCGCCCATATATGCGCCGGTGCGAATCCAGTGAAAAATCTTCGACGCGCAGATGCTCCGCCGCCTGGTTGTACGCAAAGTTATCGAGCAGGATCGCGCCTAAGATGGACTTCTCGGCATCCACATTCGCCGGAAGCGTGCTGATCGTGTAATCGGAAGTGGCCAAGAAAGTTCCCTAACCTATTTTCAGAATCGCCATGCGAACCCTACCGCCAACTCCCTTGTGAATGCGACGCGCACCCTTTGGAAAACCGTCGCAAAATAAAAAAAAGTTGGCGCGAACATTCGATGAGATGGAGTGTCCCACTTATGGCAGGTTTGCCGGAAGTGGGGACTTTGCGCCGAGGGCACGAAACGGGACTTCTCCTCATAGGTTCTTCTTGAGTGTAGGCGAACAAAAGACGAATATCAATAGCGGGGGTTATCCGTGGAATTCCGCGCAAATCCGTGGTCAGAAGTACAGACTAGAATGCGGCCCAGGGCCAGCCACCCCGGGCCGCATTGTTCGTGTGTCCCTGACCTGCCTTGTCACCGCGGAGGCGGCGCAATGAGGCTTCAACCCGACAGCGCCCGCCCAAGCGAGTGCCGATCTGCGAAGCCCAGTCGTCGAGACGCCATCGTGAGACGGCAACTCACAACCTTGCGGTGGCCAGCAGCCTTTCTCTTGCTCCGAAGAGCAGAAGGGGGAGGAGGCCGCAGGCCCGGTGCAACCAGTCGCGCAAGCGCGTTTCTGGATGCTTCCCCCCCGGCGCTTCACTCTCGAGAATCGCCGGTTACCGCTGGCTCTGCCGCAATCATCCGGCCCAGCCAGAAACTCTCACGTTTCGCTGCCCACACTCTCCGTCACTTTGTCGCGCCCCGCAACACAAAAAACACGCGCCGTTGTGCAGAAACTGTGGACGTTGAGAGTTCCCTGTGGAAGCCAGAGGAAATCTAAGACAGAATTTCGCAGGCGAGCGATCCGTTCCAAATGCTTTCAATAACTTACACGGTGTTCAAGAGTAGCCACCTCACATGGGCGACGCTGCCCTCGGCGCGCTCGGCAGGCTTTCTCAGCGATCTCGGAGGTTAAAGTTCTTTGTAGGGACTCACATAAGGTTGAGTTTTCGAAATGCATGACCTAAAGAAACCGACGCTACGCGTTCAGCCACAAGTGCCCTGCCAATAAGCAGGCAAACCGAATGGCTATCCAGAAATGAATCCTCCGCACAACACCGCGTTCTTTCCATCCGCTCTCTCGCAAGGTCAATCCCAGACCGATCTCGAACACCAGAAGCAATAAGTGCTGCGCTAGCAGCCCAAATTCCCGCGGAATTGGCACGCCGCGTAGCCGCCATTACAGTGGCAGCGTGCAAGAAGGACAGCCCCAGCACGATGTACCCCGCCCAGAAATGCGCCAAAGCCGCCTGCGGTGCAGCAGATAGGGAAGCCCGATCACCACAACACAAAGCATGACCGCGATCCGCGCCGCAACGTTCCCCACCGCATACACCAGCATCGCGCCCTATTTCACCTGCACATAACCGGTCAGGATCACGATTTGCTTCGCGCGCACACTCCGATCTTTGAACATGGTTTCCGTGACGTGCACAACCGCACCGGCATGGATGTCTTCGGCCTTCCCCATAACCAGGGCAGTTTCATTTCCCCACGAAACCTCAGCCGGATTCGCTGTGCGCACGTAGTGGGTTTCGTCGCGTTTCTCGAGCAGCGTGCCGCGAATGTGCCCCCCTGCTTGGTCTTGGCCCGAAACGTGTGTAATTTCGAGAACAATTTTGGTTTCGTCCTCTGCTTTCAGACCTGCGAACTCACCGCTGTTTGCAGCCTCTACATGCATCCGCATCATCCTCCCCGCCCCGCGCCATGCGATTCCCAGCGTCAAGACAGCAAGTGCCATCAGCAGAAAAACCCACCGTGGCCAACCAATTCGAGTGGAAATGGAATTCACCGCTGTGTCCCTTTGTTGCCAACCTGCTCACCGGAGTCTGCGGCCTATACCAAGCTAGAGGGTCAACCGGAAAATGTGTCCTTTCACGAACATTCCGCGATTCGTAGAATCGAGCAGCGTGGCGAAACTACCCGCGATCTCGATATCTTCATCGGACCGCGTTTTTATTCTCACCGGGGCAGGCGTAAGCGCCGAGAGCGGAATTCCCACATTCCGAGGTGCCGGCGGACTATGGCGCAACTACCGGATCGAGGAACTTGCCTCTCCTCATGCATGGGCTCGCGATCCCCGGCTGGTATGGGAGTTCTATTCCATGCGCCGCCGGGTCGCTTCCTCCGCCAGGCCCAATCCGGCCCATTTCGCGTTGGCAAAGCTGGAGCAAAGATTGCCAGACCAACTCTTCCTGTGCACACAGAATGTCGACAATCTCCACGAACAAGCCGGCTCGAAAAATGTCATCCACATGCACGGCGAACTCTTCAAGAGCCGCTGCGATTCCTGCCCCCGCCCTCCCTTTGACGATGCGCATCTGTATGAGCCGCCGGCAGAGCTTCCCCGGTGCGCCTGCGGTGGAGGAATTCGTCCTCACATCTGCTGGTTCGGCGAAGTGCCTTACGAGTTGGAAAGAATCGTCCGCGCACTGGACGCGTGCACGACCTTCATGGCAATAGGAACTTCAGGCGTGGTTGAGCCCGCCGCGAGTTTTGTCGCTCACGTACGCGGCCGCGCTAAGACGATTTATGTGGGGCCAGAGGAGCCTGCCAATGCGTCCGCATTCACGCAATGCCATCTGGAGAAGGCAGGGGACGCACTCCCACAGCTCTTCTAAAAAGTTCACAATTGTTACTGGCGTCAAATCACTGGTCTCAGCGATTCCCTCCACGCGGTGGCGCTGCCGCTCCAGGACAGCCCACCGAGCTCACGGTTTCAATCCGGTCAATCATCGCCAGCAGCCGCGCCCGCACCGACTTCAACGCTCGCATCTTTTCATCAACCTGCTTAAGCTTCACCCGCGCCAGTTGCCCGATATCGCGAAACTCCGCCGGACGCCGCACCCCCACCTCCGTGAGCCGTGCCGCCGCTCGATGCAGATTTACCATCGGCTGAATCTCCTTCAACGTAAATCCCAGCTCCTCACATTGCTTTACGAACAAAATGTCCTCAAGATCGCTCTTCGAGTACACCCGATATCCCGAGGCCGACCGCAGAGGCTCCCGCAAGATCCGCCGCCGCTCATAAAACCGCACCGACTGTATGTTCACTCCCGCTTTGCCCGCCAGTTCGCGGATTCTCATAGGAAGATTCTCAACCCTATACCGAAGTATAGGGTCAACAGACTATCCCTTTTTGACGATGTCATTCGAAGGTTGGTGCGCCCTGCCTTGAGTCGACCAAGCTGAGTGTATTGACCTCTTGCTATCCTTTTTCGTCTTCCTGATCACAGCCGAGGCGCCTCGGCCACTTTCATTCGGAGAACCCGTAATGTTCCGATGGCTTGCAATCCTGCTTCTGATACTCATCAGCTTCGCGTCCGTCCATGCGCGTGCCGCGCAGGCGCAGCACGACAAAGACTTCTGGCGCACGCTCCTGAAACAACATGCCACCGTTCCCGAGCACGAATCTGCCGACGCCCTCGCTCACGAACTCAGCACGATGCTCGCCTCCCCCGACCCTGAACTCCGCGACGATCTCGCCTACTCCATCCTCGCAACCTGGATCTACCGTGGCAATGTGCTCCCCACGCCAACGCTGATCGCACTCACCGACGAATGGCGCACCAACCTGAAAAGCGGCATCGGCGAGGCCGGCACCGACTCCATTCTGAAAAGATCTTTCTCCGCCCTCTGCCTCTCTGAGATCGCAGGCCGCGAAGTCAAATCGCCATTCCTCGGGAACGAGCGTTATCACAACCTTGTCGCGGACGCGGTCGCATATCTAGAGGACGAGCGCGACCTCCGCGGATACGATCGCAACCTGCACTGGATCCACGCGACCGCCCACACCGCCGACCTGCTCGCGGCACTCGCCGACAACCCGCAGCTCACCAAGCACGAAGCGGACGCAATTCTTCAAGCCATCCAGGCGCGACTCGCGACCGCAACAGAAGTCTTCACCCAGGGAGAACAAGATCGCCTCGCGGTTGCCGTCGTCTCTGTAATCCGGCGAAAGGACTTCGACGCTTCCACAGTCACCCCGTGGCTCGCACATTTTCAGGAGCAAGATATCGACGTATGGATCCATACGACTCCTGAATCGCTGGCGCGCTTCCAGAATCACAACTACCTGCTGCAGGCGCTAACGGTCCGCATCCTCATGGAACCAGACTCGCCACGAATGTCTGACTACCGCCAACAAGCCGTCCAACTTCTTTCCAAACGCTGAGTTTCCTCTCCACAGCATCGCCGACGACCGTGGATAGAGCGGCGCTTCGGCGCCGCGTTACCGGCTCGCTTCATCTGCCGACTTTAGCCGCGGAGGTACATCGCGAGACAGCCAACCGAACGTTCCACCTGTCCGATTCCGCACACCTCATTTCGCGGATGGTCAAATGGTGCTGCTCGGACCCGAGGAAGTGCCTCAGCCAGGAGCAATTGCCGCTTGAAAACCTGGCATCCAAGTTGCAACATTCCTGATTGCGGATACCTCTATGCAAACGCTCATCCAAGACCTCCGCCACGCCTCTCGCATCCTTCGCCGCAGCCCCGGCTTTACGTCCGTTTCCGTTCTCACGCTTGCGCTAGCCATCGGCGCCACCACTGCCATCTTCAGCGTGGTCTACGGAGTCCTGCTGCGGCCCCTTCCCTACAACGACCCCGACCGCATCATGGCCATCCACGAAATCAACACGCATGGCACGTGGTCCCGTCTGGCCGACCCCAACTTCGATGACTTCCGCGATCAAAACCGCAGCTTCGAGGCGATAGCCAAGTACAGCGCCGACATTTCCTCCATTTCCGGAGGCTCCCAGCCTACGCGCACCATGGTCGCGGCTGTCACGCCCGAGTTCCTGAAGGTATTCCGCGTCAACCCAGCCCTTGGACGCGGGTTCATTCTCACCGACGCCCGCAGGCGCGCCGCCCCAGTCGCGCTGGTCGGTCACGGATATTGGAAACAGCATCTCGGCTCAGCGTCTGATCTCTCTCAGCTACATCTCAAGATCGACAATGCCCTCTACTCTGTCGTCGGGGTGCTCCCCGACGGATTTCAGTTCCCCCCAGATGCCGAGCTGTACGTTCCTGCCGATCTCGATGGCGAAAATCCCAGCCGCACCTCACACAACTACGAAGCTGTTGCGCGCCTCCGTGATGACGTAACGCCGCAGCAGGCACATGCCGAGATCAGCACCATCGCGCGCCGCATTCATGACACCTCGTCGGAACAAGGCGATTACCTACTCAAAGATGCCGCCGTTGTTCCCCTGCAGGTCTCGATGACCGGCAAAGCCCGTCCTGCCTTGCTGATCCTGCTCGGCGCTGTTGGATTCCTCCTTCTTGTCGCTTGCGCCAACGTCGCCAACCTGCTGCTCGCGCAAGCCTCGGCCCGCCAGCGCGAACTTGCGGTGCGCGGCGCCCTCGGCGCCGGCCGCACCCGCCTCATCCGCCAATTCCTCACCGAAGCCCTTCTTCTGTCGCTAACCGCGGGTGCTCTCGGGACTCTCGGAGCCTTCACGGGCGTATCCGGACTCATCGCCCTGGCACCGCAAGACCTGCCGCGGCTCAAAAGTATTTCGATCAATATCCCGATCCTCATTTTTGCCTTTCTGCTATCCACTGCCGTTGCAGTTGGACTCGGCATCTTCACCGCCGTACGCGCAACGGCCGGCGACGTTCGTGAAGCTCTTGGCGAAGGTGGACGCGCACAATCCGGCTCGCAGCGCAGCCAGCGCCTCGGACGCGCCATTGTCGCCGCGCAAGTCGCCATCACTCTCGTCCTTGTCATCGGTGCCGGACTACTAGGTCGCAGCCTTAAAAAAGTTCTCGAAGTCGACCCTGGCTTCCGCGTCGACAAAATCGTCACCATGGACGTGAATCTTCCCTGGATCGATTGGACGGACACGAAGTCGAAGACCAGCCAGGCGGCGTTCTTCGCCAGTCTCATCGCTCGCCTCAAACATGTTCCCGGTGTACAGAAAGTCGGCGCGACCAGCGGCCTTCCCATGGCTGGCGGCCTTCCCGATGGCAGCTTTCTGCTGATGACGCAGGAGGAGGTTCCCAACAGCACCACCAATCTGGAAGAACTGGCGCGGCAATTCGATATTCTCTTTCAGCAAAAGGATCGGTTGGGCAACGCCGATTTCGGCGTGGTGACCGACGGATATTTTCAGGCTCTCGGCATTCCTCTACTCCGCGGACGCCTCTTCGATGACCGCGATAAGCGCGATGGATCGCACGTCGCCGTAATCAGCGAGTCGCTTGCGCGCACCCGCTGGCCCGGCGAAGATCCTATCGGGCACACCATCCAATTCGGCAACATGGATGGCGACCTGCGCCTTCTGACCGTCGTCGGGGTCGTCGCCGATGTCCACGAATACGGACTCGATGCTCCACCGCATCCGACCGTCTATGTGAATCTGTTCCAGCGCCCGCGCCCCGCGATCACGCTCACCCTGCTCACCGACGCTGACACACAAATGGTCACCACCGCCGCGCGCAACGTCCTGCATGAACTCAATCCCGATTTGCCCGCGAACTTCCGCACCTTCGCGCAGGTCTATTCCGCGTCGCTAGGCTCGCGCCGCTTCAACCTGATTCTGATTGCTTTTTTCGGAATGGTCGCGCTCTTGCTCGCAACCGCAGGCATCTTCGGTGTGATGGCCTACTCAGTAAGCCGCCGCACTCGCGAGATCGGAGTCCGCGTCGCCCTGGGCGCCCGCTCCCGAGACGTACTGACCATGATCCTGAGTCAAGGCCTGCGCACCATCGTGATCGGAGTACTCATCGGCGTGATCGGATCGCTAATACTCACGCGCACCCTCTCGTCGCTGTTATTCGGCGTAACCGCCACAGACCCGCTGACATTCGCCGCCGTAATCGCACTCCTGATCGCGACGGCACTGCTGGCTTGCTACATCCCCGCAAGACGCGCCACCAAAGTCGACCCCATGGTCGCCTTACGCTACGAATGACCTGTCGGCGAGTAAAATTCTTGGCAAGCCTTGTCATCCTGAGGCGCGCGGTTTTTGGCGCGCAGGAGGACCCATGCAACTCGCTGGGATAATCGGTTCACGTTTCAACGGGACCTCACCCGCTGAAGTTCATCTTCAACCTATTGTGGGACTCGCCATCACCTCCGTGGTGAGCCCTCTCATATCAACCCCGCCTTCACCCTGCGCAGAAAATCCTCCCCCTCAGCCTTGGCCCGAGCCAGCGTCTGCGGTTCATTGCGAAACTCCAGCGCGGCTTCCTGCAAAAACAAATCGACCGCATCCTTTGGCTTGAATCCCTGCGACACAAGCTTCCGGATGCGCGCCGTGAAGCTCTCGTCATCCTCAACCAACCCAATCCGCGCCAGATGATCGGCGCACTTGTGCTCGCGAAACTTCCCCGCCGCCAGCCGATCATACGCCATCCGCGCATCCGCATCGCTGAGCAACGTGGGCAGCGGAGAGTTCCACTCGCATTGCGAGCAGGTCCATCCCTGAAATGTTCGATTAGAAGTCCAGACTAGTTCTCGGGCAGTTTTCTCTTGCGGCGTTCGAGGATCTCCACTGCCATTCACACAGCCACTCCCGCACGAGCGACTCCGGTGGCCCTGGGACAATTGCCGATATGGTAGCGCGAAACAGCCGTTGTGTAACGTGACAAGAGCGGTTCTAGTAGCGAAGCCCGCGTGTAGCCGGCCGACACTGCTGCGACTATTCGAAACCAACGATTAACAGGCAAAGGCCGCTCATTGCCGCCAAACGAGCAAACAGCCAGGGGGCTTCACCGGCGACCATTACTTCGCGAAGTAATAATCGAAGGACTTCACTGCGTGGAACTCATCATCGCGAACGTCGAACACCGTATACAGCTTGGTTACGTGCAGTACATCCTGCACCTTCTGCGTCAGGTTCAGCAGCTTCAACTCCCCGCCGGCATTGCGCACGGTGGTGAAGCATCCCACCAGCTCGCCCACACCCGAGCTATCGATGTAGTCCACCTCTGCCAGATTGAGGATGATCTTTTTTTTACCCTCACCCACCAGCTTACGCACCGCATCGCGGAGGGAATGAATCTCATCCCCGAGCACGATGCGCCCGCGAATATCGAGAATAGTAACGTGAGAAACTTCCCGAGAGTTAATGAGTAGCGCCATAAGTGGAGCCTGTAGCCCGCTGGCCGGAATACTAGAGTGTCAATCCCACCAAGTCAATGTTTCGGGTCACAGCTCGTGTAGGGACGGACGCCTTCGTCCGTCCCGCTTCGGCGAAGCCGAGCGCTCGGGCAGGAACAGACGCAGGCTGCCTAAAGCTCTCGTGGGGCTATGGCCCCGAAAAGCAATGAAACTGGGTGCAGAGAGACAGCAGGGTACAGGTTTGCCGCTCAGAGAATACTCGGTGTGACGGCAGGAGCGCTAGAGAGAGAAAAAGAGGGGGGCAAAAAGGGACGGAAGTGGAAGCCTAGCACCGAAAGCCGGCCGTTAAGAATGTGCCCCGTGGGCCCGCGTATCCAACTCCATCGGCGGCAGGGCTACCTTGTCGCGGATCTCCTGAATGGCCGACGTCACGATCGGCATCGGATACTCCGGATGCCGAAACTCCAGATGCATCCCGCGTCCCACAAACTGCAGCTTCAGCATCGATCCGCCCCAGGTCGACCCCGAGATCGCCACCTGCACCGGCTCCGGACAAAACTCCGGATGCCCCGACAGCATGGCCTCGCTCCCACCCAACATTACCGCCCGGTAGCAATGGTGCATCGTCTGAATCTCCAGCACCGTCGACGGCGGCAGCTCGTTCAGAAACACTCCGCCCTCGATCTCCGACTGGATGATCCCCCGGTTCACTTCATCGGCGAGGTTCGGGTGGGGACTAAACATACCAATGTTGGGACTAGCGTACCGGACTTCCTTCGTCGGCACAAGAGCCCTCTCACACGTGGTTGCCAACGAAAGGACACGTTCCTTAGACGACCCGCCCCATCCCCAGGTTGCAGGGACTTTAGGTTATGTAGGGGCGGACGCCTTCGTCCGCCCCGCGCCCGAGCCCAGTGTAGGGGCGCGTTCCGTTCCCTCGGACTTACCTAGAGATAGACCGATAGCCGACCCCGACTATTCCATTGCTTTTCTTTCGCTTCCGGACTAACATTCGCTCCCGGATGGAGGGTCCAAGATGATCCTCTGTAGAGTTCACAAGCATCTTCTGCCGCTCGCCGCTCTTGTCGTGGCCGCAACCCCTGCGTTTTCTCAGGCGCCTCCCAAGTACGACACTGCCACCGAAACCACGATCAAAGTCACGGTTGCCGAGCTGAAGCTTGTCCCGCCCACAGGCGCCAAGCCCATCGCCTACCTGGTGACCAAGACCGATCCCGACAAAGGGAAAGAAGCCGTCCAGATCCAGATCTTCCTCTGTCCCAAGAGCTTCCTCGACCAGATGGGAATTGCTTTCAAAGCCGATGAAGCAGTCGAAATCAAGGGCTCCAAGGTCAAGCAGGGCGCCACGGATCTGATCCTGGCCCGCGAGATGGTCAAGGGAGGCGAAACCCTAACCTTCCGTTTCCCGGATGGCAAGCCCGCCTGGTAGGGGTCGGTGGGCGTTTTGGCAATTGATTACGTCTGCGTCGCTGTGATGCCGCGGTCTGGGCGAACCCAAAGATCGGCCTCTCAGAATGCCCTACTGTGAGTCGGACGATCTCACTCTGCCATCGGTAAGCAGATCTGATGAGTGAGATCGGGATTTGGACGAAGCCGCTGGCGCGGCGGACGCTTCCGCGTGCTCGAGGATCGGCAGTTGATGAGGGATTGATGAAGAAGTAAGTTGGGCCACAGAAATAAGGAGGTCCCTGTGACCCAACTACGCCAAAAAATGCTGGAGGAGCTCCAGCGTCGTAACTATTCCCATCGTACCGCAAACACCTACGTTCGAATCATCAGAGATTTCGCCAAGCATTTTCACCAGCCGCCTGACAAACTCGGACCAGAACAGATTCGACAATACCAGGCGTACCTATTTCAAACCAAGAAGCTGAGTACAGCCACAGTCAGCCAGTACGCATCGCGCTGTGCTTCCTGTATGTCAAGACACTGCGCCGCCATTTTCTGTCGGAGCACATTCCCTTTCCCAAGTCTCCCCGGCGGCTGCCCACCGTGCTTAGCCTAGAGGAAGTCACTGGCCTGCTCAGCCACGCCAGTAATCTCTTTCACCGCGCCCTGCTCATGATCCTGTACTCCACCGCCGTGCGGCGCTCCGAACTGTGTCGTCTCCAGGTCACCGACATTGACAGCCAGCGCATGATGATCCGTATCCAAGGCAAGGGGCGTCATGAGCGGGATGTTCCCCTCAGTCCC
>Ga0335080_10000660_pt1 | contig 32284 bp, 37 predicted proteins | sample Lox_Sample_34_FD_206720 | JGI IMG/M metagenome (GOLD analysis project Ga0335080, IMG submission 206720) | Soil microbial communities from Loxahatchee National Wildlife Refuge, Florida, United States - Lox_Sample_3.4 | ecosystem: Environmental > Terrestrial > Soil > Wetlands | place: USA... | reverse complement strand
TCACAGCCAGGGTGGTGTTCAAGGGTTCATCCGGCACCCTGCGGGCGTAGTTGACGAGGCGGCGGGCAACGGTTTTCTCGCTTTCCGAACGACGATCCTGGCCCCGGCGGAGGCTGCGCCGCTCCGGTAGGCCGCGAATGCGGAAGGAAAAGCGCTCCACAGCGGACCGCAGCGATTCGGCGCAGGGCAAAGCTTCTTTTAGCGACTTCTCCGGGAACAGGATGGAAAACTCCTCCCCGCCGACGCGGAAGGCGCGTCCGCCCGCGCCCACCCGCGCCAATCGCGCGGCGACCATGCGCAGCACCTGATCTCCGGTGTCATGTCCGTAGGTGTCGTTGACCTTCTTGAAGTGATCGATGTCCACCGTAGCGATGGCATACGGAGGCTGTAGCCGCAGGCAGGCTTCGTTAAACGCTCGCCTGCCCGGCAGGGCAGTCAGTTCGTCGTGATAGGCGAGGAGATAGGAGTTCTCGATGATGGACGCGGACAGAATGATGCCGGCAGTGGCGAAGTAGAGAGTGCTTGCGCGTTCGAGGCCGAAGTTCAGACCTGCCAACACCGCAAGAAGTGACCAGAGCATGCCGCTGTCGGTTGGCCTTCGATAGATGACAAAACGAATTGCCAGGACGGCGCAAACGAGGACAAAAGCCAGCCAGGCCGGCTGGGGGATTTTTGTCCACAGAAAGAGATGGCGATCAAGCAGCGCGGCATGGAGAAATCCTGGGCCGGCGGTAGCACCGGGACGGCAGATGACCGCGACGAAGACCGATTCCAGAAACAAAAGAGCGGCGCGGGAGATCACCGTGGACGCGACGATTCCACGCTCTCGTGCCAATGTCGCAAGTAAGAAGTTAGCGGGGAGAAGCAGCGCCACCGCCTGGTATGCGATTTTGCCAGCGGCCGCAGGGGTGGGCGCGGCGCGGGAGAAGAATTCGAGGGCCCAGTGCGCCAGCAGCAAGGTGCCGAGGGCGAAGACGACGGCACTCGAATGGAATCGACCGGCCAGGAGCAATCCGCTCAGGAGTACCAGATAGAAGTAAAAAGTGACGGCGGAAGGACTATAGGGAAACAGGCCCCAGCGAAGCAGCAGGGCGGTGGCCAGCAGCAATACGCTGCCGGGAAAGAACAACCCCTTCAGTGTTTCTCCGCTCAATAAGCCCAACTCTTCATGCTTTGATGAAATCGCTGCTTCTCAGAAATTATCGACCTGGGCGGCGGGCAGGTGCGAGTGGCGGAGGTGGTACCTGACCAGAAGGCGGACGGGAGAGGGCCGCTTCCTCTTTCGGTATTTGATTCCTTTCGCGGAAACACACACCTTCGTGCACTGCCCCAACCCTTGAGTCTGCTTCCCTGCTGCCTAGAATGAGGTGTCAGTATTAAGGACATCTCAGATGCGGATCCTGCTTGCGGAAGACGACCCGGCGCTGGCCGGTTTTGTGAAGAAGGGCCTGGAGGCGGAACATTATGCCACCGACATCTCGGGCGACGGAGAACAGGCACGAGCCATGGCGGCGGAGTTCGACTATGACCTGGTGGTGCTCGACCTGAACCTGCCTCGTGTGGACGGAATTGCGGTCCTGCGCTATGTGCGTTCGCGCAAGCCGAGCATTCCGATTATCGTGCTGACAGGCCGCTGCCGGGTGGAGGACCGGGTACGGTGTCTGGATCTGGGAGCGGACGACTATCTGGGCAAGCCGTTTTCCTTCTCCGAACTCTCGGCGCGCATCCGCGCGCTGTTGCGGCGCTGTCATTTACCGGCGGAGTCGGTACTCTCGGTCGAGGACTTGCGGCTCGACCGGGTGGAGCGGCGGGTGGAGCGGGGCGGGCGGCGGATTGACCTGACATCCAAGGAATTCGCCTTGCTCGAATATCTGATGCGCAATGCCGGCCGCCGCATCACCCGTGCCATGATCATCGAGCATGTGTGGAACCTGTCGTTCGACACTGGCACCAACGTGGTGGATGTGTACGTGGCCTATTTGCGGCGCAAAGTGGACGACGGGGCGGGGAAGCGTCTGATCCACACTATTCGCGGCGTAGGCTACGAGCTCAGCGGGCGGCTGGAAGCTTAGAATTTGGCCCGCGGCATTCCCTTTCCAGCCCGCCCGGCCTTACTGGGAAAGACTTGCCCCTCCCGCACATTTCTAATGTTGCTCTAATCGCCTTCTAATCTGACCCGAGTGAAATCTTTTCTATGACCACCCAACCCCTTTCGCTTCCAGCCCTGGGCGGCGTACTGGTTGCCAGCCCCAGTGTCTCCTTCCGGGAAAAAGTCCGGCAAAGCTTTGACGGCAGCCGCGGGCCTGTGCAAGAGGTGCAGGGCGGCGCGGACGCTCTCATGAAGCTGGAGAGCGGAGGCTGGCAGCTGTTGCTGCTCGACCGGCGCCTGCCCGACCTCGATGCCGAGGAGCTGATCCAGATCATCCGGCGGCGCTTTCCGTTCATTGAAGTCGTGCTGGTGGACTCAGACCTGGGACATGTGCCGGAGAACTCTGAGCGCGCCGAGAGCCGGATGGCTTGGCGGGCACTGCCGGTGGCTTCGCGAGAGGGACAAGCCCAGGCCGCGGGCAAGCCGGTCTCCCGCACGGAACCCCTGCCGGGAATGATTGGCGACAGCGAGCCCATGCAGCGTCTCTATCGGCTGACCCGGTTGGTGGCGCCTCGTGACACCAGCGTGCTGATCCTCGGGCCGACGGGCAGCGGCAAGGAACTTGTGGCCCGGGCTCTGCACCGGCTGAGCCCCCGGGCCGGGCGGTCGTGGGTGGCGGTCAACTGCGCCGCTATTCCCGAGACTCTGGTCGAATCCGAGCTGTTCGGCTACGCCCGCGGCGCCTTCACCGGAGCCGGGCACAATTCTGCGGGGCGGATTCAGCTGGCGCAGGGCGGAACTCTGTTCCTCGACGAGATTGGAGAATTGCCCCTGGGGCTGCAGGCCAAGCTGCTGCGTTTTCTCGAGCAGAAAGAGATTCAGCGCCTGGGCAGCCCGGAGATCATCCGGGTCGACGTGCGGGTGGTGGCGGCCACCAACGCGCGGCTCTGGGATGAGGTGGAGCAGGGCCGCTTCCGCGCCGACCTCTACTACCGGCTGGCCACGTTTCCGCTCGAAATCCCAAGCCTCGGCGAGCGTCCGCAGGACATCCTGCCGCTGGCGGAGCATTTCCTGAGAATCCTGGCCCCGGCGCAGCCGGCCGTCCTAACGGCGGAGAGCGCCGACCGTCTGCAGCATCATCGCTGGAGCGGGAATGTCCGCGAGCTCGGGCAGGTGATGGAGCGGGCTCTGATTCTGGCCGAGGGCGGAGGGGAAATCCTGCCCGAACACCTGCACTTTGCCGGCACGGGGGAAAAACGGCTGTGTCAGCCGCCAGTCACGACGGCCTTTGAGAGAAATCTCAGATTCGAGGCATGAAGCCCGGCCGCCCGCTTGCAACGCAGAATTTGCCTATGGCTGCATCACCCATTTTGCCGCCTTCTTTCGACGAAGCCGCCCGGCTCCGCCCCGAGGCCGACGCGCCGCTGCTGGCGGAAGCGTTTTCCTCTTTTGCCCGGGCGGCGGCCGCGCTCGAGCGCTGGTATGGGCAGCTGCGCGGCGAGGTGGCGCGGCTGCGCCGCGAGCTCGAACAGACGAACCGCGATCTGAGCCGCAGTCTCGAGGAGAATCGCCGCATGAGCCGCCACCTCGACGGCATTCTGGAGCACCTGCCGTGCGCGGTTCTGGTGGTGGAAGGCGGAGGGCGAATCTCGCTGGCCAATCCGCAAACCCGGCAGCTGCTGGGGGTTTCTGCGGGCGAAGCCCCGCCACCCTGGCTGCGCCAGATGCTCGAAGGCGCCGAGGCCGGGGGCGCTGAACTGGAGTGCCGGCTCCCCGGACGGAACCGAGCCTGGCTGGCCGTGCGCCGGGCGCAACTGAGCGCGAGTGACGGGGAGCGCTCGATTTTCATTCTGCAGGACACCAGCGAGCGCAAGCGTCTGCAGCTGGAGCAGGAACGCCTGCGCCGGCGGCGGGCCGTGACGGAGATGTCGGCGGTCCTCGCCCATGAAGTCCGCAACCCCCTGGCCAGCATGGAACTGTTCGCCGGCCTGCTGGCTGAGTCCGAACTAAACCCGCAGCAGAGCCGCTGGATCGGGCATCTGCAGGCGGGGCTGCGCAGCCTGGCGGCGACGGTAACCAATGTCTTGCACTTCCACACCGGGCCTGCGGCGCAGCCGGCGCCGACCGATCTCGGAGAACTGCTGGACGCGCTCGTGCAGTTCCTGGGCCCGCAGGCGGCGCAAGCACAAGTCGAGGTGGAGCTCAGGCACTCGCTGCACGGAGTGGTGGCCGAGGTCGACCGCCACGGGCTCGAACAGGTGATCCTGAACCTCGCCCGCAACGCCTTCTGCGCCCTGCCCGGCGGCGGCCGGCTGACGATCGCGGGTCATGGAAAAGAAGAACGCGGGGTCCGCTGGGCGCAGCTGGCCGTGGCCGACAGCGGCCCGGGGATCGCGCCGGAGACGCTGGCGCGCATCTTTGATCCCGGCTTCACCACCCGGCCGGGAAGCCTCGGCCTGGGGCTGGCGGTAGCGAAGGTCATCGTCGAACAGCACGACGGAGCCCTGTGGGTGGAAAGCGAACCGGGCCGCGGAGCGACTTTTGTCCTCGAATTCCCCCTGGCGCAAAGCGCCCAAGGAACCCCATGAGCAATCCCATGGCAGAGTCCCCGACGCCGCGCGATCAGGTGCTGGTGGTCGACGACGAAGCCGGCATGAGAATGGCCCTGCAATCGAGCTTCGCCCGCCATGGGTGGCGGGTCGACAGCGCAGGGGGAAGCGGAGAGGCGCTGGCAAAGTTTCTCCGCCAGCGCCACTCCCTGGTGGTGACCGATATCCGCATGCCCGACGGCGACGGCTTCGCCTTCCTGCGCCAGGTGCGGGACTGCAACCCGGCCACCGCGGTGATCCTGCTGACCGCCTATGGAAGTGTGCCCGACGCCGTGCGGGCCATGAAGGGCGGTGCCTGCAACTACCTGGTCAAGCCCGTAGCTTTCGAACAGCTGGAGCAGGCGGCCCGGCAGATTCTCGAACGGGTGCAGGAGCAGGAGCCGGAGCAACCGCCTCTGCTGGGACGATCCCCCGCGCTCACGCGCACGCTGGCTCTGGCCCGGCAGGCCGCCGCAAGCGACGCCGACGTGCTGATCCAGGCCGAGAGCGGAACCGGCAAGGAGCTGCTGGCGCGGATGATTCACCGCCAGAGCCCGCGCCGCGGCCGCCGTTTCGTGGCCCTCAACTGCGCCGCCTTCCCCGAGAGCCTGCTCGAAAGCGAGCTCTTCGGCCACGCCAAAGGCGCCTTCACCGGCGCGATTGCCGCCCGGGCGGGCAAGTTCGAAGTGGCTCACGGCGGCACCCTGCTGCTCGATGAAGTGGGGGAGATGCCGCTGGCCCTACAGCCCAAGCTCCTGCGCGCCCTGCAGGAGAGGGAATTCGACCGCCTGGGGGACAGCCGGCCGGTGAAGGTCGACTTGCGAGTCATCGCCACCACCAACCGGCCACTGGAAAAAATGGTCGCCAGCGGGCAGTTTCGCGCGGACCTTTATTACCGTCTCAATGTCATCCGCCTGAGCCTGCCTCCGCTGCGCGAGCGCCGGGAAGACATTGAAGAGCTGGCGCGCTATTTCCTGCGCCGCTACGCGGCGCCGGGAGGCGGGCCGGAGTTGAACTCCCACCTGCTGGCGCGACTGGAGGCCTACAGCTGGCCGGGCAACGTGCGCGAGCTGGCCAACCTGATGCGCCGCGCCGTGGCCCTGTGTCCGGGCGAGGCCGGACCGGAGATCCTCGAGCCTCTGGAGCTGGGCACGACCGGGGAGAGCGCGGAGCCGGCGCTCGACTGGCTGCGCCCCGGGGTGTCGCTTGAGAACGCGGAGCGGCGCCTGCTGCAGCTGACGCTCGACGCCACCGGGGGCAACCGTTCGCGCACCGCCGAGATGCTGGGCGTAAGCCTGCGCACGGTGCGCAACAAGATCCGCGACTACGGCCTGCCGCCACGAGGAAGCTATGTCCATGATTGATGATCCGGCGATTTCCCGCCTCAGCCGTTTTCTCGACCTGAACGTGCGGCGCGGCGAGCTGGCAATGTCGAATATGGCCAACATCGACACTCCCGGCTACCGCACCCGCGACATCTCCTTTCGCGAGGAACTGGAGCGGGCTTCGAGCCCGTTCGAGTATGCCTCGCTGCCCCCGGTGGCGCGCCCGGTGCTCAACCTGATCACCCGCCCCGATGGCAATAATGTCAGCCTGGAGCGGGAGGGCTTGCTGCTCGCCGATACCCAGCTGCGCTTCAATGCCGGGGTGCAGCTCTTGCGGGACAAATTCAAAATGCTGGCCATGGCCATTCAGGAGGGCAGCAACTCATGAATCTCTTTGGCATGCTGGCGCTGAGTGGTTCAGCGCTGACGGCCGAGCGGCAGCGGGCGGAGGTGGTCACGAGCAACCTGGCCAACGCCCAGACCACGCGCACCGCCGAAGGCGGGCCCTATCGGCGGCAGCTGGTGCTGTTTCGCGCCCAGCGCCTGCCTCCGTTTCCCCTGGTGCTCGCCGGCTTCGCCGGACCGACGGCGGGGGGCGTGCGGGTGCAAGCGGTAATTGCCGACTCCAGCCCGCCGCTGCGGCGCTACCAGCCCGGGCATCCGGATGCGGATGCCCAGGGATATGTGGCCTATCCCGCCATCGACCCGGTCGAGGAGACGGCCGACCTGCTGGGAGCGGTGCGCTCCTACGAGTTGAACGCGGCCGCGGTGCAGTCGAGCAAGACCATGATTCAGGAGTCGCTCGACCTGCTGCACTAAGACCTGCATTCACACCAGGGAGGCAATGGCAATGGCAGATCCCGTATCAGGATTGCGCATGATTCCCGGCGAGGCCGGGGCTGCAGTCGGCTCCTCCGGCCCGCGGGAGTGGGGTTTCAACGAAACCCTGCGTGGAGCCATGGACCAGGTGGAACAGCTGCAGGGCGCGGCCGAGGGCAAGGTCGCGGCCCTGCTCGAGGGCAACGGGCTCGACGTGCACAGCGCCATGATCGCGGTGGAGAAGGCCGACCTCGCGTTTCAGCTGATGATGCAGGTGCGCAACAAGATCGTGGCCGCCTACCAGGAGATCTCGCGTATGCAGTTCTGAGCCGCGCGAGCTAGGAGACTGCGGTGGAAGCGCCCAAGTCATTCGCCCAGGCAGCCGCCCAGGCCGCGGCCCTCTTCAAGGGGCTCACGCCGGGGCAGCGAGGCTGGCTGCTGGCCGGGGCGCTGCTGGTCGCCGGCACCGTCTGGCTGTTTGTGGGACTGCTCGGCAAGCCCAAATACGTCACTTTGTATTCGGGGCTCAAGCCGGCCGAGGCCCAGGCGCTCGCTAGCCGGCTGGCGGCCAAGAATATCCCTTACGAACTTTCTTCCGACGGCGGCAGCCTGCTGGTGCCGGCAGAACAGCTCGATGCCAGCCGTCTGGAGACGGCGTCGCAGGGGCTGCCGCGCAATGCCCGCCTGGGCTTCGAGCTGTTTGACACGCCCAACTGGGCGGGCTCGGATTTCACCGAAAAGGTCAACTACCAGCGCGCCCTCGAGGGCGAACTGGAGCGCACGCTGCAGACTCTGAGCGACGTGGACGGGGTGCGAGTGCATCTGGTTCTGCCCCGGGAGTCGCTTTTCAGCGAACAGGAACGGGAAGCCAAGGCGGCGGTGATCCTGAAGACGCGCAGCGGGGCGCTTTCGCCGACCGCGCAGCTGGCCATTCCCCAGCTGGTGGCGAGCGCGGTCGATGGCCTGCGGCCGGAGAATGTGACCGTGGTCGATGCCGACAGCAACACGCCCTTGCTGCGGCCCCGGGATGGGCCCGCCGGGCGCAGCGCGTATGGTCTCGACGAGGAGCTCGAAAAGACTCTCTTGCGCACCCTCGAGCCGGTGGTGGGACCGGAGCGGGTCCGGGCCAGCGTGCACGTCGAATATGATCTCAGCAGCACGGAGAACACGGAAGAGGTTTACGATCCGAAGACCACCGCGACGCTGACCCAGCAGAAGTCGGAAGAGACCATGGGAGGGGCAGCGCCGGCCGGCATTCCCGGCACCGTGAGCAACCTTCCCGCCGGCAGCGCGGGGGCGGTCAAGCCGGTGGAGATCGGCGCCGAGAACCAGTCCTCGCGCTCCGAGAGCGAGACCTTCGCGGTCAGCAAGAGCGTGCGCCATACCTTGCAGCCTCCAGGGCGGGTGAAGCGCATCGCTGCCGCGGTGCTGGTCGATGATGCCATTGAGGTCTCCGAAAAGGACGGGGTGCGGAGCGTATCGCGGCGCAAGCGCACGGCTGACGAGCTCAAGCAGATCGAGCAGCTGGCGGGGGCTGCGCTTGGAATCGACAGCCAGCGCGGGGATCTCTTGTCGGTGGAGAATCTCTCGTTCGAGCAGCCGGCGCCGGAGAAACTGGCGCCTCCCGGGCGCCTGGAAAAGACCCGCAGCCTGCTGACTCCCTGGCTGTTCCTGTTGCGCTACGCCGCGCTCGGGCTGCTGTTTCTCATTGTTTACGGGCTGATCTTGCGTCCGGTGAAGAAGCAGGTGTTGGCGGCGTTGCGCGAACTCCCCACCCGGGTGGCCAAAGACAGCAAACAGCTGGGGCAGGAGGCGGCGACGGCGACGGCGGCGGTGGGCATTGAGCTTCCTCCCGGCCGCGAGCAGGCGCAGCGCGCCGGCGCCCTGAAGCGGCAGCTGGCTGACAAGGTAAAGAGCGAGCCGACGGCGGCCAGCCGCCTGGTGCAAAACTGGATCCGGGAAGGCGAACGTTCATGACCCAGGCTGCTCACCCACTCGGCGGCCTGCGCAAGGCGGCGGTGCTGCTGGTGCTGCTCGGGGAGGAGATCGCCAGCCTGATCTACCGCAATCTGCCCTCGCCCGACCTGGAGCACCTGACCCAGGCCATCAGCGAGCTGGAGTATGTGGACGCGGAAACCGCGCTGTCGGTACTCGAGGAATACCACAGCCTGGTGCTGACCCAGGACTACCTGGCCCAGGGAGGCACCGACTATGCGCAGAAGCTGCTGGTCAGCGCCTTCGGGGAAGACGAGGCCCGGCAGCTGCTGCGGCAGGTTTCGCAGGCCGCGGCGGTCAGCGCCGGCAAGCTCGACTCCCTGCAAAAATCCGACCCGCTGCAGCTGGCGAAATTTCTCGAGGCCGAGCATCCCCAGACCATCGCTCTCACCCTGGCCCACCTGGACCCCAAACAGGCCTGCCAGGTGCTGATGCGGTTGCCGGAAGGAGTGCGGGCAGAGTCGGTAAAACGGCTGGCGCAGCTGCGGCAGTTTTCTCCCGAGATCGCACAGAAGGTGGCGATGTCGCTGCATCAGCGGCTGGAGGCTCTGGGAGAGCAGCGGCGGCGCGCCTACGCCGGTTTTCAGGGAGTGGCGGACGTACTCAACCGCATGGACCCGGGGCAGACGAAGACCATTCTCGAGGCCATTGAAAAGGACGATCCCAAGGTGGCGCTGGGCATCCGCAACCTGATGTTTACCTTTCAAGACCTGTTGGGCGTGCCGGAGACGGGAATTCGTGAGCTGCTCGGCCAGCTGGACAAAAAGACTCTGGCCATGGCGCTGCGAGGAGCGAGCGACGAGTTGAAGAACTATATCTTCAAATCGATGTCGTCGCGGGCGGTGGAGATGCTAAAGGAAGACATGGAGGTGCTGGGACCGGTGCGGGCTCGCGATGTGGGCAAGGCGCAGCAGGAAGCCGTAGCCGTGGCCCGGAAACTCGAGGCCGAGGGCAAGATCCAGCTGGGAGCGGAAGAGGATGAGTTCGTCGTATAGTCCAGCACCGGAACTCGGGAAAGAACCCGAAGTGCAGGCGTTCCCCTATACCGAAGCCACAGCCTCTGCGGGATCGCGGGCGCCGGAAAGCGGGGCCGGGGCGGTGGGCGGCGAGGGGGCGGGGCTGAGCGGGGAGGCGTATTCCGCGCGGGAGGGGGAGGTTCGGGAGGCGGGCCGGCAAGAGGGGAGGGCCGAGGCGCAAGCCGCCTTCGAGGCTCGTCTGGAGGCGATCCGCGAGAGCGTGGCGGCGGCCATCGCCGCATTTGCCGGCGAACGAACCGGATACTACCGGCAGGTGGAAGGCGAGGTGGTGCAGCTGGCGCTGAGCATGGCGCGCAAGATTCTGCATCGCGAGGCGCAGATTGACCCATCGCTGCTGGCAGGGCTGGCGCGGGTAGCGCTGGAGAAAATCGAGGCGGGCACGAAGGTTGTGGTGCGGGTGCATCCCCACCAGGTCTCGGAGTGCCGGAGTTACTTCGCCCGGCATCTCGAGGCGCAGAGCGTTCCCGAGGTGGTCGAAGATGCGGCGCTCGAAATGGACCGGTGTGTGCTGCAGACATCGTTGGGCACGACCGAGCTGGGCACCGAGGTCCAGCTGAAAGAGATTGAGCGCGGCTTGTTCGACCTGCTGGCGCAGCGGCCGGGAAAGGACGCATGAACTCGCCGGCGCTGCTCTCCGCCTATTTCCGCCGCCTGGAATCCTGCTCCGCCCAGCGCTGGCGCGGGCACGTGACCGAGGTCAGCGGGCAACTGGTCGAATCGGAAGGGCCGTTCTGTTCGGTGGGCGAACTGTGCGAGGTGGTGAGCGCCGAGGGCCAGATTTTTCCCGGGGAGATCGTGGGCTTTCGCGGCACCACGGTTCTGTCGCTTCCGCTCGAGCGACCGAGTGGCATCCGCTACGGCGATGCCGTGGTCACCTGGGGAGCGCGGCCCAGCGTGCGGGTGGGAGAGAGCCTTCTCGGGCGGGTGATTGACGGTCGTGGAGAACCGATTGACGATCTCGGGCCGCTGGCTGGGCGCGATGCTCAGGTGCTGGATGCGGCCGCGCCGCTGCCGCTCGAGCGAGACTTGATCCGGGAAGCCATCGGCTGCGGCATCCGCGCGGTCGACGGTTTTCTGACCTGCGGCCGCGGCCAGCGTGTCGGCATCTTCGGCGGCAGCGGAGTAGGCAAGAGCACGCTGATTGGGATGATGGCGCGCAACACCAGCGCCGACCTGACCGTGCTGGCGCTGGTCGGGGAGCGGGGGCGCGAAGTCCGCCATTTTCTCGAGGAGGCCCTGGGAGATGAGGGAAGGAAGCGTTCCGTGGTGGTGGTCTCCACCTCCGATCAGTCTCCGCTCCTGCGTATCCGCGCCGCGCTGGCGGCGACGGCGGTGGCGGAGTATTTCTGCGCCCGCCGGAACAATGTCCTGCTGGTGGTGGATTCGCTCACCCGTCTGGCCATGGCGCAGCGCGAGGTTGGCTTGATGGCGGGAGAGCCGCCGACCGCCAAGGGCTACACCCCGTCGGTTTTCACCTTACTGGCCCGGCTGATCGAGCGGGCAGGAAAATTCAGTGGCGGCAGCATTACCGCGTTTTACACCGTGCTGATGGAAGGGGACGATCAGCAGGATCCGCTGGTCGATGGAGCGCGGGCGCTTCTGGACGGCCATGTCATGCTCGACCGCCGGCTGGCGGCGCAGAACCACTATCCTCCGATCGCCGTCCTCGACAGCGTAAGCCGGCTCATGCCCATGGTCTGTTCCCCCGAACACCTTCAAAAGACACACTTGCTGCGGCGTCTGCTGGCGAGCTATGCGGCTTCGGAGGACCTGATCCGCATCGGCGCCTACCAGAAGGGAAGCGATGCGGTGCTGGACCGCGCGCTCGAGGCCCTGCCCGCGATCCAGCAATTTCTGCAGCAGCAGCCCGGCGAAACCATCTCTCTGCCGGACACGATCTCGAGGCTTCTGGCTCTTGCCGGCTAGTGGCATGCCGTTTCATTTCACGCTCGACGGTCTATGGCGGGTACGGCAGGGTCTGGAGCGACGTCAGGAACTGTTGCTGCTCGAGGCCAACTTGCGCGTCGCTGCGGTACAAAAGCAGATTGACGCGCTTGACCTCAGCGCAGAGCAGGCGCGCCGACACCTGGCCGAACAGATCGCCTTGGGACTGAATGCCTCGGAACTGCAGTTTCATCTGCTGTGCCGTGCGGTTTTGCTCGAGCGTCGCGACGTTCTCACCCGCGAACTGAATCAGGTTCGCGCGGTGCGGGAGAGCCGGGCGGTCGCCTTCCGGGAGGCGCGGCGACAACGTGAGGCCCTGGATACCATCCATCAGCAGCAGCTTCAGTCTTACCTTCAGCAGGAGTTACGGCGGGAGCAACGCCGGCTGGACGACATGTTCCTGTTGCGCCGCGCATACCGCAATCGTGGCTAATTCTTGCCGGGCGCACTGGGCAAGCCGTGCCCGCCAATCCGGTTTCGGCTCGGCCCGATTCAATATTTCTTTAGCCAAGATGGTCCACCAAGGTCTGATTGCAGTGCAATTAAAGGAATTGCAGTCCGCCGGACGGAGCCCGACGCACATTGGTGATTCGCATGCTTTTGTTGTTTGCGCAAGAAACAGCATGGCCGCGCAGCCGATCCAATCCGCCGCCCTGATGCTTTTCAGCTTGCCGGGGAATGCCGCCCAGTTGGTCGACGTTCAGCCAGCCGCGCCGTTCGCCGATGCCCTGCAGACGGCTATCGGCGGCAAGATCGCGGCGACTCCCGACACTTCCCGGAGGGACTCAGACCAAGATAGATTGGCTGCGAAGGCCACAAATGCAAAGCCGCCGGTCGACCTGCTGGCCGGCGGAGGGCCGCTGGTTCCGACCGTCGACCCATCTCCGGCTAACCCGGCGGTGACGGTTCCGTTCGTCATCCCCGAGTCAGGAACCGGGTCTCAACCGACAGCGGAGAGTGCAGCGACTCAACTTGTCAGGGTCCAGGATAAGCCAGTCCTTCCCCCTGCCATTTCGCCGACGGCATCGAGCGTAGGGACGCAAACAGCGCTGTTGCCCTCGAGCGGCAGCGAATCGGCGGAGCGGATGGTCATCGGCTACGGGGAATACCATCTCGACCTCGGATCGGCGCCCGGCGGCAACGGCATCGTGGGAAGATGGGGCCAGCGCACGACCGGCTCGTATGCCTCGAGCGCAACCCTCGCAAGTAAGCCGGTCCGAGCTTGGGTTTCCGAGCCAGGGCCGCAGATTCCGAAGCCAGGGCCAGAAACCGAGTCCCAGGCGCCAAGCGCCCTGGCCACGGCGCCGAATTCGATGCCTGCGCTCAATGGTGCGCCTGTTGCGAATGCCACCGGGAAATCAGCTCATGTGCAGGATGGCTCCGCCACAGACGGCGGGCAAGAAACCGATCAGCTGGGTGCTTCGACTTTGACCCCGCCTGACTCGGCGAGCGGGAGCGCTCGGCAGCCGAGCTCTGCACCATCGATCCCTTCAGTGCCGCTGTTGCTTGAGGCGCTGCAGGGCAGCAGTCTGCTGGCGGCGGTCCCGCCGCCTCCGATGCAGCGACCTGCAAGCGCGATGGCACAGAAACGCGACGTTGTGGCCGCTGGTGCGACGCCTACGGCCGCATTACCTGCAAACGAGTTGCGGACAGTCATCTCTCCCCCCGTGGCTTCGCCCGCATGCTTCACCTCGCTGCCGGGAGTTCGCAAAGTTCTGGCGAAATCGATCCCGACGACGACGGTTTCCCCGACAGAGACCGCGGGCGGCCGCGGCAAAGCGGTTCCTCCGGCTCCGGGCCAGACTCCGGAACATGCGCAAACGCAGAAAGCTGTGAACGCACGAACGGATGCCATCGAGCCGACCGCTCCGCCTTCGGCGGCAAAGCCGGCGCCAGCAGCGGGAGAAATCCCTCAGGGGGGCGCGAACCAGCCGCTCGCGGGCAGTACGGCAACCGTCAGCGTCCCCGGACAGACGAGTCCGTCGCCGGAGGGAATGGTGGGAAGGGACGCGCAACCTGCTGCGCCTCCGCGCGAAATGGCTGCAGAAGCCACGACGGTGCCCGCGGCCGCACCGCCGGGAATGGTTCAGAGTGCGCACATCGTCGAGAGCCCCGGGCAATCGGAGATGCACATCGGATTGCGCACCGAGGCGTTCGGCTCGGTCGAGATCCACACGGTAGTGCGAGACAGCCAGCTGGGGCTAGCGGTGGGAAGCGAGCGGGGTGATTTGAAAAACCTGCTGAGCGCGGATGTTCCCGGCTTGCAGATGGTTTTTCGCCAACAGGATTTGCGTTTCGACCATATCCGCTTTCTTGGGCCGGGGCAGCAGGCGGGCATGAACTTCTCTTCGGGAAGAGATTCGTCGCCCGGGAGATCGTACGTGGTCAAGCCCACGCTGACGCAACTGGCGACCGAGGAGAGCCCGCAGTCCGAGAGCGCGGAACTCGATCTGGCGTGGGACAGCGCACCTGGGCTCAGTCTGCATGTTTGAAGAGGACAGGAGATTTATCAGAACAGGAGGAAAGGCAGAATGAACATCAATCCCTTAGCATCGATCAGTCCCTTGGCGGCGGCGTCCGGGGCGGCACCAGCGGCTAACACGGCGAATGGCACCGGCGGCCAGAGTCTGCAAGGCATGTTTATGCAGCTTCTGACCGCACAACTGGAGAACCAAACTCCGCTCGATCCGGTCGATCCTACGCAGTTCACCTCGCAGCTGGTGCAATTCAACATGCTCGACCAGCTCACGCAGATCAACGCCACCCTGCAAAGCGCGCTGAATCCCTCAGCCGCCGCCAGCACCCAGGCGGCGCTGGCTAGTGTGAAAGGAGTCCACTGATGCCGAATTTCTCGATTCCGCTTTCGGGGCTTACCGCCGACTCGACCGCACTCTCGGCGGTGGCTAACAATCTGGCCAACCAAAACACGACGGGCTACAAAACCACGCGGGTGCTCTTCAGTGACCTCTTTTATCAGAGTCTCGGGACCACCGGATCCGGCGACCCCATTCAGGTGGGCGCCGGAGCGCAGGTGGGATCGATGCCCGGGACCTTCACTCAGGGCAGCGTGGAGGCGACGGGCGTGCCCACCGATGTTGCCATTCAGGGGAACGGATTTTTCGTGGTGCAGAAAGGAGGCGTGATCAACTACACCCGGGCCGGGGACTTCTCGGTCGACAAGGACAATTTCCTGGTGACCGCCGACGGCCAGCAGGTGCTCGGATATCCGGCGGTAAATGGGGTGGTCAACACAGGAGCGGGTGTGGTTCCCTTGCAACTGGGCGCGGGCACGATAAGCCCTCCCGTCAGCACCAGCCAGGTGCAGATTCAGAGCAACCTGAACGCGCAGGCGGCGGTGGGGGACACGTTCTCGACCCCGGTGACCATCTTCGACTCGCTCGGCGCCAGCCACGTGCTCACCTTCACCTTTACCAATACCGGGGCGAACGCCTGGAACTATGCCCTCTCGGTGCCGGTGGGCGACTACACTCCGGCGGCAGGTTCAGGGCTTCCTGCCGGCGTCATCGCGCAGGGGGCGATGACTTTCGACGGCAACGGAAACCTGCTGACCCCGGCGGCGAATGTAACTGGCATCACCATACCGAACCTGACCGATGGCGCCAACAATCTGACCTTTGACTGGGATCTGTATAACGGCACCACGCCGGTGATCACGCAGACCGCCAGCCCGAGCAGCACCTCGAGCACGCAACAGAACGGAGCCAGCAGCGGCACCCTGACCGATTTCAGCATTGGCTCCGATGGAACCATTACCGGATCGTTCACCAACGGCAAGACCGCTGCGCTCGGACAACTGGCGCTGGCGAGTTTTGCCAATGAAGAGGGGCTGCAACGGGTCGGGGCCACCGACTTCACCGAAACGCTGGCCTCGGGGCAGGCGGTGATCGGCATTCCCGGCACGGGAGGAAGAGGAACCGTGGCTGGGGGGGCGCTGGAGCTGTCGAACGTGGACATCGCCAGCGAGTTCTCCAATCTCATCGTGGCGCAGCGGGCGTTTGAAGCCAACGCCAAGGCCGTCACCACCTTTGACCAGATTACCCAGGACACGATCAACCTGAAGCAAGGCTAAATCGGCGCGTGCCCCGCCACCGGAAATGGCGGGGCACATCCCTGAACATTTCTTAATGAGAACTCACTGACCTTACTCCCGGCGCACATCCCCGGCATCGGTTTTCGCCGCCCTTGCGGATGGCAATTTCGGCGCGAAGCATGCAAGGAAACAGGCAGTTGGCGGAGCCCAGCGAAAGTTGCGAGCCAGTTCCTCCCCCGGAATCGAAATTGCATCTGGCTCGACCGAGGGGAACTTGGAGGTCTCGAGTCGGCGCGGCCGGACGCGGGGCTGATTCCCAATTCCGGTCGCGTGGCCGGGAACGGAAAAGGCCGCAGGCAAGGAGAGTGAGCTTTCGATGGCAGCGGCGGCTGCGGTTGGAGTTCGCCTGGAGAAGCCGGCCGAGGCCGGCGAGAGCTGGGGTCCGGTGCTCGATCTGGTGTGCAACCTGGCGGTGGATTTGCCCTTACCCGACTTTCGCGTAGCCGATCTATTGCGCCTGCAGCGCCACTCGATCATCCGTTCGCGCTGGAGCGTGGGCACGGACGTACCTCTGCGGGTAAATGGGCGGTTGATTGCAACCGGGGAATTTGAAGTGGTCGGCGAGCGCCTGGCCGTTCGCCTGATCGAGCCGGCGTGAGCGGAATACGAGCGATTATGACGAACTCATTTCTACGCATTTGCGGCCATCGGCTTTGGCGGGGTCTGGAACGGTTGACCAGCAACTACCGCAGTCTTCGCCTGCGCGAGCCACGCCAGTTGCGGCTATGCGAGAAGCTTCCCCTGGGAGAGCACTTTCTCGCCGTGATCGACTGTGGCGGCCAATTGTATCTGCTGGCGGTGAGCCGGGAGCGGGTCTCGATCCTGACCTCGCTGTCCGAGGCCAGGCCGCGAGCCACGATCCGCCCGGATGCCGAGGAGAGTATTCCGCTCTGGGAATTCGACGGGGAGCGCAACCTGAGGCGTGCGGGGTGAGGGTTGGTGGTTGGCTAAGAAGGCGGGTGGTGAAGATGTGGGTGAGGGCGAAGCGGAAGGCGAAGCGATGGATGCCCCGGGGCTACGCGTGGGGGGCAGCGGCGGCCGTGATGTCGGCCATCCCGTCGGCGTGGGCTCGGCCTCATCGCGCGGAGGGACTGGCCTGGACCGGGCCGGGCGGCAGTGGCGGATCCGTGCCCTGGAACATCGTCGTCGTCCTTACCCTGTTGACTCTGCTGCCGGCGCTGCTGCTGGCCATGACCCCCTTCGCCCGGCTGCTGGTGGTCTTCCATTTTCTTCGCCAGGCGCTGGGCACGCAGACGGCACCGAGTAACCAGACCCTGATCGGTCTGGCCCTGATTCTGACTTTTTTTCTGATGCAGCCGGTGCTGACCGACATTCACCAGGCGGCCATCGCCCCCTTCGAGGCGGGACGGATCGACGCCGTCACCGCAGTCGAGCGGGGCGCCGGGCCGCTGCGGGGCTTCATGCTCAAGTACGCGCGGGAGAAAGATCTGGCCCTGTTTCTCGAGCTGGCCAAAGAGCCGCGCCCGGCCCGGCCGGAAGAGGTCGGTATGCGGGTGGTGCTGCCCGCCTACCTGCTCTCGGAGCTGAAGGCGGGATTTCAAATCGGGGCGGCGCTCTACCTGCCGTTCCTGGTGGTGGACATGGTAGTGGCGGCGGTGACCACCTCGGTGGGCATGCTGCAGCTGCCGCCGGTGGTAATTTCGACCCCGCTCAAGATTCTGCTGTTTGTCATGGTGGATGGCTGGAATCTGTTGATCGGGTCGCTGCTCAAGAGCTTCGCCTGAGGAGGCATCGCATGTCACCGCAACAAACCGTGGAGCTGGCCCGGCGCGCACTCGAGACCGCGCTCGGGATCGCCGCCCCCCTGCTGGTGATTGCCATTGTGGTGAGCCTGCTGATCAATGTGGCCCAGGTGCTCACCTCGCTGCAGGAGTCCACACTTTCGACGATTCCCCGGCTGGCGGCGGTGGGGGCGGCGCTGTTTGCGCTGATGCCGTGGATGGTGCGCCGGCTGGCCCTGTTCACCGTCGGCCTGCTCTCCGATTTCCGGCCGTATCTGCGCTAGACGCTTATGGAGACTCTGCACCTGGAATCGCTGGTGGCGGTAGGCGGGCTGATCCTGCTACGCATCACCGGGCTGCTACTGTTTGCCCCGTTTGTCAGCAGCCAGAGCATCCCCGTCGCGGTGAAGGCGGGCTTCGCCCTAGCCCTGGCCGGCCTGCTCTATCCCTCCTGCGCGGCGGCTCACTGGCCGACGGCGGGCCTCAACTGGACCGGAGTGGTGGCTGGGGAAGTAGCGGTTGGGCTGGTGCTGGGCCTGAGCCTGCAGCTCACCGTAGAGGCGGCGCAGCTGGCCGGCAATCTGCTCGGGGTGCAGGCGGGGTTTTCGCTCATCACCCTGCTCGATCCCCAGACCGAGGCCGACACTCCGGTGCTCGCCACCCTGAATGGACTGCTGACCGTGCTCATTTTTCTTCAGCTCGAGGTGCACCACTGGCTGCTGCGCGGGCTGGCAGCGAGCTTTGCCTATCTGCCTCCGGGCACGATCGTCGCCCGGGCGCAAGCGGCGCGGCAGCTTCTGCGGGCGGCGGGCGGAATCTGGCTGGTGGGTCTGCAGATCGCCTTTCCCGTAGTGGCCGCCACCCTGCTGGTGGATGTCACTCTGGGCTTTCTGGCCAAGGCCTCTCCGCAGATGCCGGTGCTGCTGCTCGGCCTGCCGCTGAAAACCTCTCTGGGCCTGACGGTGCTGGCCGGCAGCCTGATGCTCTGGCCGGGAATTTTCGCCCGCCACTTCGCGGCCGGCATCGGGCTCGGCGAGCAGCTGCTGCGCCTCTCTCACTGAGAAGCTATGGCTCGCGGCGATAAGACCGAACAGGCAACTCCGCGCCGGCGGCAGAAAGCCCGCGAGCAAGGGCAGATCGCCCGCAGCCGCGAGTTGATGTCGAGCCTGGCGGTGGCGGCGGCGCTGCTGGCTCTGGGGCTCGAGGTACCGGCCTTCGCGGGCCGCTGGCGAAGCTTGCTGGCCCGGGTTCTGCAGGCGGCGGGGGAGGGGGGTATGGACCGGCCAGTGGGTTACTTCAGCTGGATGGCCGGGGCATCGCTGCCTTTGCTCGGCGCGGTCATGACGCTGAGCTGGGGAGTTGCGCTGATGGCAGCGGCTGCGCAGGGCGGGCTGGTGTTCGCGCCCTCGGCGCTGCAGCCGAACCTGTCGCGCCTCAGCCCCGCCACCCGCATGGAGCAGCTGTTTTCTCTGCCTTCGCTCGGCCGCCTGCTGAAGTCGCTGCTGCCGGGCACGGTGATGATCTATATCGCGGTGGTGATCGGCCTGCGGGAATGGCCGAGCTGGCTTCGCCTTGCCCGCCTGGGCAGCGCCGGCCTCGCCGCCTACGGCTTGGGTCAGGCGCTCGAGATCGGCTGGAAGTGCTCGCTGGCGCTGATCCTCTGGTCCGGCGCCGATTACCTGATCGAGCGCCACAAGCTCTCGGGCGACCTGCGCATGAGCCGCCAGGAGTTGAAGGATGAGTACAAGGAGACCGAGGGCCATCCCACGGTGAAGGCGCGCATCCGCCGGCTGCGCCGGCAGCTGGCGCGGAAAAAGATGCTGCAGGATGTCGAGCGGGCGAGCGTGGTCATCACCAACCCGAACGAGTTCGCGGTGGCGCTCGAGTATGGCCCGGAGATGGCGGCTCCGGTGGTGGTGGCCAAAGGACGGAACCTGTTCGCCCGGCAGATCAAGGAAGTGGCGCGCTGGCGCGGCGTTGTCCTGGTGGAGAATCCGCCGCTCGCGCACGCTCTTTATCGCGCGGCGGCCGTCGGCCAATCCATTCCTCCCAAACTGTACGCCGCGGTGGCGGCCATTCTGGCAGCCATTTACCGGGCCCAGGAGCGGGCGGCGGGGGAGGCGGTGAGCCGTGGCTGAGACCCTGGCAACGGGAACGCCGCGCAACGCCGCCGTCGAGTGGGCGGTGCCGGTCGCGGCCGTGGCCCTGGTCTTTGTCATGCTCGTGCCCATGCCGGCCGTGCTGCTGGACCTGCTTCTGGCCGCGAGCATCACCCTCTCGGTGCTGGTGCTGCTCTCCGCCCTGCATATCCTGCGGCCGGCGCAGTTTTCCGTCTTCCCCAGCCTGCTGCTGCTCCTGACCCTGTTCCGGCTGTCGCTGAATCTGGCTTCGAGCCGCCGCATTCTGCTGCATGGCAGCGAAGGGGCGAGCGCCGCCGGCCGGGTCATCGAGGCCTTCGGACGCTTCGTCGTCGGGGGCAACTACGTGGTGGGCTTCGTGCTGTTCGTAGCCCTGATTGCCATCCAGTACATCGTGGTCAGCCACGGCGCGGTGCGCACCGCCGAGGTTACCGCCCGCTTCACCCTCGATGCCCTGCCGGGCAAGCAGATGGCGATTGACGCGGATCTGAATGCCGGGCTGATTGACGAGGCTGGAGCCCGCGCCCGGCGGGAACAGATCGCGCACGAAGCCGAATTCTACGGGGCCATGGACGGGGCGGCGCGCTTCAACCAGCGCGACGCCCTGGCCACCATCCTGATCACCGCGGTCAACATCGTGGCCGGCTTCCTGATCGGTGTCTTTCAACTCGACATTCCCTTTCGCGAGGCCCTCAAGACCTACACCGTGCTCACCGTGGGCGACGGCCTGGTCACCATGATCCCCTCGCTTCTGGTCTCGATGGCGGGGGGAATCGTGGTCACGCGCGCCTCCTCCGGCGCCAGCCTGGCCGCCGACCTCGGACGGCAGGTGTTCGGCGGACGGCGACCGCTGCTGATCGCCGCCGCGGTCATGGCGAGTCTGGCCACGATTCCGGGGCTGCCCAAGCTCTCCTTTCTGCTGCTGGCGGCGGCGGTGGCTTTTCTGGCCTGGCGGGCGCCGCGGGGCGCCGCCGAGAAGCCCGCAGGCGGCGCCGAGGCCAAGGAAAAGAAGCCCGCGGCCGAGGCCATCGAAGACCTGCTGAAACTGGACGAGTTGAGCCTGGAGGTGGGCTACGCGCTCGTGCCCCTGGTCGACAACCAGCACGGCGGACAGCTCCTGGCCCGGGTACGCGCCTTGCGCAGCAACCTAGCGCAGCAACTGGGATTCATCGTCCCCGCCGTGCACATTACTGACAACGTCCGCCTGCAGCCCTCCGAGTACGTAATCTCACTGCGCGGGGTGGAAGTGGCGCGCTGGCAGATGCGCGCCGACCAACTGCTGGCCATCAGCTCCGACGCCAGCCCGCCGCCGCTGGCCGGGACGCCCACGCGCGAACCGGCGTTTGGCGTGGCCGCCCTCTGGATCGCTCCCGGGCTGCAGAATGAGGCTCTGGCCAAGGGCTATGCCGTCGTCGAGCAGACTTCCGTGCTGGCCACGCATCTATCGGAAATCATCAAGCAGCACGCCTCGGAGCTGCTGACCCGGCAGGAGGCCAAGCGGCTGCTGGACCGTCTGGCCGACACCCATCCCAAGCTGGTCGAAGAGCTGGTGCCCAAGCTGTTGAGCCTGGGCGAGGTGCACAAAGTTCTGCAGCAACTGCTGCGGGAGCAGGTATCGATCCGCGACCTGGCCACGATTCTGGAGGCCTTGATCGACACCAGCGCGGTCAACAAACATCCCGTGCTGCTGGTGGAGGCGGCGCGGCAGGCGCTGGGACGGGCTCTGGTGCGGCCGCTACTCGCCGAAGATGGTCAGCTGCGGGTGGTGACTCTGGACAGCGCCATCGAAGAAGAACTGGGACGGGCCTTCCATGCTCCGACCGCCACCGGGGCGGCGCTGCAGCCCTCGTTTGTGCGCCGCATTCTCGAAGGATTGCGGGCGCTGCTGGGCGAGCAGCTGAGCGTGGCCAGTCCCGTGCTGCTCTGTTCGACTCCGGCGCGCTTTCACCTCAAGCGGCTGCTCGAACCCTTTGTGCCCAAGCTCGTGGTTTTGTCGCCGGGCGAAATTCCTGCGGTGGTTTCGGTGCAGGCGGTGGGGGTGTTGCGCTAGAGACGGCTGCGGCGTCTCCGGGAGACCCCGGATAAAGATAAAGATGAGCAAAGAAGCCACCAAGCAAGCCTATGCGGCCTGGCAGAGCGAAGAAGAGCGCGAGCGCCTGCTGCTGGAGCAGCTTCCGCAGGTGCGCTACCTGGCGCGCCGCATCCACGAGCGCCTCCCGCGGCACGTGCCCTTTGAGGATCTGGTGCACGCCGGGGTGCTCGGCCTGATCGACGCGCTGCACAAGTACGACCGCTCGAAACAGGTGCAGTTCGGCTCCTATGCCAAGTTCCGCATACGCGGCGCCATTCTCGACAGCCTGCGGGAGATGGACTGGAGCCCGCGCGACTTGCGGCGCAAGGCGCGGCAGCTCGAAGAGGCGCACAACAAGCTGCGCTCGGAGCTTGGGCGGAGCCCGAGCGAGCCCGAACTGGCGGCCGAAGTCGGCCTGGACCTGCATGCCCTGCAGACGCTGCTGAGCCAGATCGATGGTCTCGAGGTGGGCAGCTTCCGCGTGCTTTCGCCGCGGGACGGCAAAGAAGAGGACTTGTGCGAGTACCTGGCGGACGACCCCGAGCAGACGCCGCTCTTGCGCTGCCTGCGTTCGGAGATGAAGCAGCTGCTGGTTCGCGCCATCGAAGAGCTGCCGGAGAAAGAGCGCCAGGTGCTGGCGCTCTACTACTTCGAGGAGCTGACCATGAAGGAAGTGGGATCGGTGCTCGGAGTGGGCGAATCGCGGGTTTCACAGATCCATTCCATGGCGGTGGTGCGGCTGCGCGCCCGGCTGGCGGAGATGACGGCGGCTCGGCCGCGGGAGCGCGCCGAGGAGGCCGCCGGGGGAGCCTAGGAGCAGGAAGAGAGCGAAGAGGAAAAACATGGAGAAAATTCTCGATCAGGAGCAGATCGACAAGATGGTTCGGGAGGCGCGCGGAGGCGGAGGGCCTGCGGGCGCCGCCGGCCCGGCAGTGACGCTCTGGGATGCGCGCAAGGCGGGACAAATCGGGCGGGCGCAGCTGCAATCGATCAGCGCCCTGCACGAGGCCTTCGCCCGCAACTTGACCAATTCGGTGGGCGCCTACCTGCGGATCGGCTTCACCGCCGCCCTGGTCTCGGCCGAGCATTTGAGCTATGGAGAGTTTCTGCAGCGGCTGCCGGAAGTGACCTATCTGGCCAGCTGCAAGCTGTCGCCGGCGGGAGCCAGTGCCCTCATGCAGATGGATCTGGCCGCGGCCTTCCCCCTGATCGATGTGCTGCTCGGCGGCGAGGGTAAAGGGGCTCCGCCGGGACGGCAGATCACCGGCATCGAGGAGCAGATCCTGGAGACGGTCATGCGCATCATCTGCCGCGATCTGGAGAGCGCCTGGCACGTGCTGGCGCTCACCTTTGAGTTTGACCGGCGGCAGGATACCGACCAGGTGCAGCATCTCATGCCGCAGCAGGAAAAGACGCTGTCCCTGAGCTTCGAGCTGACGGTGGCGGAGAGTCGCGGCACCCTGAACCTGGTGTTTCCCGCAGTAGTCTCGAACGCCCTGCTGCGCAAGATCGCAGCCGCCTGGGTGCGGAGCAAGCCCGCGGCCGCGCAAAGTTTTGGTCCGCGCCTGCGCAGCCGCCTGCTCGAGTGTCCGTTCGAGGCGAGTCTGGGAGTCGACATTCCCGGAGTGCCGGTGCGACGGCTGGCGGAGCTTCAGCCGGGGAGCCTTCTGCTGCTCGCGCAGCCGGTGCAGAAGCCCGCGCAGTTGCGGGTCAGCGGCCACGAGATGTTTGCCGCCGCGGTGGCGCGGTGCCGGGAGAAACGCGCGGCCCAGGTGCTGCAGGCGCGGGCTGAATTGCCGGATGAGGAGGGGCGCCGGCCATGAGCGAGGAGACCCCGGCTCCGCCCACGGGGGAGCTGCCCGCACCCGTCCGCGAGTATTTGGAGAAGTGGGCCGAGAGCCTGGGAAGCGTCCTCGGCCAGATCGCCGGCTCCGCCGTGGCTGTCGAAAGCGTCCTGGACGCTCCTCCGCAAGCGGCGCCGGGAGCGGATGACATCATGCTGAATGTCACCGCCGCGGGCGGGCTGCGCGGCGAAATGAGCCTGCGCCTCTCCCGCACCGTGGTTTTGAGCATGGCCCAGCTGCTGCTGGGGGAGGCTCAGGAGGCAGGGGCCGAGTTCAAGCCCGATCACCAGGAGGCAGCGCAGGAGCTCTTTCGCCAGATCGCCGGGCATGCCACAACGGCGCTGAAGCCGCGCTGGGGAGAGGTTCAGCTTCATGTCGAGCTGGGGGGACCGGTTTCCTGGTCGTCGGCAGCCACGGGATGGCTGGTAGCGCGCGAGCCCGCGCCCTGCAAGGCCCTGCTCGAATGGCAGGTGAGCGCGGCGCTGAATGCCGCCCTGCTCACTGCGGAGAGCTCCGGGACGACGCCGGAGCCGGAGGCGGCGGCCGGCTCTGCCGAGACGGACGAACCTACGGTCGCAGTGCCCAAGGGCAACCTCGATCTCCTCATGGACGTGGAACTGGGGATCACGCTGCGTTTTGGCCAGCGCCGCATGCTGCTGCGCGAGGTGCTGGAGCTGGGCACGGGCTCGGTAGTCGAGTTGGACCGGCGGGTGGAAGAGCCGGTCGATCTGCTGCTGGACGGCCGGCTGATTGCGCGGGGAGAGGTGGTGGTAGTAGCGGGAAATTACGGGCTGCGTGTGCTGGAGGTGTTGTCGCCGTCGATGGCGTGAGAGCAAGTATGTTTGCCAGGAGCAAGGCGGGGTGGGTTGCCGGGCTGCGCGGACAGGTGCTGCCGGGTTGCGAGGCCACGGCCTGCAGTGCCGCGCGGCGGGCGTGGCGACGCATGCACTGGTGGCAGGGCCGGATCCGGCTACATGGATCGTGGTACTGTTCGCCCCAGTGTTTTGAGGAAGCGGCGCGGGAGCGCTTCGAACGGGCCTTTGCCGAGGCTGTTCCCCGGGCTCGGGCGCAACAACACCGTATTCCGCTGGGGCTTCTGCTGCTCTCGCGGGGACAACTGACCAATCGGCAACTGCGCTCTGCGCTCGAAGCGCAGCAGAGCTCGGGACAACGCCGGATCGGCGAGTGGCTGGAAACGCTGGGCTTTGTCAGCGAGCAACAGATCACAGCGGCTCTCGGGCTGCAGTGGGCCTGTCCGGTATTGGCAAGCGGGGTTGGGCGGGATTACGAGAGCGCACGCTTGCTTCCCTATCGCTTGATGGAGCGGCTGAGTATGCTGCCCGTGCGCTTTGTGGCCGCCACCCGCGTGTTCCATCTGGCTTTCTGCTTTGGCATTGACTACACCGCCATGAACGGAATTGAGCAGATGCTGGATTGCCGGACGGAGGCCTGCCTGGTCAGCCGCAGCACTCTCGAACAGGCGCTGGAGCGGATTGGGCACGGACGCAGGCTGGGCGATCTCCTGTTCGAGAGCCAGAGGCTGCCGGGCGAAATGGCCCACATCACGAGCAGCTACGTCCTCAAGTTCGGCGCCGAGGATGTTCGCATTGTGGCCTGTGGAGAGTACATATGGACGCGGCTGCAGGCGGGTTCCAATATCACTAATCTGTTATTTCAGCGAACTTCGGGAAGCCAGGCCTGCGGCCTCCGTGATGGCCGCCCTTTCGCCGGCTAAAGTCGGCCTGCTGCGCCGCCGATAGAAGCAGGAGAGAAGACGGGGGCCTCGACGAGACTCCTGGCTCGCTTCGCCGCAAGCAAGAGCGGCGGAGCGGGCACTGACACTAGGTTGCGAACGGACTTCCCATGAATAAAGTACGCGCTCTGATCGTGGACGATTCCGCGGTCATGCGCAAGATCGTCGAACGTTCCCTGCGCCAGGCGGGAGTGGATCTGGCGGAAGTGCGGGAGGCGGGAAATGGCGCGGAGGCGCTGGGCGCGCTGAATGACAGCGGCGTGGACCTGATTCTCTGCGACATCAACATGCCGGTGATGGATGGCATCGAATTCCTGCGGCAGCTGCAGAGTGTGAGCAACGCCAAAGGTGTTCCCGTGGTCATGATTACCACCGAAGGCAGCGAGTCGCATGTGGTGCAGGCGCTCTCCATCGGCGCTCGCGGGTACATCCGCAAGCCTTTCACCCCGGAACAGGTCCGGGAGCATGTGGTGCCTCTTCTCGGAGACAAGAAATGAATTCTGTGAACGCCATGCCGGCGGCCAGCAATGTTCCCGAGAGCTGGCTGCCTCTGCTGGAGCTGGCCGCCAAAGAAGTATTCGAGATCATGCTGGGATGCAAGCTGGAGCCTCGAGCCCTGGGCGCCGAAGCACGCTTCGAATTTACCGCGATGGTGGGTCTGGCGGGACAGTTATGCGGAGTGCTGACGCTGCGTTCCAGCACCGAATCCGCCGCTTTGATGGCGTCCAAGATGCTCGGCCTCGATATCAAGCAGGCGGACGAGCAGATGTGGGACGCGATCGGGGAGATTGCCAACATGATTGCGGGAAACTTCAAGAACAAGCTGACCGGCATGGGTGATCGCTGCATGCTGTCGGTACCCACGGTCATCACCGGCTCGGATTACAACTGCCATCCCATGAGCAATTCCGGGGCGATCGAAGCGGAGTTTGCCTTCGAGGGCGCTCCCATCAATGTAGCTGTAGAAATTCACAGCTAGCTCGGGATCCGGTAAAGTTTGCCGGGACGGCAGAAGGGTTTCGGCAAGCTTTTCCGCCGGACTTCGTTTCTCCTCGGCTCTTTTTCCCGCGTACGGCGAGATAGTGTTGAGCCGCTAGCGGTTTCCCCGGCAAACCCTCAAACCAAGTCCAGTGGCCCGCTGCATGCTTTTCCCACTCCCAGCGGAGGGCAGACTTGAACAGCGGATACTATGCAGCGTGCGCCGGCTTGCAGGCCCAGAGCCGGGCTCTGGAACTGATCGCCAACAACGTCGCCAACCTCAACACCGCCGGCTACCGCGGGCAGCAGCCGTTGTTTCGCTCTTTGCTGGCGGTTTCGGGAGTGGCTGCGGCCAACCCGCTCAATCGCGCCATTAACGATTACAACGTGCTTGGAGGCAGCCGCACCGATCTGAATCCCGGCAATCTGGAACGCACGGGGAATCCCCTGGACTTGGCCATCGAGGGTGGGGGTTTCTTCGCGGTGCAGGCGCAGGGGAGAACGGTCTACACGCGGAATGGAAATTTTCAGGTCGCGCGCGGCGGGCAATTGACCACCAGCAGCGGAGACGCGGTGCTGGGTGAGCAGGGGCCCGTGGTTCTGCCGAGCGGGCCGGTCACGATCAGCGCGGATGGCACCATTTCCTCGAACGGGGCGGTGGTGGGGAAGTTGCGGCTGGTGGAGTTTGCCGCGGAAAGCGCTCCCGAGGCACTCGGGAACTCCTACTACTCGGCCTCCGGCCAAGCTTTGCAGCCCGCCGCCGGATCCTATGTCCGTCAGGGCATGCTGGAGTCGTCCAACGTGAATCCGCTGGCCGCCGTGGTCGGCCTGATCACGGTTCAACGGCAAGCAGAGATGCTGGAGCGGGCCATGTCGGTGTTTCAGGCCGATTTCAATCACATCGCGGCCAACGACCTGCCCAAGGTGTAGGAGGGATAGAAACATGTTAAGAGCACTCTATACCGCCGCCAGCGGCATGAATGCGCAACAACTGAATCTCGACAACGTGGCCAACAATCTGGCGAACTCGAGCACCGCTGGATTTCGCCGGCGCCGGCTGCAATTCCAGGACCTGCTCTACCAGAGCCTGGTCATGCCGGGAGCGGCGGCCACGCAGCAGACCACGCTGGTGGCCGGTTTGCAGATGGGGCTGGGAACGCGCGCGGCCGCGTCGGAGGTGGTGCAGTTGCAGGGAGACCTGAGCGCAACCGGAAATCCGCTCGACCTGGCCATTCAGGGCGACGGCTTTTTCCAGGTCACTCTGCCTACGGGCGAGACGGCGTACTCCCGCAGTGGAACCTTTCACATGGATTCCCAGGGCAACCTGGTGACCGCTGACGGCGATCCTCTCACCCCGGCTATCACCATTCCGAGCGGATCGACCTCGATCACGGTGGGCGCGGACGGCACTGTCAGCGTAACCCAGCCGGGCCAGCAGGCCGCGCAGCAGGTGGGGACGATCCAGTTGGCGACCTTTCCCAACGAGGGTGGGCTGAACAGCATCGGCAAGAATCTCTTCCTCGCCACCACCGCCTCCGGCGACCCCATTGTCGGCACTCCGGGCGGAAGCGAGGGTCTGGGAACGATTCAGCAGGGATATCTCGAGCAATCCAATGTCGACGTAGTCGAGGAATTCATCCAGATGATTGTCGCCCAGCGGGCCTACGAGGCCAACTCGCGGGTGGTGCAATCGGCGGACGAAATGTTGCAGCAGCTAAACAACGTGGGCCGGTAAAGGAGAGGCGATGCGCGGCTCTGTTTTGATGTTCGCGGCCGGCTGCCTGGTTCTGGCTTCACTCCGCGAGGCCAGATCGGCGGTGCGGCTGCAATCCGAAATCGAAGTGCGTGACGAGGTCATGAGGCTCTCCGATTTCCTGCCCGGGGCGGAAGCCGCTTTGCGAGAGCGCAGCCATCGCATCGAGCTGGGAAAGTCTCCACTCCCCGGCAGCATGCGCATCCTGCAAGGCGCGCAGATCGCAGCCCGGCTGGCGGTGGAATCCGAAATACTTCGGCAGATTGAAATCCCCGAACGTCTCACCGTCCGCCGCGCCACCTTCCCCATCGCCCGCGAGCGGGTGCGGATGGCGATCGAAGAAACGCTGCGCGCAGGCGGGAAAGAGGCGAAGCTGCAGGATCAGGACTTGCGCTGGTCGGGCGGAGTCGCCAGCGAGGAAGACCCGGCATTGCAGGTTGAGGAGATGCGGATCGACCAGGCCCGGCAGATTCTGGCGGTGCGTCTGCGCTGCCGGCAGCGGGAGCTGTGCGGGAGTTTTCTGGCCGCCGTCGAGGTCACCGCCGCTCCACCGGCGGGCGGACGGGGGCGGGTGGAGCCGCGTGCTGAACGGGAGACGGGGGCTGGCGGCCGGCCGCTCACCCGGGCGGGGCAAGCATCGATGCTGATTTTGAGCGGCGGCGGCGTTCGCCTGACCATCGCCGTGACTTGCCTGCAAGCCGGGTTTGCCGGTCAGCAGGTGCGCGTCATGGACACGACACACCATCGCGTGCTGATGGCGGAGGTACACGCCGATGGAAGTCTGGTCGCGCGTTTCTGATGAAACGCACGGGAGGGTATCAATGTCGCGATTTGCTCGAGCCCTGAGCCTGATTCTGCTGGCCGGCTGTGCTTCCGCGAAGCAGCGGAACATTCAGCGCGAGAGCCTGGCGGATTACCTACAGCGCCTGCAGCAGCAGGCGCCGGAGATAGCGTCGGCCAGTCCCGGCAGCCTGTGGAGGGACAGCGGGCGGCTGGCGTTTCTCACCGGAGATTACAAGGCCGTGCAGGTGGGAGACCTGATTACGATCGCTGTGGTGCAGGACACCACCGCCAACAACGCCAATAGTGTGAGCACGGCGCGGAACTTCGCCTCCACGTCGGGGATCAGCGGGTTGGCCGGGCATTTGAAGACCAGCGGGGTGGAGAATATTTTCTCTCCCAGCTCGACCGAAAATCTGTCTGGCAAGTCTCAGGCTTCGACGACTTCGACGCTGCAGACGACGCTCTCCGGCCGGGTCGTGGCCAGCCTGTCGAGCGGGCTTCTGGTGATCGAGGCGGAACGGGAACTGACCATGAATAACGAGAAGCAGACCATCCTGCTGCGCGGCCTGGTGCGCAGCGGAGACATCGCCCCCAACAATGTCGTGCTCTCGAATGCCATCAGCAATCTGCAGCTGGATCTGAAGGGCAAGGGTGTGCTGAGTGACGGAACCCGGCCGCCGAATCCAGTGGTGCGGGCGTTGTTGCGGGTGATCGGATTCTAGGAGCTCGGGAGGCAGCAGCGTGATGAAGAGAGTGTTGGCGGTATTGTTGTGGCTGAGCGGGGCCGGGGTTTGCCTATTGGGGCAAGAAGCCTCGCAGGAGGCTGTGATCCGCGATATCGCCTCGGTGGCAGGCGTGCGGGAGAATTCCGTGCTGGGTTACGGCATGGTGGTCGGGCTTAAGGGAACCGGCGACCGGCAGCAGACCGTCTTCACCACTCAGACTCTAGCCAATGTGCTGCAGCATATGGGAGTGCAGATCCCGGCTAATACCATCAAAGTGAACAACGTGGCGGCGGTGTTTGTGACCGCCAGCCTGCCGGCCTTTGCCGCCCCGGGTACGCGGCTGGACGTGACCGTGGCCTCGGTCGGCGATGCCCGCAGCCTGGAGGGAGGCCTGTTGCTGCTGACTCCGCTGTACGGGCCGGACGGCAAGGTTTATGCCGCGGCCCAGGGAGCGCTGGTGGTGGGCGGATACGCCGCCGGCAATGGGGGCAACTCGAAGCAGGTGAATCATCCCACGGCGGCGCGTATTCCGGGCGGCGGCGTGGTCGAGCGCGACAGTTCGCTCGAATTGCGCAAGCTGGAACGAGTGTCTCTTCTGCTGAACGATGCCGACTTCGCCACCGCGGAGGAGGTAGCGAACAGCGTCAACCGCGACTTCGGCAAAGAGGTAGCTTCGGTGGTCGACAGCCGCCGTGTCGACCTTGACCCCGCGGTAGCGGGCGCGGCGAGCCTTCCCGCTCTGCTGGCTCGGGTGGAGAAACTTGCGGTCACCGTGCGACGCCGCGCCCGGGTGGTGGTCAACGAACGCACCGGAACCGTCGTCATGGGGAAAGAGGTGCATCTGGGAGCGGTGTCCATCCTGCACGGAAACCTTTCGATCGAGGTCAGCACCCAGTTCGCCGCTTCTCAACCCAATCCGCTTTCCTCGGGACAAACCGCAGTGTTGCCGGAAACCACGGTGAAATCCGAGGAAGCTCCTGCCCGGCGTATCGAGCTGAACGAGGGCGCGAGCGTCGAGCAACTGGTTTCGGGTCTGCAGAAGATCGGGGCCAGTGCCCGCGACGTGATCTCAATCCTCCAGGCCATCAAGGCCGCCGGAGCTCTGGAAGCCGACCTGGAGGTGATCTGATGACCGCTGCGACAGTATCTGCGATCGGATCGCATGGGCCCGAGCCGGCCAACTCCCCGCGGCTGACGCGCGCCGCCCGCCAGTTTGAAACCGTGCTGCTGAACATGGTTTTCGGGTCCCTGGAGGATAGCTTCTCGCGCCTACCGGGAGATCGCCCGCTCTCGGGTTCCGATCACTATCAGGCGTTGGCCATGCAGGCGCTGTCCGCATCCCTGGCGCAGCATGGCGGCATCGGGATCGCTCAGCTGATTGTGCGCAACTTTGCTAAGCAACAGCACGCAAAAGGCTTACCTGATGGTCCCGAGGGCTAAAGTCGGCGGGGGAGATGCCGATAAGAGAGCCAGCACCGGAGTGCGATTAAAGATTTCTAATGGCCTGCCGATAGTCTGATTGCAGGGTGGTAGACCGAGGAGGTGACGGCATGAAGATTGATTTACAAGGGCGAATTCCGCAGGCTCCGGAGTCCGCGGCCGCGGCCAACAGCGCAGGAACGAGAAAATCGTCTTCCCCCGGCGGCAGGGCGGTAGACACCGCCGAGCTGTCGGGGCTGCAGGAGACGGCGAAACGGCTGAGCGCGGCAGTTCTGGCCCAGCCGGAGATTCGGCAAGAGAGGGTAGCGGCGCTGGCGCAGCAGATTCAAAGCGGGAACTATCGCACGACGCCCGGACAAACGGCCGAGGCGCTGCTTTCGCAGCTGAGGTCGGGTGAGGCCGCCTGAAGCCAATTCGCGGCGGGCGGAGGAAGAGAGGGGGTTTTATGAGTGACATCGCCAGTGACCGGCTGGAACCGGCGTCCGGTGTCATGGAGTTACAGGGGCAGGAGCCGCGGCCGGAACCGCGGGGGCGGGAACAGCGGCGTCCACGGCCGGTGGCTGCGCCTCCGTCCGAACCCGCGGAAATGGCGGAGATTGTGCCCCACAAGGTGGACAGCCGAATCTAAGGCCTGGGGCCGCGAGTCTATGAATCAAGCTTCTTTCACTTCCCTGCCGACGCTGGAGCGACGCCTACGGCTGATGCGAGAGCTGATCGGCTCGGTCAAGCGGGCGCAGACGGCGGTGGTCCGCAGTGAACTGGCGGCGCTGGAAGCAGAGATCGTGAAGCAACAGCAGTTGTGCGTCGCCTTGCGTGAGGGCGAGGGTGGAGAGGGAGACGAAGTAAGCCTGAGCGGCCCGCAGTTTCCGCAGAAATGCGATGAAAATTTGAGCAGCAGCGCAGGGGAGCGGTGGAGAACGCTCTCTTCGGAGCTGGCGGACGCGGAAGCGGAAGCGAGCGTAGTCAATCGCGCGTATGGCGCTTTGTTGCGACGAGCGCGCCGGACGGTAGAGATTTTCGCCCGCGTAGTTGCTTGTTCGGCGGCCACGTATCCCCTGCCCCGAGCGGCGTGCGCCGAGGGCGACCTGGCGGGGAAGGAGATTCATGTCTAGCCTGTTCGGGACGATGGCGATCGCCGTGGGCGCGCTA
>Ga0335080_10000659_pt1 | contig 32333 bp, 23 predicted proteins | sample Lox_Sample_34_FD_206720 | JGI IMG/M metagenome (GOLD analysis project Ga0335080, IMG submission 206720) | Soil microbial communities from Loxahatchee National Wildlife Refuge, Florida, United States - Lox_Sample_3.4 | ecosystem: Environmental > Terrestrial > Soil > Wetlands | place: USA... | reverse complement strand
CGGTCGCCGACGGCGGCCATCGAAGCCGAGCTCTCGCGGGTCGGCGAGGAGACGAGCGCGATCCTGCGGGTCGCCCACGAGCAGGCGGCCGAGATCACCCGCCGCGCGCGCGTCGAGGCCGACCGCTGCGTTCAGGACGCCGCGGCCAACGCGGTGGCGATGACCGAGGACGCGAAGCGAAAGCTGCGCCAGCTCGACTCCGAGACCGATGCCGTATGGGCCGAGCGCGTGCGGCTGATCGAGGATGTGCGCAACGTCGCCACGTCGCTGTTCTCGCTCGCCGAAGACGCCTCCGACCGCTTCCCCGAGGACGCCGACAGGGGCTCGTCGACAGAATCCATGAGCGCGATGGGGTCCGAGCGCGAGCCCGCGTCCACACCGGAGTCGAAGCCCGCGTCCGCACCGGAGCAGAACGCCGCGCCGGTGCCGGAATCGACTCCCGCTCCGACGCCGGAGCCGCGAGCAGCCACGGCGTCACCACAGGCTGCGCCACCGGCCGGGACCCCGCCGCCCGCCACCGCGGCGGGAGCCGCGTCCGGGCCGGCCGCGCCGCCGTCACCGGTGGCCGCCCAGCCGCCGGCCGCGCCGCCGTCGCCGGTCGCTGCCCGGCCGCCGTTCCCGGTCCACTCGCCGATCGCCGCGTACGATCACCGTGGGGGCCAGGCGTCACCGGGTGGCGCCCCCAGCTGACGGCGGGCGGGCAGATCGATTGGTCGGCGGCGCCTGACGCCGGCGCCTCGCGGCGACCGCGCTCTTATCGGCGGGCCGTCTCGAACAACTCCGCGCCGAGCTTGGCCTCCGGGTGCAGGCTCGGCTCGAGACCGTCGCCGACCGCTGCGCGCGCCAGTGCGCGCCCGATCGCCGGCGCGTGCTTGAACAGGCGGTTGCCGGCGAAGATCAACAGGCCGCCGACCTCCCACGCGGCAAAGCCGTCGGGGCTCCACGGCAGCTCGGTCACCCAGCAGTGGCGCACGTCCACCGCCTCGGGGTGCAGGCCGGGCAGTGAGCGGCTGACGTACGCGGTCGTCCGCTCGGTGATCGCGGCCAGACCGCCTGCGTCGATCAGGCTCCCGTCGTCGTGCACCGGCGTGTCGTCGAGCCCGACCGCGTACGCGGCGTTGCCGGGCAGCGGATCGCCATAGCCGCCGGCCTCGCCGAAGGCGCCGCTCGCGTCGAGCAGGCACGCCAGGCGGTGCGGCGAGTCGCCGCGGACCGCGTAGGTCAGACGCACGTGGGCGGCGTGGCGCAGCGGCAGCGGCAGGCCGGCGCCGCGGGCCAGCGCGGCGGTGCCGCGGCCGGCGCACAGGACCACGCGGCCGTGCTCGGCGCTCGCGCCACCGGCGCGGACCTCGACGGTGCCGGTGGACGTCGACCTGACCGACAGCACCTCGTCGAACACGATCCGCTCGCGGAGCGCCTCGCTCAGCGCGTCGACGCTCGAGCGGGCACGGATCACGCCGCCGTCCTCGTCGAGTACCGCCGGGTGCTCCCACGGCGCCAGCAACGGCAGGCGCTCGGCGAGCTCGGAGGCGTCGATCTGACGCGCTCTCACGCCGGCGCGGCGCATCGCCTCGAGCCGTCGCACGGCGGCGGGCCCGAGCGCGACCACGCCGTCGCGCGAGAGCAGCTCCCGGCCGAACCGCTCCTCCCACTCTCGCCACCCGCGGCGGGCGTCGCATGCGAGCTCGACCAGGCGGCGGTCGTCGTGGGCGTGGCGGAAGATCCGCGAGTCGCCACCGGACTGGCCGTTGCCCGGAAGCCCGCGCTCGTACACGGTCACGCCGGCGCCCAGGTCGGTCAGCGCGTACGCCGTCGAGAGCCCGACGATCCCGGCGCCGATCACGCCGATGTCCGTGTCAGCTCGCATGCGCGGCGCCGCCGGCCGGCCGGTCGCTCGTGGCCGGCTGCGCTTTCAGCAGCGAGCGGGGGTACAGCTTGTCCGCGAGCACGACGTTGAGCTGCGCGCCGAGCAGCGTGACCTGCGCCTGGATGTAGAACCACCACAGGATCGTGATCACGGTCGCGAAGTGACCGTAGGTCGACTGCGCGTTCTTCAGGTGGCTCGAGATGATGAACGCGGATAGCTGCTGGAGGATGAAGAAGACGAGCCCGGCGAACACCGCGCCGGGCATCACGTCGCGCACGGTCACCTCGCGGGTGGTGAGGATCATGAACGAAGCCAGGAACAGACCGAGGTTCAACGCGACCGCGAGCACGTAACCGCCAATCCGGCCGAGCGCGCCGAGGTGCACGCCGTTGCTGGCGCTGACGACGAAGCCCGAGATGAAGGTGGTCAGCACCAGGCCGAGCCCGATCGTCGCCAGGATCCACAAGCTGCGCAGCACCTGCTTGGCCATGCCCGGACGCGCCTCCTCAGGGACGCCCCAGGTGGAATCGAACGCAAACTGGACGGTGCGCACCACGCCGAGGCCGCTCCACAGCGCGGTCAGCAAGCCGAGCACGATCGCCCACCACGACCCGCTCAGCCCGGTCACGGTCTTCGGATCGAGCAGCGGGAACAGGTCCGCGATGTGTCCCAGCACGGAGGACTTCTCGCTGCCGGAGAGGATCCACCCGAGCAACGTGACGAGCACGAGCAGCAACGGGAAGATGCCGAAGAAGGCCCAGAAGGCGATCATCGTCGCGAGGTTCGAGGACTTTTCCTCGGAGAACCTCTTGACGGTCGCCACCGCGATGCTGAGCCGGCGGTGGCGTTTCTGGGCATCGTCGAGTCGCTCGGTCAGCTTCATACGTCAGTCGTACCCGCTGCACCGCCCGAAGGCAACCCCCCACCCGTACAACCACCTGACGGCACCCCCCACCGAGGGGGTGCCCAAGCGTCGTTCACGCTTGCGCGTCGCACCCAATGGGGTAGGCTCGAACTACAAGAACATGCTCTTGCTCCCGGGGTCGTGGCGGAGCCACGAGAAGCCACGTGTCCGCGGATCCACCGAAGGAGGGAAGGCGATGGCAGACCGGCAAAACGGCGCACAGTCGCCCGAACAGCAGGTCCGCGCGCTGTACGAGGAGGCCGAGACCAAGACCGCGAAGGCGTTCGAGGACCTCGTGAACCGGCCGAGCTTCGGGCAGCTGCTCGCGTTGAGCGCGGAGAACACGGCGGCGCTGACGCGGATGGCGTTCGACGGCATCGATCTGCTGTGGCGGAACCTCCGCCTGGCGGGCCGGGCGGACATCATCAGGCTCTCAAAGCAGCTGCACCGCACCGAGGACAAGCTCGAGCGGGTGCTGCAGGAGGTCGAGACCCTGCGCGACGAGGTCGCGCGCGAGCGCGAATCCGTCGAGCTCGACGCCACGGAGGCGCCGTCGTGAGCGTCATCGACCCGTTCGTGGGCGCTGTCGATCGGGTCATGAAGTTCCCCGTCAACGCGCTCGAGTACACGAACATCCTGCTGACCACCGACGACGCGGTCGTCGGCGCGACCCCGCGGGACGTGGTGTGGACCCACCGGCAGACGACCCTGTACCGGTACCGCTCTCCGAACCGCCGCTACGAGGTGCCGTTGCTGCTCGTGTTCGCGCTGATCAACCGGCCCGAGATCTTCGATCTGCGCCGCGGCTCATCGCTGGTCGAGTTCCTGGTCGGCGAGGGGTTCGACGTGTTCCTCGTCGACTGGGGGTATCCGGACGAAGAGGACGCCGAGATGGGGCTCGACGAGTACATCTGCGACGAGCTCGAGTGGGCGGTGCGCGAGACGCTGCGGGCGAGCGGCGCCGAGGAGCTGACGCTGATGGGCTGGTGCATCGGCGCCACGCTGTGCGCGATGTACTGCGGGCTGGACCGCGAAGGTGGGCGGGTCCCTGTCAAGAATCTGGCATTGCTGACGATGCCGGTCGACGGGCGCGCGTCGAACTACGCCAACTGGGTAGGGGATGAGGACTTCGACGTCGACGGCGTGAGCGAGCTGTGGGGCTCGGTGCCCGGCAGCGCGATCGATTTCGCCAACAAGCTGATGAAGCCGGTCACGAACTTCTGGACGACGTACCGCCGCCTGTGGGAGGGCGTCCAGGACGGGAGCGCGCGCCGCGAGGCGTATCAGTCGATGGCCAAGTGGGTGGCGGACAATCCCCCGTTCGCCGGTCGCGCCTGGGCCCAGTGGATCCACCTCATGTACCGAGACGGCGCGCTCGTGCGGGGGACCGTGCGCCTGAGGAACAGGGTGGTCGATCTCCACCGGATCGACCAGAGCGTGTTGGTGATCACCGCCGGCGCCGATCACATCGCGCCGCGGCCGGGGACGATGCCGTTCTTCGACCTGATCGCGAGCGAGGACGTCGACCATTTCGCGCGTCCGGGCGGGCACATCGGGCTCGTCGCTGGGTCGGCGGCGCGCAAGGAGCTCTGGCCGAGCATTGCGCAGTGGCTGGCGGCGCGATCCGACGGCTGAGTCGAACCATTCGAACGAAGGAAACGAGGAGAGATGAGCACCGAGACCGAAACCACCACATCATCCGACAGCGACGGACCGACCAGCCAACCGTTGCGCTCCGGTCTGCACCGGCCCCGGATGGCGGGGCGGGTCGTGTTCGTGACCGGCGGCACGCGCGGCATCGGCGCCGCCATCACCCGCAGCTTTGCCGAGCAGGGCGCGGGGATCGCCGCCGGCTACGGCCGCGACAAGGAGCACGCCGAGGGGATGCTGCACCAGCTCGAGGAGCAGGGCGTGGCCGCGAGCATCCACCAGGGTAACGTCGGATCGGCGGACGACTGCCGGCGCACCGTGAACGAGGTGATCGAGCGCCACGGTCGCCTCGACGTGCTCGTCAACAACGCCGGCATCACGTCTGACAAGAGCGTGACGAAGATGGAGGACGAGGACTGGTACAAGGTGCTCGCGGTCAACCTCTCGGGCGCGTTCTTCATGAGCCAGGCCGCGCTCCCACACATGCTCGAGCGGGGCTCGGGGCGGATCGTCAATATCTCCTCGATCATCGGTGAGACCGGGAACATCGGCCAGGCCAACTACGCGGCGTCGAAGTCAGGCCTGTTCGGGCTGACCAAGACGATGGCGCGCGAGGCGTGCTTCCAGCTCGCGAAGGCCGGAAAGCTCGGCGACGACTCGAAGGGGGTCACCGTGAACACGGTCGCCCCTGGTTTCATCGCCACCGAGATGCTCGAGACGATCCCCGAGAAGGTGCTCGATCGGATCCGGAGCCAGATTCCCGTCGGGCGGTTCGGCCGGCCGGACGAGGTCGCGCGGGTCGTTCACTTCCTCGCCTCGGACGGCGCCTCGTTCATCACCGGCCAGGTCTGGGGCGTCAACGGCGGCCAAGACATGTGAGGTCGGCTCCTCGCCCGCTTGACGCGCCGGCGCGACCTGCAGAACGCGCCATGTGACGCGGGCCGCGCGAACGGTGGGCGCGTCGCGCATGCCCCACATCGTTGACGCGCCACGGTCGCCGGCGCCGGCGCCGATTGGTGCGTAATGCATGGCGGACGCGGAGCTCGAGACTCACCCACCGGGTGGCGTGGACGCGGGGCCTGGCGCCGGGTGGACGGGGAGGGTCAGGGGTGGCCGGGGCGTTTGGTTGAAGTTGAAGTCCCCCGTGAGGTTGCCGAGGATGGGGTTGTCCTCGCGGACGTCCGGCCGGGGGTCGGGACGGCCGTCGGTGGCGGGGTCGAGCCGCGCACTGTTGATGAAGTCGTCCTCGATGAACTTGTTGTATGCGTCGTGGCTGAGGATCTGGTGATCGATGTACCCCTGCTTGGCGTACGGGCTGATCACGATTCCGGGGACGCGCAGGCCGAAGCCGTTGCGGTCGACGGCCGGCGGCACGACGTGGTCGTAGAACCCGCCCCAGTCATCCCAGGAGAGGAAGATCGCGGTGCTGTCCCAGTCGGGACTTTGCATGATCGCGTTGATCAGCCCGGTGACGTACGTCTGGCCGGCGCTCACGAGTGCCGGCGGGTGCTCCGAGACGGTGCCGTTGGGGTCGATCCAGGAGACCGCGGGCAGGGTGCCCTTCTTGGCCGCCGTGAAGAAGTTCGTGAGCGACTGGATGTTGCCGAGCTGGTTGTCCTGGGTGACGTCGGTGAACGAGGGCAGGGGGTTCCAGATCCCGGGCGTCTGCGGGCCCTGCTGCACCGGCGCGCACGTCATCGAGGCGTCGTTCTCGCAGTCGGGCTCGGTGCCCTGGAACACGTAGTAGGCCCACGGGACGTTCTGCTGATGGAGCAGATAGGTGATGTCGGTCCAGGCGTACAGGAGCTGGCCGTTGTTGGCGGTCGAGAAGTTCGCGTTGAGCGTCGAGTCGGGATTGGGGTTCTGAACGTCGCCCCGGCACGACGATGGATCGAATGGGTTCGTACAGAACGCCGACCACTCGGAGACCATGTACAGGTGGGCGGGGAGGCTCCACGAGTCGTTGGGCTCGAACATATGGTCCTGGAGCACGTAGTCCTCGGCGTAGGTCCAGTAGTTGGGGATCTCGCGGGCGTCGTGGTAGCCCATCACGTCGACGCACGACGGCAGGCTGCTGGTGATATGGCTGTTCTCGGTGCACGGGCTGCAGTTCGGGTCCTGTGAACTGCACCCCATCCCCTGCTCGGCCTGGGCGACGAATCCGTCCATCCGCCCGTTGTCGATGTCGGCGACGGCGTTGCCCATCGAGTGCGGGCCGCCGTAGTTGATGTCGGCGGGGTCGTGGAACGGCGCCACGCAGCCCCCGTTCGCCGGGTCGGGCACGCACACGCCGGGCGGAATCCCGTCGGCGCCGGGGAACGTGCCGAAGTAGCTGTCGAACGAGCGGTTCTCCTGCATGATGATCACGACGTGCCGGATCTTGTGGATCCCGGTCAGCGGCGCGATCTTGATCCTCACCGTGGCCGACGCGGCGCCGAGGGTGTTGACGGACGCGGGAACCATCGCGCGCCATTGCTCGGTGCGGCCGGTGGTGAAGGTGTGCGCGACCGAGAAGCTCGCGGCGCGCGTCAGGCGGGGCCGGGCGACCGTCAGCCAGCGGGCGCCGACACGGCGCTGGAGCGACACCAGCTGTCCCGCTCGACCGGGTTCGAGCTGGCCGCTCAGGGTCTCGACGTCGCCGGCGACGGCAAAGGTCGCGGTGCTCGAAAGCGTGACCGTCGGGCGGACGTGCTCAGCGACGGTCCGGCTCGTGAGCCCGGGCGCGGTGACCAGCCAGTTGCGGTTGGTCGCGACCGAGCCGACGGGCATCACGAAGCTGTAGGTCCCGGCCGCGTTGGTGAGCGTCCGCGCCACCCGGCTGAACCCGTGCTGAGACGGGAACTGGCGCCACAGCACGACCGCGATGCCGCAGCGGCGGGCGCCCTTACGAACGCCGATGAGCCGCCCGAACACCGTGACCTGGCGCCCGGCGGTGGCCGGGTTCGGCGACGCGTAGATCGAGACGGACTTTGCGAACGGCAGCCGTCGGGGCTTCGACTGCTTACAGGTGGGGGCGGTCGCCCCCGGTGATTGGCCACTCGACGTCGGCGCGAGCGCCACGGCGGCCCCGGCCAGGGAAATCAGGACAACCGTGGCAATCAGAACGAATGAGCGGCGCAGCGACGATCCTCCCACGGGGGCGATTCCGGCTTTTTTGTCCTAACCCGGCGGGACCCTTCGAGTTGCGATGTGGGCGGTCCGATTACATTTTTCGTGGTGAGCGGACTAACTGAGGGCGCCGGCGGCATCCATCCGGTGGTGGCGCTGCGGACCGCGCTCGAGCGCTACGAGCTGGCTCGATCTCCCGAGGCGCTGGACGGCGCATTCGCCGCCGCCGCGCGTGCGGTCGCCGAGCGCCGCGGCGAACGTGCTCACGACCCGCCTGAGGTGACCGAGCTCGAGCGCCTGTTCGACGAGATACCCGAGTACGAGGAGCTCGTCGACGTCGCCGTCGATGAGACCGAGCGCTCGGTCGAGACGGCGGGGGCCCGCCTGTGGGAGTGGTTCGGCCTGGACAGCGTCCCCCCGAGCTGGAACGAGGGGGAGCGCTCGCGCGCGAGGCTGCTGGTCGCATGCGCCTGCGCGCCGCTCGACGAGCAGGTGGTCGGATGGCTCGGCCCGAGGCTGCTGAAGCTGTCGGCGGACCGGTGGGCGGCACTGCTCACCGCCGATCTGCGGCGCGCGGACGAGGATCTGTGGCGGCGGGTGCTCGCCGAGCGCTACCACTCGGTGTGGCGCCGCTGCGCGCCGCGCGGGCGGTGGCGTACCGGGGAGCTGGCGGACCTGCTGGCCACCGACGACGCGACGGCGGCGGCGATGCAGCGGCGGCTGTCCCGGTGGCTTGCGGAGGGCGCCGACATCGCCCGGCTGCCCTCCGAGCTCGAGGCGGCGTTCGTGCAGAAACGGGCGCCGCACCGGCTGGCGTAGCTCTGCGGCGCACACCGGACCGCAGCGAGCCCGCGCACGCGGTAGTCGCGACGTCCGGCCCGCTACGGGTCGATGTCGACGACGGCGACGGTGATGTTGTCGTGGCCCCCACGATCGTTGGCAGCGTCGGCGAGCGCGCGCGCCACCGCCGCGGGCGCCGAGTCGACGGGCAGGGCGTCGATCAGCCGCCCGAGCTCGCCGGCGGTGGGCGCGTAGTTCCACAGCCCGTCGGTACACAGCACGAGACGTCCCGGCCGCTGCGGGCGCAACGAGACCGTCCGCGGCGGCCGCTCCGGGGCGTCGGGGCCGACCCAGTGCGTGATCGAGTGCAGAAACGGGGTGTTGGCGGCCTGCTCGGGCGTCAGCAGGCCCCTCGCGATGCCCTCCTCCACGAACGAGTCGTCGACGGTGAGCTGGCGGGCCTCATCGGGATCGAACCAGTAGGCGCGGCTGTCGCCGACCCAGCCGACCGTGATGTCGGCGCCCCGGCAAACGGCCGAGACGAGCGTGCACGACGGGTCCACGCGCTTGGACCGCGTCGTCCACTCGACCTGGATCACGGCGTCCACGGCCGCCTGGATTGCGCCGACGATCGCCTCGCTCGCGTCCTTGTTCGGATCCGCGACGGCCTCCACGAGGACGGTTCCCGCAGCCTTGGCGGCGTCCCGGGCCGCCACGTTCCCGGCGCTCGCGGACGAAATCCCGTCGCACACGACCACGGTCACGTTCCGCTCGCCGGTCACCTCGAGGTGGAACGAATCCTCGTTGCGATGATGCACGAGCCCCTGATCGCTGACCGCAGCCGCGACCGCGAGGTCGACCTCGACCCGGGTGGCCGGGGCGTCGGGCCTGGCTCCGTCCTCGAGCCGGGCGCCGCAATCCTCGCAGAACCGATCTCCGGCCTGGACCGGGGCGCCGCACGACGGACAAGAAGGGGCCTGGGTGCTCACGTCCATGTCCTCTGTACTCACGTCCACTCCTCGATGCTCATGTCCACGTCCGTGGTCGAACTTGGTTGGCGCGATCGACCAGCTTGATGCGCTCGGAACTGCTTGCCGCCCAGCGCGCGAGTTCCCGGTAGCAGCGCTCGACGCCGAACCGCAGGTCGCGCTCGGAGAACCGGTAGCCGAGCAGGCTGGCGCGGCCGTCGTCGAACGCTCCTCCGCGCTCGACGAGTGCGACTGCCGACTCCAGTACGTCGGCCTGCAACCGCACGCGTTGCTCTCCCCCGACCGGGAGCGACTCGAGAATCGAGCCGGCCACCAGCAGATCGTCGGCGGTGCCGGCTCCCGCGCCGTCCCCGTCGGTGAGGCACCGGATCCGAGCGGTCTGCGCTTCGAGGTACGCGCTCGAGGAGTCGGGCACCCGGTCGTAGGCGGCAAGCGCTCCGGCGCGCTCGCCGGCTGCGAGCCGGCACCGCGCGAGACCGAACGTGGCGGCGGTGAAGGCCGGGTCGGTGCGCGACACGATCTCGTACCAGCCAGCGGCCGCGGCGGTCTCGCCGGCCGATTCGCCGGCGAAACCGAGCGCGAGCTTGGGGGCGAGCTCACCCGGCAGCGCTCGATAGGCGGTGGTGAAGCATGCCCGGGCATCGGGGAATCGCTCCCGTGCCAGGTCCATCACGCCGCGGTACCAATTCGTTCGCCAGTCCCATCGATCGATCGCCTCGACCTCGGTCAGCGCCTCCTCGACCGAAGCCCAGTCGCCGACCTCGATCAGCTCCGCGGCCAATCGCAGCACCACCTCGACGGTTCGGTCCGGCGCCGCTCGCAGGTCGGCGGTCATCTGCTCCGGATCGGCCGAGGTGATCGTCGCCAGGTAGCCGGCGGCGGGATCGTCGCGGTCGACCCGCGGACGGGGGAGCGCGCGCCACTCCGGGCGCTCGTTGCCGCCCCGGACGGGACCGGTGAACAGCTTGCTCGCCGCCGGCACCGTGCGACCCTCCTCGTCGCTGACGATTTCGCCCAGCACGCCGTACAGCTGGTCGGCCATCTCCTCGGCCGACTGGAAGCGGTCGTCTGGATCGGGCGCGGTGCCCGTGAGCAGGAACTGGTACAGCGAGTCGTAGCGCGCCAGCACGGGGACCGACTCCTGCGGCGGAAGCGTGAACCGGAAGTTGTTCTGGTATCCGCGGAAATCGAAGCACAGTACCGCCAGCGTCCGCGCGACCGTGAACAGGTCCGACGCGATCGACGGGCCCGAGGAGGCGATCTCGGGCGCCTGGTAGCCGACGGTTCCGAAGACCGAGCCCGACCGGTCATCCATCCGGTAGACGCCACCGAGGTCGATCAGCTTGAGCGAATGCTGGGTCTGGATGACGTTGTCGATCTTGAAGTCGCAGAACAGCAGCCCGAGCTCATGCAGGTAGCCGAGCGCGGGCAGGATCTCGAGCATGTAAGCGATCGCCATCGCCGGCGGGAGCGGATCCGGCTCGCCGCCGTTGGCGTCGCGGCGAGCGGTGAGGATCTGCTTGAGATTGCGGCCGCCGACGTACTCCATGACGATGTAGCCGGAGCTCTCGTGCCGGACGAAGTTGAAGATCTTGACGATGTTCGGGTGCTCGACCTCGGCCAGGAAGCGGCGCTCCGCGAGCGCAGCGGTCATCGCATCGGGGTCGCTCGAGTTCAGTAGCCCCTTGAGCACGACCCAGCGGTCGGACACGTTGCGGTCCCGGGCGAGATAGATCCAGCCCATGCCGCCATGGGCGATGCAGCCGACCACCTCGTACTGGCCGGCGACGACGACGCCCGCGCCGAGCTGGGGCTCGAACGAGAACGGCGTCCCGCAGTTGCGGCAGAACCCCGACGTGCGCCCGGGTGCCCCGTCGCGGCCCCGCCCGACCGGCTCGTCACAGCTGGCACAGAAGCGGCGGCTCTCGGGCACGACGGCGGCCGCCCCGAGGACCGCGTCGGCCGGATCGCGGGCCGGTACCGGTTCGATTTCGACCAGCCCAGCCCCGAGGTGTGCTCGCGCGCTCGAGCGCGTCCGGCCCGTCGTCGCTCGCCGCGCCGAGGCCAGCATCGGGGCCGTCAGCGCGCTTGCCGCCGGCCGGTGCGTGAGCGCCGAGCTGCCGACCGCGGACGCCGCCATACCGCAGACGTCGCAGTGGCCGTCGACGATCCTCCCGGTGCAACCGGCTCGCGCGCAGTTCATCTGGGCGTCTCCTGGGGCGCGCCGGCGAGGCTGATCGGTTCCTGGTGGCGCCGGACCTGCTCGGGGACGAGCGCGGCGACGCGGTCGCTCGCCTCGCGCAGCCGCGTCAGCTCGAGTGTGGGGGTCTCGCGGCGCATCTCAGCCGTCGTACTGGGCCGCGGGAGGGGCCTGGAGCGGGCCGAAGTGGCCGAGCCAGTACGCCTGGAGCCGCTCCCACGTTCCGTCGCGCTCGAGCTCGGCGAGCACGCCGTTCACGAACCGGACGAAGTCTGGGTGGGCCTTGCTGATCGCCATCCCGTAGGGCACGTCGCCGATGCTCGGCCCGACGAACTTGGTGCCGTTGGGGTCCTGCGCCTTGAAGCCGAGCAGGATCGAGGAGTCAGTCGAGATCCCCGCGACGGTCCCCTGCTGAAGGGCCACGAGGCAATCGATCGCCTGAGGCATGGGGACGGGGTCCGGGCGGTCGCTTTCGGGCATCGCGTCCATGACCTGGATCGGCTGCGAGCCCGCCGTTGCGCAGACTCGCTTGTGGGCGAGTCCGCCGATGCTCGTGACGCTCGAGCCCGCCCGCACCAGCAATCGCTGCTGAGCGTCGTAGTACACGGTCGAGAAGTCGACCTGCGTGCGCCGGTAGCAGTTGATCGTGATCGCGTCGACGTCGATGTCGACCTTGTTCTGCTGGACGAACGGAAGTCGCTCCGGCACGGTCAGCGCGACGAGCCGGATCGCGTTGGGATTGTTGAAGATCGCCTTGGCCAGCTCACGCACGAGGCCGATCTCGAAGCCCTCGATGTTCCCGGTCGCCGGGTTTAGGTAGGCGAATTTGTAGAGGCCCGGGTCGACGCCCGCGACGATATACCCCTGCTTTTGAATCTTGGCCATGAAGCTCCCGGCGGGCATGTGATTCGGCGCGGGGAGGATCGCCGGAGGGCGCAGGCTCGCCTTGAGGTTGTTGCACTTCACCGTTGGCTCGCTGGGCGATGAAGGGGCCTTCGCGACCGGGGTGGCCAGCGCGCTCAGGGTCAGCTGCAGCGCGTGGTCCGAGGTCGAGCCGCAGCCGCAGAGCGCGACCGCGACGAGCGCGAGTCCGAGAAGGTGGCGGAGCGGATGTCTCATCGGTACTCGTTGATCCTCTGCCGCAGTCCGATCAGCGTCAGCACCGTTGCCAGCACGGTGATCAGCGGGATCGCGAACTCCAGCCCGGCGAGCGAGGAGGTGGCGTCGCGGGCCGCTCGTGTGAACCGTCCCTGGGCCGCGTCGATCTGCTGGCCGAGTTCGCGGCTCAACCGCTCGGAGATCGCCGATGCCTGTGGCGCGATCGCGATCGCGGCCTTGAGCCGGCCGTTGCTTTCGCGCGTGGTCAGCTGGTGGGCCTTTGCCTGGTACGCGGCGTATCCGGCGTCGAATCGCTGGGCGGCGACGGTCGTCCCGGTTCGCCGCGCCAGCACCGAGATCTCAGCGATCAGGCCGCCGGGGCGCTCGAGTACGCCGCGCACCCTGGCGAAATCGAGCGGATCGATCACGTCGGTGCCGCGGTTGACGAGCGTGAGGCTGAGATCGCCCTGGGCGCGCGAGACCAGGACGGTGGCCGCCGACAGCGCCTCGACTGGGTCCGAGCCGTTGCGCTGTGCGGTCTGGAGCGAGTTCTGCGCGCTGAGGAGACCGACGATTCCCCACACCGACGCGCCGGCCACCGCCACGGTCGCCACCACCATCGGAACGTTGAGGATCCGCCTGCTGATCCGGGTCACGTACAACTGAACCAGCAGCAGCAGGATCAGCTCGACGGCACTGGCGGCCGCGAACGTGACCAGTGCCGAGGTCGCGGTCCCCGTGCGGTAGTCGCTGTCCAGGCGTTCGGACTCGATCGTGTAGAGACGATCGGCTGCCGGAAGCAGGCGGGACGTCATCAGCAACGCGGCCTGGCGCAGGTAAGCGGCGCCGACCGGGTACCCCAGGCGGTTGTTGGCGCGCGCCGTCTCGATCAGCCCGCTGTACATCGGAAGCTCGTCGGCGATTGTCCCGAGCGCCGCGGGTGCGTTCCCCGCCGTCCCCGCCTCTCGCGTCAACGTCGACAGCGCGCCTGAGGCGGTGGCCAGGTCGTTCAGGTACCGATTGCGCTTCTGAGCCGTTTCGACGCCGCCCGACAGCATCCCCGCCGCCACCGTGGCGTTCGCGTCCGAGAGCGATGTGTACAGGTTCTTGGCCTGGACCAGGAGCGGCTCGGTCTGGCTCCGGGCCGACTTGGCCGCTCGCTCGGGTGACTGCTCGGCGCCGATGGCGATCGCGCCCACGAAGACACCGCCGAGGACGACCAGGATCTCAAGGAGGACGAGCCGCCCCGGGGTCGTCGCCAGCCGGTCGCGCACCCAGGCCGCCGCGGCGCCCGCGCCCGCGCCTCGGCGACGGGTGCGCGTCGGTGCGACCGCGGTCCCCAGGCCCTCGAGCGTCAAGTCCTCATCCACCCACATGGCGCGATTCTCGTCCTCGCGCCGTGCGCGTTGTGGACACCCTGGTGTAGTCCTCGACACCTCGGCCCGGTGCCGGCCCGATCACCTGTCAAGCGTCGCCGCGCCGGCCCTGGCACGTCGCCCGACCCCCATTCTCGTCGTGGCTGCTGGCGCTATTTAACTACTACGGGTGCACCGCGACCAGCCCGGCCGCCAGGAGCACCAACGCGATCCACAGCGCTTTGAGGGCGCCTTCGAGCGGGGACGAGAGGCCGGCACTGGTCAGCTCGATCACGCTACCGTCGCGCAGGCGCTGCTGGCCCGTCACGTCGGTGGTGTTACGCCGCAGCCGCCGCACGGGCGTGCTCAGCTGGCGCTGGGCCACGCTCAGCAGCCAGCACGCCGCGGCGACCAGGAGCCCAGCCGGCCGGATCGTCAATGAGTTCACGAAGTAGCCGGTGAACGCGGGGAAGGCGCCCCACGCGAGCGCGAACCAGGTGTCGGTATGGAAGCGCCCGCCGGCGAGCTCGAGGTTGTACGCGGGTACGAGCAACCCGCCGGCGAGCACGAGCGGCGCGAGCAGCGGCGAGACGACGATGATCCCGGCGATCCCGATCCCGATCGCCCCGGCGAAGGCGACAATCGCCAGCGCGATCAGGGTGGAGCGGGTCAGCTTGGTTCCGAGGGGGTGGCCGTGCAGCTCGTCGAGCGCGTGCGCGCTGATCCCGACGGCGAGGAAGAACGCGCCGAGCGCCGCGGCGAGGCGGTTCGCGTAGATGTGCGGCGCGGCCGCCGCTCCCAGCGCCACGTAGCTGAGGTGCCAGGCCGTGTACGGGGGGTGGAGCAGCGTGACCAGGTCGCGCCAGCCGCCCGACCGCAGTGCGTAGAACGCCGGGCGATCAACCAAGGCGCCGGCGTCCTTTGCAAATGAGGCGCCGGCGGAGGCGCCGGCGTCCTTTGCAAACTCACGCGGCGCGCTCGCCACGACCGATCCTGACTCCCCACATCACGATTCCGGATCCGAAACTGAGCCGCCGTTCGTGCACGTCGTCGATCCCGGATCGCCGCCACAACCCCGCGATGTCAGGCTCCTGGGCGTACAGCTCCTCGATGCTCGGGCCGAGGAAACGGCCGACCTCGTACCACGCCGGCGACACCGCGCGGCCGATGATCGGGAGCCCCGCGCGCGTATGTACCCACCATGCGGCGCGAAGCGGCGCCGAGGCCGGAACGCCGAACTCGACCATGCCGACCTTCCCGTACGGCTTGACGACGCGGGCGAGCTCGCGCATCGTCGCTTCTCGGTCGTCGACGTAGCGGAGCAGATAGGTGAACGTGAGCGCGTCGAACTCTCCGTCGTCGAACGGCAGCCGCTCGGCCTCGCCCTGCACGAACGTGACGCGGCCCGTCAGCTCAGGCCGTTCGCCGAGGTGGCGGCGGGCCGCCGCGAGCATGTCCTCGCTCTGGTCGAGGCCGATGACGCTGCATCCGCGCCGGGCCAGCGCGAACGCGACCAGTCCGGTGCCGGTGGCGACGTCGAGCACGCGCTGACCGGGGAGCGGATTGACCTGGTCGACGAGCGTGGCGCGCCATCGCGGATCCTGACCGAAGCTGAGCACGGCGCCCATCCGGTCGTAGGCGCGCGGGAGACCGGCGAACAGCTCGAGCGCGTGCCGCTTGCGCGGGGACGGCGAGGTTTGCGCGGACGCGTCCACCGCCTGTCTAGGTTATTGGGATGGCCCGCGGGGGGTGGATCGGCCGGCGGGGGGTGGATCGGCCGGCGGGGGGTGGATCGGCCGGCGGGGGGTGGATCGGCCGGCGGCGGGCGCCCGCGTCCGGGCCAGCCCCGCGCGCAGACCATGTACAACGCAGCAAACCGCCTGCCGGCCGGTCCCCCCGGCCCATATAAGCATGGTGGACATGCTTATATGGCCGGTGGGCGGCCACAGCGGGGGACTTTGGCGACTTTTACAGGTCGGGTTAGTCAGTATGGACGCATGAGGCTGGTCCTCGTGCGTCGCATCTTTCGCGGGTTGGACACTGCGCGGTTGTTGAGGGCCGAGCAAGGCCAGAGCCGCACCACCGCTACCGCCACCTCACCGAGCGGGGCACGTTCCCCAGTGGTGGGGCGGGGCGGCGGGGTGCGACCCGTCCAAAGGCTCCTCGTTGTGGCTATGCGATTCCGACTCGCGACCGACGCGACGTTAGTACGAGGCAGCTCACGACCGGACACTGTCCTGCGGTCCCGACCCGCGCATCTCAGAGTGACAGCCATCGTTGCGCTCGCACCCGGCGCCCGGCCCCACCAACCACCACGATGAACAACGTCAACGACACCAATTTCGAGCGCCTGGCACACGCGCGAGAGCATCCGCGACCTAAGCGTGAGCAGCCTCGGCCACGCACGATCCTGACCTAGAGCGCACTGGCTCCCACGACGAAACCCGGTCCTGCGGCAGCTGAACCGCGTATAGGAGTCTAACCCGCGTCGCGCGCCAGGCCAGCCCGCCGCCCCCGACCGACAAAGATGCCCGCCACCATCGGGGGCATCTGGCGTAACCCCTTGACAAACGTCTCTCCATCAGAGACCAGCGCCTGACGGCGGCGCCTTAGGCGTTTGAGACCGCGGCGCGGAGCAACCTCTCGCCGAGCCGGCTGTGGCGCCTGCCGGTGTCGGGCGTCCGCGCGGCACGAGCGACGACCTCGCGGGTGCCGACGACTACCGTGGCCAGCTTGGCGCGGGTGACCGCGGTGTAGAGCATCTCGCGCCGCAGGAAGTACGCGCCGGCGGCGGGGTGGGCCACGATCACGGCCACCGGCAGCTCGATTCCCTGCCCGCGGTGGACCGAGCACGCGTATGCCAGCTGTAAGCGGTCGGCCTGTTCGGGGGGGAGGCGGAAGATCGTGCCCTCGTCGGCGCCGAGGATCAGCGCGGCGTCGTCGGCCCGTCCGTTCCCGGACTCCCCGACCTCGCGGTCCGAGCCGCCGGTCTCGTCCAGGAGGCGCAGCAGTGTCCCGTTCATGAGCCCGAGATCGTGCAGGTTGCGCCCGGTCATCATGAGCTTGTCGCCGATCCGGAGGCGACCGCCGCGAACCGGCTGACCGTCGGGGTTGAGCCTGTCGCGGAGCGCCGCGTTGAGCGCATCGATCCCGAGGTCGCCCCGATAAACCGGCGCGAACACCTGGATGTCGCGCACGGGATCGACGCCGTAGTGGGCGGGAAGCCGCTCGGCCACGAGCGACGCGATCTCGTCGAGCGCGGCGCCGGCGCTGGAGCGCTCGATCAGGAACAGATCGCGGCGCATGTCCGGCGCCGAAGCGAAGTTCGGCGTCTCGCCGCGACGGATCGCATGCGCGCCCTGCACGATCATGCTCCCCGCGGCCTGGCGGAAGATATGGGTGAGCCGCGTCGCCGGCACCGACCCGGATGCGACGAGTTCGGCGAACGGCTTGCCGGCGCCGACCGGGGCAAGCTGATCGGCGTCGCCGACGAGCACGAGGTGCGCGCCGCCGCCGACCGCGCGCAACAGCGTGACGAGCAGCTCGAGGTTCGCCATCGAGGTCTCGTCGACGATCAGCAGGTCGCAGTTCAGCGGATCGTGCTCGTCGTGCGTAGGCCCTTCGCCGGGGATCCAGCCGAGTGCCGAGTGGACCGTGGTGGCGCGCATCCCGCTCGCCTCGTGCATGCGGATCGCCGCGCGCCCCGTCGGAGCGACCAGCAGCACGCGTGCGCCCTGACCCGCCGCGACCGTGGCGATCGTCCGGATCGACGCCGTCTTGCCGGTGCCGGGGCCGCCGGTGATCAGCGACAGGCGGTGGGTGAAGGCGTTTTGGACGCCGTCGCGCTGCTCCGCGGTGAGCGCGGCGTCGCCGTCCGCGACCCGGTCTTGGAGCCGGTCGCCGGGCGATGCGCCGACCAGCTCCTGAACGCGCTCGGCGAGCTCCGCCTCGAGCTCGGCGGTCTCGGTGCGGTAGACCCACTGCGCGTCGCGGACCAGGTCGCCGGCATCGACGAGGCGCTCGAGGGCGGGCTCGGTCGCCGGCGGCGAGCCGAGCAGCTCGGTCGCGGTGGACAGCAGCAGGTCCGACGGCATGCACGTGCTGCCGCCGCGCTCGGCCTCGGACAGCACGTGGAGGACGGCGGCTCGCGTGCGGTCGGGGCTGTCGGGCGCGATCCCGAGTCGCTGCGCGATCCGGTCGGCGGTGAGGAAGCCCACGCCGAACACGCTCGTCAGCTCGTACGGCCGCTCGCATACGATCCGGTAGGCGGAGGGGCCGTGCGCCTTCTCGATCGATGTGACGAGCCTGGTCAGCCCGTCGGGGGCCAGCAGCAGGTGCAGCCGCCGCGTGACCCGCAGCTTCTCCCACGACCGGGTCGCCTCCGCGACCCTGCCCCGCCGGATCCCAGCCGCGGTAAAGGCCGCGTGCGGGTCCCGGTCGATCACGTCGAACACCGCGCCGGCTCCGTGGCTCTCGACGAGCGCGGCGGCGCGCTTGGCGCCGACGTGCTTGACCCGGACCAGATAGGCGATCACCGTCTGGGCGTCGGTCGGGGCGAGCGGCCTCGCCTCGGTCAGCTTGACCTGCGGCCCGTAGCGGCTGTCCTGCACCGATGTCCCGACGACGTGGGCGCGCTCACCGGCCTCGAGGTGGGTCAGCGGGCCGACGAGCACGAGCGGCGTTCCGTCGTCGGCGGCTGCCTCGATGACGGCCCATCCGCTGTCGGCGTTCGCGAAGCGGATCCGGCGGATGGTCACGTCGGACTCGAACGCGGTCACGCGCCTGACATTAGACCGGTGGCGGGCGGAAGCCGACCTTTGTTGCACAGACATGACAAAGTGCGCACCCGCGTTCACTCATCGTGGCTATCGGAGGCCGGAACGGGTAGCGAGCAGCGGTTGCGCCCGCGATCCGATCCCCGGCAAAGGTCCTGACTCTCAATGCGCGCCGGCGTCGCAGATAACAAATGGAACGTCGACACGACCACGTGGCCGGCGGTCTGGTGGCCGCGGATCGGCGACGAGCGGCTGGCCCGCCTGGCCGCCCGGGGCAGCCCGCGCGCGTTCGCCGCCGTGTACGAGCGCTACCACCAGGTGCTGTTTCGCTACTGCCGCTCGATCGTCCGCGACGACGCCGACGCGCAGGATGCGCTGCAGTCGACCTTCGCGCGCGCACTGTCGGCCCTGCAGCGCGGCCAGCGGAGCGCGCCGCTGCGCCCCTGGCTGTTCCGAATCGCCCACAACGAGGCGATCTCGGTGCTGCGCCGGCGCCGGCGCGGGGACGAACCGCTCGCCGGCGCGCCGCTCCCGGCCGCGGCCTCGGCCGAGGATCAGGCGGGCGAACGGGCGCGGATGGCGGTCTTGCTCGGCGACCTCGCGGCGCTCCCCGATCGGTCCCGGAGTGCGCTCGTGATGAGGGAGCTCAGCGGGCTGTCCCACGAGGAGATCGCGATCGCGCTGGACACGACGCCGGGCGCCGCCAAGCAGGCGATCTTCGAAGCCCGTCGAGGGCTGCTCGAGTGCGCCGAGGGACGCGCGATGCCCTGCGCTGAGGTCTGCCAGGCGATCTCCGACGGAGACCGTCGGATCCTCCGGGGCCGCCGGATGCGCGCGCATCTCAGCGACTGCGCATCGTGCGCCGCATTCGCGGCCTCGATCGATGCTCGCCAATCGGATCTGCGCGCGCTGGTCCCGGCGCTTCCGGCTGCCGCCTCGGCGGCGGTGCTGGCGCGCGCTCTCGGGACGGCGGTCGGCAGCGGGGGTGGCGGCGCCGCGGCGGCGGGTGCCGGCGGCGCCGCTGGTGCTGCCGGAAAGGCGATCGGGGTCGCGTTCACCTCGAAGGGGTTCGCGACCGCGTCGGTGCTCGCGACGGCGGCGGTCAGCGTGGGCGGGGTGGCGGCGGTGGTGCGGTTCGCGCCCGACGCCGGCCGGCTGTTCAAGGCCCCGGGCCGACATGCAGCCATCGTCCGGTCCGCCCCGCGAGTCCGCTCCGCCGCGCCCGTACGACCGGCGCGGCATGCCACCGCAACGCGAGTGAGCGCAACGGGCGGGGGGCTGGTTCGGAGCGGCGGGAACACGGCGACCACGGGCCGGCACGCTCGTCTCGTCTCCTGGCCTGGCCACGGTCGCGCGGTGGCGTGGCGCCGGTCGACGTTCGGCGCGGACGGGCAGTTCGAGCGCGGACGGCATGGTCGCGGTGACGCCGGCCGGCATCGGGGCAGGCCGGTCGCGGGGCCGGTCGCGGGTCATCACGCGCGCGTGGCGCCGGGTTTCCGCGACCACGCCGCGTTCGAGCCGTCCGGTGGCGCGCGAGGCCGCGGCGCGGTCGACGGGGTCGGGGGTCAGAGCGGTGGCGACGGAGCGTACGAGGGGGACGGCGCTCGTGGAGCGTACGAGGGGGACGGCGCTCGTGGAGCGTACGAGGGACACGGCGCTCGTGGAGCGTACGAGGGACACGGTGGCGCGGGCGGCCGAGACAAATAGCACCTGACCTTCGCAGCCTCGGCGCGTCGACGCGTTGAAAAGCCGACGAATTCAGGAGGCACGATGAGCTTCAGAGCCAAAGCAGGAATCGTCACCGCGATCGGTGCGCTCGCCGTCACCGGTCCAGCGGTCGCAGAAGCCTGCACGCAAGGCCACCAGGGACAGAAGGGACAGGGGAAGGGCCAGCAGGGGGTCCAGTTCCGTGCTGATCGCGGCCAGTTCGCCCGCTTCGGGCGCCGCGGTCACAGGTTCGGACAGTCCGAGTTCGGAACGCTGGTCAGCTGGAGTGCGACCCAGACGGGTACGAACACCTACAGCGGGTCGATCACCGTCTCGAAGCCGGCGTTCACGGCCCATTGGGCCCGCCAGGGGTCGAGCGCCCAGCCGACCCAGAGCACCCAGCCGACCCAGACGACCCAGGTGACCTACACGTTCACGAACGCCAAGGTGTTCTTCGGTCCGGGTGCGAACCCGCCCGCCGCCGGCGACCTGGTCAAGGTGGTCGGCTTCCGCCTCGGGCACTGCAAGTCGAGTGGGAACTCGAGCGGTACGAGCACGTCGACCAGTTCCGGGACGACCGGCACCTCGACCGGGAACGTCCGGGCGATCTTCATCGCGGCGCCGCGGACGTCCTCGAGCACTTCGAGCTCCTAGTCGAACCGTCCGCAGGGGGCAGGGATGGAGGAGCCCTGTCCCCGCGCGGCGGAGCTCAGAGTCGTGGCCGCAGCCGGAAGGTCGCGATCTCGCCGGGACCCACCGCAAACCCGCTGCCACTTCCGCTCTCGTCCAGACGCGTGCGCGACACCGTGACGTCGCCCGCGACGTCGATGCTCGCCGGTGCGGTCTTCGGGTTGAAACAGCGGAGGATCAGCCCGTCGCCGTCCTCGGCCCCCTTCAGGCACGAGAACACGACGTCGCCGTCGATCGACAGCGGCGGATCGAAATGGACGGGTTGCGGGGTGACGAGGAACCCGCAGCGGTAATCCTGCGCCGCGCGCAGCAGCTCCGCGTCGTCGAGCTCGTCGGCGCCGGGACGCAGCGCGTACTCGAATCGGTGGCGGCCGAGGCACTGGCCGTCCGGGGTGTCGATCGCCGGGCCGGCGCCGAGGGGGCGGGTCGTAAGCGCTCCGGTCGGCCGCGAGATCAGGCCCACGCACCTCAGGAGCGTGAGGACGAGCTCGCCCGGCCGCGCCTCATACTCAGGGAGGCCTCTGGTGAGCAGCGCGAGCGGTCCCGTCGCCACCGCCCCGAGCGTGTGCTGCGTGGGGTCGGGCGGCTCGACCCACTCGGTCCTCGGCGGGTCGGGCACGAGCGGGCGGTGGACGAGCGCGAACTGTCCCTCGGCGCGGACCTCGCTCGCCTCTCCGGACGGGAACACGGCGCGGAGACGGTGATCCGTCGCCTGGTTGTCGATCGTCGTCGTGAACTCGACCCGTCTGATGCCGTCGATCAGCCGCACGACGGTCGTGATGCCGGCGGTGTGAATTTCGAGCTCGGAGACGATCGGGCCGTCACGGAGGACTCGGGTCTCGGCGGACCGCGGGCGCCAGACCTCGGCCCCCTCGACCGGGCAGAAGTTGTAGAGGTCGCCCATGTCCGGCTCGTCCTCGAGGCGATGGAGCCCGGCGAAGCGCCGGCCCGTCGGCTTGTCGAGGATCGTCAGCGTGCCGTCGGGCGCCGCCTCGGCGCGGATGAGATCGTTCTCGATGCTCGTGCCCTCGCGCGGCTGCCCCGCGGCCCGCACCGGTGCTGGCTGTACCGGGCGGGCGGTGAACCCGTCGAGCGCGATCACGGCGGGCTCGTGGCCGGGGATCTCGACGAGGCCGCGCCGGCGGTGGGGGAGGAGATTGACGACGCCGGCGGTCGCGGTATCGTCGGCGGCGAACGGCTCGAGCGCGCGTCGCTGCAGCTGGGAGACCGTCCGCTCGAGCTGCTCGTAGCGGACGAGCATGTCGCGGTGAACCTCGTCGCACGAGCAGCCGCAGATCGAGTCGTGTGGGTGGCACTCGAGCAGCCGGCGCCACGCGAGCCGGAAGTCGGATGTCGGGAATCGGTGGCCGGTGCTCAGCGTGCGCAGCGCGCCCAGCGTCTCGACCTCGAGCAGCCGCCGCTCGGCCCGCTCGTTGGCCCGCTTCAGGTACATCCGGGCGGAGTTGACCCCACGAAGCACGTTCTGCAGGCGGCTGCCGAGCAGCTCGCCCGTGTGTGCCGGCAGGTTGGCCGGGTGGACGGCAGCCACGTAATCGGAGTAGCGGGCGATCGTGAAGCTGGTCCCGGCCAGCCGGCGCTCGAGCTCTGAGCACAGTGCCGGCAGGTCGCGCCGGATGGGGCGGTGGTCTTCGCCGTCGCACAGGAGCACCTCGCTTACGCCGGCGCGCTGCAGGGCCGGGCCGAACGACGCGGCGATGTGCTCGATCCGCGCCTGCGCGTCGGCACCGGCAACGTTGAAGTTGCTGTACGAGCTCAGCTGCTGAAAGGCGCGAACCTCGCTGCCGTCGGGCGCGCGCCACCGGAACACGACGCCGACGTCGTCGAGCTCGTCCCCGAGCCCGCGCGAGAAGATGAAGCTGTCGATGCCGAACCCGGCGAGGATCTGGGGCAGCTGTAGCGGATGGCCGAAGCTGTCGGGCATATAGCCGACCTGCGCCGGCCGGGCGCCGAACCGTTCGCACACCGCGCGCCCGATCAGCAGGTTGCGGACCAGCGGCTCGGACCCCACCAGCAGTTCGTCCGGAAGGACGTAGCTCGGCCCGACCTCGAGCCGGCCGGCTTCCAGCAGCGCCCGGAGGCGACCCTCGTTCTCGGGCCGGGCGTCGAGGTAGTCCTCGAGCAGGATCGCCTGCCCGTCGAGCGTGAAGCAGGTGAAGCTCGGATCGGACTCGAGCACCTCGATCACCTCATCGACGACCGAGGCCAGCCGCAGCTGGAAGTCCTCGAATGGCACGTACCACTCGCGATCCCAGTGGGTGTGGGGCACGACGAAGAAGCGTGTGCCCACCTCGATCGTCACGCCCGCGAGCCTACTGGCGCTCGGCCATCCGGACCGCGGCCTCGATCCCGTCGCTCCCGATCAGGCTGCCGAACGCGCCCACGAGCGGGCGCACCGCGGCCACCCCGACCCGGCCCTGCACGCCGATCGCCTCGACGCGCACCTCGGATTGGAGCGCGGCGCGCCCGGCCTGGGCGTCCTCGATCCAGTTCGCGAACAGCACACGCGCGGTGCCGCCGGTCGACCACTGGCGAAACTCCTCCGGGTCGGTCAGGTGCGGATAATCGCGGCGGAGCGTCCAGATCCGCCCGACCAGGCCCGAGACGAGCACGCGCTCGTGCTCCTCGGCCAGCACGATGAACGGCGGCGCGCGGAACATCGCGTCGAACGACAGGTCATGTGCCAGCCCGGGAATGCGCCACCGCACGAGCCGGCCGAGCATGTGGGCGTCGGCGAGGCGGACGCTGCGGGCGGCCTCCCACAGCCGCCCGGGCGGCGCGCCGGTCTCGCGCCGGTAGGCGACGCGCATGGACGGCTTCGGGAGCCAGTGGTCGAGGTCGGGCATCAGCGGCTTGGGAAGAAACGACGTCCATGCTGAAGAAACTTCCCAAGCGGTGTCGCTCGATGGCGATCCCGGTCGCCGGCGATCACTAGAAAAATCATCAGAATGATCCCGCACCTGCTCGCGCCCCACGTCCCGCGCGCCGCGGACGCCCTCGGCATCCAGCGGACGGTGGCCGGGGGTGTGGCGCTCACGTTCGACGACGGGCCCCACCCGGAGGGGACGCCCGCCGTGCTGGCGGTGCTGTCGGAGGCCGGCGTCAAGGCCACGTTCTTCCTCGTCGGCGAGCAGGTGCAGCGCCGGCCGGCGCTCGCGGCCGAGATCGCCGGCCAGGGCCATCTGATCGCCCTTCACGGCTACCGGCACCGCCCCCAGCCCACGATGAGCCAGAAAGCTGTGCAACAGGACGTGGAGCGGGGCGCGGTGACGGTGGAGAGCGCGGTGGGCACGGCGGTGACCTGGCACCGGCCGCCATACGGTCTCTACAGCCCCGCCGGTCTGGACGCCGTGCGCGAGCGAAGCCTCCGGCCGCTGCTGTGGTCGCGCTGGGGCAAGGATTGGCGCCGGTTGACGACGCCGGCGAGGATCGCGTCTCGGGCGACCGCGAACCTCCGCCCGGGCGACGTGATCCTCCTGCACGATGCCGATTTCTACTCATCGCGAGGCTCTCACGAGCGAACGGTGCAGGCGCTCGCGCTGATCGTGAGAGAACTCAAACGGCAGAAAATCGGTACCGTCCTGCCTGTCTGACAGGCTTGCCCGTGCGCGCCAGGGCCTGAGAGGATGGCGAGCTAAGCGGAGGGATTGTCGCTTCGGCCGGCGGTGCAGCGAGCGATCCCGACGCCTTGGCGCGCGACACGACGATGACAACCGCTTCCTCGCAAGACAGCGTCCCGGACTTCATGCGGTTCGCGATCGGGTTCGACCCCCGGGATCGCGCCCGTTTCCACGCGCTGATCGACGACGTGCTCGACTCCGGCCGGTGGTCCGAGGGCGACATGGTGGCGCGGCTCGAGGCTGCCTGGGAGCTGTCCAACGGTCTCGGAGCGGTGGCGATGTCGAGCTGGGCCGGCGGCGCGCTCGCGGCGCTCAACTTCGCGGGCGTCAAGGGGGAGACCGTGCTGTGCCCCTCGAATACGTTCATGGCAACGCCGCTGGCGGCGGTCAACGCCGGCGCGAGCGTCGCGTTCGTCGACTGCAATCGCGAGGACCTCTGCATGTCGTTCAAGGATTTCGAGGCGAAAGCGGCCACGCACAAGCCGCGGGCGGCGTTCCTCGTGCACATCGGCGGCCACCTCGCGTTCGAGGTCGAGGAGATCGCCCACTACTGCTCGGAAAACGGCATCTTCCTGATCGAAGACTGCGCCCACGCCCACGGCGCCCAATGGAACGGGCGCAAACCGGGCACCTACGGGGACGCCGGCGTCTACTCGCTGTACGCGACCAAGACGATCACGACCGGTGAGGGCGGCGTGCTCGTCTCGAATCGGCCGGAGGTTCTGGAGTTTGCGAGTGCCTTCCGCAACTACGGCAAGCCGAATTACGACGTCCAGGGGCTCAACTTCCGCATGAACGAGTTCACCGCCGCGCTCGGGCTGTGCGAGATCGAACGACTGCCCGAGATCGTGGCGTGGAAGAACGAGGTCGCGAGGACGCGGCTCGACCCGGTCAACCCGAGCCGGCTCGAGCTCCCCGGCGGGATGACCTCCGGCCTCTACAAGTACATCGTGTTCGAGTGGCTCGAGCGCTCGACCGGCCGGGTGTACGACGAGCCGTGCCACCGGATCATGGGCCACCACGTGAACCTGCCCAACACCGACTGGGTGGCGCGCAGCCATTCCTGCGTTCCGCTGTATTACCGGCCGGAGAGCGAATGAGAGTCCTGGTCACAGGCGGCTCGGGGTTCATCGGCTCACACGTCGTCGACAAGCTCCGTGCGCAGGGCCACGAGCCCGTCATCTACGACCTGCGCCCATCGCCCTGGCACGGCGATCCCGGCCGCCCCACCCCCGCCCAGACCGAGTCAATCGACACGGTGCTGGGCTCGATCACCGATCGCGAGGCGCTCGAGCGGGCTTTGCATTCGTGCGACGCGGTGGCCCACCTGGCCGCGGTGGCCGATGTCAACGACGTCCACGCCGAGCCCGAGGACGCCGAGCGCGTCAACGCCCGCGGCACCGTCACGGTGCTCGAGGCCGCCCGCCGCGCCGGGGTCAAGCGGATCGTCTACGCCTCGACGATCTGGGTGTATTCGGATTGCGAAGACGAGGTGGTCGACGAGGACACGCTGCTGCCGGCGCCGTCGCACCTGTACACGAGCACGAAGCTGGCGGGAGAGCTGTACTGCAAGGCCTACCAGGAGCTGTACGGGATCGACTACACGATCCTTCGCTTCGGCATCCCGTACGGTCCACGCGCGCGCGAGGCTGCGGTGATCCCGGCGTTCGTCGGCAAGGCGCTGCGCCACGAGCCGCTGACGCTCGCCGGCGACGGCGGACAGTCGCGCCGGTTCGTGTATGTCGAGGACCTGGCCGAGGGGGTCGCGCTCGGGCTCGGCGATGTGGCTCGAAACCGGGTCTACAACCTGGCGAGCGACGAGAACGTGACGATCAAGCAGATCGCCGTTCGCGTGCGGGAGCTGATCGGCGACGTCGAGATCGTCTACACGCCGGCGCGGCCGGGCGACTTCAACGGCAAGGTCGTGTTGTCGGACCGGGCTTCGCGCGAGCTGGGGTGGACGGCGCGCACGCCCTTTGCCGAGGGTGTGCGACGCTACGTCGAGTGGCGCCAGGAACGCGCCGCTCGCCAGGCGGAGCGAGAGGCGGCTGCGGTGATCCCGGCGGGCGAGCCCGACGCGGAGTCCGGACCGCGCAAGGTGCTGATCATCTCCGCCGACATCGGCGAGGGCCACGACCTGCCGGCCCGCGCGGTGGCGCGCGAGTTCCACGACGAGGACCCCGACGCGCTGGTGGCGATCGTCAACGGCCTGCCGGCGATGGGCTGGTTCTTGACGCATCTGCTGCGAGAGAACTCGGAGTTCATGTTCCGCTGGGTGCCGTGGCTGTTCGACCTCCAGTACCGGTTGTTCATGAGCTTCGCGCCGACCCGGTGGTTCTCGATGAAGATGCTCACGCTGCTCGGTCGCCGCGGCCTGATGCGCCTGATCCGGTCGCACAACCCGGACGTGATCGTCTCGACGTACCCGGGTGTGACCGCGGTGTTGGGCGAGCTGAGGAGGACCGGCCGTCTGAAGGTGCCTGTCTACTCCTCGATCACCGATCTCGCCGGCATGCAGTTCTGGGCCCACCCCGGCGTCGACCTGCACTTCGTCACCCATCCGGAGACGATCGAGGAGGTCGAGGGCATCGCCGGTCCGGGCAGCGTCCGCTGGGCCAAGCCGCCGACCTCGCCGGCGTTCCTCGCGGCGCGCTCTCGGGACGACGCGCGCCGTGCGCTCGGTCTGCCGACCGACGATACCAAGGTGATCGCGGTGTCCGGCGGCGGCTGGGGCGTGGGCGACCTGCTCGGCGCCACTCGGGCGGCGCTGCAGGTCCCCGACGCGCTCGTGCTGTGCCTGTGTGGGCGCAACGACAAGCTGCGCGCGCGGGTCTCGAAGGAGCTCGGCTCCGAGCCGCGCCTGCGCGTGATGGGCTTCACCGACCGGATGGGCGACGTGCTCGCCGCGAGCGACGCGCTCGTGCACTCGAGCGCCGGCCTGACCGTGCTCGAGGCGATCATCCGCGGCTGTCCGGTGATCTCGTACGGGTTCGGCTACGGCCACGTCCGCGTCTCCAACCAGGCGCTGGTGCGGTTCGGTCTGGCCCAGGTGGCGCGGGACGTCTCGGACATCGCGCCTGCGCTCGACCGCGCGCTGGCGCACCGTCCCGAGCCTGATGGCTCGTTCGCGCGCCGGCCGTCGACGGCCTCGCTGATCCTCGGCGACGAGCGCCGGATCACGCCGCTCCCGGCGTGGCGCGTGCGGACCGCGAGATGGGCGCTGGCGGGGGCGGCCACGGTGGCGATCGTCAGCTGGACGCTGACCACGGGCGCCTCCTACAGCCTCGTCTCGCGTTTCGTGCACATGCGCCCGGTCACGGCGGTGGAGACCGACCGCCCCGAGGTGGGCGTGCTCGTCGATGCGCCCTCCAGCGAGATCCCGGCGATCGCCAACTATCTGTCCGAGCGAGGCATCCGGGCCTCGTTCACGATGGAGCAGGCCGCCTACCCGCAGGAGCCGATCGTCGTCGCCTACGGGGACCAGGCCGTGCCGCGGCTTCCGAACGGCGGGCTCGTCCGCTGGCTCGGGGCGCGCGACCAACTCCGCGACCTGATGGAGCAGCTGGGCTCCGGTCACCATTTCCTGTACGCCTCGAACGGGCCGACCGTCGGACAGTGGTGGATGGCCCACGGCGCCGGCGGCCGGCTCGTCGCCGGTGCGGTACGGCTCCAGGACAAGGACGACCAGGTCGGGCAACTGCGCCCGGGCGAGGTGATCGAGCTCGAGTGCACGAACGCCAAGCAGGTGACGATGCTGGTCACCAAGCTCGACCGCGGCCTGGTGGCCTTCCACCTGCGGGCGGTGCCGGTCGGTCAGCTCATCCGCGACGCCGGCTCGCCGGTGTAGTGGTTGCCGGCCACACGGGCGCGGCGCCGTGGCGCCGCGCCCGGGTGGCGGGTCACGGGTGGCGGCAGATCACGCGAAAGCGATCGCGGTCGGCTCGGTACCGAGGCCGATCTGGGCCGTGTTGGTCACGGCGTTCGTCATCGTGTCGATGATCGCGAGCGAACCCGACACGTTGCACGCGACCCAGATGTAACGGTTGTCCGGGGCCAGCGCGATCGCGGTCGGAATCTGGTTGGGCTGGGTGAACGTCGTCTTGGCGTCGGTGTAGGTGAACGAGCCGAGCGGGATGGTTTGCGTCACCTTGTGCGTCACGGTGTTGATCACCGACACCGTGTTGTCGTTGGAGTTGGTCACGTACGCGCTCGCGCCGTCGGAGTTGAACGCGGTGTTCCACGGCGTCTCGCCGACGCCGACGCGGCTCACGATGCGCAGGTCGGAGGTGGCAAGCGCGACTACCTGGTCGCGCTCGGAGTCCGTGACCCAGGCGTGCCTGCCGTCGGGCGTCACCGCTACCCCGTGCGGCTGATGGAGCCGCACAGGCACTTTGCCGGCGCGGCCGTTCGAGGTGGTGATGACGTACACGCCGTCGGCGCAGGTCACGAACACCTGCGATCCATCGGGCGACACCGTGACGATCTGCGGTGCCTCCCCGACACTGATCGTGCCCGTCTCCGTCTGGCTGGCGACGTCGATCACCGACACCGTCTGCGAACCGCCCGGGCCCGTGTTCGGGCCAGTGTTGGCCACGTACGCGGTCTTGCCGTCGGGCGTGATCGCGATTCCGTGCGGGTAGATCCCGACCACGATCGTGTTGGTGATCGTTGGCTTCGTGCCGGTCGTCGTGATGACCGACACCGTGTTGGTGCCCGACTCGGTCACCCACACCTGACTCCCGTCGGGCGTCGCCGCGGCCCCGTACGGGTTGGTCGTGCTGCCGGACGCCGACGCCAGAGCGTTGCTCGAGGTGTTCAAGATCGCAATGACGCCACCGACGATCGCGGGGACGTAGGCGTACACCGTGCCGGTGATGAGCGGCTTGTCCATCACCGCGCGGATCTTGGCCAGGTAGACCTGGTCGCCGCTCGGACCGAAGTCGGCGCGGTGGGTACTGCGGTTCTCCTCCAGGCGACTCGCGGTCCTGGGCAGTGCCTTGCGCGAACGCGTTTGGAGCCACGGCCGCGGCTGCGGAGCCCACGGCAGCAGCGGCCGGCGCTTCTCCTGGACCGGAGGCGTCTGGTTCGCGCCCGGGATCGTCGCCGGCGGCAGCGTCTCGACCTCGTTCTCGGCCTGCCAGAACTCGCCGATCGTGTTTGGCAGCGTTCGCGGGAACGTCGTGGCCTTCCCGCCCGAGAATCCCAGCGCGGAGGTCAGGTCGCCGAACGTCTCACGACGCCAGTCCGTGATGTTCGTCTCCTTCACGCCGGTCACCCGCTCGAGGAACTGCAGCACCGATGTGTGGTCGAACTGCTCGCTGGCCACGTAGCCACCCACCGTCCACGGCGAGACGATGAATGCGGGCACGCGGATGCCGCCGCCGATCGGCCAGTTCGGGGATGCCGGCGTCGTGTTCGAGCCCGCAGCGACGAACTCACCCGGCGTGCCGGCGGGCGGCAGCGGCGGTACGACGTGGTCGAACAGCCCGTCGTTCTCGTCGTAGTTGACGATGAACACGGTCGAATTCCAGAGGCCGCGGTTCTCGGCCACCGCGTTCAGCTTCGAGGCCAGGAAATTCGCCCCCGAGGCCGGCAGGTAGGCCGGGTGCTCGCTCTGGCCAGAGGTCGGAATGATCCACGAGACGGTCGGGAGCTTGTCGTGCTTGGCGTCCCATTCGAAGCGGTCCGGCGGGTAGATGGTCAACCCGTTTTCGTAGAGGGTCGAGCCCGGCTTCGCGGCCTGGAAGGCTTCGAAGAACTCCATCACGTTGGTGCCGTAGTCGTCCTCTTCCTGATAGATACGCCAGCTGATCCCGGCCTCGGTCAGGCGCTCCGGGTAGGTCGTCCAGGTGTACGGTGTTCCGCTGAACGGGCTGGGGACCACGTTCGAGATCACCGGGCCGCCGTACTGTCCCTCCGGATCGATCATCCCGGTCATCAGGTACATGCGGTTGGGCCACGTCGGGCCGAGCAGCGAGCAGTGGTAGTGGTCGCAGAGCGTGAACGTCTCGGCCAGCGCGAAGTGGAACGGGATGTCCTGGCGCTCGTAGTAGCCCATCACGTACCAGTAGAAATGGCCGTACGTGGAGTTGTTGTCGGCGAGATAGTGGGACGGGATCCAGTTGTTGTTGAGCGCGGTGGTCGGCTGGCCGGTCGCGGTCGGCACTGTGATGTTCAGCGAAAAGTGCTGGTAGTACCAGGCGTGTGAGGTCGACGGGATCGCCTGCGAGCTGGTGTTCAGCGTGTCGAGATGCCAGGGCAGCAGGTAGTTATCCGGGTTGTACGGGTCGTACTGGTAGAAGATCGACTTGCCCTCGACGGTGTCGAGCGGGGGAGTGGGGTCGGTCTGGACCAGTGCGTTCGTGTCGCCGAATCCGGCCACCCCCGCGAGCGTTCCGAAGTAGTGGTCGAACGACCGGTTCTCCTGCATGTGGATGACGACGTGCCTGACGTCCTTGAGCGAGCCGCGTCGCGGGCCCTCGGCCGCGGCACGCGCGAGCGCCGGTGGCAGCAGCGAGGAGGCGAGTACTCCTCCCGCACCGGCGGCGGCGGAGCTCAACAGGCGACGGCGGGTTACCTCGGGCATGCAGAAGCCCCCTTTCGGGCTGGACGTCGAGACGTTGACTCCCCGGCCAGCGGATCGTAAGCTGGGCCTGGGGGCCACGTGTTACCGCGATGCGACGCTCGTGTTACCGAGGAGTTGCCGAGACGGTGACAACGGGTGAGTGTTCGCCCATGCGATCGCGCTACCAGTGCACGCCGCGCGTGGCCCGCACGAACGCCCGCTCCTCGGGGGTCGGCGCATGGTCGGGCTCCTTCTTGTCTCCCTCGGGGATCAGGTGATAGGCGCGGTTGACGATCAGGTCCTGGGCGCCGGGCGCGACCGCGTAGGTCAGCTGGCCGAGGCTGCCGAGCATCGTTGCGACCCGCTTTGGGCGCTTGCGGATCGCCTCGGCGATGATGTGGCCCGCGTCCTCGGGGCTGAGCGTGGGGAACCGATCGTAGATCTTGGTGGGGGCGATCATCGGGGTGCGGACGAGCGGCATGTACACGGTCGTGATGTGGACGCCGTCGTTGATCACCTCCGGCCCGATCGATCGCGAGAACGCGTCGAGCGCGGCCTTCGACGCGACGTACGCGCTGAAGCGCGGAGTGTTCATCTGCAACCCGATCGTCGAGATGTTGATGATGTGGCCCGACCCCCGCTCGCGCATCGTTGGCAGCAGGTTCAGGATCAGCTTGACCGCGGCGAAGTAGTTCAGCTGCATCGTCCGCTGGTAGTCGTGAAAGCGGCCGTAGGCCCGGTCGACCGAGCGGCGGATCGACTTGCCGGCGTTGTTGACGAGCACGTCGACGGACTCGTGCTGCTCGAGCACCTCCGCGCACATCCGGTCGATATCGTCGAGATCGGTCAGATCGCAGGTGTGCACATAGCCGACGCCGCCGACCTCCTCGATCTCGTCCGCGACCTCCTGGAGCTGGTCCGCGCGCCGGGCGACGAGCAGCATCGTCCCGCCGGCCGCGCCGATCTCGAGCGCCGCCGCCCTCCCGATCCCCGACGACGCGCCCGTG
>Ga0335080_10000655_pt1 | contig 32426 bp, 25 predicted proteins | sample Lox_Sample_34_FD_206720 | JGI IMG/M metagenome (GOLD analysis project Ga0335080, IMG submission 206720) | Soil microbial communities from Loxahatchee National Wildlife Refuge, Florida, United States - Lox_Sample_3.4 | ecosystem: Environmental > Terrestrial > Soil > Wetlands | place: USA... | reverse complement strand
ACCTCTCTCTTTGCGACCTCGGCCTGGCCTTTGGCGGCCGGGTCGATCCAGAAGCGCTTGCGCTCGAAGGGATAGGTGGGCAGGACCAGCCGGCGGCGGCGCTCGCCTTCCCGGAAGGCCTTCCAGTCAAAGGGCACGCCGTTGGCCCACAGCTGACCCACCGCCGAGAGCAGCGCCGTCCACTCCGCTCCGTTCCCGGCCTGGTCGCCGAGCGAGGAGACGAGCGGTTTCGCCAGGATGTCCTTCACCTGCCGTCGCGTGAGCGTGGTGAGCGTGGTGCGCGGGCCCACCTCGATGAAGATGCGCCCCGAATCGGCCAGCAGGACGGAGGCCGCCTTCCCGTAGCGAACCGTCTCGCGCAGGTGGCGCGACCAGTAAGCGGGATCGGTCGCCTGCTCGGCGGTGATCCAGCCCGCGGTGACCGTGGACACGAACGGGATCCGCGGGGCGGAAAGGCGGACGCGCCGCACGCGCTCCGCGAAAACCGGGACGGCCGGGTCCATCATCGGAGAGTGGAAGGCGTGCGAGGTGTGGAGCGGCCGGCAGACGATCTTCTCCTCCTCGAGCCGCTTCTGCACGCGCGCCACGGCCTCGGCCGGGCCGGCCACGACGCACAGGCCCGGGGCGTTCTCGGAGGCGATGGCCAGCATCGGGTCGTCGAGGAGCGCCTGGGCGGCGTCACCCGACAGGTTGACCGAGAGCATCGCCCCGGGCGGGAGGGCGCCGATGAGGCGGCCGCGCTCCGCGACGAGGGCCGCGGCGTCCTCGGGCGACATGACCCCCGCGAGCGCGGCGCACACGAACTCGCCGACGCTGTGACCGGCCATGGCAACCGGCTCGATTCCCCAGTGGCGCCACTGGCAGGCGAGCGCCCACTCGATGGCGAAGAGCGCCGGCTGGGTGTAGGCGGTGGCCTTCAGGATCTCGGCGGCCGCCTCTTCGCCCCCGGCGACGGGGTAGAGGACGTCGCGGAGGTCCCTCGCCAGGAACGGGCGGACGATGTCGCACACCCGGTCGAGCTCCCGGCGAAAGATGGGCTCGCCGCGGAGTTCCTCGCCCATGCGGACGTACTGTGAGCCCTGGCCGGGGAAGAGGAAGACCGCCGCCGGCGCCTTGGCGTCGAGCTTGCGGCCGGGGAGCTTCTTCGGCTCGGCGAGCTGGGCGGCGGCTTCCGCGGTCGAGGCGGCCACGAGGAAGCGCCGGTGCGCGAACCCCGCCCGCCCGGTCTGGAGCGTGTGGGCGACGTCGCCGAGGGGCGCGTCCGGATGGCCCTTCAGCCAGCCGGCGAGCCGCCCGCACGTCGCCTCCAGGGCCTCGGGCGTGCGCGCGGAGACGGTGAGGAGCTCGCGCGATCTCCCCGGGAGCGAGGCCTCGGAGGGCGGAGCCTCCTCCACCACCACGTGCGCGTTCGTGCCGCCGACCCCGAAGGCGGAGACCCCGGCGCGCCGCGGCGCCGTGCCGCGTCTCCAGGGGGTGAGTCGATCCACCACGTAGAAGGGGCTCCTCGAGAGCCCGAGCGCCGGGTTCGGGCTCTGGAAGTGAATGGTGGGGGGCAGGACCTCGTGGTGCAGCGCGAGCGCAGTCTTGATGAAGCCGGCGGCACCGGCGGCGATCGTGAGGTGGCCCACGTTGCTCTTCACCGAGCCGATGCCGCAGAAGCCGCGGTCCTCGGTCTGGCGGCGGAAGGCGCGCGAGAGCGCCTCCACCTCGATGGGGTCGCCGAGCGGGGTGGCGGTTCCGTGCGTCTCGACGTAGGAGACGCTCCGCGGGTCGACGCCGGCGTCTGCCTGGGCCATCGACACCACCGAGGCCTGCCCCTCGACGCTCGGTGCCGTGAAGCTCGCCTTGCGAGCGCCGTCGTTGTTCACCGCGGTGCCGCGGACGACCGCGTAGATCTGGTCCCCGTCGGCGAGGGCGTCCTCCAGCCGCCGAAGGACGATCATGGCGACGCCGTCGCTGAAGGTGGTGCCGCTCGCCTGCGCGTCGAAGGGGCGGGTCCGCCCGTCGACGGAGAGCATCGAGCCTTCCTGGTAGAGATGGCCGCTCCTCACCGGGACGGTGATGGAGGAGCCACCCGCCAGGGCCAGATCGCACTCGCCGCGCCGCAGGCTCTCCACGGCCGCGCAGACGGCGACGAGCGAGGTGGAGCAGGCCGTGTGGATCGAGATGGCCGGCCCAGTGAGGTCTAGCTTGAACGCCGCCCGGGTCGCGATGTAGTCCTTCTCGTTCGCGGCCATGGTGTTGAAGGCGCCGAAGGCGTCGATGAGGTCGGGACGGGTGGAGACGTTCCGCTCGAAGTAGGTGTTGTTGTACTTGCCGGCGAAGACGCCGATCGGACCGCGGAAGGAGCCGGGCACGTGGCCGGCGCGCTCCAGGGCTTCCCAGGCCGTCTCGAGCAGGAGCCGGTTCTGCGGGTCGGTGAGCTCCGCTTCGCGCGGGCCGATCCCGAAGAAGGCAGCGTCGAAGAGGTCGGCATCCTCGAGGATGCCGCGCGCCCGCACGTAGGCAGGGTCGCGCCGCTGCTCGGCGGACACCGACGGGTCGAGGTCGGCGTCGGAGAAGAAGGTGGTCCCGTCCACCCCGTCGAGCAGATTTGCCCAGAACCGGTCGACGTCAGGGGCGCCGGGGAAGCGCCCGGCCATCCCCACCACCGCGATGTCACCGTGGCCCCGGCGGCGGGGCTGCGGCCCCGCCTCGGCCGGCTCGGGGGCGGCGGCGCTCTTCGCGGGGTGGACCGCCGCGGCGGCGGCCGCGGCAAAGCCGGCCAGCGTGGGCTGGTCGAAGAGGTTCACGAGCGGGACGTCGATGCCGAGCTCCTCGCGGACTCGGGTCACCATGCGCACCGCCAAGAGCGAGGAGCCGCCGAGCTCGAAGAAGCCGTCGTCGCGACCGACGGGCTCGACGCCCAAGACGTCGCCCCACAGGGCTGCGAGCTTCGCCTCCAGCTCGGTCGCCGCGGCCACGAACTCCTGCGCCAGCGCCGGGCGCGTCGGCGGAGGCGGGGGCAGGGCGCGCCGATCGAGCTTTCCGTTGGCGGTGACCGGCAGGGCCTCGAGCCAGACGAAGGCCGAGGGCACCATGGCCTCGGGCAGGGACTTGGCGAGGTGCTCGCGCAGCTCGGCGTGGCTCGGCCGCTCCGCTCCGGACCGGCCGACGAGGTAGCCGACGAGCCTCTTCGCGCCCGGCCGGTCCTCGCGCGCCACCACTGCCGCGGTCTTCACGGCGGCGTGGGCGAGCAGAGCCGCCACGATCTCCCCGGGCTCGATGCGGAACCCCCGGATCTTCACCTGCTCATCGGCCCGCCCTAGGTACTCGACGGTCCCGTCGGGAAGCCACCGCACCAGGTCGCCCGTGCGGTACAGGCGCGAGTCGACCGCTCCCGAGACGACGTCGGGCACGAAGCGCTCGGAGGTGAGGTCGGGGCGGTTCAAGTATCCGCGCGCGAGCCCCTCCCCTCCCACGTAGAGCTCGCCCGGCTCTCCCGGCGCGACCGGGTTCCGCTCGGCGTCGAGCACGTACAGGCTCGTGTCGCGGATGGGCCGGCCGATGGGGATGGAGCGGAGCCCCTCCGGGAGGGGCCGCGGGATGGTGAAGCAAGTGGTGAAGGTGGTGCACTCGGTCGGGCCGTAGCCGTTGATGAGTCGCACCGAGGGCAGGGCCTCGAGCGCCCGCCGCACGTGCGGGACGGAGAGCGCCTCGCCACCGGTCAAGAGCTGCCGGAGCCCGGAGAGCGCCTCCGGGTCCTCGTCGATCACCATGTTGAACAGCGCGGCGGTGAGCCACATGGTGGTGACACCGTGGCGGCGGATGGACTCCTGCAGGCCGCGGGCGGTGGGGACGGCCTCGGGGTGGACGACGACCCGCCCTCCGTTGAGGAGCGCGCCCCAGATCTCGAAGGTCGACGCGTCGAAGGCGAGGGGCGCGGCGAAGAGCAAGGTCTCGCCGGGGCCGAGCGCGACGTAGTCGACCGCGCGCACCAGCCGGTTCACCGCGCGGTGACGGATCAAGGTCCCTTTCGGGCGGCCGGTGGAGCCCGAGGTGTACATCACGTAGGCGAGGCTCTCGGCGGTCGCTCCGCCCTCGATCGCCTCGCGGCTCTGCGCCGCGATGCGCTCCGCATCGGCGTCGAGTAGGAGCCGGGCGGCGGTCGAGTCGGGAAGGGTGGCGGTGGAGGGGGAGTCTCCCACCACCACCGGCACCCGCGCGTCCTCCAGCATCCATGCGATCCGGTCGCGGGGGTAGGCCGGGTCGAGCGGCAGGTAGGCACCGCCCGCCTTCAGGATCCCGAGCAGCGCCACCATCACGTCCGGCGTCCGGCGCGCCGCGAGCCCCACCGGCGCGTCCGGGCCTACTCCGAGTTCGCGAAGGAGCCTGGCGAGCTGGTTGGAGCGCGCGTCGAGCTCTCCGTAGCTGAGGACGGCGTCGCCGGCCACCACCGCCGGCGCGCCGGGCTGCCGGGCCGCCTCCTCCGCGAAGAGCTGGTGGATGGTCGCCTCGGGCCGGTGTGCAACGGCCGTCCGGTTCCACTCCACGAGGACCTTCTGCCTCTCCGCTTCCGAAAGGCGCTTCGGAGCGCCCTGCTCAGCCGGGCCCGTCAATGCCGTCCCCTTCCAGGCAAGGCCGGGTTCGCCCCCGGCGTTCCCTCGCTAGGTCGGTCGCTACCCCCGGACGGAACAGCGAACCGTGCGAGAAGGCGCCTCCCCCGTTCGGGGAACCATGTAATCCATTCTGCTCAAGCGCTACAGCCCCGCATCCGGGGTACACCTAGAGCAGAGCCAAATCACCGGATTTGCAGGAAGATATGACCATGTCCGCGGGACACGGACTGGGGCGTTCGAAAGCGATTTGAGCGGCGACAAGGGCGGCAGGGGACACGCCGCCAGGCCCTTTCTCAGGGGTCCTAGCCCGCGTCGGAGCCGGGGGCGTCGGCCTCGTCCTCCTCGACGTCCGGCCCGGCAGGCAGGTTGGCGAGCGCCTTTCGGAGGTAGTCTTGGTGCTGGACCTCCTCGGCCCGGAGCTCCTCGAAGAGCTTCTTCACCTCGGGGTCCTTCACGCCCTTCAAGGCGGCATCGTAGTAGTCCCAGGCCTTCTCCTCGGACTTGAGCGCCACCTCCATCGCCTGGCGCGCCGACATGAAGACGCGCGGCTTCCCGCGGTCGGGCGCCTCGACGTCATCGAGGGCGTCGGGGCTCACCGCGGAGGGGGCGTTGCCAAAGAGCTTCTGCCGCCGCTCCTGAAGCGCCGCTCCGTGGCGCGCCTCGTAGGTCGCCATGTTGCGAAAGACGTCCCCCGCGTCGCCCTTGTATCGGCCGCCGGTGAGCTTCGTGAACTCCTCGTATCGCTGCTTCGCTTCATCCTCCACCAGGATCGCGAGGTCGAGGGCGTCCTTGAGGCTCAGCTTGGCGAAGTCGATCTTCTGCGGCATGTCTCCCCCAATGATGGATGTCTTCGTCCGGTCTCGCTCGTCGCTGCCAGCGGTCCTGCCAGCCGGACGAGTTCGTAACGTGGAGCCTATCCGGAAGCGGATTCTCCTTTGACACCCTCATGGGGCCCCGGCCGGCAGCGAGCGCCCGGCCTTCCCGGAGGCGCTCTCCCCGCCGCCGACGGGCTATCCTCGCGTCCGTGAACGAGCCCCTCTCCTTCCGCCGCGATCGGCGCACCACGCAGCTGCACGACCCGCGCCGCGACTTCGCGCTCTCCGCCATCGAGAGCGAGATCCGCTACGATCCCCTGACCGGGGAGTCGGCGCGGATCTGCCACTTCGCGCCCCCGCCAGCGGCGCCGCCCGACCTTGGCGCGATCGCCGAGGCACGCCGCGCCACCTGCCCCTTCTGCCCGGACCGGGTCGAGCTCGTCACGCCGCGCTTCCCCGAGAGCCTCGTGCCGGGCGGGCGATTCCGGCGCGGCGAGGCGGTGGTGTTCCCGAACCTATTTCCCTACGACGACCTCTCCGCCGTCGCCGTCCTCGGGAAGGAGCACTTCGTTCCCATGAGCGACGTGCCGAGCTCTCTCGTCGCGACCGGGCTCGGGGCCGCTCGAGACTTCCTCCGGGCGATCGCCCCGCGGCTCGGCGGCGCCGGGCTCTACGGCCTCGTCACCTGGAACCACATGCCGCCCGCCGGCGGGACGCAGATCCACCCTCACCTGCAGGTGGTCGCGACCTCGGAGCCGGGGAACGCGCTGCGGCGCGAGCTCGCCGCCGAGAGGTCGTGGCTCGAGGAGCGGGGGCGGCCTTTCGCGGCCGACCTCCTCAAGGCAGAGGGCGCCGCCGGCCGCCGGGCGGGGACCTCCGGGAACTGGACGTGGTTCGCCCCCTTCGCCCCCGTCGGCGTGCTCGGTGACTGTCGCGCCGTCCTGCCCGGGAAGTCGACCGTCACCGAGCTCTCCGACGAGGACGTCCTCGCCTTCGCCGAGGGGCTGCGGAGGGCACTGCGCGCCTTCGCGCGCGCCGGGCTGTGGAGCTTCAACCTCACCCTCTTCCCCGATCGGTTCGGGGAGCGAACCGGTGCCCACTGGCTCTCGGCGCGGCTCCTGCCCCGGCTCTACCTCGACAACCTGTTGCACGTCCCCGACGCAAGCTACCTCCAGCTGCTCCTCGGCGAGCGCTTCTCCATGGCCTGGCCGGAAGAGGTGGCCGAGCGGCTCCGCGCGGAGTTCGGCGAGGGCTAAGGCGGGCAGCCCCCCCACCTCGCGCCCGCCCGAAGGCGATCCGCTCGGCGGTCCCCTCACCGGCGCCGAAGCCGGCGCGCCACGCGGAGCGCCGCCCAGGCGGCCGCCGCGAAGAGCGCGGCGAGGAGCGCCACCACCCAACCATCGATCGACGCCTCAGCGGGCCGGGCGGGCCGGTAGCTGGCGAGCCTCGCCTCCCGCGCCTCGATTCCCGCCATCCCGTTCCGGACGAAGCGCGCGAGCGCGCTCTCGAGCAGCGCCCGCCGCGCCGCCTCCGACGACTCCGCAGCGGCGAGCGCCTCGCGGAAGAGCCGGGTGTGGCGCCGCACGGCGCTGCCGGCCCGGGCGAGTCCGCGCCCCTCGAGCTCGTAGAATCGATCGAGCCGGAGCGGATCCGGGGAGGGCCGGAGCTCCCGGTCGGGGTCGGAGTGGTCCGCCACCTCGTAGCGCGCGCGGGAGAGGCGCGGGCGGGCCAGGTCCCGCGCCAGCAGGTAGACCTCGCCGCCCTCGTAGCTCGATTCCTCGATCACCTCCTCGGCGATGGCCCGGGCGAACTCCGCGTCGGGCCGGAGGGCCTGGGCGTCGAGCGCGCGCTCGAGCGACGGATCTCCCCGGGCGATGGACGCGATCCCCTCTGCGACCCGAGGGCTCTCGGGGCGCCCGGCGGCGCCCTCCCGCACCCTCTTCGCCCACAGGTTCTCGAGGAAGAGGTGGTGGTTCTTGATGATCCCGATCCCGATCTCGACGAAGCCGGGCCGCTTCCGGAGCAGGCCGCCCGCGGACAGGACCTCCTCCTTCAGGCTCTCGATCTTGGCGTCGACGAAGAAGGGGTAGACGGCCTGCAGGGTGTGGATCTGGTTCGCCACGTCCTCCAGGTAGTGGTGGGCGTTGCCGAGGAGGCGCCAGGCCAGGGCGCGCCCGCCGGGCGTCCCCAGGGCCGCGGCACCGAGCGCCAGGTCGGTGTGCGCCTCGGCGAAGTCCGGGGCGAACGCCTTCGCGTCCGGCGGGTAGGCGAAGCGGCGCGGCTCGGCCTTCAGGACCTCCGGGGAGTCGGAGAAGGCGAGGTGGGGAAGCCCGTAGTGGGCGTGGGCCTGGCTCGAGAGCCCGGTGAGCGCACCCATGGCGAGCTGGGCGGGGTCGGCGGGCAGCGGCCTCCCCCAATCGTCCCGGAGCACCCGGCGTTCGCGGTCGTGGGCGAATCGCTCCACGTTGCGGCGGTCCTCGTCGGGCTGCCGCGAGGCCGCGCTCGCCACGCCGCGCGCGTCCGCTCCCAGGTCGGCAAACTCGTCGATTCCCTCGACGCGCGCCTCGGGGGTGAGGCCGGCGAGCTCCTTCAGGTCCCATTCGTCGAAGGCAACGTCGCTCGGGTAGCGGGCCAGGAAGCTCGCCCGCACGCCCGCGTCGGGGTGCCGGGCGCCGGCGCTCCAGACGGCCCGCCGGAGCGCCTCCGCATCCGCCGCGCCGGGGCGGGCGAGGTCGCGGGGCAGGTCGCGGGGCAAGGCCTGTTCGCCGATGAACTGGTGAAGCGCCTCCTCGTACGCGCGCGCGGCCGGAACGTAGAGAGCGGCCGCGGCGAGCGTGGCCTGCGCGATCGCCCGGAGCGCCCTCACGGCGGTCTTCTAACGCGGCTCGCCCGCTTCGTCACCGGCCCGGAGGCGCCGGCCTCCGGCCACCACAAAGGGGAGGATCCCGGGCCAGGTTGGAGGCAAACTGGGGCATGGCCTCGGACCGAGCGAGACGGAATTGGCGCCGGGCCCTCTGGGTCACCGCCGCCTTTCCGCCGCTCGCCGCGGTCCTCTTCGCTGCTCGCGGCGCCTGGAAGGGCTGGGAGGAGGTCCATCCGCCTCGCCTGCCGGTCACCTCCCTCCCGGGCCGCCCCGAGCTGGAGGGCTTCCGGGACGTTTCCTTCCGCGCCGCCGACGGGGTCGCCCTCCGCGGGTGGTGGAGGCCGGGGGCGGGGGACGCCGCCGTCGTGTTCGCTCACGGGTGGGGCGCGAACCGCGAGCAGATGCTCTCGCAGGCGCTCCCCCTCGCTGCCCGCGGCTTCGGGGTCCTCGTCTTCGACCTGCGCGGGCACGGGGAGAGCGGGGGCCGGGCGAGCGGCGGCGACCGGGAGCAATCGGACGTGGCCGCGGCGACGGACTTCGTCGCCGGCGAGCCGGGGGTGAAATGGGTGGGCGCGGTGGGCTTCTCGCTCGGCGGGGCAGCGGTGGGCCTCGCCGCCGCCGCAGATCGTCGCCTCCGGGCCATCGCCGTCGAGGGGGCCACTCCTTCGCTCGACGACGAGCTCGAGGTGGAGTACCGGGCCGGCGGCCCCGCCATGGTGCGGAGCGTGCGCGCGGTGATGCGCCTCTTCGGCGTCTACCCGCGGCGGGTCCGCCTCATCGACCGCATCGGATCGCTCGCACCCCGCCCGGTGCTACTCGTCTACGGGGAGCGTGACTGGCTCACCGAGCCCGAGGAGGCGGAGCGGATCCGCGCCGCGGCGGGCCCGTCGGCCACGCTCTGGGCGGTCCCCGGCGCCGGCCACGGCGACTTCGAGACCGTGGTCCCGGGTGAGCTGGCGCGCCGCCTCGTCTCCTTCTTCGAGGCCGCTCGCGCCTCGGATCGGCGCCAGCGAGGGGACTAGCGCGATGGGTCGACGACCAGCCGGCCGCGCACCTTGCCGGCAAGGATCTCGTCCGCGGCGCCGATGGCGTCCCTGAGCCCAATCTCGCGGGTCATGGCGCCGAGCTTGGAGGGGTCGAGGTCGCTGGCCAGGCGCTGCCAGGCCTCGCGCCGCTCCTCCATGGGCGCCATGACGCTGTCGATGCCCACGAGCGTGATACCCCTCAGGATGAAGGGCGCGACAGTGGCCGGGAAGTCCATCCCCGACGCGAGCCCGCAGGCCGCCACCGTTCCCCGGTAGCGCGTGCTGGCGCAGGCGTTGGCGAGAGTGGCGCCGCCCACGCAGTCCACGACTCCGGCCCATCGCTCCTTCTGAAGCGGCTTGCCCGGGGTGGAGAGCAGGGCGCGGTCGATGACCTCCACTGCTCCCAGCCCCCGCAAGTAGTCCGCCTCCGCCGCGCGGCCGGTCGACGCAACCACCCGGTATCCGAGCCGCGACAGGACCGCGACCGCCACGCTCCCGACCCCACCTGCCGCCCCGGTGACGAGGACCTCGCCCTGCTTCGGGCTCACCCCGTGGCGCTCGAGCGCCAAGACGCAGAGCATGGCGGTGTAGCCGGCGGTGCCGATGGCCATCGCCTGGATCGAGCTGAAGGCCGGGGGGACGGGGAGGAGCCAGTCGCCCTTCAGCCTCGCCACCTCGGCGAGGCAGCCCCAGTGCGCCTCGCCCACGCCGAAGCCGTTCACGAGCACCCGGTCCCCCTTGCGGAACGCCGGGTGCGAACTCTCCGCCACCGCGCCGGCGCCGTCGATGCCCGGAACCATGGGGAACCGGCGCACCACCGGCGAGCGCCCGGTGATGGCGAGCGCGTCCTTGTAGTTCAGGGTGGAGCGCTCGACGTGGAGGAGCACGTCGCCCTCCGGCAGGCGCGACTCCTCCAGGTCCACCATGCGAGATTGCTGCCCGGCGTCGGTCTTCTCGACGAGGATGGCTCGAAACACGCTTCACCTCCCGGCTGTCGGTGGTGTGGTAGGTTATCATCCTCGTCCATGCCGGTGGATACGGCGGACATCCTGGTGGTGGGCGGCGGGGTGATCGGGCTCACTCTTGCGCGCGAGCTCCTCGCCCGAGGCGCCGAGAACCTGCTCGTGCTCGAGAAGGAGCCCGAGCTCGGGCGCCACGCCTCCGGGAGGAACTCGGGCGTGCTCCACGCCGGCATCTACTACGCCCCCGACAGCCGCAAGGCCGGCACTTGCCTGGCGGGGAACCGCTTGATGCGCGCGTACTGCCGCGAGAAGGGGCTGCCCCTCCTCGAGTGCGGGAAGGTGGTGGTGGCGCGGGACGAGAGCGAGCTGCCGGCCCTCGACGAGCTCGCCCGGCGAGCGGCAGCGAACGGCGCGCCGGTCGAGATGATCGACGAGCGGCGGCTGGCGGAGCTGGAGCCGGCGGCGCGGACCGTGGGGCGGGCACTCCGCTCGCTCCTCACCGCGGTGGTCGACCCGCGGGCGGTGCTGGCGGCCCTGCGCGCAGACGTGGAGGGGAGCGGGCGGGCCCGCATTCGCACGGGAGTGGAGGTCGTCGGGCTCGCGGGCTCGAGGAGCGTGCGGACCCCGCTCGGGGACGTCGCCTACCGCCGCCTCGTCAACGCCGGCGGAGCGCACTGCGACGAGCTGGCCCGCCACTTCGGGGTCGGCCACGAGTACCGGCTCATTCCTTTCAAGGGGATCTACCGGAAGCTCCGCAAGGGAGCGCGGCTCACGGTGAACGGGAACATCTACCCCGTCCCCGACCCGCGCAATCCCTTCCTGGGAGTCCACTTCACCCGGAGCGTGCACGGCGACGTCTACCTCGGGCCCACTGCGATCCCGGCCTTCGGGCGCGAGAACTACGGCGTGCTCCGGGGAGTGGACGGCGACGCTCCCCGCATCGCCCTCGAGGATCTGGTGCTCTTCTTCCGGAACCCCGGCTTCCGCTCGGTGGCGCTCTCCGAGCCGCGAAAGTACATCCCCGCCTTCCTCCACCGCGACGCGGCGCGCCTGGTGAAGGAGTTCGACGCGTCCGAGGTCGAGTCGGCGGAGAAAGTCGGGATCCGGCCTCAGCTCGTCGACTGGCGGACGAAATCCCTGGTGATGGACTTCCTGGTGGAGCGCGCCGGGGACACCCTCCACGTCCTCAACCCCATCTCCCCGGCCTTTACGAGCTCCATGGCGCTCGCCCGTCAGATCGCGGACGAGCACTTCGGCCGGTAGCAGGGCCGGCGGGGACGCCGCGGGCCTACCGCCCCGTCAGTACCGGGACCGCGCCGGCCAGAAGGCGAGCATCTGGCGCACCGCCGGGTCGGCGCTCCCGGCGCCCGCGAGCGCGCCCTGCGCCACTCCGCGCCACACGAGCTTCCGCGTCCGGGCGTCGACCGCGTCAACCACCAGCGAGGAAGCCGACACGTCGGAGACGGAGATGGTCGCGCCGGCGCCGACGGAGTAGCCCCAGGCCTCGGTGTCCACCGGCGAGCCGCCGGCGAAGTAGGCGAAGAGGAGGTCGGGCGTGCCGCCGACCGCGCGGACGAGCCCCACCGTTCCCAGGTTCCGGGCGAGTACCCCGTCGATCCCGTAGTAGGTCAGGGTGGGGGCGAGCGCGGCGCCCGCTTGCGCGGGAACCGGCACGAAGTCGAACGTCTGGTAGGCCCCGAAGTCGGCCCCGGCGTCGACCACCACCGGTGACCCGCCCGGGGTGGCGCAGGCGAGGGCCACCGCCAGCCCTGCGGGGATCCGGGCTTTCCAGGAAGGCATGGCGGGCATCTTACCGCACCGCAGGTCTCGGGCGCCGAGCGCGCTTCGCGCCCGACCGAGGCCGCCTCCGTCGAGAGACATCGAGAAACGGACCGTGCTGGTTTAGAGTCGGGGAGGACCCGGATCACCCCGAAAGGACCCCCGTGACGCAAGCCGCCGAGACCGACACCCGGAGCATCGAGGCGCAGGCCGGCCTCGCCCACTGGGGTGCCGGCGCTATCCACGACGCCTTCGACGCCTATCAGGGGAGGTTCCAGTCCATCACGCGCCGCGCGCGAGACCGCTTCGAGGCGCGCGACTGGAAGGGCGCCCAGCAGGACGCGCTCGACCGACTCGACCTGCGCAGCGAGGACGTCGGACAGGCGGTGGCGCGTCTGCGCGAGCGGCTCGGTTCGGCATCGAACGACCGGCAGCTTTGGGCGATGATGAAGCCGCTCTACCTGGTGCGGATCTCGACCCGGCCGGACATGGAGCTCGCCGAGACCTTCTTCAACTCGGTGACCCGGCGCGTGTTCTCCACCGTGGGGGTCGACCCCAAGGTGGAGTTCGTGGCCTCGGAGCTCAAGTCCCCGCTGCCGAACCCGGCCCAGCCCCTGTTCCGGAGCTACCCCGCCGAGGCGACGAGCTCCCTGATGCGCAGGGTCCTCGCCGACACCTGGCCGCTGGCGCGCTTCGAGAGCGCGGGGCGCGACGCCGACCGGGCCGGGCGTCAGATCGACGCCTACCTGGCGGGCCGGGGCTACGACGCGGTGGACGTGCTCCGGCCGGTCTTCTACCGCGGCAAGGGCGCCTACCTGGTGGGGAGGCTCCGGCAGGGAGCCACCGACGTGCCCCTCATCCTCGCGTTCCTCCACGAGGAGGGCGGCATCCGGCTCGACGCGGTGCTCCTCACCGAGAACCAGGCCTCGGTCCTCTTCTCGTTCACGCGAAGCTACTTCCACGTCGAGTGCGATCGGCCGAGTGGACTGGTGACGTTCGTGAAGAGCATCCTGCCGGCGAAGCGGCTCTCGGAGATCTACACCAGCATCGGGTTCAACAAGCACGGCAAGACCGAGCTGTACCGGGAGCTGCTCGCGCACCTGGAGCGGTCCCCCGATCGATTCGAGCCCGCCCGCGGCGACAAGGGGATGGTGATGGCGGTCTTCAACCTCCCCTCTCTCGACGTGGTCTTCAAGGTGATCCGCGACCGGTTCAAGCCGCCGAAGAACGTCACCCGCAGCGAGGTGATGAAGAAGTACCAGCTCGTCTTCCGCCACGACCGCGCCGGGCGCCTCGTCGACGCCCAGGACTTCGAGCACCTCCGGTTTCCGAGAAGCCGCTTCGACCCGCGCGTCCTGGACGAGCTCCTGGGCGAGTGCCGCGAATGCGTGAGCCTCCACGGGGACCAGGTGGACATCCGCCACCTCTACGCCGAACGGCGCGTGACCCCGCTCAACCTCTTCGTGCGCGAGACCGACGAGGCGAGCGCCCGGCGGGCCATCCTCGATTTCGGCCGTGCGCTGCGCGACCTGGCGGCGACGAACACCTTTCCCGGCGACCTGCTCCTCAAGAACTTCGGGGTGACCCGCACCGGGCGCGTCATCTTCTACGACTACGACGAGTTGCAGCTCCTCACCGAGGTGAACTTCCGCGACCTGCCGCAGCCTTCCGACGACGACGACCTGGGGAGCTCGGAGCCTTCCTTCTACGTGGGGGAGAACGACGTCTTCCCCGAGGAGTTCCTGCCCTTCCTCGGCCTGCAGCCCCCCCTCCGTCAGGCCTTCGTGGAGGCGCACTCGGAGCTCCTCACCGCCCGCTTCTGGCGGGAGATGCAGGAGCGCCACCGCGCCGGCGAGATCGTCGACATCTTCCCCTACGAGCTCTCGTTCCGGCTCGGGCGGGGAGCGCCGTGAACCCGCCGCCCGGCAGCGGGGCTCTCCGCCCTCGCCGCGGAGGAAGGGCGCGCCGCCCCTCGGCGCCCGGTCGGGGAGGCGCCCCGCGGGCGACGAGCTCGAGGGGAGAGGGCACCGCCGGCCCGGAGGCACCCGACATCGCGCGCTTCTTCCTCGCCGACCGGTTCGCCCGCACCTCGGGAGTCCGCCTCGAGGAGGTCCGGCCCGGCTACGCCCGCGCTCGCCTCTCGGTGCGGGAGCGGCACCTGAACGCAGTGGACGTGGCCCAGGGGGGCGCCATCTTCACCCTCGCCGACCTGGCTTTTGCGGCCTGCTCCAACTCTCACGGAACGGTGGCGGTGGCGGTGAACGCCAACATCCAGTTCGTGCGCGCCGGGCGCAGGGGCTCGCTCTGGGCCGAGGCCCGCGAGGTGGCCTTGTCCCCGAAGCTTTCGTCGGTGGAGGTCCGGGTCACCGATCGCGGTGGCGAGGCGGTGGCGTTCCTGACCGGGCTCGCGTACCGGCGCAAGGACACCCTCCTCGAGGCGGCGGCCTCGCGAAAGGCGGCGGCCCGCAGGCGAGGTCCGAGGCGGGCGCGGCGCGGGCCGTGATCGTGCGCGCCGCCCCTCGCCCGGGTCAGTTCCGCAGAGCGGCCTCGGTGCGCTCGCGCTTCTTGCCGTGCTCGAGCCCCTCCCGAGTGAGGAGGAAGCGGACCTTCCCCTTGCCCTTCGGCAGGTCGAGCTCCGCCTCGAACCCGGGCCCGGAGATGGCGCCCAGGGCGAAGGACCTGTGGAGGTTCTTCACCCGGCCCTCGGTGCCCTCCTCGATCACCTCTCCCGCGCCCTCGCCGCTCCGGTGGAGGGCCCTCGCCACCTCGTAGAGGCTCATGGCCAGGGACGGCGTGAGGGGGACGGTGCTGAAGAGCACCGAGATGAGGTACCAGTAGGGCGGCTTCTCCATCGCCGCCCATCATAGATGAACCTCGTGCTCCTCGAAGAGGGGGATCTCCAGCCGGACGGGACGGCGCGACTGTCCGGGCGAAGGGCTCGCCATGCCCTCGAGGTCCTCCGGGTGGCCCCCGGGGACCGCATCGCCGTCGGCCTCCTCGGAGGCAGCCTGGGGGAGGGCGAGGTCCTGTCGACGTCGCCGGCCGAGCTCTGCATCCGCCCCTCGCTCACCCGCGCTCCGCCGGATCCCTCCCCGGTCTCGCTCCTCCTCGCGCTCCCGCGTCCGAAGATCCTGCGCAAGGTGCTCGCTGCGGTGGCGTCGATGGGGGTGAAGGACGTGGTCCTCCTCGGCACCTACCGGGTGGAGAAGAGCTACTTCGGCTCCCCGTCCCTTCGCGCCGAGTCCATGGCGGAGGCGCTCAAGCTCGGGCTGGAGCAAGGCCGCGACACCCGGCTCCCCCGCGTCTCGGTGCGCCGCTTCTTCAAGCCGTTCGTGGAGGATGAGCTCGACTCCGCCTTCCCGAGCGCCGCCCGCCGGCTGCTCGCCCACCCCGCCGCGCCCGGTCCGCTCGAGGGCCTCCCCGCGCCGCGCGGGCGGGCGGTCCTGGCCATCGGGCCCGAGGGCGGCTTCACCTCCTACGAGGCGAGGGAGCTCGAGTGGCGCGGCTTCGCCCCTTTCTCCCTCGGCCCGCGCCCGCTGCGCGTCGACGCGGCGGTGGGCTACGCGGTGGGCCAGGTGGAGCTCTGGCTCCGCTGGGGCGCGCGCCCGCCGCCTCCGGAACGGTGACTCAAGGGCGCGCGGTCAGGATCTCGGCACCTTCGCCGGTCACGAGCAGGGTGTGCTCGAACTGCACCGCGCGCTTCCCGTCGGCGGTGGCCGCGGTCCAGCCGTCTGGCCAGATGACGTGGCGGTAGCTGCCGGCGGTGAGCATGGGCTCGACCGTGAAGGTCATCCCCTCCTCCATGACCTGGTTCGCTCGGGGATCGTAGTAGTGCAGTACCTGGGGATCGGTGTGAAAGTCCTCCCCGATGCCGTGACCGCAGAACGATCGCACCACGCCGTACCCGTGCGCGGCGGCGTGGTTCTCCACGGCGCGCCCGACGTCGGAGATGGGCCGGCCGGGGCATACCGCCTCGATGCCCCTCAGGAGGCACTCCTCGCCCACCCGGAGGAGTCGGCGGGATTCCTCGTCCACCTCCCCGACCGGGAAGCTGGCGCAGCAGTCCCCGTGAACGCCGTCGAGGTAGAGGGTCACGTCGAGGCTGACGATGTCTCCGTCCGCGAGCGGCCGGCTGTCGGGGATGCCGTGCAGGATCACCTCGTTCACCGAGGTGCAGAGGGACTTCGGGAACCCGTGGTAGTTGAGCGGGCTCGGGTACGCACCCCGGGCGATGCAGGCCTGGTGGGCGATCGCGTCGAGCTCGTCCGTCGTCACCCCGGCCCGGACGGCCCTTCCCACCTCCGCCAGCACCTCGCCGGCCGCGCGCCCGGCGCGCCGCATCCGCGCGACTCGCTCCTGCGGGTCCGCGATCCGTTCGGCCGCTCGTGGGCGACCGGTCTCCGCGTAGCTCGGACGCGGGATGTGCGAGGGCACCGGTCGGCGCGGGCTCACCACCCCTGGTCGCACCGCTCCGGAGCGGGCTCCGGCGGGTGGACCCCCACTTACGGCGTCACCGTCGCGGTGACACCTCTTGTACTTCTTGCCGCTGCCGCACCAGCAGGGCTCGTTCGGTCCCGGTCCTCGCATGTCCCCCAGGAAGAATTAAGGCCTGCGGGCGCGGGCGCAAGGGCGCCACGGGGTGGCCTCGGCGAGGTCAGGGAGCGGCACCGCCGCCATCGCCGCCCCCCGGACGGTCCGGCCGGGGGCGCTCGCGCAGCCCGGAGGGCGCGCTCTGGGGCGGTGCCGGGCGGGGAAGCGTCGCCTCCGACTCGGCGGCCGACCAGGCGAGCCAGGCTAGCGCCCCCGTCGCCAGGCCGAGTTCCCCCCGATCCACCTTGTCGAGGGTGTCCGCGGCGCTGTGGTGCCAGTCGAAGTAATGGCTCATGTCCTGGGCGACGGTGAGGAAGGGAACGCCCTGGTGCGAGAGCGGCGAGATGTCGGCTCCGCCGCCGCCCGGGCGGACCTGTTCCGCCCCGATGACCGCGAGCGGACCGGCCCAGACCCTCGCCAGCTCGAGGGCTCCCTCGCCGGCAGCGACCCTCACCCCGGTGGGCTTGCCCGCGCCGGCGTCGGCCTCCAGGGCGACCACGTGTCTCGCGCCCTCGGCGCGATGCGCCTCGTAGTAGGCGCGCGCGCCGTCGAGCCCGTTCTCCTCGTTCATGAAGAGGACCGCACGCAGGGTCCTGCGCGGGGGCTGCCCGAGGGCCTTGGCGATGCGCATCGCGTCCATGACCATCGCCACCCCGGCCCCGTCGTCGACCGCGCCCGTGCCCAGGTCCCAGGAGTCGAGGTGCGCTCCCAGGAGCACGATCTCCTCCGGACGCTCGCGGCCGCGCAACTCGGCGACCACGTTGGCGGACGCCACCTCTGCCGGATCTCCCTCGCGGCAGGTGAGGAGAAGCTTCACCACCACCGGCCCCCTCGCCGCGAGCCGGTGCAGGAACTCGGCGTCCTCCACCGCGACCGCCGCCGCCGGGATGCGCGGGCCCCCGGGCGGGAATACGGTGGCTCCGGTGTGGGGACACCGCAGCGTGGCGGTCGAGAGCGACCGCACCAGGGCAGCGGCCGCCCCGAGTGCTGCCGCCTCGGCCGGCCCCCGGGTCCGCAGCCGGGCGAAGCGCTCGTACCCGGGGGCGTCCTTCATGTCGTGCTGGAAGAGGACTACCCTGCCGCGCGCTCCCGCGCCGAGCGCCCGGAGTTCCTCCAAGCTCGAGACCTCCACCACCTGGCCCACCACCCCGCCCGGCGGCGTGGGCGGGCTCGTGCCCAGGGCGGTGACCGCGAGGGTCTGGCTGCGCCACTGGTCGGAGGCCTGCACCTCGGCGCGCTCCTCGCCGCGAACCCAGCGCCTCACCTTCACCGGCTCGAGCCGCACCTCGAAGCCGGAGCGGCGGAACCAGTCGGCGGCCCAATGGACGGCGGCTTCCGCGCCCGGGGACCCGGCCGGCCGGGGCCCCACGCCGTCGGTGAGCTCGGCGAGGAGGTCGTAGGAGCGCCCCTCCCGACCCGCAGCGAGGATGGGCGCGGAGGGCTCCTCGGCCGGACCGGACGCGGCGAGGGCGAGCAAGACGGCGGCGGCGTTCACGGCTCCTCCCCTTCGTTCGGCGAGGGTCGGAAGCCTAGGACAAAAACGGCCCGGGCGCAGCCCTTCCGGCGGCGAGCGGCAGCGGGGTATGATGCATGCGCCTTCCCCCCCGCCGGACGAAGAGACCGGCTCCAGACATCGAAGAGGACGAACGCAATGGCATCCCCCGCCACCTCCGAACTCTCTCCCCCGGTCCGGCTGCTCCTCGGCCCCGGCCCGAGCATGGTTCATCCGCGCGTGTACCGCGCCATGTCGACGCCCTTGCTCGGCCATCTCGATCCCAAGTTCCTCGAGATCATGAACGAGGTGCAGGGCCTCTTGCGCTGGGTGTTCGCGACCAAGAACCCCTTCACCATCGCCGTCTCCGGCACCGGCTCGGCGGGCATGGAGGCCGCCCTCGTCAACGTGATCGAGCCCGGCGACACGGTGGTGGTCGGGGCCTCCGGCGTCTTCGGCAACCGCATGTGCGACATCGTCGGGCGCTGCGGCGGGAAACTGGTGAAGCTCGAAGTGCCCTGGGGCAACGTCTTCCCGCTCGGCACCATCGAGGAGGCGCTCAAGAAGCACGCGCCGGTGAAGGCGGTGGCGCTCGTTCACGCCGAGACCTCGACCGGGGCTCAGCAGCCGATGGAGGGGCTCGGCAAGATCTGCCACGACCACGGCGCCCTGCTCGTCGTCGACACGGTCACCTCCCTCGGGGGCGTGCCGGTGTCGGTGGACGAGTGGCAGGCCGACGCGGTCTACAGCGGAACCCAGAAGTGCCTCTCCTGCCCTCCCGGGCTCGCGCCGCTCACGCTCTCGCCGCGCGCGCTCGACTCCATCCGGGCCCGAAAGAGCAAGGTACAGTCCTGGTACCTGGACTGCGGGATGATCGCGGACTACTGGGCCGAGGGGAAGCGCGTCTACCATCACACCGCGCCCATCACCATGGTCTACGCCCTGCGCGAGGCGCTGCGGCTCATCGCCGAGGAGGGCCTGGATCGCCGCTTTGCCCGGCACCGGCGCCACAGCGCCGCCCTCATGGCCGGCCTGGAGGCGCTCGGCGCTCGGCCGCAGGCGCAGGAGGGGCACCGCCTCCCCTCCCTGAACTGCGTCACCGTCCCCGAGGGCGTCGACGAGGCGGCGGTGCGCAAGGCCCTGCTGAACGAGCACGACATCGAGATCGGGGGCGGGCTCGGCCCGCTCGCTGGAAAGGTCTGGCGCATCGGCCTCATGGGCGAGTCGTCCTGCCAGGGGAACGTGCTCGCGGTCCTCTCGGCCATCGAGCAGCAGCTTCGCCGCCAGGGGAAGAGGCTCGCCCCGGGGGCCGCCGCGGGGGCGGCGTTGCAGGTCTACGACAAGGCCTGACGACCTTCCGGCCCATGGACCCTCGGGGATCGATCGCCGAGTTGGGTCGCCGCATGGGGGCGGTGGTGGGGCCGGATCACTGCTTCACGGCGGCCGCCGACCTCCTCACCTACGAGTGCGACGGCCTCACCCACGGGAGGACCCGGCCCGACCTGGTGGTCCTGCCGGGCTCGACCGAGGAGGTGGCGGAGGTGGTGCGGCTGGCGCGGGCGGCCGGCAGGCCCATCGTGCCGCGGGGCTCGGGCACCGGCCTCTCCGGCGGCGCCCGGCCCGTGCCCGGCTCGGTGGTGGTCGGCCTCTCGCGGATGCGGCGCATCCTGGAGGTGAACCTGCGGGACGGCTGGATGAGGGTGGAGCCAGGAGTCATCAACCTCGACGTCACCCGCGCAGTCTCGGGCGCCGGCTTCTACTACGCTCCGGACCCGTCGTCCCAGAGCATCTGCTCCATCGGCGGGAACGTCGCCGAGAACTCCGGCGGGGCCCACTGCCTCAAGTACGGGTTCACCGTGAACCACGTCCTCGGTGCCAGGGTGGTGATCGAGAACGGCACCGTCGTCGACCTGGGCGGACCGGCGCCCGATGCGCCCGGGCTCGACCTGCTGGCGGTGCTGGTGGGGAGCGAGGGGCTCCTCGGCATCGTCACCGAGGTGACGTTGCGCCTCCTGCGGCGCCCCGAGGCGACGCGGACCTTCTTCGCCACCTTTCCTTCCACCGACGAGGCCGGCGAGGCGGTGTCCCAGATCATCGCCGCCGGCATCGTCCCCGCCGCCATCGAGATGATGGACCGGCTCGCCATCGTGGCCGCCAAGGCGGCCACCGGTCTCGACTGGCCCGACGTGGGCGCGGCGCTGCTCATGGACGCGGACGGCCCGCTCGCGGAGGTTGAGCACACCTCCGAGCGGGCGGTGGACATCGCCCGCCGGGCCGGGGCGCTCGAGGTTCGGCTGCCGAGGAGCGAGGCCGAGCGCCAGCTCATGTGGAAGGGGCGCAAGAGCGCCTTCGCCGCGGTGGGGCGGATCTCCCCGAATTACCTGGTGGAGGACGGGGTCATCCCGCGTTCCGACATCGCCCCGGTCCTGCGCGAGATCGAGGCGATGGCCAAGGACCACGGCTTGCGGGTGGCGAACGTCTTTCACGCCGGCGACGGCAACCTCCACCCGCTCGTCCTCTACGACGCCCGGGAATCCGGCCAGGAGCACAAGGCGGAGCACCTGGGAGGAGAGATCCTGCGCATGTGCGTGCGCTACGGGGGCTCGATCACCGGCGAGCACGGAGTGGGGGCCGAGAAGGCCGCCTACATGCGCGAGATGTTCTCGGAGGACGACCTCGAGACCATGCGCTTCGTCTGCACTGCCTTCGACCCCGACGGCTCCTTCAACCCGGGAAAGGTGTTTCCGGCGACGCGCCTGTGCGGCGAGAGGCTGGAGCGCGAGGGGCCCCATCCGGCCGAGCAGGCCGGCCTCATCGAGCGCTGGTGATGGCCGAGCGACCCGGCAAAGACTCCGACGCCATCCTCGGGGTGATCCCCAGGCTGGTGTTCGAGCCCGAGAGCCTGGAGGAGGCCGAGGACGCGGTGGCGCGCTGCGCCCGCGACCGCCTCACGCTTGGGTTCATCGGGGGTGGGACCGAGCTCGGCATGGGCGCGGCGCCGAGCGACCTCGACGCCGTCCTGCGCACCAGCCGGCTCGACCGAGTGCTGGAGCACGCCCCCGCCGACCAGATCGTCACCGTCGAGGCCGGGGCGACCCTCGCCGCGTTGCAGGCGGTGCTCGCCCCACACCACCAGTGGCTCGGCCTCGATCCCCCCTGGCCCGAGCGCGCCACCCTGGGAGGGATCCTCTCGACGAACGCCTTCGGCCCCCGCCGCGCCCGCTACGGGTCGGCGCGCGACCTCATCCTAGGCGTGTCGATCGTCCGAGCGGACGGGACCCCGGCAAAAGCCGGCGGCAAGGTGGTGAAGAACGTGGCGGGCTTCGACGTGGCGCGGCTCCTGGTGGGCGCCCTCGGCACCCTCGGGCTCGTCGCCACCGCGACCTTCCGGCTTCACCCTGTCCCCGAGGCCGCCGCCACCGTCCTCTTCCCCGCCCTGGACTCCGCCGGCGTCTCGTCGCTCGCGGAAGCGTGTCGGGCGGCGCAGCTCGAGCCGACCTCGCTCGCGGCCATCGCCGACTCCGACCGGTTCGACCTCGGGGTGCGCTTCGAGGGCTTCGCGCCCGGGGTGGCGAAGCAAGCCGAGCGTCTTCTCGACCTGGGGCGCAGGGAGCGAGCGGCAGGAGAGCGACTCGGCGAGCCGGAGGCGCGGGCGTTCTGGGGCCGACACGAGGCGGTGCGCGAGATGGGCCCGCTGCGCGCGAAGGTGTCCGCTCCCCCCTCGGGGTTCCCGTCGGTGGCGCGAACCGCCTTGACGCGCCTCCTGGGCGAGCTCTCGCCCGCCGGGGCGGTCTTCTACCCCTCGCTTGGGCTGGGCTACGTCGCCGGGCGCCCGTCGGCCGTCGCTGCCGTCGCCGCCGCGACGGCCGAAGCCCGAGAGGCGTTGGCCCCGCTCGGGGGCTCGCTCGTGGTCTGCGAGGCCCCCCACGACCTGCGCGCCGCCGTGGACGTGTGGGGGGCGCCGCCCCCGGCCTTCGCGCTCATGGAGCGACTGAAGGGACGGCTCGACCCGGACCGCCGCCTGAACCGCGGGCGCTTCGTCGGAGGCATCTAGCGAATGGCCGAGCGACACCCGGTCCACGACTGCGTGCACTGCGGCTTCTGCCTGCCGGTCTGCCCCACCTACCTGGCCTGGGGAGAGGAGATGGACTCGCCTCGCGGGCGGGTCGACCTCTTCCGCGCCCTGCGCGACGGGAGCCTATCCGCCACTCCGGAGGTGGTACACCACCTTGATCGGTGCCTGGGCTGCATGGCGTGCCTCGCCGCCTGCCCCTCGGGCGTTCGCTACGACGTGGTCATCGAAGAGGCGCGCAGCGCCATCGAGAAGGCGAAGGCGCGCGGACCGCTCGAGCGACTGAAGCGCTCGCTGGTGTTCTCGCTCTTCCCCTATCCAGGCCGACTGCGCGTGGCGGCGCTCCTCTTGTGGCTCTACCGCGTCTCGGGCCTTCGCTGGCTCGCCCGCAGCCTGGGGCTCGTCAAGCTGGTACCCTTCCTCGCCCAGCTCGACGGGCTCGCCCCGGCGGTGGGCTGGCACGAGGTGTCGGGCGGGCTCCCCGCCTTCACCGCGGCCCGGGGCGAGCGACGCGGGCGCGTGGCCCTGGTGACCGGCTGCGTGCAGCGGGTGTTCTTTCCCGGCGTGAACGAGGCGACGCTGCGCATCCTCTCGGCCGAGGGGTTCGAGGTGGTGGTCCCCCCGCGCCAAGGGTGCTGCGGAGCCCTCTCCACCCACGCCGGCCGCGAGGAGGAGGCCCGCCAGATGGCCCGGGCCCTCATCCTTCGCCTGGAGGAGACCGGCGCGGACTCGGTCCTCGTGAACGCCGCCGGATGCGGGTCCCACCTGAAGGACCTCTCCCACCTGTTCCGCGACGATCCGGCCTTCCGGGAACGGGCGGCCACCTTCTCTCGCCGAGTGAAGGACGTCACCGAGTTCCTGGCCGAACGGGCGCAGCGGAGCGAGCGGCACTCCCTTCCCGGCCGCGTCGCCTACCACTCCCCCTGCCACCTCGGCCACGCCCAGGGCGTACAGGAGCCCCCGCGGGCGCTGCTCCGCGCCATCCCGGGCTTGGAGCTCGTCGAGGTCCCGGAGTCGGACCAGTGCTGCGGGAGCGCTGGCATCTACAACCTCGTCGAGGTCGAGGCCGCCAACGAGATCGGCTCCCGCAAGGTGAAGAACATCCTCACCACCGGTGCGGCCTACCTCGCCAGCGCCAATCCTGGCTGCACCCTGCACGTGCAGCGCATCCTGCGCGAGCAGGGGGCGGAGATCGCCGCGGCCCACCCCCTCGAGATCCTCGACGCCTCCATCAGGGGTGCGCCGTTTCCGCGGCGGCGCGGGTAGCGCCCGCCGCCCTCCGGGCGGCGCGCAGCGGGACCACGCTGCTCGCCTGGGGCCCCTCCCGCCCCATCTCCTCCGCGTATCGCACCGAGACGCCCACCTCGAGCCGGTCGAAGCCGCCGCCGACCACGCTCCTCTCGTGGAAGTAGATCTCCCGCCCCTCCGGCGTGCGCAGGAAGCCGTACCCTTCCTCCGGGAACACCCGCGCCACCCGCGCGCGCGGCGGCGGCAGGCGCGTCTTGACGCGGTGGTCGAGCCTGCGCACGCGGTCCTCCAGCTGACGACGCACCTCGGAGAAGGCGGCGTGGACCGCGGCCACCAGGTCCTCGTGCACGCGCGACTCCCTCGGGTCGCGCCCCACGACGAGGCGCTTGCCCCCGGGCACGCCGATCTCGATGCGCACCCGGAAGTGCTTGCCCTGCTTCTGGCGGCGTTGAGCCAGCTCCAGCGTGACCGCACAGCTCGTCATCCGCTCGTGCAGGCGCTGCAACCGGGCCGCCTTCTTGCGCACGAGCGCCTCCACCGGCTCCGAGGGCTCGAGGTGGCGCCAGGCGATGCGGACGGCGCCGCTCACGACTGCCTCGGGACGACGAGGACCGGGCAGTGGGACGTGCGCACCACCCTCTCCGCCACCGACCCGATGACGAGGTGGCGCAAGCCACGCCTCCCGTGCGTGCCCACCACAAGCAGGTCCGCGTTGCGGGCCGTGGCCAGGCGCACGATCTCCTCTGCGGGCGATCCCTCCACCACCTCGGCCACGACGGGCCTCGCGCTGCGGCGCTCGGCCTCGGTCCGCCAGGCCTCGAGCTTCCTCTCGAGCTCGTGGCGGGAGGCGAGCAGTGCCGCGGGGGCCGGCGGCATGTCACCCGCGGAGGCCGCCGACTCGTCGACGTGCACGAGCAGGAGCTCCGACTGGAACCGGGCGGCCTGGTCGGCCGCCTCCTCCATCGCCACGCGCGCAGCTTCCGAGAAGTCGACGGCGCAGACGATCCTGTGCCACTGGGACATGCATTCCTCCTTCCACCGGCGGGCTTCCTTCGGCCCGGCGAGAGCGGAGCCCCTCCTCCAAGCCTAGGTCTTGCCGCCGAAAAGGTAAGGGCATCGTGGGGGCGGCGCCCCCAATCGGGACGGCCCGTTCGGGACCGAGCCGCGCGCAGCGTGGTTACCGTCCGCTCGATCCGCCGGGCGACCCCCCAGGGGGAGGCGGCGGGGGCGCGGGCGACGCGACCACCGTCACCCGGTAGACGCGGCGGTAGGACACCGGGTCCACGAGCGAGCAGAGCGTCGTCCCGGGTTTGAGCCCCTTGAACCCCGGCCCCTGCCCGGTGTCGACGATCTCGACGAGCGCGCCGTCGTCGCAGACGACCTGCCGAACGGGGCCGGGAATGGGGGCGACCGCTCCCACCGCCACCGTGATCGGCACCTCCCCGCTGTCGTCGGCCCGGGTGGAGAGACCGAGAAGGAGAGCGCCGGCGAGGGCGATCGAGGTGGCGAGGCGCATGGCGAGTCTCCTCCTCCGGCGCGGGGCGCGCCCAGGCCCGATTGTAGCTCCTAGGTGCGGCGGCGGCTCCGGATCGGCGACCGCGCCGCGTACCAGACGGGGCCCAGGGCCGCGATGAGGGCGGCAAGGCCCGGGGCGGAGAGGCCGAGCGCGCCCGGCTCGTCCCGGCTCTGCCATCCGGCGAGGCAGAGGAGCGCCACCGGAAGCGAGGCGGCGAGGAGCGCGCCCGCGAGCCGCCCCGGGATGCGGAAGGGTCGGGAGAGCCTGGGCTCGCGCACGCGCAGCACCACGAGGGACGCGAGTTCCAGGGTCAGCGCCGCCCCGTAGAGCAGAACGTCGATCTCCACGAGGCGCCGCAGGCCGAGCCCGACCACCGCGGCGCAGAACATGGCCCCGAGGACGATGGCGACGGTGGGCGAGCCGGTGGCGGCGCTGCGCCGGGCGAACCGGGGAGGCATCCAACCGTCCTCGGCGAGCGCCACCGGGAGGCGAGACCAGTAGTTCAGGATGGCCCCGAACATCGCCGCCACCCCCGCGGCGCCTCCGACGACGACCGACGCCGCGAGGAAGCGCCCCCCGATCCCCTCGGCCGCGTCCACCCAGCTGCCGGGCGTCCAGCTGGACGCCGGCATGCCGGTGGTGGCGGCGGCGAGCACCGGGAGGAGGTAGCTCGCGCAGACGAGGACGAGGCTCAGGGCCATGGCCCGAGGATAGGACCGCTGCGGCGCCTCGACCTCTCCGGCGAACGTCGAGGTGTTGTCCCACCCCATGTAGTTCCACATGGCGACGAGCATGGCGGTCGCCAGGCCGGAGGAGTCGGGAGGGGGCGGCTCGGCAAGAGCGGCGGCGAGCCGCCCGAGGCCCCCGGAGGGGAGTGCCAGGGCCGCCATCGCCACCATGGCGACGAAGGGCGCGAGGACGAGCACGGCCAAGAGCTCCGAGCCGCGCCCGATGGCGCGAATGCCTCGGAGGTTCCAGGCGGTGCCCGCGGCGATCATCGCGAGAGCCACCGCCCAGCCGGGGGTTCCCACGTCGACCGCCGCCCCCAGTCGCGGCCACAGCCGCGAGGAGTAGGCGACGAACATCGCCGGGTAGATGGCGAGGTCGAAGATGGTGACCGAGAGGAAGAGCCACGCCGCCTGCAGCCCCCAGAAGGGACCGAGGGCGCGGCGCACCCAGACGAAGTAGCCGCCGGTGACGGGGATGGCGGAGGCGAGCTCCCCCACCGCGAGCGCCACCGGCAGGCTCCAGACGAGCGGGAGCACGACGAGCAGGAATACGGCGCCCGCGTATCCGCGGCCGCTCACCACCTCCTCGAGGCCGTACGGGCCTCCGGAGACGATGAAGAAGGTGGCAGCGACCAGGCCGGAGAGCGTGAGCCGCTGCTTCGACATGGCGCGGGCCGCCGCTCCGCTAGGTGAGGCGGGAGCCCTGCACCCCGATGGTGGATTCGAGATAGGGGACCTCGCCCCCCGCCCGGCGCAGGGCCTCCCTGGTGGCCGAGGCGATTCCCGCGCAGCAGGGCACCTCCATCTTCACCACCGTCACGCTCCGGGGCCTGGCCTCGCGAAAGAGCTCCGCGAGCTTCTCCACGTAGCCCGGAAGGTCGTCGAGCTTCGGGCATCCCACGAGGACGCGCCGGCCGGAGAGGAAGTCCTGGTGAAAGGAGGCGTAGGCGAAGGGAACGCAGTCCGCCGCCACGAGCATGTCGGCTCCGGCGAGCCAGGGCGCGCGCGGGGAGACGAGCCCGAGCTGCACCGGCCAGTGGCTGAGCTCGCTGCTCCCCTGCGCTCCACCGGGCCGGCTCGTCGCCTCGCCGCGCGCGCGCGGGGGGAGCTCGCGGCCTCGGGCGCCTGGACAGCCGCCCGCCGCCGCGGCGGGCTCCGCCACCACCGAGAGCGAGGGGCGGCGAGGGCCCGGAGCCGTCGCGCGCCGGCTCCCCAGCCGCCGCGCCACGGCGCGCTCGTCGAAGTCGGCTGCCTCCCGCTCGGCGACGCGAAGGGCACCGCGCGGGCACTCCCCCAGGCAGGCGCCGAGCCCGTCGCAGAGGACCTCGGAGACGAGCCGCGCCTTGCCGCCGGCGAGCTCGATCGCCCCCTCGGCGCAGGACGGGAGGCACTGCCCGCACCCGTCGCACTTCGCCTCGTCGATCTCCACGATCTTGCGCAGCATGGGGGTAGTGGATTGCCACAGATCGGTGGCCCCTGTCGAGCCGCCGGGGCGCGGGCCCGCTCGTGACCGTGGCGGTGCGAGGCGTCGCCCGTTGGGCCAAGGGGCGCCCCCGGCCCGACGCGGCCCCCCGCCCCGATCCCTACTTCGCGAGCGGCAGCCGCAGGGCGAACTGCGCGCCGCCCGCGGGGTGGTTGCTCACCGTGAGCTTGCCGCCGTGCCGCTCCACGATGCTGTAGCTGATGGTGAGACCGAGGCCCGTGCCCTTCCCCACCGGCTTGGTGGTGAAGAAGGGGTCGAAGATGCGGGGCAGGTCCTCGGGGGCGATCCCGGGCCCGTTGTCGTGGAACTCGAGCACCGCGTCGCCGTTCTCCTCCCGGCTCGTCACCTCCAGCCTGGGCGCCTCCTCGGCGCTGGTGGCGTCGCAGGCGTTCTCGACGAGGTTCATCACCACCTGCTGGATCTGCCCGGGGGACCCGATCGCTCTCCACGACTCCGGCACGCTCAGGCGAACCTGGAGGCGATTGGCCGCCGCCTTCCCCACCCAGTGCACGCCGCGCTCCACCACCGAGGCGAGGGTGAAGCTCTGCTGCTCCACGCGATCGGCAGCGGAGAAGCGCTTCAGGGCGGCGACGATGTCCTGGGTGCGCTCGGCGCCCTCGACCGTGCCGGCGATGAGGGGCTCGAGGTCCCCGACGATGCGATCGATGCGCAGCTGGACCCGGAGCTCGCGCAGCTCCTCCGGGGCCGCCCCCCCGTGCACCAGCTCGAGGTAGCGCGACAGGCGCTGCGTGTAGCGGTGCATCGCGTGCACGTTTCCGAGGACGAAGCTGATGGGGTTGTTGAGCTCGTGCGCCACCCCGGCCACCAGGCGGCCGAGCGACGCCATCTTCTCCGACTGGAGCAGCTGCTGCTGGGTCCGCTTCAGGTCCTCGTGGGCCTGGCGCAGGGCCCCGTAGGCGCGGCGCAGCTCGCCCACCGGCCGCCCGGTGAACACGGTCCCGAGGAGCTTTCCCGAAGCGTTCTTGCGCGGCGTCCCGTTCAGGGAGACCGCCAGCGCGCTCCCGTCGGCGGCGCGAAGCTGCAGCTCCAGGTCGTGCTCCGCCTCGCCGGCGGGGGAGACGAAGACGCTCGTCGCCTTGCCGCGCGAACCCTCGTCGGCGAAGAGGTCGACGACCGAGTGCCCGCGCAGCTCCTCCGCGCTCCTCCCGGTGAGCTGCACCAGGGAGCGGTTCACCTCCTCGATCGTCCCGTCTCGCCCGCAGACGAGGAGGATGTCGGACATCGACCCGAGCACGCTCTCGATGAACCGCTGCGACTCCTCCAGGGCGGCGTTCTTCTCCTCGAGCGCCACCTCGTACTCCAGGAGGTCGTTGTAGACCTCGTCCATCTTGCGAATGACGTCGATCCACACTTCCTCGCCCACAGCCTCGGGCAGCTCCCAGGCGTCGAACGGGTCCCCGGCGTCGATGGTGTTGTGCCTCGGATCGCTGCCTTCGGCCATCGCCCGCTCGCTCAGTGGACCGTGCAGACCATGCACGGATCGAAGGACCGCACCACATGCTGGACAGCGACCTCTCCCAGCTGCCCGCCGGCGGGCGTTCCCAGGAGCGCCTGCTCGAGGGGCCCGGCCTGCCCCTCGGCGTCCCGCGGCGAGAAGTTCCAGGTGGTGGGCGCGACGATCTGATATCCGCTGATGCGCCCGTTCCCCACCGAGAGCCAGTGGCCGAGCGACCCGCGGGCCGCCTCCACCAGCCCCACCCCGGAGCCGTCCGGGATCTCTGCCTGGGCGCAGAAGGGGCCGCCGGGCTCGAAGGAGGCGACCCATCGCTCCATTTCCGGCACCACCAGCGAGAGCTCCAGGAGGCGCGCCATCACCCGCGAGAAGACGTTGCCCCCCGCCCGGGCGACCAGGTCCCGAGCGAGCGGGTGGCCATCCACCACCTGCCGCGCCAGCGCGCCCACCTCCACCGCTCTCCCGCCCAGCCGGGGCGCCTTGCACCAGGTGTACGCCCCGGGTTTGTCGGGCATCGGCTGGGTGGCTCCTTCGGCCGGATGGCGGGGGGCGTCGTCGAGGAGCCAGGCGTGGCTCGTGTCCTCGCGGATGACGGCGGGGTCGAGGCCGTGCAGGGCGCCGTCGAACACCCCGGCGGCGAACAGGGGCCGCTCCGCTCCGCGGTAGGCGCCGTAGCTCATGAAGACGTCTCCGGCCCGCCCCAGCTGCTCGAGACCGAGGTCGCCCGCGACCTCGAGGAAGAGCCGGAAGTCGCAGGTTGCGGCGGGGCGCGCGTCGCGCCAGGCCGCGAGCGCCGCGAAGCTCTCCAGGGTGCCGACGCGCTCGAGCGCGTCGCCGAAGACGGTGCGCTCGAGGAACCGGCGGAACTGTCGCACCACGAGCAGCAGCTGGACCTTCTCCGCCTCCTGCACCGCCCGGGAGGTTCCCCCCGGCTGGAGCGCCAGCGAGTGGGGCCACTTCCCTCCCAGGGTGGCGACGAGCTCGAGGAACCGGGCCCGGGAGGCGAGCGCCTCGACGCCGCCTCCCCCGCGCATCGCCTCGAAGCGCTCGCGCACGCGCGGGAACCAACTCCGCTGCGCGTAGCCGGGGCGCGCGAAATCGGGCATGAAGAACAGGTAGAAGTGCGAGAGGTGGTCGCAGAGGTTCTCCGCGGCCAGCATCAGGTTCGACGCGGTCCGACCGTTGTGCGGGGGCTCGAGACCGGCGGCGTCGCCTAGCGCTCGGGCCACCGCCGACGACTGGGACACCGAGCAGATGCCGCAGATTCGCGGGACGATGGCGAGCGCGTCGAGCGGCGCCTTGTTGGCGAGGATCTGCTCGAAGCCCCGGAAGAGCGAGGAGCTCACCCGCGCCTGCCGCACCACCCCGTCTTCGACCTCGAGGGTGACCTCCAAGTCGCCCTCGACCCGGCTGAACGGACCGACGACAAGGCGGGTCACTTTCGTCCCTTGCGGATGGCGGGCGGCACCACCGCCCGCTCCACCACCGCGTTCTCCCGGACGCGTCGGGGAGTTGCCGACTTGGAGAGGGCGGCGAGCGCCAGGAACCACGCCTTCGGCATGTCGATGGGCAGGGCGATGGGGATGCCCGCCAGCTTGGGCGTCCGCGCGAACTCGTGGCCGGGCTCCTCGAAGCCGGGGGCGGTGCAGTTGATGCAGGCGTAACCGCCGCGCAGGCAGGACCCGGAGACGTTCCACAGGCGGGTGTTGCAGTCCGCGTGCGCCTGGGTGGCCTTGCAGCCCATGTTCTCCATCAGGCAGCCGAGGTCGGAGGGCTTGGAGGCGCTCGCCTTGAACTCATAGAACTCGTTGCGGGGGCAGCCGTGGTGGACGAGCTGATCCGCGTAGAAGCGGGGGCGCCCGAGTTGGTCCAGGTCGTCGGCGCGGAACCCGCCGAGTGCCAGGGCGGTGAGCGTCTCCACGATCCAGCCAGGGTGGACGGGGCAGCCGGCCACGTTCACCACCGGCATGCCCAAGGCACTGCGCCAGGAGGCGCCGAGGAGGCCACCGGCCTTCTCGCCGTCGTACTGCAGTCCGCAGGCGTCGGCGGGATTCGCGCCGGCGGAGGTCATTCCCCCGTAGGCGGCGCAGGTCCCGACCGCCAGGACGTGGCCCGCCCGTTCCGCCAGACGGCGCACCCAGGACATCATCGGCTGCCCGGTGCCCGAGAGGAGGTGGAAGCGCCCGGTCCCGTTCGGCCCGCAGAGCACGGCGCCCTCGACGCAGAGGACGTCGAGCGGCACCTCCCCCTCGGCGCAGGCGCGCAGGACCTCGAGCGCCTCGGACCCGCTCGCCTGCGACAGGCTGGGATGCCACAGGAAGTGGACGCCCGCTCCCTCCAGGATGCCGAGCGCGTCGGAGAGATCGGAGCACAAGAGCGACATGGTGCATCCGCCGCATCCCCCCGACTGGACCCAGAGCACGTTCAGGGGGCGCATGGGGCTAGCTCTCGTTCAGCCCGTAGCGGGCCAGCTTCGACCGCAGCCCCACCCGGGAGAGCCCGAGTTCCTGGGCGGCGCGCGTCCGATTCCAGCGGTGGCGGATGAGCGTCTCCTGGATGATGCGCGCCTCGAGCTTGTCGAGACGCTCCTTGAGGCTGCCATCGACCTCCGCCAGCCGCGCCAGGTCTCGCTCCTCCGCCTCCCCCCGGGCGGCGCGCAGGACGTGGGGCGAGAGGAGCTCGGGCCCGAGCCACGGGCCGTTGGCGAGCGCCAGCATCCGGATCACCTCGTTGTGCAGCTCGCGCCCGTTCCCCGGCCAGCGGTAGGCCTTGAGGCAGGCCTTCGCCTCCTCGGTGAACCCCTCCACGCGGGAGCCGAGCTGGCGCTTGCCTCGCTCCAGGCTGGCTTGCGCGAGGAGGAGGATGTCCATCACCCGCTCGCGCAGGGGGGGCACCGCCAGGGTCACGGTGGCGATGCGGTAGTAGAGGTCGGCGCGGAAGCGCCCCGCCCGCACCTCCTCCTCCAAGTCCCGGTTGGTGGCCGCGATGACCCGGACGTCGACGGAGATGGTGTTCGAGCTCCCCACCGGGCGGATGATGCCGTCCTGCAGGACGCGCAGGAGCTTCACCTGGAAGGCCGGCGTCATCTCCCCGATCTCGTCGAGGAAGATGGTGCCGCCGTGCGCCTGCTGCAGGAGCCCCACCCGGTCCTCGAAGGCGCCGGTGAAGGAGCCGCGCTTGTGGCCGAACAGCTCGCTCTCGAGCAGGGAGTCGGGGAGCGCGCCGCAGTTCTGCACCACGAAGGCCCGGTCGGCGCGGTTGCTGCCGTAGTGGACAGCGCGGGCCACGAGCTCCTTCCCCGACCCGGACTCGCCGGTGATGAGGACGGAGATGTCGTGCGGCGCCAGGCGCTCGACGAGGGTGCACACCGCCTCGATGGGGCTGTCCGGGGCCCGCACGATGCGCTCGGCGCCGAAGCGGTGGCGGGCTTGGGTGCGCTGCGCGTCGACCCGTTTCTTCAGTGCCGGCAGCCCCTCGCGGAGCTCGAGCGAGAGGCGCTGGTAATCCCGCTGCAGCCGGTGGAGCTCGCTGGCGTTGCGGAGCGTGAGCAGGAGCTGATCGGGGTGCCAGGGCTTCAGCAGGTACTGCCAGATCCCGGCCTCGTTCACGCCGGCGATGATGTCCTCGGCATCCGTGTAGCCGGAGATGATGACCCGGACCACGTCGGGCCACTCGGCGCGCACCCGCTTCAGGAAGTCGACGCCGGAGGTGTCCGGCATCCGCTGATCGCAGAGCACGATGGTGATGAACTCCCGCCTGAGGATGGCGAGCGCCTGCTCGG
>Ga0335080_10000653_pt1 | contig 32443 bp, 27 predicted proteins | sample Lox_Sample_34_FD_206720 | JGI IMG/M metagenome (GOLD analysis project Ga0335080, IMG submission 206720) | Soil microbial communities from Loxahatchee National Wildlife Refuge, Florida, United States - Lox_Sample_3.4 | ecosystem: Environmental > Terrestrial > Soil > Wetlands | place: USA... | reverse complement strand
GGCGTGGGGGAGGGCGTGGGGGCGCTGTCGATCGACACCGCGGCGGGAGACGGGGCGGGCGGCGCGCGGCGGCCCCGGAAGGTCGTCCTTCTCGGCAACCCGAACGTGGGCAAGAGCGCGCTCTTCAACGCCCTCACCGGCCTGCGGGCGACCGTCTCCAACTACCCCGGCACGACCGTCGAGGTCTGCCGCGGCCGCCTGTCCGGCTCCGACACCGAGGTCGTCGACTCGCCCGGCCTGAACTCGCTCCTGCCCCTGAGCGAGGACGAGCAGGTCACCTGGGACCTCGTGCGCTCGATGCGCGGGGAGAGGGACGCGGTCGTCGTCCAGGTGGCCGACGCCAAGAACCTCCGGCGGGCCCTCCTGCTCACCCTCCAGCTCGGCCAGCTCGAGGTGCCGACCGTCCTCGTCCTCAACATGCACGACGAGGCCGAGGCCCGAGGGATCCGGGTGGACCTGCCGGGACTCGAGGCGGCGGTCGGGGTTCCCGTGCGCACCACGGTGGCCACGCGAGGCCTCGGCATCGAGGGCGTCACCGCCGCCCTCGCCGCGGCGCGGGCGCCCCACGACCATCTCCCCCTGCCGGAGGACGCTGCTCCCGCGCTCGACCTCCTGACCGGACGAGCCGACCTCTCGGCGAGCCCGCCCGCCTGCCTCGCCCGCTACCACGAGTCGCTCCTCTCCCACGCCGACCGGATCGCGCGCCGCCACGCGACGGAAGGCGGGTCGGGGAGCGCACACCTGTCCCGCCGCCTCGGCCGCCTCGCGATCCACCCGGTGTGGGGCTGGCCGATCCTCGCCGCCGTCCTCTGGGCCCTCTACGAGCTCGTCGGAGTCTTCGGCGCGGGAGCCCTCGTCGACCTGATGGAGAAGCGCCTCTTCCGAGAGTATCTCGACCCGTGGGCGGTCGCCCTCTTCTCCCACCTGCCCTGGGCGATCGCCCGCGACCTCTTCGTGGGCGAGTACGGCCTCATCACGATGGGCCTGTCCTACGGCCTCGCCATCGTGTTGCCCATCGTCCTCACCTTCTTCACCGCCTTCGCCGTCCTCGAGGACTCGGGATACCTTCCTCGGCTCGCGGTGATGAGCGACCGCGTCTTCCGCCTCATGGGCCTGAACGGCAAGGCGGTGCTGCCGATGGTCCTCGGCCTCGGCTGCGACACCATGGCCACGCTCACGACGCGCATCCTGCCCACGCGGAAGGAGCGGCTCCTGGCCACGCTGCTCCTCGCCCTGGGCGTCCCCTGCTCGGCCCAGCTCGGCGTGATCCTGGCCATGCTCGCGGTGGTGCCCCTCGCCGCGGCCGCGGTCTGGCTCGCCGCGGTCGCGGGCGTCATGGTCGCGGTGGGCTGGCTCGCCGCCCGCCTCCTGCCCGGAGAGCGGGGGGATTTCGTGATCGAGCTGCCGCCGATGCGCCTCCCCGTCCTGCAGAACGTGCTGTCGAAGACGGCGGCCCGCGTCGAGTGGTACCTGAAGGAAGCCCTCCCGCTCTTCCTGGTCGGGACCCTCGTCCTCTTCGCGCTGCAGAGGCTGCGGCTCCTCGACAAGGTCATCCGGCTGGGCGAGCCGATCGTGAAGGGCGTGCTCGGCCTGCCCGCCGAGGCCTCGGCCGCGTTCCTGATCGGCTTCCTGCGCCGCGACTTCGCGGCCACGCGCCTCTTCGACATGTCGCGGGGAGGGGGGCTCGACGTTGTGCAGCTCGTCGTGGCCATGGTCACGATCACGCTCTTCATCCCCTGCATCGCCAACGTGTTCATGATCGCCAAGGAGCGGGGCTTCAAGAGCGCGGCCGCGATGTCCGCGTTCATCTTCCCCCTCGCCTTCGCGACGGGCGGCCTCGTCCGGCTCTTCATGCACGCCGTGGGCTTCCGGGGAGCGCCGTGACGACCGCGTCCCTCGCCTCGGCCACGGACGCTGTGACGTGCTCGCTCTGCGGCTTCGAGTACGTGCCGGGCGGGGACGCCTGCCGAGAGAGAGGCTGCCCGGTCGCGCTCGGGGGGTGCGCCACCCGGCACTGCCCCCGCTGCGGCCACACGGTGCCCGACGAGGAGAGGAGCGCGGCGGCCCGTCTCGTGCGGCGGCTCTTCCGTCCTCGACCGCCGCGTTCGGGGGAGACGCTCGCCGAGCTCGGCTCCGGCTCCCGCGGCGTGGTCGAGCGGATCCTCGGTGATCCCGGCCTCCGGGCCCGCCTGACCGCGCAGGGTCTCGCCCCCGGGGTCGCCGTCCACGTCCTCCAGACGACGCCCGCCTGCGTGATCGAGGTGGGGGAGACGACGATCGCCCTGGAGCGCCGAGTGGCCGAGGCGGTGAAGCTGAGGCGGGATCAGGCCGGGGGAGTCGAGAGCCCGGCGGCTGGACGCGAGCCGACTACCTGACGATCGAGATCGACAGCCCGTCGAGCCTCTCGCGGATGATCGGCACGATGACCGAGTCCAGGCGCGAGTGCGAGGCGATCCGCTCGTTGAACGCCTTCACCGCGGCGACGCCCGGGTCCTCGGGGTCCCCCTCGAGCACGCGCCGCAAGGTGTTGTCGGCGACGATGACGCTGCCGGGGCGCACGAGCTGCAGGCTGAGCTCGAGGTACTCGACGTAGCCCTCCTTGTCGGCGTCGATGAACACGAGGTCGAAGGGCGGCTCGCGCCGCTCGACGAGCGCGCGCAGGGAGGCGCTCGCCTTTCCGACGCGGACCTCGACCCGATCGGCGACCCCCGCCCGGGCGAGGTTGGCGCGGGCCACCTCCGCGTGTCGGGGATCGAGCTCGAGCGACAGCAGGCGGCCACCGGGAGGCAGGGCCCGCGCGAGCCACGTCGTGCTGTAGCCGCCGAGGGTCCCGACCTCGAGCACGCGGGCGGCCCCGGCCATGCGGGCGATGAGGTGCAGCAGCTTTCCTTCGCTGGGCGAGACGTTGATCGCCGGCAGGCCGGCGGCCGCGGCGTCGTCGAGGCCCCTCGACAGGGCATCGTCTCGAGGCACGAAGAGGCGCTGCACGTACTCATCCGCGCGCCGGGCCACGGTCTCGAACGAATCGCTCACGTCGAGCCTCCTCCCGGAGAGAGACCCCCTCCGAGCCCGGTCTCCCTCTCGATCCCAGTCTACCGGGGCCCCCGGTCGAGATGAAACTCGGTTCCAGCCGATGCCGGTGCGGCAGGTCTCGCTCGCCGGGGCCAGGGCGAGGCCGAACGGGCGCGAGCAGAGCAGCGCCTAGATCGACGGGCCTCCGAGGGCCAGCAGGTCGTCGACGGCGAGGGGCTCGCGCGTCACGAAGCCCTCGCCGTAGCGCACGCCGATCCTCTGGCCGTTGCGTCGCCCGGCCAGCTCCACCGCGTCCTGGAAGCGGTCGAGGGGCAGGGAGCCCGTCTCGCCGGGAGCGGGCGTGAACTGGCTGGCGAACGCGGTGATGGCCCGTCGCTTCGTGTCCCAGAAGGCCGTGATGTCCACCACGAAGCTGGGTACGAGGTCGTTCGCCTCCGTCATCGTCACCGCGTAGACGAGCTTCGCCGGCCGGAATGCCGGTCCGAGGTCGGGCCGGTAGTTGCGGAGGCCGGCGAGGAAGCAGGCGTCCCTGACGATGCGGCTCGCCGCCGCGTGGTCGGGGTGGCGCTGCTCCCAGTGCTGCAGCAGCACGACGCGGGGGCGGAGGCGCCGGATCGCCTCGACCGTCGGGTCCTTGTGCTCCGGGGAAGGCTCGAGCCTCGCGTCGGGGAGGCCGAGGGACTCGCGGTGGGCGGCGCCCAGGATCCGGGCCGCCTCGGCCGCCTCCGCCGCGCGGGTCTCGGGGGTGCCGCGGCTCCCGCTCTCGCCGCGGGTGAGGTCGATCATCGCGACCCGCCGCCCCCGGGACGCCTCGCGGGCGATCGTCCCTCCCATCACGAGCTCCGCGTCGTCAGGGTGCGCGCAGACCGCGGCGATGTCGAAGCCCTCCACGTCAGCTTTCCATGACCCGGGCGTAGACCGCCTCGTACTGGCTCACCACGCGGTCGGCGTCGAAGAGCGACTCGACGCGGTGGCGGGCCGCCTCGCCCATCTCCCGGCGGCGCTCGTCGTCCTTCAGGATCTCGATCGCGCGGGCGGCCATGCCCTCCACGTCGCCCACCGGGAGGAGGTAGCCGCTCTCGGCGTGGCGTACGACCTCCGCGAGGCCGCCGGCGTCGGAGCCCACCACCGGCACCCCGCGCGCCATCGCCTCGAGGGCGGAGAGCCCGAAGGACTCGAGCTCGGACGGCAGGAGGAAGACGTCGGCGAGCCCCACGATCTCCTCGATCGCGTGCTGGATGCCGAGGAAGCGCACGCGGTCGAGGAGTCCGAGGCGCCGGGCGAGCGCCTGGGCCGACGAGCGTTCCGGCCCCTCGCCGACCATGAGGAGGACGGCGTCCACCTCCCGGGCCACGCGCTCGAAGATCCGCACGACGTCGAGGACGCGCTTCACGGGACGGAAGTTCGAGACGTGGAGGAGGACCTTCTGTGCGTGGAGGGCGAAGCCCGTGCGGTCGGGCCGCTCGAGCGGGTACCGCTCGAGGTCCACGAAGTTCGGGATGACGTCGATGGGCTTCGTGATCTGGAACTCCGCCGCCGTCATCCGCTGGAGGAAACCCGACACCGCGGTCACCGCGTCCGACCGCTCGATCCCGAACCGGGTGATCTCGAAGAACGAGCGGTCCTGGCCGACGATCGTGATGTCGGTGCCGTGGAGGGTGGTGACCATGCGGGGGGCGCGCTCGCCCAGCATCTGCTGGGCGAGGAAGCCGGCGATGGCGTGGGGGATCGCGTAGTGGACGTGGAAGAGCTCGAGGCCGTGCTCGCGCGTGGCCTCCGCCATCTTCACCGCGAGGGCGAGGTCGTGGGGCGGGTACTCGAAGAGCGGATAGGAGGAGACGTCCACCTCGTGGAAGCAGATGTTCTGCTGGAAGTCGCCGAGGCGGAAGGGCAGCCGGTACGAGATGACGTGGATGTCGTGGCCGCGCCGCGCGAGCTGCTTGCCGAGCTCCGCCGCCACCGCCCCCGAGCCGCCGACCGTGGGGTAGCAGACGATGCCGACCCTCACCGCCGCACCACCTGGTGGCCGCGAGCGAAGGGATCGAGGACTTCCGCGATCTCCGAGACGAGGGCCAGGCCGTGGCGGGAGAGGGCGCCCACGAGGCCGAGGCCGCGCTCCTGGAGGGACCCTCCGGGCAGGAGGGCGTCCCTCGTCCTCCGGAGGCGGTCGGCCCGGCCCTGGTCGCGCTTCTTGAGCGCCCGCAGCGCCTTCTCGTGGAGGCCCTCGAGGGGGAAGACGGCTCGCCCGCGGGCGGTGGCGGCCGCCGCGCGGAGGGTCGGGTCGTGCTCGCCGAGCGCCTCCTCGACCCCGCGCATCTCGCGCTCGATCGCCTCGCGGGCCCGGGTGAAGGCCGTCTCCACGTCCGGGTAGTCCTCCCGCGCCCAGCGCGAGACGAGGGCCTCGGGGTCCTGCACAAGGTCGCCGAGCGTGAGCCGCTCGGCCTCGAGGGCCCGGGCCTGGGCCGGCTCGACGAGGGTGAGGCTCGGCCGGGGCAGGAGAGCCGGGCGGGGGATGCCGAAGTGCTCGTACGACGGTCCGATCTGCGCGTGGTAGGCGATCTCGGCCGGCCCGCCCACGTAGGCGGCCGTCGGCAGGAGGGCGTCCTGGGCCAGCGGGCGCAGGAGGGCCGCGGGGCTCCAGGACGCGGGCTCCGACTCCAGGCGCCGCAGCGCCTCCTCGATCGGCCAGCGCTCGCGTGTGCCGCGCACCTCGACGACGCCGTTCGAGAGAGCGAGCGCGTGACGCTCGCCCTCGACGACGGCGAAGAGGTTCAGGAAGCCGGGCCGCACCGGCACCTGCTGGTGGTAGCCGGCGGCGAGGAGGTCGCGTCCCGCGTCGAGGGCGAGGCGCGACGTGGGCGAGCCTTCCCGCAGCTCCCGCGCGAGCACCGGGCCCATGAGGCGCTTGAGGGTCGCGTCCGCCGGGTCGAGGACGACGAGCTCGGGCAGGAGGCGGGAGACGAAGGCCGCGAACGCCTCCGAGAGCGTCGCGTCCGGCCGGTAGCACTCCGCGGCGAGGGCGAGCGTCTCGTCCCGGCCGAGGCCGGGCGGGACGGCCTGGCCGAGCTCCTCGAGCACGGAGCCGATCGTGTCGTCGAGCGCGATGGCCCACGCGGGGCGGCCCACCGGCTCCTGGCGGGGGGCGTAGCGGAGGGTGCGGATCGACCCCGCCGCGTCGATCACGCTCGTCGAGCGGATCTCCGCGAAGTCGTGGTCGTCGGAGGCCACCCAGAAGACCGGCACGACCGGCCGGCCGCGGGCGTTCTCGAGGAGAGCGGCCACGCGAACGGTCGCGAGGGCCTTCCAGAGGACGAAGAGCGGACCCCCGAAGAGGCCGGCCTGCTGGCCGGTGACGATCGCGGTGGCTCCTCGTTCGCGGAGCTTCCGCGCCCTCCCCGCCGCCCGCGCGGCCCCCCGCCCCTCCTGCTGGCGCGCGAGCGCCTCCGCGACCGCGGCGAGGGGACGCTCGACGGAGAGCGTCCCCTCGGCCGCGCCGGCCACGGCGGCGAGGTCGAACCCTCCCGGGCCGAGGAAGGGTCGGACCCGCTCGTGCCCGGCCAGGTAGTCGAGAAACAGGGGGCTGAGGGGCTGGTGGAGGGCGTCGTAGGCGATCACGTCCACGGGCTTCTCGGGCATCGGACCGCCAAGGATAGCACAGGCGCAACCCTTTCTGATGCTGTGACTTGGGCGTTGCAGTCGTTTGACACCCCGCGAAGGCGGGTGCTACAGTCCTCCTCCGGGGGATGGTGTCGGCAACGGGCCGACCGCGCGTCGATCGATGAGCGACGACAAGCAGAATACCGTCGACGCGGTCCCGTCCACGATCGGCCGGTACCAGGTCACCGGCACGCTCGGCTTCGGCGCCATGGGGGCCGTCTACAAGGGCTACGACCCCCTCATCAAGCGCACCCTGGCCATCAAGACCATCCGGCTCGACGTCCCCCGCCAGAGCCCGCAGCACCGCGCGTTCATCGAGCGCTTCTACCAGGAGGCGCGCATCTCGGGCACGCTGTCGCACCCGAACATCGTCACCCTGTTCGACGTCGGCGAAGAGAGAGACCTGCCCTTCCTGGCCATGGAGTTCGTCGACGGGCAGACGATCGACGCCATCCTCCAGGCGGGCACGCGCTTCAAGCCGGAGCGGGTCATCGGCATCGTGAGCCAGGTCGCGGCGGCCCTCGACTACGCCCACTCGAAGGGCGTCATCCACCGCGACGTCAAGCCCTCGAACCTGATGGTGTACGAGGGCGACAAGGTCAAGGTCACCGACTTCGGCATCGCCAAGCTGGCCGACTCCGAGATCACCCACTCCGGGGCCCTCCTCGGGACCCCGTCCTACATGTCCCCCGAGCAGGCGATGGGGGAGAAGCTGGACGGCCGCAGCGACATCTTCTCCCTCGGCGTCGTCGCGTTCGAGATGCTCTCGGGCCAGCAGCCGTTCCCGGGGCCGAACGTGACGTCGATCCTCTACAAGCTCGTGCACGTCGACCCCGTCCAGCCCGCCGACCTCGAGCTGAGCGGCCTCGTGCCCCAGAAGTGGCGCGAGGTCTTCCAGAAGGTCCTCGCGAAGAAGCCGGAGAACCGATACCCGACGGCGAGCGCGTTCGTGCAAGACCTCGAGTACTGCCTGGGCTCCTGGTTCGCCGGCCTCGCCGGGGAGACGGTCAGCCTGCAGATGCCGACGCTCGAGCAGACGGTCGAGCAGAGCACCCTCACCCTCCCGCGCGTCCCGGCTCCCCCGGTTCCGACCTCGATGCCCGCCGCGCTCGACGGCCTGCCTCCGCCGGTGGCGAACCCGAACGGGGAGAAGAGCGGCGCGGCGACCCTCGTCCTGCCGGCTTCGGCGGTGAACGGGGAGGAGACGGCCCTCCTGCCTCCTTCACCGCCGACCGAGGAGCCGGCGCCGACGATCGCGATGTCGCCTCCGGCGGCCAGCAAGACTCTGCCGCCGGACCCCACCCTCCGGCCCGAGCCCACGCTGCGCGAGGCGCCCGCCGCGCCGCCCGTCGTCGCCCGGCCGGGCTCGCGCGCGGGGGGATCCCGTTGGGTCCTCGGGGCCGCGGCCGCCGTCGTGGCTCTGGCCGTCGCCATCGTGGGATGGGCCTTCTGGCCCCGGGTGCGAGGCGACCGGCCCGCGGAGTCGGCCGCCCCCGTCACGGAGCCCTCCGCTCTGCCCCTCGCGCCGTCGCCGGCCGCCTCGCCGGTCTCGGGAACGCTGCGCGTGGAGAGCGAGCCGGCGGGCGCTCGCGTCCGCGTGAACGGCGAGGTCAGGGGCGAGACGCCCCTCCAGCTCCCGGGCCTCGCCCTCGGCGCCTACCAGGTGCGCGTGGACCTCCGGGGCTACGACCCGCAGTCGCGCGACGTCACGCTCGACGGGGCTTCGCCCTCGGCCGAGCTGCGCCTCACCCTCGCGCGGGCAGCGGCTCCCGCGTCGGGCGCGGCCGACATCGTCTCCACGCCGGCGGGGGCCTCGGTCTCGATCGACGGGCGCCCGGCCGGCGCCACGCCCCTCTCCGGCCTGACGCTCAGGCCGGGCAAGCGGCGGATCGAGATCGCTCTCGCGGGCCACGAGACCTGGACGGGGACGCTGGACGTGGTCGCGGGAGAGACGGGCCACGTCGACGCGCGGCTCTCCGCCCGGCCGACGCCTCCCGCCCCGCCCACGCCGGAGCCGGTGGACACCTCGCGCGTCTACGAGAACGTGCCGGGGACGGTCGACTCCGTCGCGAGGAAGCTCACCGGCACGTCGCCCTCGTACCCGTCCGACCGGGCGCGTCGCCTCAGGCGGGAGGAGCGCATCTCCGTCGTGGTCCGCTTCGTGGTGACCGAGACGGGCGAGGTGCAGGACGTGGCGGTCGTCGAGTCCGCGGAGAAGACGGTCGACGAGGTGGTGGTGGCGGCGGTGCGGACCTGGAGATACCAGCCCGCCACCAAGCAGGGCGTGCCCGTGAAGGTCCACATGATGTTCAAGCAGACCTTCCTGGGCGGGTAGCGATGGCGAAGCTCGTCGTCAACCCGACCTCCGTCAACCGGCGCGAGATACCGCTCGCCCGCACGACGATCCTCACCATCGGCCGCGACCCGTCGAACGACCTCGTGCTGCCCGACGCGATGGTGTCCCGGCGGCACGCGGTCATCGAGCACCGCAGCGGCCAGTTCTTCCTGCGCGACTGCAGCTCGGCCAACGGCTCGGTCGTCAACGGGGACCGGGTGAGCGAGCGCGGCCTGCGCGACGGGGACCTCGTGGCGATCGGCAGCATGCGGCTGCTCTTCCGGGAGGAGCCAGCCGAGCCGGCGGGCAGCGCGAAGGTGGTGCTGCACCCCTCGTCGGCTCCGCTCGCCTGCCCGTCCTGCGGCGGCGAGTACCGCCGGGGCGACCTCTTCTGCCGCGAGTGCGGCACCCAGGTGGCCCAGCCGAGCGGCCCTCCGAAGACCGTGTGCACGTCCTGCGGGAGCGCGGTCCCCCTCCCGGCGCGTTTCTGCAGTGCTTGCGGCGCCACCCTGGCCGCGGGCGGAGAGCGCGTGGATGAGCCGGCCCCGAACGAGCGCGGGCGGCGGGACACCCAGCCGGTGGCGATCCCGTCCGCGGAGGACAAGGTCGCACCCCGGGCCGCCGGCTCGATGGCGATCGCCCCCGAGCCCCAGGCCCCCCCGCAGCGCGCGGCCGCCGAGCCGGCCCGGGAGGTCGTGGCCCGCGCCGAGCGGCCGCAGGTCCGCGAGCGGCGCGTGGAGCCCGCCCCGAGGCGGGCCGCGGAGCGTGCCGACTTCGCGAGCCGGCTCGCCGCCTTCGCCGTCGACACGGTGTTCGTCCTGTCGGGCCAGGCGATCCTCCTCGCGCCGGTGGGCTGGTACTGGTGGGCGCGCGAGGCGCCGCGCTCGCCGGCCGACGTCTCGTACCTGCCGTTCTTCGCCTCCGCGACGCTGGTGCCGCTCGCGCTCCTCCTGGGCGCGCTCTACCACGTCTATTTCTGGAGCGTGAAGGGCGCGACGCCGGGCAAGGAGCTCCTCGACCTCCGGGTGGAGACCGAGGACGGCGTCTGCCCGCTGCCCCTGGAGAGGGCCGCCCTGCGCGCGTTCGGCTATCTCCTCTCCGTGGCCAGCCTGGGGGTCGGCTTCCTGATGATCGCGTTCTCCGGGCTGGGGCTGCACGACCGCGTCTCCTCGACCCGCGTCGTGAAGGGGGCGAGACGGTGACCCTCGAGCCGGGCCGGCTCTCCGCCGCCGAGCCGTCGGGCGCGCAGATGGCGCTCGCGCCCGCGGCCGGCGAGGCCGCCTCGCCGGGAGAGGGCTTGCCCGCGGCCGCCCGGCGGCGTGTCCTGCGCGCGGCCTGGGAGTTCCTCCACGACCTCTCGGTCGCCGTCCTCTTCTGCTTCTTCCTGATCGCGTTCGTCGCCCAGGCCTTCCGGGTCCAGGGCACGAGCATGGAGCCGCTCCTCCTCGACGGGGAGAGGATCGTCGTCAACAAGTTCATCTACCGCTTCCAGCCGATCGAGCGGGGCGACGTGGTCGTGTTCTGGTACCCGCGCGACCCCACGGTGTCCTTCATCAAGAGGGTGGTGGGCCTGCCCGGCGACGTCGTCGAGATCCGCGCCGGGCGCCTGCTCGTGAACGGGATGCCGGCGCGCGAGGCCTACCTGCCGGAGGCCTTCCGGGACGTGGACAACTTCCCCCCGACCGAGGTACGCAAGGGCTTCTACTTCGTCCTCGGGGACCACCGCCGCAGCAGCAACGACAGCCGGAGCTGGGGCGAGGTGCCGGAGAGGTACATCTACGGCCGGGCGGTCTTCCGCTTCTGGCCCCTGAGCCGCCTGGGGCCGCTCCGCTGAGCCTCCTCCCCCGCCGCCGGCCGGCCCGCCGGGCGTCGCGGCACTTCGGATAAGCTCTAGGGCTCGGACATGGCCAGGCCACCTTCCCGAGAGGCGACGACGAGGGCGAGGCTCGCCCTCGAGGACGGCACCGTCTTCGAGGGGCGCTCGTTCGGCCGGGCGGGCGAGGTGACGGGGGAGGTCGTCTTCAACACCGCCCTCTGCGGCTACCAGGAGGTGCTGACCGACCCCTCCTACGCCGGCCAGATCGTCACCATGACCTACCCCCACATCGGGAACTACGGGGTGAACCTCGAGGACGTCGAATCCGCCCGGCCGCAGGTGGCCGGCTTCATCGTGCGCGAGGCGTCGACGGTCGTCTCGTCCTGGCGCGCCTCCGGCGAGCTCGACCGTTACCTCGACCAGCACGGCATCGTCGGTATCAGCGAGATCGACACCCGCGCCCTCACCCGGCACCTGCGCACCCACGGGGCGAAGAGGGGCGTCGTCTCCGTGACGGACGAGGACCCCGCGTCGCTCGTGGCGAAGGCCCGGGGCTCGCGGTCGATGGTCGGGCTCGACCTCGCTCGCGAGGTCACGTGCCCGGCGCCCTGGATCTTCGACCCCCGCTCGGAAGGGGAGAGCGGAGCCCGCCATCTCGTCCCCGTCCTCAGGGGCGACGGGGCGGGGCGCCCCCGCGACGGCGAGGCGCTCTTCAGAGTCGTGGCCTACGACTTCGGGATGAAGCGGAACATCCTGCGGAACCTCGCCGCCGCCGGGTGCGTGGTCACCGTCGTCCCGGCCACGACCACGGCCGCGGAGGCGCTCGCCTTCTCCCCCGAGGGCGTCTTCCTCTCGAACGGCCCCGGCGACCCCGAGCCCTGCTCGTACGCGATCGAGGCGGCCCGGGTCTTCGTCGACACGCTGCCCACCTTCGGAATCTGCCTCGGCCACCAGATCCTCGGCCTCGCCTGCGGGGGCCGCACCTACAAGCTCAAGTTCGGCCACCGGGGGGCCAACCACCCGGTGAAGAACCTGAAGACGGGCCAGGTCGAGATCACCTCCCAGAACCACGGCTTCTGCGTGGACCCCGAGCTCTTCGAGCGGCCCGGGTTCGAGTTCACCCACGTGAACCTGAACGACGGGACGGTGGAGGGGTTCCGCCTGCGCGACCGGCCCGTGCTCTCCGTCCAGTACCACCCGGAGGCGAGCCCGGGCCCCCACGACAGCCACTACCTCTTCGAGGAGTTCGTCGCGATGATGCGTTCCCGCCGGGAGGCGCGGTAGGGGAGTGCCGAGGGACACCGCGATCCAATCGGTGCTCGTGATCGGCTCGGGGCCGATCGTGATCGGCCAGGCCTGCGAGTTCGACTACTCGGGCACGCAGGCGATCAAGGTCCTCAAGAAGGAGGGCCTGCGGGTTTCGCTCGTCAACTCGAACCCGGCCACGATCATGACCGACCCCGAGTACGCCGATCGCACCTACGTGGAGCCCCTCACTCCCGAGGCGGTCGAGGCCATCCTCGAGCGCGAGCGGCCGGACGCGCTCCTGCCCACGGTGGGCGGCCAGACCGCCCTCAACCTCGCCGTCGAGCTCTCGCGGCGCGGCGTCCTCGACCGGCTCGGGGTGCGGCTCATCGGGGCGAGCCGCCGCGCGGTCGAGGTCGGCGAGGACCGCCAGCTCTTCAAGGAGGCCATGGCGCGCATCGCCCTCGAGGTGCCCAGAAGCGGCTTCGCCACGACCCTCGCGGAGGCGGAGGCGGTCCTCGCGGTCACGGGTCTCCCGGCGGTCATCCGTCCCTCCTTCACCCTCGGGGGGACGGGCGGGGGCATCGCCTACAACCGCGAGGAGTTCCAGGAGCTCGCCGAGCGCGGCATCGACCTCTCCCCCGTGCACCAGGTCCTCGTCGAGGAGTCCGTGCTCGGGTGGAAGGAGTACGAGCTCGAGGTGATGCGGGACGGGGCGGACAACTTCGTCGTGATCTGCTCGATCGAGAACTTCGACCCCATGGGCATCCACACCGGCGACTCGGTCACGGTGGCCCCCGCCCAGACCCTCACCGACCGCGAGTACCAGGTCATGCGCAACGCGGCCCGGGCCATCATCCGGGAGGTCGGGGTGGAGACGGGCGGGTCGAACATCCAGTTCGCGGTCGACCCGAAGACGGGACGTCTCGTCGTGATCGAGATGAACCCCCGCGTCTCGCGCTCCTCCGCCCTGGCGAGCAAGGCGACCGGCTTCCCGATCGCGAAGATCGCGGCCCTCCTCGCCATCGGCTACCGCCTGGACGAGATCCGGAACGACATCACCCGCGTCACCCCGGCGTCGTTCGAGCCGGTGATCGACTACGTGGTGGTCAAGATCCCGCGCTGGGCCTTCGAGAAGTTCAAGGATGCGAGCCCCGCCCTCGGCACCCAGATGAAGTCGGTGGGCGAGGTGATGGCGATCGGGCGCACCTTCAAGGAGGCGCTGCAGAAGGGCCTGCGCGGGCTGGAGACGGGCACGAGCGGCTTCGCCCGCACCGACCTCGACGACGCCCGGATCCGGGAGAAGCTGCTCCACCCCGACCCCGACCGGATCTTCTACGTCAAGCGCGCCCTCGACCTCGGCTGGCCCCACGACGAGGTCTACCGCACGACCGGCATCGACCCCTGGTTCCTGGACCAGATCCAGCAGATCGTGGACCTCGAAAGGGAGGTCTCCTCGAAGATGTTCGCGAAGGCGAAGGGCCGGGTGGTGGCCAGGGACGCGGACACGCTCCGCGAGGCGAAGCGGATGGGCTTCTCGGACGCGCGGCTCGCGACCCTGACCCGGCGGACGGAGGCCGAAGTGCGGGCCGCCCGCAAGGCGGCGGGAGTCGTCCCCGTCTACAAGCGGGTCGACACCTGCTCGGCCGAGTTCGAGTCCTTCACCCCGTACCTCTACTCGACCTACGAGCGGGAGTGCGAGGCCGCCCCCTCGGATCGAAAGAAGGTCGTCATCCTCGGCAGCGGTCCCAACCGCATTGGGCAGGGCATCGAGTTCGACTACTGCTGCTGCCACGCCTCCTTCGCCTTCAAGGAGGAGGGGTACGAGACCATCATGGTCAACTGCAACCCGGAGACGGTCTCGACCGACTACGACACCTCCGACCGCCTCTACTTCGAGCCCCTCGCCTTCGAGGACGTGATGAACATCCTCGAGAAGGAGAAGCCGGAGGGGGTGGTGGTCCAGTTCGGGGGGCAGACGCCGCTCCGGCTCTCGGTGCCCCTGCACCGGGCCGGCGTGAAGATCCTCGGCACGAGCCCCGACGCGACCGACATCGCCGAGGACCGGAAGCGCTTCAAGGCCCTCCTCGACGAGCTCGGCATCCCGCAGCCGGAGAGCGGGACGGCGACCTCGCTCGAGGAAGCCAAGGTGATCGCGGAGCGGATCGGCTATCCGGTGCTCGTCCGGCCGTCCTACGTCCTCGGCGGCCGGGCCATGGCCATCGTCTACGACGCGAGCCGCCTCGAGGAGTACGTGCGGGAGGCGGTGAAGGCCTCCCCCGAGCACCCGATCCTCGTCGACCGGTTCCTGGAGGATGCTTTCGAGGTGGACGTGGACGCCCTCGGCGACGGGGAGAGGGTCGTGATCGGGGGCATCCTCCAGCACATCGAGGAGGCGGGCATCCATTCCGGCGACTCGGCGATGGTCCTGCCCACGTACAAGATCACGCCGCCGCACCTCCAGACGATCCGCGACGACACGCGCCGGCTCGGGCTCGCCCTCGGCGTGAAGGGCCTGATGAACGTCCAGTACGCCATCAAGAACGACGTCGTGTACGTCCTCGAGGTGAACCCCCGCGCCTCGCGCACGACCCCCTTCGTGAGCAAGGCCACCGGGGTGCCGCTCGCGAAGGTGGCCGCCCGGGTCATGGCCGGCCGCTCCCTCGCCGACCAGGGGCTCACCGAGGACCTGGGCGTCAACCGCGTCTTCGTGAAGGAGTCCGTGTTCCCGTTCCTCAAGTTTCCGGGAGCGGACATCCTGCTCGGCCCGGAGATGAAGTCGACCGGCGAGGTGATGGGGATCTCGAACGACTTCGGGATCGCCTTCGCGAAGTCGCAGCAGGCGGCGGGCTTCACGATCCCCGTCTCCGGCAGCGTCTTCATCTCGGTGAACGACTTCGACAAGGCCGGCGTGCTGCCCCACGCGAGGGCGCTCCACGAGATGGGGCTCCACATCCTGGCCACTCGGGGGACGGCGGAGTACCTGACCGCGCACGGGGTGCCCGTAGAGACCGTCTACAAGGTCCTCGAGGGCCGGCCCAACGTCGTCGACCACATCAAGGACGGCCGGATCCGCATCGTCTTCAACACTCCCCTGGGGGGCGAGTCCTTCTACGACGACGGGGCCATCCGGAAGAGCGCGGTCGCCCACAACGTCCTCGTGGTCACGACCCTCACCGCCACCGCGGCGACGGTGCAGGCCATCCGCGCCCTGCGGGAGCGGGCGACCGACATCCTGTCGCTGCAGGAGATCCATTCCGGGCCGGGGAGCGGCGGAGTGGATCCGCCGGAGCCCGTGGCCGAAGGGTGCGAGCCTTGAAGCCCCTCTACCTCGCGCTCTCCGGCGGAGGAGCCCACGCCGCGGCCCACGCCGGCGTCCTGGGGGCGCTCGAGCGCGAGGGAGTGGAGGTGGCCGGGATGGCCGGCGTGAGCGGGGGGGCGCTCGTGGCCGCCGCGTGGGCGGGAGGGGCCGACCTCGGGCGGCTCGTGGACCAGGCCTCGCGGCTCCACCCCTGGATGTGGGTCCGGGGCTGGGGCGGGGGACTGCTCTCGGGCAGCCGCCTGGGCGCGCTGATCGACGAGTTCCTCCCCGTCGCCACTTTCGAAGGTCTGCGCCTGCCGGTGGTGGTCCTCGCGACGGACGTCGACTCCGGAGAGGGCGTCGTCTTCCGCGAGGGGAACCTGCGCGACGCGGTCCGGGCCTCGTGCAGCTTCCCCGGCGTCTTCCCGCCCTTCGCCTGGAACGGCCGCCGCCTCGTGGACGGCGGCGTGACCGAGGTCGTCCCCGTCCGGCTGGCTCGCGAGATGGCGGGCGAGCAGGGCCTCGTCCTCGCGATCGACTGCAACGCGGGCGGCAAGTGGCCGGCCGCCGACTCCTTCGTCGCGATCGCGCTGCGGGCCGGCCTCACCCTCGTGCGCGGCCGGACTCGCTCCGAGCTCGTCGGGGCGGACCTCGTGATCTCCCCCGCGATCGGCGAGTCCGGCTGGATGCGGCCGACCCGCATCCCCTCGTTCGCCGCGGCAGGCGAGGAGGCCCTCCTCGCCGGCCTGCCCGAGCTGCGGCGCCTGCTCGCGGCCTGACCGCGCCCGCCGCCCGACCGCCGATCGTCAGCGGTTGTGGAGGTTGACGAGCTTCTCGCGCGCCTTGGCCGCGACGGGGCTCTTCGGGTAGTCGCGCACGATCTCCTCGAGCGTGGCCTCGCCCTCGGCCTGGTGTCCCGCCGAGACCTGCGTCTGCCCGAGCACGAAGAGGAGCTTCGGCTCGTCGTCGGGGTTGGGCTGGAGGGTCAAGGCCTCCTTGACCAGCTTCTCCGCCTCGGGGTAGTGGCGGGAGACGTGCTCGATGATGGCGAGGAGCATGCGAGCGCGGCGACGGTCCTCCGGCTCGGCCTCGCCGTCGCGGGCCACCGCCTTCTGGAGCATGTCTCGGGCGTCGTCGAAGTACTCCTGCCCGTAGAGGTGGGCGCCGAGAGCGAGGAGCGCGCGGGGGTCGTCGGGGTTGCGGGCGAGCGCCTCCTCCCACGGGATCACGTCTCGGCCCACCTCGAGGGCCGCCTCGAGCGTGTGCGGGAACTGGCCGGGTCCCTGGAAGGCGACTCGCAGGAGCTGCCGTCCTTCGGGCGAGAGGAAGAGGATCGTGGGCAGGTTGCTCACGTGATACCGGTAGGCGACGTCCATCTCCTTGCGCGATCCCTCGGTGTCGACCTTGACCGCCACGAACTCCTGGGACATGCGCACGACCGTGGGGTCCACGTAGGTCGTGCGGTCCAGGCGGTGGCACCAGCCGCACCAGTCGGCCCAGAAGTCGACGATCATCGGCCGGCCGGCCTTCCGCGCCTTCTTGAGGGCGTCCTCGAAGCTCTTCTCCCACTTGATGGCCACGGGGGGCGGCGGAGGGCCGGGGGACTCGCGGGCGGCGCCGGCGAGGAGCAGCGAGAGCGCGAAGGCCGAGGACATGGCGCTACGACCCCGCTCCCGCGCCGGCCCGGCGGAGCGTTCGCACCCCGGCCAGGGCCTCCCGGCACGCGTCGGCGTGGGCGTCGAAGAGGGTCTGGAACGACTCGGGCCGCCCGCAGAAGGACTCGGGGTGCCACTGCACGGCGACCACGAACCGCCGGGACGGCATCTCGAGACCCTCGACGACGCCGTCCTCGGGGCAGCGGGCCGAGACGACGAGACCCTTGCCGACGCGATCGACCGCCTGGTGGTGGAAGCTGTTCACGGAAAACGCACGCTGCCCCAGGATCCCGAGAAGACGCGAGGGCGACTTGAGCTCGACCGGGTGCGACCGGCGCCACCTCGGGCCGGAGGCATCGTGCTTCATCGCTCCCCCAACGAGGGACGCGATGTCCTGGACGAGTGTTCCCCCGGCGGCAACGTTTAACACCTGCTGGCCGCGGCAGATGGCGAGGAGCGGCAGGTCGCGGCGCAGCGCCTCGCGGGTGAGCTCGAGCTCGAAGTCGTCCCGCCGCCGGTTCACCTTTCCGAGCCGGGGATGGGGGGCCTGGCCGTAGAGGACGGGGTCCACGTCCACTCCTCCCGACAGGAGGACGCCGTCCAGCCGGTCGAGGAGGCCGGAGACGTCCCCCGGGTCGACCGGCGGCAGCACGACCGGGACGGCTCCCGCCAGCTCGACGGACCTCACGTAGTCCGCGCGCATGGCGTGGAGACCCGGCCGGTCGCCGTCTCCCAGCGTGACCCCGACGAGGGGCTTCGTCACATCCGCTCCGGGACGGGGATTCCGAGGAGGCCCAGCAGGACCTCCATCTGGCGGACGAAGGCGTCGACGACGAGGGTCCGGAAGGCGCGCCGGTCCTCCGTCTCGGCGTAGAGCACCGAGTACTTCGGCTTCTGGTAGTACGAGTGGAACGCCTGGGCCACGGCGAACGCGTGCTTGGCGAGGAGCGCCACGTCCTCCGCGCGGATCGCCTGCTCGGCCACCTCCTCGCTGCGGGCCATGAGCAGGAGGAGCGACCACGCCTCGTCGCCCTCCTCGCCGGACAGGAAGGCGCAGAGGTCGAGGGCGCGGGCGCGGGCCAGCAGGGCGGCCACCGCGTGGCCCTCGGCCGCGAGCCTCCCGAGGATGTTCCGGGCCCGGACCACGGCGTTCTGCACGTAGGGGCCGGTCTCGCCGGTGAAGGCGAGGGCCTCCTCCATGTCGAAGGTGATGATGCGGGTGCGGCCGAACTTGAGCAGGAAGTAGCGCAGGGCCCCCGTGGCCACCGCCCGGGCCGTGGCCTCGCGCCCGGCCGCGTCCCGCGCCGGGTCCCGCGCGTCGACCTCGGCCCGCGCCTTCGTGACGAGGGCGTCGACGAGGTCGTCGGCCTTCACGCCGAGGCCCTTCCTCCCCGACACCTTCACCGCCGTCTCGTCGTCCGACACGTCGTAGCCGAGGGCCCGGGCGGTCGCGGGCGAGAGCACGACCTTCTCGTAGGCCAGGTGGTGCGAGCCCTCGGCCGCCTCGCCGTAGCCCAGCGCGCCGACGCCCGCCCGCACCACGCGCTGCGGGTAGGACTGGCCGACGTCGATGACGTTGTAGACGGCGTTCGCATGGCCGAACCCGGGCGCGCCCGTCTCGCCGTCGCCGCTCGTCGTCGTCCAGAGCGCGTGCCCGTCGGCCTCCGTCCGGTAGAGCCGGTAGTGGAAGTCCCGGTCCAGCTTCCCGAGCTTCCAGAGCTGGTAGGCGATGTCCTTGCCGGTGTAGGTCACGGTGCCGTTCGAGCGGACGATGATCTTGTCCTCGTCCGCGGCGTCGTCGCCGTCGCCCATCGGCAGCACCCAGCAGCCCTGGCTCTTGCCCGCCGCCTCGAGGCGGATCGCGCCCTTCTCCCGCAGGAGCTCGAAGGCCCGGTTCCAGAAGTGCAGGCGCAGGATGTCGCTCTCGTGGGCCAGGAGCTCGTAGCGGATGCCGAGCCGGGCCATCGTCGCCAGGTGGCAGTCCACGATGCGCCGGGCCACGTGCTCGGCGAGGCGGGCGATGTCGTTGCCGCCCGCCTCGATCGCGTGCAGGACCGCGGCCTGGAGGGCCTTGTTCCCCGGGTCGGCGGCGTAGAAGTCGCCCACCTTCGCGTAGAGGTCCCAGCAGTAGTAGTCGAAGCGACCGGGGATCCGCTCGACGTCGGCGAGCGTCTTCCCCTCGAGGTGGAGGAACCCCACGACGACGTCCGCCACCTGCACGCCCGTGTCGTCGATGTAGTTCTGCACGCCCACGTCGTACCCGCGGTGGCGCAGCACGCGGACGAACGTGTCGCCCAGGCAGGCGTTGCGGAGGTGGCCGATGTGGGCGGCCTTGTTCGGGTTGATGCTGGTGTGCTCGACGATCACGTGCCCGGGGCGGCGGGGGGCGATCCGCCCCTCGGAGAGGGACGTCGCGAGCGCGAGCGCGAAGGCCCCGCGATCGAGGAAGAGGTTGACGTAACCCCCGCCGGCGACTTCGGCCCGCCGCACGCCCTCCGCCGACCGCAGCTCGCCGGCGAGGCGCTCGGCGATCTCGCGGGGCTTGCGCCGCAGCGCCTTCGCGAGGTCGAAGGGTGCGGTGAGGGCGAGGTCGCCCAGGTCCACTCGGGGGGGGTACTGGAAGGCCACGTCCTGGAGATCGACGTCGAACGCGGCTCGCGTGGCCTCTCGCACCGCGCCGCCGAGCCGCTGCTGAATGCCCAGCATCACAGATCACAATGTTACCGTGGCTGGGAGGCGCCCCTCCGCCCTTGACGTCTTTTCACCCGGGCCGGCGCCCGGGCGGCTCGTCCGCCTCCCGCCTGTCCGCGAGCCGTGCCGCCTCCCTTATCATGATGGGGTGATCCGGAGGACGCTCCTCGTCGCCCTGGTCCCCGCCGCGGCCCTGGCCGGCCCGGGCCGGCACTTCGACGTGGCCGCCGACTTCGTCCCCGGCCGGGGCGCTCGAGCGGCCAGCGTGGCCGTCACCTTCCGTGCCCTCGACCCCGACTTGAAGCTGAACGAGACGCCCGCCCCGAGGCTCAAGCTCGACCTCACGCAGGTCGTGCTCGTGGACCGGCAGGCGCCGGCCTCGAGCCAGGTCCCCGACTACGATCCCCTGACCGCTCGGTACCTCGACCTCGCGAAGCCCGTCCTCTTTCCGGTCGCGATCGCGCCGACCGCGCCGCGGGGAGCGCAGGAAGTCCGGGCCAGCGTCGTCTACTTCTACTGCTCGACGCGCGAGGCCTGGTGCCGGCGGGGCACGGTGGACGTCGTCATCCCGGTCACCGTCCGCTGAGGTGGCGGGCCCGGCCGCCCGCTGGCGTTCCCGCGGCCCGGGTCAACCTGCCCGCCCGCGAACGAGGGCGAGGTCGGCTGCGGTGTTGACGTTCGCGAAGATCCCGGCCGGGTCCCCGAACGCGACGAGGGCGTCAGGGCCGACCTCGAGGACGCGGAGGCCCGGCCACGGGGCCGACACGCTCAGATCCCCGGCCGCCATCCGCCGGCGGATCGCCGGCCGACAGGCAGGACCGTAGACCGCGCACAGCGGCTCCAGACCCCGGGGCGACCTCGGAACGACGGCGTCGACGGAGGCGGCCTGCTCGACGAGCCACGCGATGAGGGAGGTCGGGACGAGGGGCAGGTCGACCGCGAGGAAGAGGCCCGCCCGACCGTCGGCGACGGTGAGGCCGGTCAGGATCCCCGCCAGCGGGCCGGCGTCCTCTACGAGGTCGGCCTCGACGGGCGCTCCCCGGCCGAGGTAGCGGGGCTCGGGTCCGCAGAGGATCCGGACGTCGCTCGTGACCTCCCGCAGCCGCGCGACGGCGTGGCCGAGGAGATCCGTGTCCCGCCACGGGAGGAGCGCCTTGTCTCGGCCCATCCGCAGGCTCCGGCCGCCGGCGAGGACGAAGCCGACGACGCTCACGAGCGGCGGCGCTTGAAGGACCAGATCACCTCGAGCTCGGAGACGACGTCCGACGCGGCGTCGCGGCCGACCGAACGCCCGGCGAAGACCTGCGGCTCGTCGGACGCCGCCGCGCGTTCGATCGCGGCCGCCATGCCGGCCACGTCGTCGAACGTGAACGTCCCCGCCCCCACGAGCTTCTTCGTGTACGTCGCCCGGAGGCCCACCGGCAGGAAGGACACCGAGGGCTTTGCGTCCTGGACGAGGACGAGAGCGGGAGCCCCGGTCGACATCTCGGCCGCCATGGCCTGGGCGGCGAAGTAGGTCGAGCGGAACGGGTTCAGCGTCCGCCAGCCCCCGGGGAGGCGGACCGCGCAGGCGTGCTCGTCGAGCCGCACGACCCTGAGGCCGGCGAAGGCGGCGAGGGGCAGCGTCCTCCACATCCAGAGGGCGAAGGGCGCCCGGCTCAGGACCCGGCGGCGCGTCGTTTCGCCCTCCGGCCCGAAGCTCACGACTCTCCCTCCTTCTTCCCGTCGGGAGAGGTGAAGATCGTGCTCCAGCCCCGCTTCAGCTCGACGTAGGTGTAGACGACGCGCTGGACGGCGGTGACGTTCGACAGGATCGCGATGATCCAGAGCACCGCGACCATCCGGTTCAGCAGCGCGCCGGCGATGACGAGGACGACCCGCTCCGGCCGCTCCATGATGCCGACCGGGCAGCGGGGGATCAGGCTCTCGGCTCGGGCCCGCGCGTAGGAGGTCATGAAGCTGCCGAAGGCGGCCACCCAGACGAGCACCATGAGGCCCGTGCGCTCCAGGCGGGCGTAGAGGATGAGGAGCCCGAGGAAGAGGAGCATGTCCGAGTAGCGGTCCATCGTCGAGTCGAGGTAGGCCCCGAACTTCGTCCCCCGTCCCCGCAGCCGGGCCACCCGCCCGTCGAGCATGTCGAAGACCGCGGCCACGAAGGCGATCACGCCCCCCACCTGCAGGGCGGCCGGGCTCACGTATCCCGGTCCTCCGGCGAGGGCGAAGAAGGCGGAGGCGACGCCGGTGAGGACGAGGCCGGTCATCGTGAGCACGTCCGCGCTCACGTGGGCGAGGGCACGCACGAGCGCGTCGAGGAACGGGGAGAGGAGGGCGCCGAGCTTCGAGGTGAGCGTTCGGGGGGGCACCTGGTCTTCCTCGGGGGCCGTCGCGGCGGTGAGTGTATGCCCCGGCCCCGCGAGCAGTCAAAGACCGTCGCGAGAACGTCGCGGGACCGTTGCCCGCGGGGACGGACGCCCGGCCTTGCCTCGGCAGGGCCTCCCGGCCGAAACTGGGCGCGCCCGCCGGCCGTCCAACGTGGGGCAGGAGGTCATCGTGGTGCGCAAGCCGGTCGTCCTCATCACCGGGGCCAGCGGGGAGATCGGCCACGGGCTCATCGAGAGCCTCGCCCGCGACGCGCGGCGTCCCATCGTCACCCTGGACCTGAAGGCCCTCGATCCCGGCCTCGGCGCGCTCGTCCAGCAGCAGTTCACGGGCTCGATCCTGGACGACAACCTCCTCGAGCGGATGCTCTCGGAGTACGAGGTGGACCTCGTCTTCCACCTCGCGGCTCTGCTCTCGACGCGCGGGGAGTTCACCCCCACGACCGCCCACCAGGTGAACGTCGAGGGGACGCTGCGGATGCTGGAGTTCGCCCAGAAGGAGGGCGAGTCGCACGGGCGCCCGGTCGTCTTCCTGTACCCGAGCTCGATCGCCGCCTACGGCCTGCCCGACGTGGGGACGAAGGCCAGGGCGGGGAAGGTCCGGGAGGACGAGTGGAACGTCCCCCGCACCATGTACGGCTGCAACAAGCTCTACTGCGAGCACCTCGGCCGCTACTACGCCCGCCACTACAAGCAGCTCGCGGCGGAGACGCTCTCGGGGAAGGTGGACTTCCGGGGGGTGCGGTTCCCCGGCCTCATCTCCGCCGTCACCGTGCCGTCGGGGGGAACCTCCGACTACGCGCCGGAGATGCTGCACGCCGCGGCGCAGGGGAAGCCCTACGCGTGCTTCGTGCGGCCGGACACGCGCATCCCGTTCATGGCCATGACGGACGCGGTCGAGGCCCTGCTCTGCCTGGCCGCCGCCCCTCGCGAAGCGCTCACCCGGTCCGTCTACAACGTGGGCGCGTTCAATCCCTCGGCGGAGGAGATCCGCCTGCGGGTCCTGCAGGCGTTCCCGGGCGCGGAGGTCACGTGGGCGCCCCACCTGAAACGGCAGCAGATCGTGGACTCCTGGCCGGCGGACGTGGACGACTCGCTCGCCCGGCGGGACTGGGGCTTCTCTCCTCGCTTCGACGAGGCGCGCGCCTTCAGCGAGTACCTCGTCCCCACCATCCGGGAGCGCTACCGGTGACGGGCGGCGTCGCCCGGGGCCGGGCCTGAGGCGAGGCCGCCCCGGCCCCTCAGCGGCCCATCCAGCCGCCGTCCACCACGAGGACGTGGCCGTGGACGTAGTCCGACGCGGGCGCGCACAGGAAGACGGCCGCCCCGGCGACGTCGCTCGGCTCGCCCCAGCGGCCGGCCGGGATGCGCTCGAGGATCTGTCGGCTGCGGACGCCGTCCGCCTGCAGGGCCGCCGTGTTGTCGGTGCGCACGTAGCCGGGGGCGATCGCGTTGACGTTCACTCCCCGGCCCGCCCACTCGTTGGCGAGCGCCTTCGTGAGCTGGGCGACGCCGCCCTTCGCGGCGGCGTAGGCGGGGACTGTGATGCCGCCCTGGAAGGAGAGGAGCGAAGCCACGTTCACGATCTTTCCCCGTCCCCGCGCCAGCATGTGGCGCCCGGCGGCGCGGCAGGTCCGGAAGACGGCGTGCAGGTCGACCTCGACGACGGCGAGCCAGTCCTCGTCGCTCGTGTCCGCGGCGGGCGCTCTCCGGATGGTGCCCGCGTTGTTCACGAGCAGGTCCAGGCCGCCGAGGCCGTCCAGAGCCTGCGCCACGAGCCGGTCGGGCACCGACGGGTCGGCCAGGTCACCGGCCAGCGGCACGGCCCGCCGGCCCGAGGCGCGGATCCGCGCGCACGTCTCTTCGGGCGACCGCGTGTTCCCGTGCACCGCCACGTCCGCTCCGGCCTCGGCCAGGGCGATCGCGATCGCGGCGCCGAGCCCGCGGGAGGCGCCGGTCACGAGAGCCGCCCGTCCGTCGAGGGCGAAGAGCGCGCTCACCTCGCGGCCCGGCCCGGCTCGAGCCCCGACCCGCCGTCCGCGTACTCCGGCTGCACGTTGACCACGCCGAACTGCCGGTCGACCCCCTCGCGGTGGGCGGCCATCATCCACAGGAAGTTGATCGAAGCCCCCGGGGCGGAGACGTTCGGGTGGTAGCCGTGCGGCATGAGTACGACGTCGCCCTCCCGCACCACGACCACGAGCTCGGGCGTCGCGGGGTCCGTGTACACGAGCTGGATGCCCCAGGAGGGCGCGGGCATGTCGATGTAGAGGTACGCCTCCTCCAGCATCTGCGCGTGCTCGTGGGGTGGCCAGGAGGTCCAGTTGCCGGGCGTGCTGAAGGTCACGCCGGCCAGGATGCGCCCGGCCTCGACGTTCTTGCCGATGAGGACGTTGAGCATCCGCTCGGTGGGCGGGGCGCCGGCCTTGAAGTGCAGGCCGGGATCCCGCTGGACGTCGGACCAGGCGACGAACTGCAGCGGGTAGACGCGCTCCACCGGCGCCGCCACCTCGGCCAGGTCGCAGCCCTCGGCCGCGGGCCACACCTCGACCTCGGCGTCGCGCGGCACGTAGAGCGCGTCGTAAGGGGCCATGGCGAAGGTGCGCCCGCCGGTCGCGACCTCGGCCTGCCCGCGGAGGGCGATGAGGCCGGTCTCGAGCCGCCCGGTCGAGAACCGATGGCGCCCCGCCCCGGCCTCGAGGTTCAGCCGCCCGTAGTGGAGCTGCTTCGCGTCGCTCGTCGAGGGGTCGAGGCACCACCGCCGGCCTCTCTGGGCGTGGGTTCTTCGGACCACGCACCGGTCGAGTCTCAAGGTCGCGCTCATCGGGCTTCCTCCCTGGTGGTCACGGCACGCCGCCCGTGCGGCCGGCGCCCGGGGGGCGCCATCGTGACGTCGCGGTTCACCGAACGACCTCGACCGCGAGGGGCGAGCGCACCCGGGCGGCGAAGGCTTCGAGGTAGAGGTCCCAGGCCGCGACGTCGGGGAAGTCGCCGTCGCCGTCCCAGCCGAACCCCGCGTAGAAGGTCGCCGGCTGGCCGCGCGGCGTCCGAGCCACGAGGAGCTGGCTGCCGCCCTGCTCCATCGTGCCGACGACGGTGGCCGGGTCCAGGACGAGGCCGCAGCCGAGCCAGCCGTTCTCGCCGTACCGGTCGAGGTGCTCCCACGTCCGGACGAGGCCTCGCTCGGGGTCGACGTGGAGAGCGGCGCCCTCCGCCTTCCGGATCCCGGCTGCCCAGGTGACCGGGCCGTCTCCCTCCGTCCGGTAGAAGCTGTCGAACCGGTTGAAGTGGCGGCCCGCGTCGAGGGTGACCCTCTTCACCTCGGTCGCCTTCAACCCCGGCCTCTCCCATTCCGGGTAGACGACCTCGAAGACGAGACGGATCGGGCCCGGGGCGAGGACGCGCGACGAGCGGAAGTTCCGGGAGACGGCGAGCGAGCCGTCGACGACGAGGCCGCTCCCCCCGCAGCCCCGGGTCCGGCCAGCCGGGTAGAAGTCGCCGCCCTCGCCGTGCTCGCGGTGGTAGTCGTCCACGAGGTACCAGTCGTTGATCACGAGCCGGCGCGTACGCTTGGCCCACACGTCCACGGCGCTGCTCGTGAGCGGCTCTTCGGCGAACGTCTCGAGCGCTTCGCCGTAGACCCGGAACGCCACCCGGTCGTTCTCCCAGGCGAAGTCGTCGTGCCGCTCACGGACGAAACGGCCGTAGACGCGGTAGTCCTCGAGGCGCGCCTTGCGGGGCTCGGCCCGGGACAGGAGGAACTCGCGCGCCTCTCGCGGCGCGAAGTCGGCCTGGAAGACCAGACGGTCGAAGCTCCCGTCGCCGTCCTCGTCGACCGCCTGGGCGAGGACCTGGCGGCCGGTGCGCGCGTCGGTGACGGCGAGGGCGGGCAGGTCCGAGGCCCGCCACCGAGCCGCGAGCGCCGAGGCGGCGACGTCGACCGTCTCGACCGGCCGCGCCGCGTCGAGGAGGTTCGTGACCCGGAGTCGGAGCGAAGCGTCCTCGGCGACCGCCTGCGGAGTCGCGACCACGGCGAAAACCAGGAGAGCGAGCCAGCACGGGGGCAGAGGAACGGGACGGCGCTTCCTAGGGGCCGTGGGTCGTCGGTCCACGACATTGGTCCGACCAATTGAAGATGCGCTGGGAAACTCGATCCTCAAGGCCGTGAACTCGTCCGGCTGCGCCGGTACAGGCAATCCCTTTTGGATGCCACTTTCCCGTGCAAGAGAGTCTCTAACACCCGGGACGGCTGTGTCAAGAGTTTGTCTGACCAATCATGCTCTATGATGGCAGGCCGCCCGCTCGACAAAGGACGGGCGCACCGCTGACGACGGAGGCACGCCATGCTTTCCCCCCTCACCTGCCGCGTCCCGATCCTGGCGACGACCCTGGGCTTCGTCCTGGCGCTGCCCGGGGCACTGCCCGCCGACGGGCCGTACCGGAGCCGCGACAGCCGGGACCCCAACGACCTCTCCGAGGGGACCTACCCGATCCCCTACCAGAAGCCCACGGTGCCCGAGATCACCGAGGTGCTGGAGCGCATCCTCGGCTATCTCGAGGGGACCTCGCCCACCCAGGTCGTGGACGAGCGCACTGGCGCGGTCATCACCGACTTCTCGGTCCCGAACGTCGACGCGAGGATCCCCGACGGCGCCGGCGAGGCCTTCTATCCGCTCGACTACACGATGGGCGTCATCCACTCCGGCCTGCTCCTCGCCGGCGAGGTCACCGGAGACGCGCGATTCGCGAACTACACGCGCCGGCAGCTGCAGTTCATCGCGGACCGTCTTCCCTACTTCCGGGCGGTGGTCCGGTCGGGGGCCCGTCCGGGGAAGGGGACCTTCGGGGCCATCCTCGACACGGGGTCGCTCGACGATTCGGGCTCGATGTGCGCCGCCCTGGTCAAGGCGCGGCGGCGCGGCATCGGCCCGGACCTCCGGGAGGTCATCGACCACTGGAGCGGCTACATCGCCCACGAGCAGTTCCGGATCGCGGACGGGACGCTCGCTCGCCGGCGCCCGCAGCCCGAGTCGCTCTGGACCGACGACCTCTACATGAGCGTGCCCGCCCTCGCGCAGATGGGGGCCCTGACCGGGGACCGGGCCTGGTTCGACGACGCGGTGAAGCAGGTCCTGCAGTTCCACGGCCACCTCTGGGACCCGCAGGCGGGCCTCTACGCCCACGGAAAGCACCTCGACCAGCCGCTCAACCCGGAGTTCTACTGGGCGCGGGCGAACGGCTGGGCGATGCTCGCGTCGGTGGAGCTGCTCGACGTCCTGCCCGCCGACCATCCCGGACGCGAGAGGGTGCTCGAGAACCTGCGGGCGCACGTCCGGAGCGTGGCCAAGCTCCAGTCCGGCGCCGGGCTGTGGCACCAGATGCTCGACCGGACGGACTCGTACCTGGAGACGTCGGCCTCGGCGATCTTCGTCTACTCGATCGCGCGTGCGATCGACGCCGGCTGGATCTCGCCGGTCGCCTACGGGTCGGTGGCCCAGGCCGGCTGGATGGCGCTCACGACCCGGGTGAACGCGCGGGGTCAGGTCGAGGGCACCTGCGTCGGCACGACGCTGGCGAGCGACCACGTCTACTACTACAACCGGCCACAGTCGGTGTACGCGACCCACGGCTACGGGCCGGTCCTGCTCGCCGGGGCCGAGATGATCCGGCTGCTGCAGAACCCCGCGATCGACGTGCAGTACCGGCTCAGGACCTACCACTACGTCCCGCGTCTCGAGCCGAAGCGCTGATCGACCGAGAGCCCGGCGTCATCCCGAGGCGGTGGGGGGGACGCGCTCGACCTGCTCCCAGCGCGCGTGGTCCAGGTGCTCGGACATCTCGCGCCGGGCCCGGTCGGGGTGGCGGGCACGGATCGCCTCGTAGATGCGGCGGTGGGTCTCGGCCGACTCCCGGAGGCTGAAGCCCGCCATGTTGATCCGGCCCGTCTCCCAGATGATCTCGGTCAGGGTGCCGATGATCGCGGCCACGATCGGGTTGCCCGAGCCGGCGGCCACCGCGCGGTGGAACCCGAGGTCGTGGCGCAGGAACGCCTGCGGCTCGTCGAGGCACGCGAACATGCCCGTGAGCTCGTCGGCCATGCCCGCCAGCTGCTCCCCGGTGGCGCGCTGGGCGGCGAGGCCGGCCGCGCCGACCTCGAGGAGCCGGCGCGCCTCGTACATCTGGTCCAGCGTGAACCCGTGGAGGGCGGCCAGGAACTCGAGCGGCGCCTTGCCGAGCTGGGGCGGGCCCTCGACGATGAACGTACCCGCCCCGCGGCGGGAGGTGATGATGCCCATCGCCTGGAGGGTGCGCAGGCCCGATCGCAGGGACGGACGGCTCACGCCCATCTCCCGCGCGAGCTCCCGCTCCGGGGGCAGGCGGTCACCGGGACCGAGGCGGCCGGCCTCGATCTCCCGCCGGACGTGATCGACGACCTGGGTGGCCGCCGCCGTGTCCCCGGCTCTCGAACTGGTCGGACCTCCCGGGGGATCCTCTGTCAAGACGCCACGACACTTACCACCGTCGGTCTCGTCGGTCAACGGTCTCTCGGGACGGCGCGAAGACCCGCCCCTCGGTTGGTCCGACCAACGGAGCCCGACCCTCGCGGAAGCCGCGGCGTTCTCTCCTCCGCCCCGGCCGAGGCGGCGGCGCCTAACGGGGCCGCGGCAGGGTCGCGTGATCGCCGGCGGCGCGGCCGAGGGCGAAGCCGAAGTGGTCGCGCGCGTTGTAGAAGCTGACGTTGGCGACGAGGGTGCCGAGGGCCGTCCGGTCGTCGGGCAGCCGTCCCCGCCGCACGTCCTCGCCGAGCAGGTTGCAGAGCAGCCGGCGGAAGTAGTCGTGGCGCGGGAACGAGAGGAAGCTCCGGGAGTCGGTGATCATCCCCACGAAGCGGGAGAGGAGGCCCATGTTGGCGAGGACGCGCATCTGGGCCTCCATCCCGTCGAGCTGGTCGAGGAACCACCAGGCCGAGCCCCACTGCATCTTCCCGGGCACCTCGCCGTCCTGGAAGTTGCCGACCATGGTGGCCATGAGCTCGTTGTCGGCGGGATTCAGGTTGTAGAGGATCGTCTTCGCGAGCTGGTCGGTTTCGTCCAGGCGGTCGAGGAAGCGGGCCGCGGCATGGGCCTGCTCCCGGTCGCTGACCGAGTCGAAGCCCGTGTCGGGCCCGAGTCGCCGGCGCATGCGGGAGTTGTTGTTGCGCATCGCGCCCACGTGGAACTGCTGGACCCAGCCGCGGGCGTGGTCGAGGAGGGCCAGGCGATGGAGGAGGGCCGAGCGGAAGACCCTCGCCTCCGAGGCGTCGAGGGCCCTCCCCGCCCGCAGCCGCGCGAAGAGGGCAGCCGCCTCCGCGTCGGTGAAGGGCTCGGCGTCGATCGCCTCCAGGCCGTGGTCGGAGGCGCGGCAGCCCCGCTCGTGGAAGAACGAGTGCCTCTTCTCGAGCGCGTCGAGCAGAGCGTCCCAGGTCCCGACCGAGGCGGCCGCCGCCTTCTCGAGCTTCCCGAGCCACTCCGTCCACGAAGCGAGGTCCTCGACCAGGAGGGCCCGGTCCGGGCGCCAGGTCGGGAAGACCTGCGTGTCGGGATCCCTCCGGGCGGCGAGCCTCGCATGGGGCTCGAGCGTGTCGGTGGGATCGTCGGTCGTGCAGACGACGGCCACTCGGAACTGGCTGAGGATGCCCATCGCCGTGAAGCCGTTCTCGGCCAGCCGCTCGTTGGCCCGGTCGAAGATCGTCCTCGCCGTCGACGGGGTGAGCAGGGTGTCGATCCCGAACGGCCGCCGCAGCTCCATGTGGGTCCAGTGGTAGAGCGGGTTGCCGAGGGTGTCGGGGACGGTCCGGGCCCAGGCCTCGAACTTCTCCCAGTCCGAGGCGTCGCCCGTGCAGTAGCGCTCGGGGACGCCGTTCGCGCGCATCGCCCGCCACTTGTAGTGGTCGCCCTCCAGCCAGATCTCCGCGATCGAGCGGAAGCGGTGGTCCGCGGCCATCCGCTCGGGCGAGAGGTGGCAGTGGTAGTCGATGATCGGGAGGTCCTTCGCCACGCGGTGATAGAGGTCGCGGGCGGTCTCCGTCTCGAGGAGGAAGTCGTCGTGGATGAAGGGCGTCATGGCGCTCCTTTGCTCAAGCCGTCTTCTCGGCCGGGAGGGCCTCGAACCTCGGGGCGAGCAGGTGGTGGATCACGAAGGACACGAGGTACGCGAAGGCGCAGACGCCGAAGAGGATCGCGTATCCCTCGGTGATGTTTCCCTCCGCCTTGAAGCGGTCGAGGAGCCGGCCGGTGACGATCGGGAAGAGGAACCCGCCCGCCGACCCCGTCATCCCGCCGAGGCCGATGATCGTGGCCACGTCCTTCTTCGGGAACATGTCGGAGACGGTCGTGTACAGGTTGGCCGACCAGGCCTGGTGGGCGGCGCCGGCGAGGCCGATGAGGAGGACGGCCGGCCAGTCACCGACCTTCGTCACCGCGAGGATGGGCAGCACGAGGAGCGCGAACACGAACATGCCGGTCTTGCGGGCGCGGGTGACGCTCCAGCCGCGCGTGCTCAGGTGCCCGGTCACCCAGCCGCCGGCGATGCTCAGCACCGTCACCACCGTGTAGATCGTCACGATGTGGACCCAGCCGTGCTTGATGTCGAGCCCGCGGGTGGCCCGGAAGTAGTCGGGCAGCCAGATGAGGAAGAACCACCAGACGGGGTCGGTCAGGAATTTCGCGGTGAGGAAGGACCAGGTCTGGCGGATCCTCAGGGCCCGGAGCTCGCCCATCGGCGCGCCGCCCGCTCCGGCCTCGTCCGCGTCGCTGTGGATGAGCGCGAACTCGGCCGCAGTCAGGCCCTTCCGCCTCTCCGGCACGTCGTACATCGGGAACCAGAAGAAGAGCCAGACGAAGCCGGCGAGGCCGGCGAGGACGAACGTCCAGCGCCAGCCGAAGTTGAGGGCGATGGCGGGGATCATTGCCGGCGCGACGATGGCCCCGACGTTCGTGCCCGCGTTGAAGATCGACGTGGCGAAGGCCCGCTCCCGCTTCGGAAACCAGAGCGCCACGGCCTTGATGGCGGACGGGAAGTTCCCGCCCTCGCTCACGCCGAGGGCCACCCGTGCGGTGAAGAACCCGCTCACGGAGCCGACGAACGCGTGGCCGATGGCGGACAGGCTCCAGAGGACGATCGAGGTCGCGTAGCCGATCTTCGTCCCGTAGCGGTCGACGAACCGGCCGAAGACGAGGAGCCCGACCGCGTACGCGAGCTGGAACGTCGAGTTCACCCAGCCGAAGGTCTCGTTCGACCAGCCCAGCTCGGCGTCGAGGAACTCCTTGATCAGGGACAGGATCTGGCGGTCGATGTAGTTGACGGTGGTGGCGAAGAAGAGCAGCGCGCAGACCACCCAGCGGTACTGGCCGGCCTTCTCGAAGCTCACTGGTTCACTCCGCTGGCCAGGAAGCCGCCGTCCACCGCGATCACCTGGCCGTTGACGAAGCTCGCGGCGTCGGAGGCGAGGAAGACGCAGGCCCCCACCAGCTCCTCGACGCGGCCGAAGCGCTTGAGGGGCGTGCGCAGGCACAGCTCCTTTCCGCGCTCCGTCCCGTCGAGGAGCTGCGCGTTGAGGGCGGTACGGAAGACGCCGGGGGCGATGGCGTTCACGATCACGCCCCTCGGTCCCCACTCGACGGCGAGGGAGCGGGTGAGGCCCGCGACTCCGGCCTTGCTCGACGCGTAGGCCGCCACCTCGAGGAAGGAGACGAAGGAGTTGAGGGAAGCGACGTTCACGATGCGGCCTTCGCCCCGCTCGATCATCGGCCGGCCGAAGACCTGGCACGCCCTCAGGGTGCCGGTCAGGTTGGTCTCGAGGATCCCCCCCCACTCCTCCTCGGAGAGGTCGAGGACCGGGGTGCGCTTGATGCGGCCGGCGCAGTTGACGAGGACGTCGATCCTCCCGAACGCCGCGAGGACGGCGTTCCTCGCCCTCTCGAGCGACCCCCGGTCGGTGACGTCGGCCGTGGCCCGGACCGTCCGGCGACCGCAGGCCTCGATCTCCTTCGCCGTGGCCTCGACCGTCTCCGCCGTCCGCGCGCAGGCCACGACATCCGCGCCGGCCTCGGCCAGGCCCAGGGAGAGCGCGCGGCCGATGCCCGCGGTGCCGCCCACGACGACCGCCACCTTGCCCGTCAGCTCCAGAGAGGGATGGCCCACGTTGTCGCCTCCTATGGCTCGTGCGGCTGCGCTTCCAGCGTCTGGGCTCGCCGGGCCTTCTCGAGGTGATCGGCCATGGCGAGGCGGGCCGCCTCGACGTCGCGCGCCCGGATCGCACGGAAGATGCGGCGGTGCATCTCGGCCGAGTCC
>Ga0335080_10000652_pt1 | contig 32450 bp, 29 predicted proteins | sample Lox_Sample_34_FD_206720 | JGI IMG/M metagenome (GOLD analysis project Ga0335080, IMG submission 206720) | Soil microbial communities from Loxahatchee National Wildlife Refuge, Florida, United States - Lox_Sample_3.4 | ecosystem: Environmental > Terrestrial > Soil > Wetlands | place: USA... | reverse complement strand
GGTCCATGATTTTCAGGCTCCTTAGCACCTGGCCATCACAGTCCGTTAACAGTCCGATAACCCGTCTCCACAGTCCGATAAGGGCCCTAGAGCGCTATCCGTACCGTTTAGTTTCAATCAGTTACGAACTCTAGGACGACTTTCACGGCGGTAACACGGGTTCAAATCCCGTCGGGGACGCCAAGATTCCAAGCGATTTATTAAAATTGAGTCCTTCCGCCAGACGCCAATAGTGAGGCTCCATTGGATCTACCGCTGAGGCTCGGAACCCCAGCTCGGAGTGACACATTCGTTGTCTGGGCAACCGCCAACAGTCAGGCCGGTTGCGATGCGGTGAATTTTCGTGCCGTCACGCTTGGCCGTATACAGATCCAGACTTCCGTCTGAACTCATGCGATTACTTGCGAAAACGATCTTGGTTCCGTCCGGAGAGTATGCCGAAGAAATATCGACTTTGCCTTTTCCCGGATCAGTGAGTTGCTCGATCTTGCGGCCATCGATGCCGGCGCTGAAGATTTGTGCGCCCGGAATATTCGAGTTGCAGTGGTTCAAAATCAAAACGCGATTTCCGTCGGGCGAAACATCCGACACACATCCTTCCAGGGCAGCAGGGGTGATGCGCACCTGGTCGTGGCCCTGAGTATTCATGGTCCAGAGGGCGGACACCAAGCCCCGCTGTTCACTATCCATCACGATCTGCCGCCCATCAGGCGTATATGCGTTCCCAAAGCTATTCCAAGCGGGGTCGGTCAGAGTTGTCCGTGTGCCTGTCCCATCCGCCCTCATGGTGGTTATGACGGTTTGCCCTGTCTGGAGACTGATCGATGCAAAAACGATATGGCTGGCGTCCGGCGACCAGTGCCCGTAGTACGACAAACCGTCGTTGGTGAGGTTTACCAGTCCACTCCCGTCAGCATTGATCACGTACAAATCACATGTGCAGTTCCCTCCGTCGTCCACCGGGCCGTAGGTGAAGAGAACCTTTTTCCCGTCCGGTGAAAAAGTCGGTGCCCAGAACTCCCAGGCCGTGGCCGTCAAGTCTGTGATTTGGGTCATGCCGCTGCCGTTCGCTTTGATGGTGTACAGTTGCCAGGAACCGCTGGGGTTCGCTACAAAGACGATCCGCCCATTCTTTCCGGGGAACGTAGCCGAAGCGGGCTGAGCCATGAGTGCAATGACCAGGCAAGCACCCAGCATCATGAAGACGCCACGAACAAATGTGAACCTGCGCATAAATGCCTCCTTAAAGTCTGTAACTCTGAGATTGACCACGCTTGTGCCGTATTACTTCACTGCGCCCCACTTGGGGAAAGAGCCGCCCTGTTCGATCTCCCTGGGGCGAAGTCCCGCCGCGGAGCGCCATCGGCCAGTGATTCTGTATCGCTGCGCAGATCTTGCAGACGCCGGAATCTCTAGAATCTGACGCTCGCCTTTGCTATCCGCGCCAACTACAACGATGGCCGACGTCCCTTTCGCAAGGTTGTCGCGTTCGTAAGTAATAAAGTTTCCGTCGGGCGACCAGGACGGGTTGACCGCCTCGATTGGCAGCTTGTTGCTGGTGAGGTGCTTGATCCCGGTTCCGTCCGCATTCATGGTCCAGATTTCGTCTGCCCCGAAACTGCATTCAACAGTCCATACTGCAATTTTGTTGCTATCCGGCGACCAATTCGCATCCACTGCACACGGAGCCGGCTTGGTAATGCGGTGTCTGTTCGTGCCATCAGGGTTCATGACGTACACCGCAGCCAGAAACCCACCCAGTTCGAAGGCTTCAAACGAAATGGACTTCCCATCAGGCGAGTAATTCGCCTCCCACTCGTTGACGGCGGGCGAGAAATGGGTGATCGCAGCCAGCCCGCTCCCGTCGGGGTTCACGCTGTAAATCGCACAGCTGGTGGTGAAAGCGGGCCAATTCGGCTGGCAGCGCGTAAAGATGAGATGGCTGCCGTCAGGGGCGAAGCTCGGGGCATAATCTTGGAAGTTTCCATCGTCGAATACCTGGTGGGGATTGCTTCCATCTGCGTTCATCAGCCAAAGTTGGCTCGGACCATCCGGTGGGAACTCCACGAACACCAGCTGTGAGCCGTCAAATGACCACGACTCCCAGAACGCCACAATGTTCTGCGACCCGAGATCGGTGAGTTGCTTTAGGTCACTTCCATCGGGCTTTATTGAGTACAGGTCCGATCCAAAGTTGAAAGCGATACGTCCCGGGTCGGAGCCCGCAGTCGCCGTTGTGCTCAGCGCCAATACCGTGCCCGTGACCACAATCAGCAGCCACGCGCCGCTTGCTTGAGTGAATTTCATGATTCCTCCTCTGCGGTACAAACGGAGGTCGTCGAGCCAATCGGTTCGTGCATCGGCTCGGTTCCTGGGCCGTTTTCGCTCGCACACTCTGTGCCGGATCGTTTCGATCGGTCAATACCCGCGACCTGACCTCCGGCTGACATGTTGCTGACGGCGCCTCAACTGGATTGTTTTCAGTAGAATGGGGTAAACTTCTCGGGATTGTTCGGAGTCGTCTGTTGTGGAAATCCCCTCTGAGGCCCGGTCCCGCGTTCGCTTCGGCGAATTCCATCTGGATTTGAAAACCGGGGAGCTCTCGAACAACGGGAACAAGTTGTACCTCCAAGAGAAGCCTTTCCAAATTCTTTCTCTTCTCCTCGACCGCCCCGGACAAGTCGTGACGAGAGCGGAACTCACGGACAAGTTGTGGCCGCCAGGTACCTTCGTGGATTTTGAGCAGAGCGTGAATAAAGCCGTCAACCGCTTGCGCGAGGCGCTGCATGACTCCTCCGAGAACCCGCGCTTTATAGAGACCCTGCCACGACGGGGCTACCGCTTCATCGGCGACGTTAAGATTGACCCAGGCAAAACGGCTACGTCCGCGTCAGTCGCATCGTTACCCTTACCACAACCCACGACTGCGATGGTTAAGCGGACACGACGGCTACTGTCCGGCAAATTAGTCCTCTTTCTGGTCTCGTTCGCTGGCATCACCTTCATCGCATGGTTGCTGACATCTCCGTCGCACCCTGCCGTGGTTCTGGTCCGCCCGCTCACACACGATACGCAGGCGAAAGGTACCTACGCGACATTGGCCACCGATGGGGCTCGTATTTATTTCGAGGAAGTTGTCGCGGGCAAGGAACGCGTCACCCAGGTGTCCGCGGCCGGTGGGGACACGGCTGAGATATCTCTCCCCTTCAAAGGAACCATTTACGACATTTCCCCCGATGGCTCACAGCTTCTCTTCGGTGCGGAAACGCCTGGCGACATTCAACTGTGGATTCAGCCATTGCCAGCTGGCCCTCCTCGCCGCGTGGGTGACCTTCATGGCGTTGACGCCGGATGGGCACCGGATGGCGATCATTTTGTGTATGCCGATGGCCCTGGGGTGTTCTGGGCCAGGTCAGATGGTATGGAAGCCCGCAAGATCGCGACCACATTAGGCACCCCCGCTTGGCCGCGCGTTTCTCCCGACGGACGCCGTGTCAGGTTCACCGCGCCAAGGTCCGATCACGGCCCGCAAGCTCTTTGGGAGGTCGGCAGTGATGGCGGAGGTCTGCACCCGCTCTTGCCTAGATGGAATCAATCGGCCGACCAGTGTTGTGGCCGTTGGACAGACGATGGTAGGTATTACGTCTTCCAGAGTGGACAAGGAGGCACTTCGAATATCTGGCTGTTACCGGGCAAGCGCATCTGGTGGCAGAGCTTGCTTTCGGAGCCTTTCCAGTTGACCCACGGGCCCTTGGAGTTCTTCCTGCCGCAACCAAGCCGCGACGGCAAGCAGCTCTTTGCTATCGGTGAGCAGCTACGATCCGAACTGGTGCGCTATGACTCTAGTTCAGGCGCGTTCGTTCCTTATCTTGGCGGAATTTCGGCGACCGGAGTGGAGATTTCGCGCGATCGTCAGTGGGCCACCTATGTTGCCTATCCCGAGGGCACCCTCTGGCGTTGCCGGATCGATGGGAGCGAACGTCTTCAGCTCACAAACGGACAGCTCACGGTGATGAATCCGCATTGGTCGCCTGACGGCCGCCAGATCGCGTTCACCGCATGGCAGCCTGGTGTACAGTTCGCCGTCTATCTGGTTCCGGCGGCAGGCGGACCGACCCAGAAAATCCTTGCCGAAGAAACGTCCAACCCCTCGTGGTCACCAGACAGTCGCTCGCTTGCCTTCAATCGTTTCATTTCCGGCAAACACCCGGGCGATCCCAGCTCCTTACAAATCGAAGTTCTGGATCTCGCCAGTCAACGCACGACGATTCTGACGGGTTCGGAGGGAATGTATCTCGGGGGCTGGTCGCCCGACGGCCGGCATATGTTCGCCAAAACCCTCGATCACCATCGGGCTCTACTGTTCGACTCGCACACACAGCGTTGGTCGACGGTCGCCGAGGCCGACATGCTGACCAATCTCCGCTGGTCACGCGATGGAGGGTTCGTCTATTTTGAGGCAACCACCGCGGATCGCGGCGCGGCATGGATGCGGATGAGAATTGCGGACAATAAGATTGAGTACGTAATGGACTTTCGAAATCTGCGTCGTCCTTTAGTACAACTCAGCGCGGCCTGGACCGGGTTGGCGGAAGATGATTCCCCGCTGACTCAGCGCGATATTGGAACCCAGGAGATCTATGCTCTGGAATGGCGCGTTCCTTGATCTACAGGAAAACACGGAGGCATCGGTCTGGGAGAGCTCTCAACCGCCATCATGGTTCTTGTCCTGGCCTTGGGCTGGCCCTGCCAGACCGCGGCCTATGCCGTCTTGGCCCATGAAGCGATCATTGACAGTGTCTGGGACACCGACCTGCGCCCTTTGCTGTTGAAGCGCTTTCCCCATGCCACTCCAGAGGAGCTCAAAGAAGCACATGCGGCTGCCTTGCGTGCGGGCGTGGACACCATCGAGCATGGTGACGGTTTGACCGATGAGCTTATGGACGAGATGGTGCGCAAGGGTGTCTATTGGGTTCCCACCCTGACCGTCGATCACAGCTTCCCGCCAGACGACGAGTTCGCCGAGTTTTTCAAGAAGACCTTCGCGCTACAGAAGGCAAATTTCGCCAAGGCCCTGCAGAAGGGAGTGAAGATTGTCCTGGGCACCGATGCGGGCGGTTTCGATTGGAAAAAATTCAATCAGGCCAAAGAATTTGAATATTACGTCCAGAATGGCATGACCCCGATGCAGGCGATTCGATCGGGAACCTCCGTGGCCGCCGAACTGCTGGGATGGAGCGAAACCGCGGGCACCGTCGAACCTGGCAAATGGGCGGACATCGTGGCCGTGAGCGGCGATCCCCTGCAAGACATTACTGAGCTGCAGAAAGTGAAATTTGTGATGAAAGATGGCGTGATTTTCAAGAACGAGCTATCTCACGGCCCTGTGCGATGAGCTCATGCTGCCTGTGCTGAATCAATCGATCCAAACGGCTCCCCAGGAACTCGCCGGCGTGATGCCGAATGCCAAGCCAGTCCTCGAACCGGAGCAAGACTTGAACCGTGCCCTCCAGCAGGTGCGCTCGCTGCTGCGCTGAATTAAAACGGTTCGTAGTTCCCGTCTCTCGTGAGATCGGCGAAACCCGGAGTATCCGCATGATCCATTTGTGTCTGCGCCCCACCTAGGTCGCCCACATCCTCTTGCCTCACTGGGTAACGGAAAAGGTCGGAAAGCAGCATCGCGGGTCGCGTTCCGGGCGCTCAATTCTTAATTGGCTCGACTCGCTCTTGAGAATTTTGGGATCTCGCAATAATGGCGGTTCATTGCCTCATCTGTTCCCCGAAGACTCTCCAAGTCTGCGTCACCACTATCCCAGTCCGAAGCTTGGCGACATCCTTCAGGCCCTTCAGTGCTTGCTCCAGCAGTCTCGCGGAAAGCTTGGAAAATTCCAGAATTCTTTACCGAGGGTTCACATCAAAATCGGGAACAGGCCTGGAAGCTTAAGCAGCCGCCGGCGAGCGGATTTTCTCCTCGATAGAGTGGGCCGTGATGCGCCTCCGCCTACTCCCGTGGACCCGATTTTTGAAATTCTTTCATCCTCGCCTATCTTCCCACCTCGGCGCCGAAATACTCGACGGCGAAACCCGGCTCATAACCCGATGCGAAACCAAGAATGATCCAACAAGAGGAGTCATTCTCCCGGGGCAGGAATAGAAAGCCTCGACAGTCACCGAAATCTGGAGATAGCGGACCCTTCTCGACTATCCTGATCCCTGCGGAGGTGGCCATGGCCAGTTTTGATCTGTTCCTCCCCATGCTGTTGCGCTTCGAGGGGGGTTATGTCGATGATCCCGCTGACCCCGGCGGAGAGACCAATAAGGGAATTACCATGGCCACATTCCAGGATTGTTCCCACGAACTGCTCGGCATCGATCCCACCTCGTCGAACCTGAAAGAACTCACCGACGCGCAGGCCGGCATCATCTACCGCGCCCTCTACTGGAACAAGATGCATGGCGACGACTTCCAATTGCAGGACTTGGCCAACATCGTTTGTGACTTCTACGTTAACTCGGGGACTCACGCCACCGTGCTCTTGCAGCGCATCATGAATGACATGGGCGCAAATGTGGTCGTGGATGGCGCTGTCGGACCGGCCTCAATCCACGCTCTCGACGCGCTCTCGCAGACCGATGTCTACCGCCAATACAAACAAGGGCGCATCAACTATTACCAAGAGTTGGGTCTTCGCTTTCCCCAGTTCCTGAAGGGCTGGTTGAATCGCGTGAACTCGTTTCCCGATCTCTAGCCGCGGTCGACCGGCTCAGCGACGAATCCATCGGCGCGTGACGATTGACGAAGCCTCTGCGATTGAGTAACATCCTCTGTTCTCAAGGAATCCCGGGGGATGGCGCACTCAACACGGCGTTTTGGAGTAGTCCTCTTCCAGCTGGGCGGTCCCGACTCGCTGGAGGCCATCGAGCCTTTCCTTTTTAATCTCTTTTGCGATCCCGATATCATCGATTTTCCATTCGCCCGCATCGGGCGAAGGCCTCTCGCCAGGCTGATTTCCAGCACCCGCGCTCGCAAGGTCCAGCACCATTATTCAGTTATCGGAGGCGGTTCCCCGATTCGGCGCTTTACCGAGCAGCAGGCTCGTGCCCTGCAACGCCGGCTCTCCGGGACCGGAATGGATGCCCGCTGCTTCGTCGCCATGCGATATTGGCACCCTTTTATCCCTGAGGCCATTCAGCAGCTTAAGGCCGCCGCTTGCGACGAGCTGGTTTTGCTTCCTCTCTATCCCCAGTACTCCAGCACCACCACCGGCAGCAGTCTGAACGAATGGCGCCGCTGCTTCGCTGATTCCATCCCGGTGCGGTGCATTCACAACTTTTATCGCCACGAGCTGTACCTGCAAGCGCTCCGCGAGAGAATCGACGAGGGTCTGGCGCGCTTCCCCGACCCGCATCAGCCGGCTATCGTCTTCAGCGCTCACAGCGTGCCTGCTTCGGTGATTGCCGCCGGCGACCCCTATCAGGCCCAGATTGAAGAGACGGTTCAGTTGCTCCTGGAGCGGGGCGGGTGGCCGAATCGGCATCGGCTCTGTTACCAGAGCAAAGTCGGGGCCAGTCGCTGGCTGCAACCGTCGCTCCATAAAACCTTGCGGCTATTGGCCGATGAAAAAGTGCGCGAGGTTTGCATTGTGCCTGTCTCATTCGTTTCCGATCACGTGGAAACGCTCGGCGAAATCGATCACGAGGCTCGCAAAGAAGCAGCCGCTCTCGGATTCCGGCGGTTTGAGATGACTCTCGGGCTTAATGATTCGCCGGCTTTTATCACTGCTCTGGCGGATCTCGTGCAGACGGCGGTGGGCGCGGAGGCAACCATCGCAGACGGGCATCTGGTGGCCGCTGACTGAAATGATGTGCGGCTCGCAGCGTAAACAATAGATTGTCTGGAATTGACGGCATGTGCCGCCAGGGTGAGGACGGATGGCAGACGAAACGGCCAAGGGCATTCTCGGGCATCTTCCGCCGTGGCCGCGGAACGCGCTCAATAACTCGGTGATCGCCATGGAGCAGGCCTACCGCACGCGGAAAGGCCTGCCCCTGCTCAGCGATGCCGACATTGAAGCCCTCAAAGCGGGCCAGCCGATGTCCTGGGAAAGCGGTGACGGCGCCCCCGCGGCGGTCCCAGCATCTCCAGCCCAGCCCTCCGCTACGCCGGCTCCTGTTCCTCCGCCCGCCGCCCCTGCGTCTCCCAAACCTTCGCCCGCCGCCAGCGAACCCGGCATCAGCGAGGAAGTCGCCAAGTGGGTTGCGCAGGGAAAGAAGTGGAGCAAGTCGGCGGTGGCCGCGGAACAAGCCAGACGCGGCCGCAAGGGACTGCCTCCGCTCAATGACGCCGAAATTACCGCTTTGCTCGGCGAACCCGCGGAGACCGTTGCGTCGGCGGCGCCCGCAGCAGCGGCGGCGTCCGCTGCGCCTGCGGCTCCTCGTCCGGCGGCGCCTGCGGTGGTAGCCTCCGCAGCGGCGTCCGTGGCTCGAGGCGGTGAGTCCACAAGGTACGTGGGTACGCCCGCAGTCGGTACCTCCAAGGCCGCAGCTGCGGGAGGCGTGGCTGCGGTTGGTCCTGAGGATAACGAAGTCAATCGTCAGCGCCGCCGCCTGGTGTGGGCCAGCGTGGGCGCGTTTCTCACCGCATGGTTTCTGGCCTTCTTCCGCTTCTTCCTGCCGCGCACCTTGTTTGAGCCGGCCACCAGCTTCAAGATTGGCTATCCCGAAGACTATGGCCTCGGCGTGGATACCAAGTGGCAGCAGAAATACCGCATCTGGGTCGATCGCACCCCCGATCGTCTCTTCGTGATTTATGCCCGATGCACCCATCTCGGCTGCACTCCCGATTGGAAGCCCAGTGAAAACAAGTTCAAGTGTCCCTGCCATGGCAGCGGCTATGACAGCGAGGGCATTAACTTTGAAGGACCAGCCCCGCGCCCCATGGATCGCGCTCACGTCGAGCGCGCCCCCGACGGTCAGATATTGGTCGATGTCTCGAAGCTTTATCAGTGGCCCAAAGGACAACCAACGCAGTTCAACGATGACGGAGCTTTCTTGCGTGCGTAATCCGGCGAACGGCAAGTATCGTCGCGAAGGTAAGGAAATACCGCTCATCCTTCATCTTAGAAGAGGCGAAGATGCCTGAAGAGAACGGGAACGGAAAAAACGGCAATCGCGTCGGCCTGCTGGAGCGGGTCAAGGCCGGCGTCAAAGAGGATGTGCAGTCCCTCAAAACCGATATTCCGGTTAAAGCAAAGGAGCAGATCGAGGGCCTTAAGGACCCCACCAAGACCCAGGTCTACACCTCGATCTTCCGCCACAAGCACGATGACACGCCCCGCAACCGCGCGTTAGGTGTGCTCTCTAACGTCTTCTTGCATTTACACCCGGCCAAGATCAACCGCGACGCCGTCCGCTACAGCTATACCTGGGGCATGGGCGGCATTACCTTCTACCTTTTCATTGTCCTGACCCTGACCGGCGTCTTGCTGATGTTTTATTACCACCCGTCCAAGGTGCAGGCCTTTCGCGACGTCCTCTACCTTGAGCATGACGTTCCCTTTGGAAAGTTGTTGCGCAACATGCACCGTTGGGCGGCCCATCTGATGGTGATTGCCGTATGGCTGCACATGTTCCGCGTCTTTCTGACCGGTTCTTATAAGAAGCCACGCGAGTTTAACTGGAATATCGGCGTGCTTCTGCTCGTGTTCACCCTGCTCCTGTCGTTCACCGGCTACCTGCTTCCTGATGATCAGCTCGGTTTCTGGGCCGTCACCGTCGGCACCAACATGGCTCGCGCCACTCCCCTGCTGGGGCATGAGGGACCCTTCGGCAAGCAGTTGGGTATGACGCCGTATAACGACGTGAGATTCGGCCTTTTGGGAGGATCGATCGTCGACGCCAACGCCCTGTTACGTTCCTACATCTGGCACTGCATCGGCATTCCCATCGTCGCCTCGGTATTAATGATCGTCCATTTCTGGCGGGTAAGAAAGGATGGCGGCATCTCCGGCCCGGCGCCGGTGATGCTGACGGAGGAAGCCGATAAGCCGCGCCGAAGAGTAGAGTAGGGCGCGAGGCCATCTTACGGATCGGGAGAATTTATGGATTGGCATCAACTCTGGGAGATCGCTTCCGCGCCCGACAACGTGCCTATCGTTGGCATGATTCCTCTGCTCATCTTCTTTTGCTACCTGGGCTGGAAACAGGCCCGGGCCAACGACGATCTGATCGAGGAACTGGAAACCAATCCGGCCATGGCCAAGACTCACCACCGCAAGACCTGGCCCTTTCGTCCCGGCTGGCAAAAAGAAATTCACGTCTGGCCATTCCTGCTGCGGGTTGAATTCCTCGCTGCCATCATCGTCACCATCATTCTCATGGTCTGGTCGATCACCCTCTACGCCCCCTTGGAAGAGCCCTCCAATCCCAACCTGACCATGAACCCGGCCAAGGCTCCGTGGTACTTCTTGGGCTTGCAGGAAATGCTCGTCTACTTTGATCCCTGGATCGCCGGTGTGGTGATGCCCACCTTGATCATTGTGGGGTTGATGGTCATTCCTTACGTGGATACCAATCCGCTGGGCAGCGGTTACTACACCTGGAAGCAGCGCAAGTTCGCCATTGGAACTTTCCTCTTCGGCTTCATCGTTCTCTGGGTAGCCATGATCATCATCGGCACCTTCATCCGTGGCCCCGGCTGGCAATGGTTTTGGCCGGGCCAGACCTGGGATCACAATCGCTTGATTTACGAGGTCAACCGCGATCTGCCTGACATTTTCGGCATTACCTCGAACCTGGCCAAGAGCATTTTCGGGGCAATTATCGTGGGTGGCTATTACGTTGTCGGCGGATTCCTGTTGCATGCCTTTTTCCGCCGCTACAATCCCAAGGATTACCGGCGCATGAGCCTCTTGCAATACTCGCTCGTGCAGTTCTTTGTGCTGACCATGGTTGCGCTTCCGGTCAAGATGCTTTTGCGTCTGGCCTGGCACATTAAGTACGTGTGGATTACGCCTTGGTTTAACGTGTGAAGACTACCGCCGCAGCGGAAGCTTGCGTGTGAGCGCTCGCGACCGGCGATACAACCGTGTGGGAGAACCATTTGCCTGAGCAACGCATTCCCGATCAGGATCCGATCGTCACCAAATCGTACGCTCTTCACTACGTGCTCGCCATGGTGATTCTGATGGCGACATTGTTCTGGGCGCTGTGGGATGAGGCCTTCGGCCAGCGTCCCTGGAAGACCTTCCAGAACCAGTGGAAACAGCGATACAGCGCATTCCTGAGTTCGGCGGAAACCAAGTCGGTCAAGTCCCAGAAAGACGTTGAGCAGGATCCCGATTACCACAAGCTCGAGGACCAGTATCAGCAGCTTTACCGCGCGGCTCAACCTCGACGCGACGAACTGCAGAAGAAAATTATCGACCTCAACGCTCAGATTCTCGCCGTGCAGAATGTCTTCACCGACCGTCGCGCTCAGGTCAACGCTTATACCTACGAGATGGAGACCGACACCAGCGCCTCGGGCAAGCAGAGCAAGCAGAAAGAGATCGACGAATACAAGGCCAGGCTCGCCTCGGTCGAGTTCCCCGACGGTCACAAGGAAAAACTCACCTTCACCCAATTGGAAGAGCGCTACAACAGCCTAAAAGATGAGCGTACCCGAGTGAATGCGGAACTGGGGGATACCCTCAAGCCGGTCACCGAGGCCAGCACCCGGATGTCCGCCTATGTCAACGAACATATGGTCGATCTCACTCCCGCGCAGATCGACGGCTTGAAAAAGAAAACCGCAGAGTGGGACCCGAAGATCGTGCAGATCAACGTGGCCGATGCCAATCTGGTGGATCGCTGCGAATCCTGCCACATGGGCGCCCGAGAGCCCCTCACCATCACCGCCGCGGCCATGACGCCCAAGGGCGCCAAAAAGCCCGATGAGTACGCCGACGCCTTCGTCAGCCATCCCGAGCCTGAGCTGCTTAAGACTCACGATCCCGACAAGTTCGGCTGTTCACCTTGCCACCAGGGCAATGGGCGCGCCACCACCAGCGTGGAGAAGGCTCACGGAAACTACGAGCACTGGCTCTGGCCGCTGTTTCCCAAAGAAAATGCCGAGGCCGGCTGCCAGACCTGCCACTCCGCCGACATGATGCTCGTGGTCGGAGACGTGGGTTCGACCATCAGCGAAGGCAAGGACTTGTTGCGGCGAAAGGGCTGCATCGGCTGCCATCGCTATGAGGGATACGACCGCGAGCCGGAAGACTTAAACAATGTCGCGCAGCAGATCAAGCAATTCGAGCAGCAGAAGAAGGACGACACCAAGCAGGCGGAAGACCTGATGAAGCAGGCCGACGCCGCCGAGACTAACCAAGAGGCCAACCGCCTCAACGACAAAGCTGTCGCCCTCAAGGTAATGAACAGCAAGCTTGACGGCCGCATTCAGCAAGCCGACTTCCAGGCCCATAGCCTGATGCAGGACGTGAAAAAAGTCGGCCCCAACCTGAAGGACATTCGCCTCAAGCTGAACAAGAACTGGATTCCTGTCTGGCTCAAAAAGCCCACCGACTTCCGCCCCACCACCAAAATGCCGAATTTCCGCCTGACGGACCATCAAATCCAGGCCATTTCGGCGTATTTGTGGCAATCGGCCTTTACCGATCCCCTGCCCAGACAGAAGCCCGGAAACGCCGAGCACGGCAAACAGCTATTTGAAACCCGCGGCTGTCTCGCATGCCACTCCATTGGCGAAGGAGACCAGCTTTTGGGCGGCGTCTTCGCCGCCAATCTCACTCGCGAGGGCGAGAAGGCCAACTACGACTATCTCGTGCGCTGGATTCACAATGCCCGCGAACGGACCCGGCCCTATTGCCCGTACGAGAAAAAAGATATCGGTCCCGAAGACTACGCGAAGAAGGGCATTCCCTACGTCTTCGACCTGCAACACAGCCAGTGCCCCAACGATGGCCACGAACTGCAGGTGCAGAACATGACCGTCATGCCCAGCCTGCGTCTGAGCCTGGAAGACGCGCAGGACATCGCCTCTTATCTCATGACGCAGAAGAAGCGTGAGCCTTCCGACTACGCCGAGGCCTCGTTCATCGACGATCCCGGCCTGAAGGAAGAAGGCAAGAAGTGGGTCCGCCACTACGGGTGCATGGGCTGCCATGAGATTTCCGGCCTTGAGGACGAAGGCCGCATCGGCACCGAGCTGACCTTCGAAGGCAGCAAGCCGATCGAACGCCTCGATTTTGCCCTGTTCACCGTTCCCGCGGAACGCGGAGGCGTAGAGCCCATCACCGATCCCGAAGATCTGGCGCGATTGCCCGAGGGTCCGGCCAAAGGACCCTGGTACGACCACAAGGGATTCTTCGAGCACAAGCTGGCGGAGCCGAACGTCTACGACAAAGGTAAGGTCAAGTCGGAGACCGAAGCCCTGCGCATGCCGAACCTGCACCTCACCCCGGAAGAAATTCGCGCGTTGACGACTCTTCTTCTCGGCAGCGAAGAAATCTCTCTGCCCTCCGATTACCAGTACAAACCCGGCGATGCCCGGCATGACATTCAGGAGGGGTGGTGGATCGTTAAGAAATACAATTGCATGGGCTGCCACCAGTTCATTCCCGGACAAAAAACCATTCTCATGGGATTGCCTCAGTACCGGGAGAATCCCGAACAACTGCCCCCCAAGCTCCTGACCGAGGGAGCGCGCGTGGATCCCGAGTGGCTGCGGCGTTTCCTTTCCAACCCCGCGCTCAGCGATACCGACACCAACCGCAACGGCGTGCGTCCCTACTTGAACGTCAGAATGCCTACGTTCTCCTTCTCGGATAACGAACTGCGGAAGCTGGTGCGCTTCTTCCAGGCCCTCTCCCAGCAGCCCATGCCCTATATTCCCGAGCGCGTGCCCACCTTGAGCGCTAAGGAAACGGAGATGGCCCGCAGTCTGTTCTCCAGTAATGCCGCGCCTTGCCTCAAATGCCATGCCACCGGCGATCCTCAGCACGACAAGATCGCCACCGCTCCCAATTTCCTGCTTGCCAGGGACCGGCTCAAGCCCGACTGGGTCGAGCGCTGGGTGCTGGATCCGCAGGCGATTAGCCCGGGTACATCCATGCCGTCCGGTCTGTTCCGCCGCGATAACAATCAGTGGGTCTTTGCCGGGCCTACTCCGCCCTCCTTCCAAGGCTACGATAAAGACCACAACAAGCTGCTGGTCGACTACATCTTCCAGCTTACCCCTGAGGAGCAGCGGCGCGTGGCTTCGTCCATGGGAAAGACTCGCGCCTCTTCGGCTCCGTCAACCAACCATGCAGCCGGTAGTACTGCGGGAGGCGGCGGTTCGCGGTAGAATATTAAGTTTTCCTGGAGTCATGCCCGACAGCTGTGGAGCTGCGTGTCCCGCTTGAAACCGCTTGCGTCGGCCGCTCGCGCTCGGCCTGACTCCGATTCGATAATCCACGAAAGGGCGAAATCATGAATAAAAAAACTACAGTTATGCTTTTCTTGCTCTGCCTGCTGGTCTTCTGGACGCTGGCCGGATGCAGCAAGAAGGAAACCACCAGCGAAGAGCAACCTGCGGCGGCCCCGGCGGCGCAACCGGCGGCTACTCCCATCGATCCCAATACCGTCGCCTCGGTCAGCGGTACCGTGAAGTTAGACGGCGCGGCTCCCAAGATGGCTAAAATCGATATGAGCCAGGACCCGGCGTGCAAGGGTTCCAACGCCGCTGAGACCGTCGTTGCCGATGGCGGCGACCTGTCCAACGTTTTTGTCTACGTGAAAGAAGGCTTAGGCGATCGTACATTTGATGTGCCCAAGGATGCCGTAACCATCGACCAGCAAGGCTGCAAGTATCATCCCCACGTGTTGGGCGTGATGGTCGGACAGAACATAGATATCAAGAATGACGATCCGACCACCCACAACATTCATCCCACGCCTGCGGCCAACCGGGAGTGGAATGAATCCCAGCCTCCGCAGGCTGCGCCCATCGAGAAAAGTTTCGCCCGCGAAGAGGTGATGCTGCCGGTGAAGTGCAACCAGCATCCCTGGATGCGGATGTACATCAACGTCAGCAGGAGCCCGTTCTACGCGGTCACTGGCGCCGATGGCAAGTTCGAAATCAAGGGACTGCCTCCCGGCGACTACACCCTGGCTTTTGTGCAGGAGAAACTCGGCGAACAGGATCAGAAGGTGACCCTGGCCGCCAAGGACAGCAAAACGGTCGACATGACATTCAAGCAACAATAGCCATGACCGGGCGCGGCCGTTCCGGACTCAACGGGCCGCCGTCCGGTTCGTTCGCACGCTGGCGGTTTTGTTGCCAAGGAGTATTTTCTGAAGGCTTTGCCCACACCCTATAACCGCGGGCTTCATGCCTTTGCCGTATTTACGGCCTGCGCGACTTTCGTCCTCATTGTTGCCGGCGCGCTGGTCACCAGTAATGACGCCGGACTCTCCATCCCCGACTGGCCCACTTCCTTTGGATCCTTTACCGTTCCGCCGCTGCACGGAGGGATTCGTTTCGAGTGGAGTCATCGTGCCATCGCCGGCTCCATCATCATCCTGACGATCGCCATTGCTCTCTGGACATGGTGGGCCGAGCGTCGCCCCTGGATGCGATGGTTGGCCCTCGCCGCGTTGGCCACGGTCCTCGCCCAGGCAACTCTTGGCGGCCTCACCGTTCTTCTGCTTCAGCCCCCGTGGGTGTCCGCCGCCCACGCCGCGGTCGGACAGACGTTCTTCTGCATCGCGGTTGCCATCGCCGTCTTTACCGGCCGTCGCTGGGTGGCGGAAGTGCCGCGCACGGAGCCCGAGACCCGTCAGCCAAGCCTGGTTGGTCTCACTCTGTTCTCCATATTCGCCCTCTATGTGCAGCTCATCCTCGGAGCCATGTTCCGCCATCACGGAATGGGCTGGCTGCCCCATGTGGTCAATGCTCCCCTGGTTTCCATCATCCTGACCTGGACCGCGATACGCGCCCTGTGGCAGTACTCAAAGATCGAAGCCGTCCGGCGTCCCGCGATTCTCCTTCTCGGGCTCCTCGTCCTGCAGCTCTGTCTCGGGTTTCTCGCGTTCATGACCCGGGTGGCATGGGGTCGCGATGCCGTACAGCCGGAACTGCCCATGGTGGCCTCCACCGTGGCTCATGTCGCGGTTGGCGCGCTGTTGCTGGCCACTGCGGTGATTCTCGCTATACAGGTCTGGCGCCACGTCCCGGTATCGTTTGCCGAGCGCCTGCAGACTCGTAAGCCCGTGGCGGCCTGATGCTCCCTCCGGGCCTATTTATCCGCGACTGGACTGCTCTGACATGATGCAAGTTCCGCCCCAATACGCCGTTTTTCCTGTGCTTGATGCCGGCTTGAACGGTACCAGCGCGATTCTTCTTTTCCTGGGTCGCGGATTCATTAAACGTGGACGCATCGCGGCCCATCGCGCCTTCATGATCACCGCCTTGGTTTCGTCGAGTCTCTTTCTCACCTCGTATCTTTACTACCACTGGCATGTGGGATCGGTGCGCTTTCAGGGACAGGGCTGGTCGCGCCCGGTTTACTTCAGCATTCTGATTTCGCATACGATTCTCGCGGCGGCCATCGTCCCCATGATTATCATTACCTTGAGCCGGGCGCTCCGGGAACGATTCGACCGTCATCGCGCCATTGCCCGCTGGACGTATCCCCTTTGGATGTATGTTTCCGTGACTGGTGTCATCATTTACTTCATGCTTTACCATCTGTTCGCATCGTAAAGGCGGGAATCGATTCCCCATGGCCACTGTCCGATTGAAGATCGATGTTTCGGGGACCATCGCCGATCAGGCCTGGCGCGAGATCAGACAATTTGACCAGATCCAGAGCGCCGATTTTGGCCCGCAGTTTGGAAGCGGCGGGCGCTGCAACCATTCCCCTAATGCCCCCCACAACAAGGGCGAATGGATCGGTGCGGAAATTCGCCTGCAAACGCCGCTTCTCGCGCAATATGCGGTCTCCCATTACCTCGAACAGGACCGCGTGCTGGATGCGGACGTGGTGGAATGAGCATTCGCGCTAACTCAATACGAAATGAGACGAGCATGGTTTCCGACCCTGGCCTGACAACCAACACAGCGCCGAAATCTCGCCCACGCATGTCGACCCGCAACCGCGTGCTGTTCCTCTTCACCGGTTGGCTGATCGTCCTCATGCCTTTTCTCTTCTGGTGGAACACCTGGTTCGGCCGCCAGCTCTCCGACCGGCAGCTTGCCGAATACCTGCGGGACGATAAGCATCCTCGCCATATTCAGCACGCCTTGGTGCAGATCGGCGAACGCATGGCCCGCCACGGCTCCGCCGTTCAGCGCTGGTATCCGGACGCGGTGCGGCTTGCGACTTACCCGGTCGAGGAGGTCCGCAACACCGATGCTTGGGTCATGGGTCAGGATACGTCCGGCGCCGATTTTCACCAGACTTTATCGAACATGCTGGGCGACTCCTCGCTGACCGTACGCGGTAACGCTGCCCTTTCCCTGGTTCGCTTCGGCGATCCCGCCGGCCGCCCGCAAATACTCGAACTTCTCCAGCCGGCGCGGATTCCTGCGTCACGCGCGGGCAGAGTCGCCGACGTGAGTGCGGTTGGAACCACGATTCGTCAGGGCGGCATCGTTGCCAAGTTGCAGAGTAACGGCGAGACGATTGAAGTGCGTTCTCCCATCACCGGCCGGCTTCGCGATGTGGCCGTGCAGGCTGGAGAGTTTGTGGACGCGGGAAGGGAAGTCGCCACCATCGCTCCCGGCACCCAGCAGGTTTGGGAAGCTCTGCGCGCGCTCTACCTCATCGGCCAGTCCGAAGATATTGCCGCCGTCCTCCCCTACGAAAGGGAACTGCCTGACGTTTCAGACGGGGTGCGCCAGCAGGCTGTCGAGACCGAAAAGGCCATACGGGGTAGAGAAAAATAAGAATGGGGGGATAGAGCGTAAAGCGACAGCCCCTCAGATCGTCATCACGCCAACTTCCTTTTCCACTTCTACCGTATCCACCATAGAGATCGCGTCCCATGGACAGCCGTCAAGGAAACAACCGTCCGGGCCCTTGCTTGTGCACTTCTTGCACCCGATGCAGAGAATAGGATCGACCTGAATCCTGCCAAACGGCGGATGATCTTCGTCCGGCACCCAGAACATGCAGTCTTCCACCGGGCAATATTCCACGCACGCGGGCGATCCTGCACATCCCGTGCAGCATTCGGTGATGACCGCCAGTTCTTTCGGCTTTTTCTTGCGGGGCGTATCGATTCCCTTGGAGCGGGGTTCGAACTTAAGCTCGTCGGGCACCATCCCCACTGCTTTCGCATCGGCAGGCATTGGCGAAGATTATACCTTATCGAACCGGCAATTCGACGGCTCGATTCGCCGGTGCCAATCTGACACTTCGCCCTGCCCACACGCCATTCCCCGTCCCCCGCGCACTTGCACTTCTGATAAGATTAAACGCCTGCGAAGCAACCAAACAGGTCCTGCGGGCGCTCGTGCCCGCCCCATAAGAAGGAGCCCTCATGGCCGGAAAAAGCGTCAATAAAGTCATCCTGATCGGCAACCTCGGCAAGGATCCCGAAGTCAAGTACACGCCCAGCGGCACGCCGGTTGCCAAGCTCACCCTCGCGACCAACGAGCGCTACAAAGACAAGAACGGCGAGTGGCAGGAGCGCACCGAGTGGCACAACGTCGTGCTCTGGCAGCGGCTCGCTGAGATCGCCGGCGAATACCTGAAAAAAGGCGGCAAGGTCTACATCGAAGGCCGCCTGCAAACCCGCTCCTGGGACGACAAGCAAACCAATCAGAAGAAGTACATGACCGAAGTTGTCGCTAACGATCTTGTGCTCCTCGGTGGGCGCGGTGAGGGCGGCGGAGACTTTGCCCGCGGCGCCGCGGCCGGAGGGAACAATTTTGATCAGCGCACGCCCGAGGCGGAACCCGCCGCGGTCTCAGCTCCTATCAGCGATGAGGACATCCCGTTCTAGTCATCCTTCGGGGGGCCGGTTGCGGCTGACCAAGAAAAACCGCCGTAGTTACTAAAGGAACGCCCTGTTTCTTTGCCCGGACCGTTCCGTGCCGCGCTCGTTGCATAATCGAGGAGGCGGAATTCGAGCATTAACTTTTCCCGCTCCCCGAACTCATTATGCCCTGGGAAACCTGGAAAAACTCCTCTCCCGAACGCAAGCTGCTTTGGATAGCTCTCAGCGCCGTCTGGTTTGTCCTTCTTTTATGGGCGGCGCGCGGGATGGACTTCACCAATCCATATCTGCCCTTTGCTGTGGCCGGCGGCCTGGTCTTCTATTTGCGCACCGCCCCAAAACCGCCGGAACAGGCAATCTGGATTTTGGCCTCGGCAGCGTTTGCGCCCGTGGTTCGTTTCCCGCACGCGGCCAACTGGATCGTCAGCGGATCATGTGTTCTGGCGCTTGCAGGGTTTGCCGCATTCCTGATGCTCGGCCTGCGCTGGCTCTGGTCTCAAGGAACTGATCGCAGGCGCACGGTCGCGCTTCTGGCCCCGGCCGCGGCCATGGTCTTCTTCGTCTTCTCCGCGCAGCGGGCTTTGAGCCTGGCCAATCTCCTGTATCCCAAAACCTACGATCTCTATCTCTACGTCTTCGACGGCTCTTTCGGTTTTCAGCCCAGCTTCTTGCTCGGCCGGGCCATGGCGAGCTCCCTGGTCTTCAGGACGGTTAGCGTGCTTACCTATCTTTCCCTGCCATTTGTGATGGCCCTGGTCTACGCCTTCTGCGTTCCCAGGGACGCGGAACGCCCATCCTGGGATGTGATTTCGCTGCTCATGCTCGCTGGGCTCGGCGGCTGGGCGCTTTACAACCTCGTGCCGGCAACCGGGCCAGTCTACGTCTTCGGCTCCGGTTTCCCCTGGCAATCACTACCTTATCGGACCCTGCCAAGACTGTTCCTGGAGCAGATTCCCGTCACCGCGGATGCGCCCCGCAACGCAATTCCCTCCCTGCATTTGGCGTGGGTTCTCCTGCTCTATTGGAATACCAGGGGCCAGGCCGTTGCTCTGCGCGTATTCCTGGCTGTGTACCTGGCCTTAACTGTCGCGTCTACGCTGGGTACCGGCGAGCACTACTTTGTCGACCTCGTAGCCGGCGTTCCTTTCGCGCTCATGGTACAGGCAATCCTTTCCCCCGGAACCAGGCCAGTGCTCGCCCGGCGCGTCATCGCGGCGTCATCAGGCTTGGCTCTGACCTTCGCCTGGCTTTTACTTGTGCGCTTTGGCGTGAAAGCGATGCTGGTTTCGCCGATTCTCCCCTGGAGCCTCGCTCTCGCAACTGTCGGCGGCGCCTGGGCGCTGAACCGCTGGCTTGTCCGTGCCTCCAGCACGAAACAAGCGGGTGATCTTCCCCCTGCCCCAAGCCTCGCCCTCGGAGCCCACGGGTAACTCCCTTCAAGCTCCGTTCGTCAACGCCTTCATTGGACCTGCTGATTGCCTTCAGCTAACCTGTCTTCGCGGAGGAAACTTCCATGTCCGAACTCGCCGGAAAGACTTGTGTTCCATGCCGCGGCGGCATTCCCCCTCTGAAGGGCGAGCAACTCCATGCGCTCAGCCACCAGCTGCCCAATTGGAAGGTCGTCGACGAGCATCACATCACCCGAGCGTTCGCCTTCCCTGACTTCCAGAGTGCCCTCGAGTTTGTGAACCGCGCAGGCGCGATCGCCGAGGAGCAGGGCCACCACCCCGACATTCTCTTGACGTGGGGAAAGGCTGAATTCACTCTCTGGACTCACAAGGTCGGCGGCCTGACGGAAAGCGATTTCATCATGGCCGCGAAAATCGACTCGCTGTATCCAGGATGAAGGCAGCGCCCGGGGGAATCTTTATTCCTGCCGGCGCTCTGGCTGCGATCTCGACTCCGGTTCTCGGACAGGCAGTGGATCTGCCCCCACCGCCTCCACGGAAGAACCTTCGTTCCATAGCCGCATGGCCCGTGCCCATAGAGTCACCGGAACCAGCATCGCGCAGCCGGTCGCAATAGCGACTGCTCGCGGCGAAACTGCGCGGTCCACGAAGAAGCCGGTGAGGTATGCGCCGCTAGCCAGCGTGATCATGGTGAGTCCGAACTCCGCCGAGAAAACCCGCCCCCGGAATTTGTCTTCCGTGTTCAGCTGCAGGAGTGTCGTTACGAACACCCACACCATCGATCCTCCGCTGTGCGCCAGGATCACCCATAAACAAGCCGCCCATAGTGAGCCCGCCAGCCCCAGCGCTGTATAACCCGCTCCAATCAGTAGAAATCCCATCAAGACTCCCTGGCGCAGCCGGTCCTCGCGATGACCGGCCCAGCGCGCCGAAGCCAGTGGCCCGAACAGCGCCCCGAATCCCCGCGCGGCCATCAGCAGGCTCATGCCCAGCACTGCGCCCCGTGCCGCATCCACGCCGCCGGCCCGCAGGGGAAAAACTCTCTGCCCCATGACCGTGAACAGGACCCAGCTCACGCCCATCTGGATTAAGCCGGTCCGGACCAGCACCAGCGCCCGCAGGCGCGCATTGTGTCCGATGTAGCGAATTCCCTCCACCACCGGCGAATAGTTGATCAGATTTTGCAGGCGAATCTTGGCGAACGCGGCGGCATGCGGCTCTTCGAAGTGCATGCGCTGGATCAGAAGTGCCGAGACCACAAAAGACAGTGCATTCAGCACGAATGCCGCCCGCTGTCCCAGCACGGCCAGCGCCAAGCCGCCCACGGCGGCGCCCGCCATCAGATTCACCGACCAGGTGGTGGAAGAGATGGTGTTGGCAAGAATCAGATCCTTGTCGGAGGCGATGTTGGGTATCACCGCGGTGCGCGCCGGCTCGAAAAAAGCCCACATCGTGCTCTCCAGAAACAGGAGCGGCCAGACCAGCCAGATCATCGACCGTGAGCGCACCAGCAGCATGAAGAAGACAATCACCGCCCTTGCCAGGTCGCTCATGATCATGACGTGCTTGCGCCGGATCCGGTCGTTTACCACTCCCGAGATTGGGCCAAACAAGGTCTGCGGGATGACTTGCAACACCAGCGCCAGCGCCACCGACCGCGCCTGGCCCGTGATCTGCAACAACAGGCTGTAGATCGCCAGCGAATAGAACCAGTCGCCGATCTCGCTGACAATCTGTGCCAGCCAGAGCCGCCGGAAATTGGCGTTCTGCCGCACTAGCCGCCAATAGGCGGCAAGCGAAATTGATGTCACTTCCTGCTCGGGCTCGGGTTCCATGGTGAATCGCTACTCTAACGTCTCGGACCGGATTGCGGCAAAAATTGTCGGCCGCTCTGTTGACCACTGCCCCTGCCGGGTCTAGTCTTTTGAAGCCAGTGCCCACGCCCGGCTGGCGCCGCCGTCCACTCATCGCACCGGAGCGCATGAATGAAAGCCAGTGTTCGTCTTTTGCTGCTTGTCCTGTTAGCCTCGCCAGGGTTTTCGCAGCAGGATGCCGTCGCCCCGGCGGAGAGTCTGGTGGCCGAAGGAGTCCCGCCGATTCCCGCGTCGCTGGCGGAAAGTGTGGAACGCTACACCAACTTCCGCGGAGCAGCCCTGCAGAGCTGGGATCCGGTCAAGCGGGAAATGTTGATTACCACCCGATTCGCTGACACCAACCAGGTTCATCTGGTAAAGATGCCGGACGGCGCTCGCACGCAGCTGACCTTCTATCCCGATCGCATCTCTGGCGCGGGCTTTTCCCCGGCTAGAGATGATGCCTTCGTTTTCTCGAAGGACGTGGGCGGCGGTGAGGATTTCCAGCTCTACCGCTTCGATCTCGCCGACGGGAACATCACCCTGTTGACCGATGGCAAGTCGCGCAATACGGATTCTGTGTGGTCATACGCTGGCGACAAGCTGATCTACGGCTCCAACCGCCGCACCGGCAACGATGTCGATCTGTGGGAGATCGATCCCTTTCATCCCGCTTCCGGCCATCTCCTCGTGCAGTTGCAGGGCGGCGGGTGGTCGCCCCTCGACTGGTCGCCGGATGGACGCAAGATTCTCGTGAGTGAGGAAATCTCCGCCAACGAAAGCTACCTTTGGATCGTCGATACCTCCAGCGGCGAAAAAACTCTCATCACGCCCAAAGGCGGCAGCCAAAAGATCGCCTACAGCGGCGGGCGTTTCAGCAAGGACGGCAAGGGAGTCTACATCGCCACCGATAAAGACTCCGAATTCCAACGGCTCGCTTACATCGACCTCGCCAGCAGGGAACATACCTATCTCACCAGCCACATTTCCTGGGATGTCGATGAGTTTGACCTCTCTTATGACGGCAAGACCCTCGCCTTCGTCACTAACGAGGACGGGTTCGGCGTGCTGCACCTGCTCGACACCCGCACGCGCAAGGAGAAGCCCGTTCCGTCTCTTCCCAAGGGCATCATTTCCGGCGTCACCTGGCACAAGAACAATCGGGACCTGGGATTCAACCTCGCCTCCGCTCGCTCCAGTTCCGATGTGTACTCCCTGGATGTACAGACCGGCAAAGTCGACCGTTGGACCTTCAGCGAGACTGGCGGTCTGAACACCGATACTTTTCCCGAGCCTGAACTGATCCACTGGAAAAGCTGGGACGGCCGTATGATCAGTGGTTTTCTTTATCGCCCTCCAGCCCGCTTCACTGGCAAGCGGCCGGTGATGATCAACATTCACGGGGGACCCGAGGGTCAGTTTCGTCCCAGCTTTCCCGGGCGATGGGACTATTACATGAATGAGCTGGGCGTCGCCATGGTCGCGCCCAATGTGCGCGGCTCCACGGGATATGGCAAGACTTTTCTCGCCCTGGACAACGGTCTGCTGCGCGAAGGCTCTTATCAGGACATCAATTCTCTGCTTGACTGGATCCAGAACCAACCCGATCTCGATTCCAGCCGCGTGCTGGTGACGGGCGGGAGCTACGGTGGATTCATGACGCTGGCCGTGGCTACCAACTACAACTCCCGGATTTGTTGCTCAGTGGACGTAGTCGGCCCCTCGAATCTGGTCACCTTTCTCGAACATACTTCCGCTTATCGTCAGGACCTGCGGCGTGTGGAATACGGCGACGAGCGCGACCCCAAAACTCGCGAGTTCCTCGAACGAATCGCCCCCTACAACAAGGCGAAGAACATCAGCAAACCGCTGTTCGTCATTGCCGGCAGGAACGATCCGCGCGTGCCCGTCAGCGAATCCGAACAGATGGTTTCCATCGTGCGCCAGAATGGCACTCCCGTCTGGTGGCTCATGGCCAAGGATGAAGGTCACGGTTTTGCCAGGAAAAAGAATCAGGACTATCAGTTCTATGCGACCGTCATGTTCGTGAAGGAATACCTGCTCAAGTAGGGCGTGCGCTTCGCCCCTGCTGGATGTATCCACCGGCCTGTCCTCGCTTATTTATAATTCGTCTATGCTCGACGAGAGTGCTTTTCGCAAGCAGGCAGAGGGTGCCTTGGATTCGTTGAAGCGAAGCCTGATCGCAGCCGAGGATTCCGCTGACTTCGAGGTAGAGGACCAGGCCGGGGCTCTTCACATTTCCTTCGAGGACGGAAGCAAGTTCATCGTCTCGCCGAACGCGCCTGCCCGTCAGGTTTGGATTTCGGCTTTAGCCACCAGTTTCAAGCTGGATTGGTCGGAAGCGGACCGGGCATTTGTCCTGCAGAAAAGCGGAGAGAATTTGATGGTGCTCGTGAGCCGGCTCATCAATCGGCAGCTAGGCGAGGAAGCGGTCAATCTGCGGTAGTCATCGGCCTACGCCCCCGCGCCCAGCTTTTGCTTCAGGTGCCGGGCTATTTGCTGGCCATGAAAGCGTCCATTCTCAATGAAGATCTCGTTGGTTCTCGATCCCGCGACGATCACTCCGGCCACATAAATCCCCGGTACATTGCTCTCCAGCGTTTCGGGGTTGCATACCGGACGACACTGTTCGCCCGCCAGTTCGATTCCCATGGCGCCCAGAAAATCGTAGTCGGGGTGGTAACCGGTTAGCGCAAACACGAAATCATTCTTCAGCCGGATCGTGCCCTGCGGCGTCCGCACCACCGCATAGTCAGCTCCAATCTCCTCCACGGTGCTGCTGAAGTGCGCCTTGATCTGTCCACCCTTGATGCGGTTCTCGATGTCCGGCAGGATCCAGTACTTCACGTGGCTGTGCATCTTGGCCCCGCGGTACGCCAGGGTAACGCGTGCCCCGTGCCGGTACAGCTCGAGGGACGCGATCGCCGCCGAATTTTTCCCGCCAATCACCAGCACGTCGTTGTCAAAGTACGGGTGTGGCTCCCGGTAGTAGTGAAAAACCTTCGGCAGATCCTCGCCGGGAATGTTGAGCATGTTCGCCAGATCGTAATATCCAGTGGCCACAATCAGCTTGCGGGTGTGGTAATCGTAGATTCGCCCCATCCTGTCGGTGGTCGTGACCTGGAAGTCTCCGTCCTCTCCCACCACGGTCTTTACCCACTGGTACTGCACCACCGGTAGTCGATAGTGTTCCGCCACTTTACGGTAGTATTCCAGCGCCTCCTGCCGCGTAGGCTTCTGGTGAGCGCTGGGGAAGGGAATGTCCCCGATCTCCAATAATTCTGGAGTGGTAAAAAAAGTCATGTTGGCGGGATAATTGAAGAGGGAATTGACCAGGCATCCCTTGTCGACTACCACGACCTTAAATCCGGCCTTTTGCGCCTCGATGGCGCACGCTAACCCGGTGGGCCCGGCCCCGATAATCAGCACATCCACGCGATTCTGAGCCTGAGACTCCAGTTGCGCGCGGGGAAGAGTATCGGGAATCTGCAGAGATGCATCCGCAAGCTTAATCGCCAAGGTATGTTTCCTGAGTTTGCACAGGGCGGGTCAGGCTGGCGCACGCCCTTTCCTCTGTGAGACTAAAGATTTTAGCACGCGCAACCGGCCGCCATCTGCCATCGGATCATGGGCATGGGACCGCCAATCACCTGCCGCCCCCAGCCCGCCAAAATTCACGCTTGCTATAATCGTGGCTTAGCGATCTCTCTTTCATTCTTCAGGAAGCATATGGCCACGCTCACAGAGGCTGCCACGCGCACACGCATTGAATCTGACAGTATGGGCAAGATCGAGGTCCCCGCCAATGTGTACTGGGGCGCCCAGACACAACGTTCCCTGCTGCACTTCAACATTGGCCGCGACACCATGCCGCCCGAACTCATCCGCGCTTTCGGCATTCTCAAGAAGGCCTGCGCGCTGGTCAACCAGGATCTCGGCAAACTGGCCCCGGATAAGGCCAAACTCATCGTGCAAGCGGCCGACGAAGTCATCGCCGGCAAGCTCAACGATCAGTTTCCCCTGCGCGTATGGCAGACCGGCAGCGGCACCCAGACCAACATGAACGTCAACGAGGTCATCTCCAACCGCGCCATCGAAATCGCCGGCGGGGAAATGGGATCGAAGAAGCCGATCCATCCCAATGACGACGTCAACATGTCGCAGTCTTCGAACGATACTTTTCCTGCCGCCATGCACATCGCGGCTGCGGAACGCGTACAGACCGCGCTCATCCCAGCGGTCAAGAACGTGCACGATGCCATCGCAGCCAAGGCCAGAGAATTCAATGACGTGGTCAAGATCGGCCGGACCCACCTGCAGGATGCCGTCCCCCTTACTTTCGGGCAGGAATTCGGCGGCTGGGCCAGTCTGCTGCAGCGTGATATCGCCCGCCTGGAGCAGGTGCTGCAGGGACTGTACGACCTGGCCATCGGTGGAACTGCGGTAGGCACCGGACTCAATACCCACGCCGAATTTGCCGAGCGCGCCGCCCGCAAGATTGCCGAGCTGACCGGCTTGCCCTTCCGCTCGCACGGCAACAAATTCGCCGCCCTCTCCGCTCACGACGAAATCGTCTTCGCCCAGGGTGCCCTCGAAACTCTGGCCGCGTCACTTATGAAGATCTCCAACGACATCCGTTGGCTGGCCTCCGGCCCCCGTTGCGGCCTCGGGGAACTGTCGATCCCTGAGAATGAGCCCGGTTCTTCCATCATGCCTGGCAAAGTAAATCCGACTCAGTGCGAGGCCATGACGATGGTATGCGTCCAGGTCCACGGCGCTACCGCTGCGGTGGGATTCGCCGGTTCTCAGGGTAACTTCGAACTCAACGTCTTCAAGCCGGTCATGATCTACAACTTCCTCCATTCGGTGACTTTGATCGCCGATGCCTGCCACGGTTATGTCGATTACATGATCAAAGGCATTGAAGTCGATAAGGCCAAGGTGGAATGGTACGTCAAGAATTCTCTTATGCTGGTGACCGCCCTCGCCCCGAAAGTCGGCTACGACAAAGCCGCCCAGATCGCCCACACCGCCCACGTTGAGCACACCAGTCTGCGCGAGGCCGCGCTAAAGCTCGGATATCTCACGGGTGAGGAATTCGATCACTTGGTGAAGCCCGAGAAGATGACCCGGCCGTAGAGCGGTTGAAATGCCCCTGCCCCGCCCTGCTTGCCGCGGCGGCCTTCGGCGCCTCCCATGCCTATCAGGGATGGGACCGCGCAGTCGTTATCGGTCTGGATGGGGCCTTGCTGGGAACGCTCGCATGCTTCTGCCGGAGTGTGCGCCCCGGTATGTTCGCACACGCCTGGAAGGATCTGCTGGCGCCACTCCTCACGACCGCCACTAGGCACTAATGCGTGGGTCAGATCACGTCCCTGCCCCAGGCCCTTCATGTTATAAGTACTGGTTTTGAAAGGGCTTAGAGCCCTTCGGCTCCAGTCAAGTGCAAATTCTTTCATCTTGATTCGTCCGCCCGATTGGGTAAGAATAAACGATCACTGGCTGCACCCCCGCAGCGCGGAAAGTCTCCCTGGGCACGTTCCCCTGGCTTAAGCTGTCTCAGCCTTGGCCCGACACCAGGAGGAGCTTTGCACCCATGCGGGACTCTCCAGCCTGTTGTGGCCGGCTTTCTCAACCGTTCGGAGGATGTATGCAGATAGATACTCGGGGTAGACGAGCACTCCCCAGCCGCTTGCCTGTTCTCTTTCTCGCTGTTGCAGCCATGTTGTTGCAACTGGGCGTGACGAGTGTTGCTCAGGTTCTGATAAGCACTCATCACAACGATAAGTCGCGGACTGGCCAGAACACCCACGAGACCATCCTGACTCCTACCGTGGTCAATACCAAACATTTCGGGGAGCTATACTCGCGCCCTCTGGATGGCATGGTCGTCAGCCAGCCCTTGTATCTCCCCAATCTGCAGATTAACGGCGCCAAGCACAACGTACTGTTTGTGACCACCTTGCACAACAGCGTCTACGCCTTCGATGCCGACAGCAACACCGGCAACAACGCTTCGCCATTATGGTCGGCGAATTTTGGTCCCTCGGTTCCGATCAGCGATCAGGGCTGCCCCTTCATCTCGTTCACCGAAGTGGGCATCGCCGGGACCCCGGTGATTGATCCCAATTCCGGCACCATGTATCTGGTGGCGAAGACCAAGGAAAATGGCAACTACGTCCACCGTCTCCACGCGCTCGATGTCACCACCGGGCAGGAGAAGCTTGGCGGTCCCGTCGTAGTCCAGGCCTCTTACAACAGCAACGGTACTCAGGTTACTTTCACCGATCAGCATCGCATGCAGCGCAGCGCGATTCTTCTGAACAAGGGCGTGCTCTACATCGCCTTCGGAACCATGGGATGCAAGCAATACCCGCCCTCCACCGGATGGATGATGGCTTACAGCGCCAGCAATCTCCACCAGCTCGGAGTGCTCGACGTCGGGCCCACCCAGAACGACCTTCCCGGTATCTGGATGGGTGGTGATGGTCCCGCTACAGACAGCTCCGGCGACGTCTTCATCGCCACCGGCGACGGCGTCTTCGATTACAACACCGGAGGCCTCGACTACGGCGACACCCTCATGAAGCTCAGCCTCTCCGGCGGCAACTTCGGTTTAGCCGACTACTTCACTCCTTACAATCAGGCCGATCTCTATGCCCGAGACCTCGACTTGGGCTCTTCCGGCCCGGTCATTCTGCCTAAACAGTCCGGCGACAATCCTGACCTCGCCGTGATTGCGGGAAAGCAGGGCATGATTTACCTGGTGAACCGCGACAACATGGGGCAGTACAACGCCTCGACCGATCAGATTGTTCAGGAAGTTCCCTTCAATCCCCAGGCCGAAACCCAGATTGATGGCGGAGCCGCTTACTGGAACAAACTGGTCTACTTCGGCGCCCGCGGCTCACCCATCGAGGCGTTTTCTCTGAAGAACGGAGTGTTGTCGACTACTCCCGTCGCCGTTACATCGGCTGCCTATAACACCACCAGCCTCTTCTCCATCTCCGCCAACGGCAATTCCGATGGCATTCTTTGGGCGGTGGAAAAAGTCGGTAAGACCGGATCCTACCTCGATGCCTTTCAAGCCAAGACTTTGAAGCTGCTCTATAGCTCGAGCCAGAACCCCACGCGCGATCCTCTGGACGTCACCTCGCACTTCCTGCTGCCCACCGTCGCCGATGGCAGGGTCTACGTGGGCACCATCGACAACCTGGTGGTGATGGGCCTGCTCTCCAAGAACTCGGCTACCGGGGGCAACAATCAGACCGGCCAGGTCAATACCGTCCTGCCCAAGGCGCTGCGCGTGACCGTCACCGACGCTTACACCGGAGCGCCCGTCACCGGTGTCACCCTCACTTTCAGCGATGGTGGCGCGGGCGGCAGCTTCAGCAATCCCAATCCCGAAACCAATAGCAAAGGTGTCGCCAACACCAAGTACACTCTTCCGGGCACTCCTGGCACCATCAAAATTACTGCTTCGGGCACAGGACTGATCACCGCGAACTTCACCGAAACAGCTCAGTAGTTTCGTCCGTCTCCATCGAGCAACGGGGCCCTTGCCGCAAGGGCCCTTTTTCTCTCTCGGCTGATTTGTTCACCGTTATGGGATATCGTTAGAATACTCCCGCAGGCCACCCGGCTCCCATTCAGTCTTCGGGAAACCGGGTCAGAAGCCGCGCCTGCTCGAAGCGCCCGATTCCCTTGATCACCGACTGCCACATTCACATCGCGCCGCTGCAGATGTTTCATCCTCGGGCTCTGGAACTCATGCGCCGCAACCGCGACAACTTCGAGCAGATCTCCGAATTCTGCCGCTCCCCGAAGGCCTTTCTGCAGCATCTCGACGCCGCCGGCGTCGATCGCGCCGTTCTCATCAACTACGTTGCCCCGGAAGTCATCGGATTTACCGCCGGTGTGAATCAGTTCGTCGCCGACTACGTCAAAGAGGATCCGAAACGCCTCATCTCCTGCGGCGGCTTGCATCCCCGGCATAGCCAGAACATTCTGGCCGACGTCGAACAGATCTTGCGGCTCGGCATCCGCATGATCAAAGTCCATCCGCCCCATCAGTTGCTCTTTCCCAACGACTATCAGAACGGCGTCACCGAACTGGAGGTCATCTATCGCGCTGCCGAAGCCAACGGGATTCCCGTAATGTTCCACACCGGGACCTCCATATTTCAGGGTGCTCGCAATCGTTATGGTGACCCTATTTTTGTCGACGATGTGGCCGTTGATTTTCCCCGGATGAAGATTCTGCTGGCACACGGCGGCCGGCCCTTGTGGATGCACACGGCTTTCTTTCTCCTCCGCCGCCATCCCAATGTGTTCTTGGATATCAGCGGCATTCCCCCGAATGCGCTCTTGAAGTACTTTCCCCGCCTGGAAGAAATCGCCCACAAGACTCTATTCGGCACGGACTGGCCCGGTCCCGGCGTTCCCGACATCAAGAAGAACCTCGACGACTTTCGTGCCCTTCCCCTGAAAGAAGAAACGAAGCAGCAGATCCTCGGCAAGACCGCTCTCAGCATCTGGCCGGCCTGATCTGTCAGACCTCAACTTGCGAATGGGTAATGCCGTGGCTTGTGCTGCACGGAAATCCACTTCAGGGTGGTGAACTCCTCCAGCGCCCACTTGCCGTTAAGCCGGCCCACACCGGACGCCTTCTCTCCTCCAAAGGCGATATGCGGATCGTCGTTCACCGTGCTGTCGTTGATATGCACCATGCCAGTGTTAATCTGCTTCGCCAGTTCGGCGCCCAGTTCCATGTCCTGCGTGTGAATCGCGCCGCTCAGGCCGTAGGGGCTGTCGTTCGCAATCTTCACCGCTTCTTCCACCGTCTCGAAAGGAATTACGCAGACCGCTGGGCCAAAGAGCTCGTTCTGAGCAATCCACATGTCGGACTTCACGTCGGCAAACACCGTAGGTGTGACCACGTTGCCCTCTGCTTTTCCTCGCAGTGCCACTCTCGCGCCTTCATCCATCCCACGTTGTACCTGCTTCGTGAAGCGTTGCGCTTGCCTTTCGTTGATGAGCGGTCCCAGTTCGGTTTCGGGTTTGCCCGGATCGCCTGCCTTCAACCGGGAGACGCGACTGACAAACTTGTCGAGAAACTCGCCGTATTTGGCCCGTTGCACCAGGATCCGGTTTGTGCACATGCAGATCTGCCCCTGATTCGCAAAACGGCCGAACACCGCCGCGCTGACCGCTCCTTCCACGTTGGCATCGTTTAGCACGATCATCGCGCTGTTGCCCCCGAGCTCGAGGATCGCTTTCTTCAGGCACCGGCCGGCCACTTCACCCACATGCCGTCCTACAGCTTCCGAACCGGTAAAGGAAATGATCCGCGGCACAGGATGCTCCAGGAAGGCATCGCCAATCTCCCCCAAATCGGCGATCACTACATTCAGTAGTCCTTTAGGAATCCCAGCCTCCTCAAAAATCTTCGCCACCAGTGTTCCCCCGGCAATGGGCGTATCGTCGTGGGGCTTCACTACAACGCCATTTCCGGCCCCCAAGGCGGGCGCGACCGAACGCATGCTCAGGTTGAAGGGGAAGTTGAATGGGCTGATCACTCCCACCACTCCGGCAGGTACGCGATATACACGGTTCTCTTTCCCATCCACCGTGGAAGGCAGAATCTCCCCCGTCATGCGCAGCGGATAAGTTGAGGCCTCCTTGATAAACGTTTTGACCAGGAAAATTTCGATGGCCGCTTTCAGGTGCGTGCCGCCAAGCTCCTCGATGATGACTGCCGTGATATCCGCCTCGTTGTCTTCTATCCAGGTGATCGCCCTCTCCAGGATAGTTCGCTTCTCGAATGGATTTACCTCGGACCACACCTTCTGCGCCGCTTCGGCGGAGGCATAGGCTTCATCCAGATCTGATCTGCTGGCCAGCTTGAACTCGGCCAGGGTGTCGCCGTTGTAAGGGTTGCGGTCGGCAAGGCACTTCTGACTCTTTCCATCGCGCCACACCCCGCCGATGTACTGGCGATTGAGCTTGAACAGTTGGTTCATGCAGTCTCCCGGCAGCAGGTAATGCTGCGAACGCACAGCCTACCATCACAGCCTTTGTTTGTGGAATGGAGTCCGAAGGGCGCTGGACACATTTCTTGGGGCGAAGTCGGCCGCCAGTCTCGCCGATGCCCCCTGTCCCCTCAGAACGTAAACTTGGC
>Ga0335080_10000651_pt1 | contig 32470 bp, 27 predicted proteins | sample Lox_Sample_34_FD_206720 | JGI IMG/M metagenome (GOLD analysis project Ga0335080, IMG submission 206720) | Soil microbial communities from Loxahatchee National Wildlife Refuge, Florida, United States - Lox_Sample_3.4 | ecosystem: Environmental > Terrestrial > Soil > Wetlands | place: USA... | reverse complement strand
AGTCGCTCGGCAGCTACAAGGCGCGGCTGGAGCGCATCTTCCACCGCCTGAGCGACGCGCACGAGGCGCTCATCGAGGCGCACCGCAAGAGCCCGCAGCCCTCCAGCGGCGGCCCGAGCCGTCCGGGACGCTCGACGACCGGCAGCACTCCCGCCGTCGACGCCCGCGCCGAGGAGAGGAGGGCCCGGCTCGCCCGGCACCCGTACCTCGCCCGGACCGCCCGGGCGACGGCGCTGGTCGAGGAGGCGCAGCGGCAGATGAAGACCGCCCCCGAGAAGGCCCTGCACCTGCTCGAGCAGGCGAAGGCGCTCGGCGGGAACGTCGCGCGGGAACGGGCTCCCGGCCTGGAGACCGAGGCCAAGCAGCAGCTCGCCAGCCGTCGCGCCGACGACGAGATGCGCTCGGGGAGCGCCGCGGCGCAGATGGGGGACGCGGCTGCGGCGGCCGACGCCTACACCCGCGCGGCCGGGCTCGACCCCACCCGGGCGGACGCGGCCTACGAGGCGGCCCGGTGGCTGATGAGGACCGGGCGCCCCCTGGCCGAGGCCCGGAACCACGCCCAGCGGGCGGTGTCACTCCGGGCGGACCACCTGCCGTCGCACCTGGTCCTGGCGGAGATCTGCCTCCGGATGGGGATGGGCTCGGTGGCGCGCCGACATCTCGAGGCCGTCCTGAAGCTGGACCCCCGGAACGCGGAGGCCAAGGCCCTCCTCCGTCAGGTACGCTGAAGCCCTCAGGGATGGCAGAACACGAGCCCGTCATCGGCATCGACCTCGGGACCACCAACAGCGTGGTGGCCATCGTCCAGGGAGGTCAGCCGCACGTCATCAAGAACCGGACCGGGCAGACCCTCACCCCGTCGGTGGTTGCCGTCACCAGCGTCGGGAAGCGGCTGGTGGGACAGCTGGCCAAGCGCCAGGCCATCACCAATCCGGAGAACACCGTCTACGCCAGCAAGCGGCTCATCGGCCGCAAGTTCAGCTCCGACCAGATCCGCCGGGCGCTGCAGACGCTGCCCTACCGCATCGTCTGTGGCGAGCACGACGACGTCCGGGTCCAGATGGCGGACAAGGCGGTCTCGCTGCCGGAGATCTCCGCGGCGGTCCTCCGGGAGCTGAAGCTCGACGCCGAGGCGTTCCTCGGCAGGGCGGTGAGCAAGGCGGTGGTGACGGTGCCCGCCTACTTCAACGACGGGCAGCGCCAGGCCACCAAGGACGCCGGCCGCATCGCGGGGCTGGACGTGCTGCGGATCCTCAACGAGCCCACCGCGGCAGCGCTGGCCTACGGCTTCGGCAAGCAGGTGACCGGGAAGATCGCCGTCTTCGACCTGGGCGGTGGCACCCTCGACGTCAGCGTGCTCGAGGTGGCCAAGGGCGTGTTCGACGTGGTGGCCACTGGCGGGGACACCTACCTGGGCGGCGAGGATTTCGACAACCGCATCATCGAGTCGCTGGTGATGAACTTCGCCAAGGAGCACGGCGTCGACCTTCGCAAGGAGCGGATGGCGTTGCAGCGGCTGAAGGACGCCGCCGAGCGGGCGAAGATCGAGCTCTCCGAGGTGCACGAGACCAACGTCAACCTCCCGTTCCTCTACACCCCGCCGGGCGGGACCTCGGCCATCCACCTCCAGGCGAGCCTCTCCCGGGCGACGCTCGAGGAGCTCACCAAGGACCTGGTGGAGCGCACGGTGGAGATCGCCGAGAAGGTCCTCGGCGAGGCGAAGGTCCATCCCGACGAGCTGCGGGAGATCGTCCTCGTCGGAGGGATGACCCGCATGCCCGCGGTGCAGGCCGCGGTCCGCAAGCACTTCCAGCGCGAGCCATCGAAGGGCGTGCACCCCGAGGAGGTGGTGGCCCTCGGCGCAGCCCTCCAGGCGGACGCGCTGATGCAGCCCTCCAGCCAGGTGCTCCTCCTCGACGTCACCCCCCAGAGCCTCGGGGTGGCCATCGCCGGGGGTTACAACCGGGTCCTCATCCCCAAGAACACCACCGTCCCCACCTCCACCACCGAGACCTTCCACACCAGCCGCGACGGCCAGACCACGGTGAAGATCATGGTGCTGCAGGGGGAGAGCGAGCTGGCCCACCAGAACGAGCTCCTGGGCGAGTTCATCCTCTCCGGACTCCGGCTGGCCCCCCGAGGGGAGGTGGAGATCGACGTCACCTTCGAGATCAACTCCGAGGGCATCGTCTCCGTCTCGGCGCGCGACAAGGAGACGGGGCTGGAGCAGTCGATCACCGTCACCGCCTCGGGCGGACTCACCGCGGAGGAGCTCAAGGGCATCCTCGAGCAGCAGGCGGACACCATGCTCGAGGCGCGCATCTCCTCCGAGGTGGAGCAGAAGCGGAACATGGTCTCGACGGCGGCGGCCGAGGTGTCCGCGCTCATCCCCCGGGTGCGTCAGCTCACCGGGAGCAGCGAGTTCGGGCGTGAGGCGCTCCGCCGCGCCGAGGAGGTCATCGCCTCGGCCCGTGCCGCCGCCGAGGGCGACGACCTCGCGGCCCTCAGCGACTGGGTGGACCAGCTGGAGCGGACCCGGGTGCTCTTCGTCGGCGTGCTCGAGCGACTGGGGGCCAGACCGCAGTGAGTGCGCGGGCCAACCAGCTGCTCGAGGCCGGGCTGTGGCTGAAGATGAGCGGCGACCTGGACGGGGCGCGGCGGCTCTTCGAGCAGGCGCTGCGCCTGGACCCGGACAGCATCCGCGCGCGCGAGCTGCTCGGGCACTCGCTGCCGGAGTCGGAGGCCGTTCCAGAAGAGCTGCGTGACGTGCCGGTCACCCGGACCGACCTCTTCTCCGTCCCGCTGCCGCGGCTGTTCCAGGACGAGCCGGCGGCCCCGACGTCGATGCCCGAGGAGTGGTGGAACGCGCCGCCGTCTGGCAACACGGCCCGATTCTTCGTCCAGGGCGCGCAGGGGAGCGCCGCGGGCGAGCAGCCCTCGCCGTCGTTCACCCTTCCCTGGGGCCCGTCGCCGCTGCCGCCCCGGGACGCGCCGGCCGCGCCGAAGGGCGGCCCCGCGCTCTCTCCGGCCCCCGCGCCCCCTCCGGCGCGGGCCGCCGCGACTGCTCCGGCCGGAGCGGCCGGCACCCCCCCGGGACCCGTCCCGCTGCCCGCGTCGGCGGGTGCGGCCGAGGCGCGCCGGACGCCAACTCCGGCGCCCGCCCCGGTCCGCGGGCCGCCGCCGGCCACGCCCTCCCGTAACAGCGGGCCCATCCCGCTACCCTCGGGGCTCGCTCCGCCGGTCGCCTCCGGTCCGATGGCGCCTTCGCCGTCCGCGGGCGGGCGTGGACCCCCGGGGGGCGAGCCCCCGCGGACGGGGGCGGTTCCACTTCCGTCGACGGGTGCAGCTGGCGCCGGTACGGTTCCGGCCGTGGCGGCCGCCTCCGCCGCGCGCGAGGCCGCGCCTCCCCCGGGTGCTCCGCAGCGCACCACCGGGCCCGTCCCGCTCCCGCCGGCGGCCGTCCCCGGAGGCCCCACGCCGCCTCCCCCCTGGCTCGGCCCCTCCCAGCAGCCGTTGCCCTGGCCCATGCCCGCGAGCGGGCCGGTCACGACGCCGTCGAAGGGGGTGGGGGCCGTCCCGCTCACCCCGGCGGGTGCGGGCAGCGTGCTCTCTCCGCCGCGCGGCCCCGCCGCCGCCTCCGCCCCTCCGACCATCCCGGCGGCGAAGGCGCCTCCCCGGGTGCAGCCGAGCGACGCCTGGGGCGCCGAGGGCGAGGGGCCGACTCTGCTCGCCCCCGAGGGTCCGGAGGACGCGCTGGAGCTGCTGGCCGAGCCCCGTGGCGTCACCGGGCTCACGCCGCTCCCGGCCCCCCGCGACCCGCGCTCGGAGGCGGTGCGGCTCTTCGAGCGGGCGCGCGAGCTGCAGAACCTGGACGACCACAGCGGCGCCCGCGAGCTGCTCCTCCAGGCCCAGGGGCTGAACCCGGAGCTCACCGGCCTCTCCGACGCCCTCTCCCGGAGCGAGGCCAAGCTGCAGACCATCTACGAGTCGAAGATCGGCAAGCTCGGCGCGGTGCCTCGCGTCCGGCTCAAGGACGACGAGGTCATCTGGCTGAACCTCGACCACCGTGCCGGCTTCATGCTGGCGCAGATCGACGGGACGCTCACCTTCGAGGACCTCTTCAGCGTCTCGGGGATGACCCGGCTCGACACCGCGCGCATCCTCGCCCAGCTCCTCGATCAGCGCGTCATCGTGAGCTGAGCGGCTCAGCCCCGGACGAAGGCGGTGAAGCGCCCGCGGACCGCGAGTCGTCCGTGCTGGTTCATCGAGTCGGTGCGGATGACGAACAGCTCGTTCGCTCCTCGGCGGGAGTGGGAATCCAGCGTGCCGACCGTCTCCAGCACGTCGCCCGGGCGAAGCACCTCGCGAAACTCGAACTCCTGCTCCCCGTGCAGGACGCGGAAGACGTCCACCTCCATCGCCGGGTCGAGCAGCGCCGCCTGGGCCGGCGCGATGGAGAACAGCACCGCGAACATCGGGAAGGCGATGATCGATCCCCAGGAGGACCGGGCGGCCGCGATCTCGTCGTGGAGCACGGGGTGGAGATCCTCGGGCAGGCCGGTCGAGGCGTAGGAGGGAACGCCACCGGAGATGGCGACCGCGTACTCGCGCATCTTCTCCGCCCCCACCACGTACCGGAACGGGCCCCAGGTCCGGCCCATCGCCGTGCGTCCGGGCCCCGCAGCGGGACCGGCCGGGTCCGCAGGGGATCGCGGCGAGGTCACCAGGCGCGCCTCGTCCAGCAGCTCTGGCCGGGTCATCCGGAGAACCTCGGCCGCCTGCGCGAGCTGGGGCGTCACCTCGGGGATGCGACCGTCCGCCCAGACCGCGCGCTCCACCTCGCCACCCACCCCCCGCGCGCGTCCCTCCAGCTGGACGTTCTTCAGCACCTCGTCCCCGGCCTGGTTCCGCGCCACCACGCCCGCCCGCACGACACCGGCCGCGGCCTCGGTCACCGTTCCCTCGAAGCGAACGGTGTCCTCCGGGCGCACCGGCTTGCTGAACCGCGCCTTCACCCCGGTCACCAGCCCCGGGTCCCCGAGGAAGCGCGCGAAGGCGTCCGTCGCCCAGGCGAGCGTGCACAGCCCCTGGAGGATGACGCCCCCGAGCCCCGCGGCCTGCCCCACCTCGGGGTCGATGTGGATGGGATTGAAGTCGCCGCTCGCCCCCGCGTAGTAGAGCGAACGGTAGCGGTCGCACTCGCGGACGAGCGTGAAGGTCTGTCCCGCAGCGATGCTCACGCGTTCGCCGTCTCGTCCAGCGGGTCCTCCACCAGCGTCTCTGCCTCGGCCGCCTGCCGGCGCGCGTAGTCCTCGCGCACGTAGGCGATGAGCGTGTCCAGGTAGGTGGACAGCCGCGGGCAGCGGATGCCGGTGCCCTCCAGCAGCTCGAGGGTGTTGCTGCTGGTGAACCAGGCCAGCTGGTTGATGTACCCGAGCGCCGCGCGCTGCGGCCGCGTCACCCGCTCGAGCAGCGGAAGACGGAGCACGGCCTCGGCGGCGCGGGCGGGGAAGGTGAGCTTCGGGAGGCGGCGGTTGGCGCGCTCGGCGATGAGCTCGTAGACCCGCGCGACGCTCATCGGGTTCGGGTCGACGAGGTGGAAGGTCTTCCCCCGCGCTCGAGGGTCGGCCGCCAGATGGACCGCCGCGCGGACCACGAAGTCCACCGGCACCACGTTGAGGGGCGCGATGCCGTTGCCGGGGAGCGGGAGTGGAACCACCAGCGGGCTCGCGACCAGGAGGATGCCCAGCGCGTAGGGGCCCTCGAAGCGGTCGATCTCCCCGGTCCGCGAGTCGCCCACCACCGTGGAGGGGCGCACGATGGTGACCGGGAGCGACTCGCCAGCTCGGACCATCGCCTTCTCGGCGTGGAACTTGGTCTCCTCCCAGCCGTTGCGGAACTCCTGCCCACGGTCGAGCTCGTCCTCGGCGATGACGCCCTCGCGCACTCCTGCCACGTGACAGGTGCTGAAGTGCACCAGCCGCTCCAGCCGGCGGCACTCCCGGGCCAGGTCCACGACGTTGCGGGTCCCGTCCACGTTGGTCCGCCAGGCGACCTCGCGCGAGACGGTGAGCTGGTTCAGCGCCGCGAGGTGGAATACCCGGGTGACGCTGCTCGCCACCCGCTCCACCTCCTCGCCCGACAGCCCGAGGTGGAGGTCGGTCACGTCGCCGGCCAGCACCTCGAGCGGGGTGCCATTCAGCCGGGAGGCGATGGCCTTCGCCTCCTCGACCAGCCGCGGCTGCACCAGGGCGAAGATGCGCCCCTTCCCCTCGTGGGCGAGGTGCTCCACCAGCCGCTTGGCGATGAAGCCCGGATAGCCGGTGACCAGCGTGGCGCCTTGGTTGGTGGTCATGGGGGCTCCGCCCGGGCCGGGCACCTTAGCCGCTCCCGCGGATCTGCTCCCAGATCCACCGGACCTGGGCCCGCGTTTCTTCCAGGGGGCCGCCGTTGTCCACCACCCAGGTGGCGTGCGCCCGCTTCTCGGCCAGGGGCATCTGCGCCGCCAGCCGTGCCGAGATGGCCGCCTCGTCCAGGCCGTCGCGGGCGGCGAGCCGTGCCCGCTGGGCCGCCTCGGGCGCCGAGACGAGGATCACCCCGTCCAGTCCCCGGTCCAGCCCGTTCTCGATGAGCAGCGCCGCGTCGTACAGCACCACCCGCACCCCGGCGCGGGCCAGGGCCTCCGTCCTCCGCGCGACCTCCTGGCGAATCCGCGGATGGAGGATGGCCTCCAGCGCCCTCCGCTCCTCTGCGTCGGCGAAGACCCGCGTGCCGAGCGCGGCCCGGTCCAGCCGCCCGCTGGCGTCGACGACGCCGGGGAAGCGCCGGGCCACCTCCTCCAGGCCCGGTGTCCCCGGGGCGACCACGTCCCGGGCCACGGCGTCGGCGTCGATGACGTCCGCCCCGAGGTCGCGGAACATCGCGCTCACGGTGCTCTTGCCCGAGGCGATGCCGCCGGTGAGCCCCACCACCCGCATCAGCGCGAGGGGGTGGGTGGCGCCGGCGTGGGGGCGGTCACCGGCGGGGGAGCGGGGAGCGGGCGGGGAGCGGGGAGCGGGCGGGGAGCGGTGTACACGAAGGACTGCACCCGGTCCTCCGAGTCGTCGAAGAACACCGCCAGACCCAGCCGGGCGTAGACGTAGTAGGTGCGGAAGTCGTCGGTGAGCTTCTTCTGGAAGCAGGCCGCCGGCTGGGCGTTGCCCTTCGGGCAGGCCGGGCCGAAGGTCGCCTCGACCGTGTCGTGGTCGATGACCGCGGAGGGGAAGACGTCGATGCGCTCCACCACCGAGCTGGGTGGGTCCACCCGGAACTGTGCCTGGGAGGTCCCCTTCATCGCCGGTGAGTCGAGGTAGGCCAGCACCTCCTTGCCGGAGACGGTGACCGTCTTGGAGGGCGGGCCGAACCGCTTCAGCACGTCGTCGCGCCGGGAGACGCCGGGCTCGATGCCGTTCCAGGGCTTGGCCGCGGCGACCGCCGAGCCGAGGAGGACTGCCAGGACCGCGAGGCGCCTCGGGGCGAAGGAGCTCATGGAGGGGCCCTCCAGCTCTAGCATGGCTTGCCAGGGGGACGGTGAGGTCTGGTATCTGCCGGGGCTGCTCGATGAACCTCCCTCGTGCAACCCGCTGGGCGCTCGCGCTGGCCGTGCTCTCCTCCGCGGTGGCGGCCGGAGCCGACTTCCTCGGCCCCGAGAGCTGCAAGGGCTGCCACCCCGACGCCTACGCGGCCTGGAGGGCCTCCAAGCATGCCCGCTCGATGGAGTCGCTCGGGCCCGACCAGCAGAAGGACGCACGCTGCACCACCTGCCATGCCCCGAACCTGACCGACCAGGGCATGGCCGGCATCGGCTGCGAGACCTGCCACGGCGGCGGCCAGTACTACGCGCCGGCCTACGTGATGAAGGACCCCGAGCTGGCGCGCCTGGTGGGCCTCCAGGACCCCTCGGAGAGGTCGTGCCGGAGCTGCCACGAGCCGAGCTCGCCCTCGCTCCGCCCCTTCCAGTTCGCCGAGAAGCTCAAGGCCATGGACCACTGGACCGCCGAGCGGCACAAGCGCGGCCCCCCGACGCCCCCCCGCGCCGAGCGGTGATCCGGGTCCTCGAGGCGCGCTTCCTCACCACCGCGGTGGAGGAGGCCGGCTGGCCCGCGGGAGACATCCCGGAGATCGCCTTCGTCGGGCGGAGCAACGTCGGCAAGTCGTCGATGATCAACGCCCTCACCGGACGGCGGAAGCTCGTCCGCGTCTCGGGAACGCCGGGCCGGACCCGGACCCTCAACTTCTTCGAGGTGGAACTCGAGCGCGACCGCGCCCGCCGGACGGTGCGCCTCGCGGACCTGCCAGGCTATGGCTTCGCGAAGGTGTCGAAGGAAGAACGTTCGGGGTGGGAGCGGATGATCACCACCTACCTGCGGCAGCGGTTGCCGCTGAGGGGCGTGGTCGCCATCGTCGACGCCGAGGTGGGTGCCACCGAGGACGACGTCCGCACACTGGCCTACCTCACCGCCGCGGGCCGGCGGGTGCTGGTCGCCGCGACCAAGCTGGACCGGCTCGGGAAGTCGCACCGGAAGCCGCGCCTCGCTGCAACGGCGGAGCGCCTGTCGGTCCCGCGTGACACGGTGGTGGGTTTCTCGGCAACGGAAAAGCTGGGCGTGCCTGAAGTCTGGGAGGCCCTCTGGATGGCGACCTCCTGAGGCCCCCCGAGTGTTGACCGACCGGGGAGGCCCACCGATGATTCCCTCCTTGATGGCCCACCGTGTGTCCACCGGCGCACCGGGCCCGAGCCACACCGCGTGAAGACACCGTCGATGACCCGCCGGGCGTTGCCCTTCCTGATGGTCGCCGCCGCGATCACCGCAGTGTCCGGCTGCACCTGCAACGGGGACGTCTCCATCTTCCCGCGGGTCGGCTCGAACCCGGGCGGCGGTGGAGACGGGGGCAACGTCATCGGAGGCGGCGACGCCGGGCCAGACGGCGGCCAGTCCATCACCGACCCCTGCCAGATCATCGTCTGCCCACCCACGGTGGACGGCGGCTTCAGCGGCACCATCGACTTCCCGCCGGACGGGGGCTTCAACCTCGACGGGGGCGTCGGGACGAGCGGCGACGGCGTGACGGTCGACCCGATGGGTCGGATCACCCTCAACAGCCAGGACGTCCAGATCAACTACGCGTGGATCGCCAACTGGAAGATGGGGACCGTCTCCAAGTACGACACCAAGAACCTGCTCCCCGACGGCGGCATCCACGAGGTGGGCCGGTACATCAGCGTCTTCCCGCTCGACGGTCTCGGCCGGACCAACCACAGCTCCGCGGCGAGCGTCTACAACCCCAGCCGGACTGCCATCGACATCAACGGCGACATGTGGGTCGCCAACTTCGCCGCGAACACCGGCCAGTACTTCAGCGTCACCAAGGTGGCGGGCAGCCTCTTCAACTGCATCGACCGCAACGGCAACGGGAAGATCGACACCAGCTTCGACGACCCGAACAATCCTGCACCGGGTGCTGTGTACGGCGTGATCGACCCGAACGAGTACCTCAACCCGAGCGACCCGACCAACCCGCTCCTCTACGACGAGTGCGTGCTCTTCACCCAGGAATTGGGGAACATCAACCCCAACAACGCCTTCGGCGAGGGCTCGATCTCCATTGCCGCCGCGCCCGAGGGCGGGCCGGGCGACGTGTGGGTCGGGACGTGGATCGACCGGCGCATGTGGCGGCTCGATCCGTTCACCGGCGTGCCCAAGCCCATCCCCCCGGGGACCAATGTCGGCTCGCTGCCCGACGGCGGCGGCTCCTACATCGGCGTCCCGCAGATCGAGCCCTACGGCTCGGCTGTGGACCGCAAGAACCGGCTCTGGGTCGTCGACCGCGTGAGGAACAACCTCGTGGTGATCGACGCGAACACCCAGGCCCTGCTCTCGGGGTTCATCACTCCGCCCTCGGGCTTCTCGCCGCGTACGGGCTACGGCATTGCCGTCGACCAGCTGGGGCGGGTGTGGATTCCCGGCTGGGGCTCGGGGCCCAATGTCAGCCAGTACGATCCGGGGACAGGTCCCATCGATGCCGGAACCTGGACCCGGTTCAGCTTCCCGACCCTGACCTCGCCGCAGGGAACCACCATCGCCTCGCCGCGCGGGATCACCGTGGACGACCAGGGGATCGTCTGGGTCGACTCGGATCAGCGGAGCGGCACCAGCACCGGGTCGGCGGCGCTGGCCTGGGGCTTCGACGGCACCGACGGCGGCGTGTACCTGTTCAACCCGCCCAGCGGCACGCCCACCGGCCTCATCGACGCCACCTCCACCTGGAGCAAGACCAGCATCGGCATCGGCCTGGACCAGGACAAGAATCTCTGGGTCAACAATCAGAGCGGCAACGTGATGCGCATCGACCGGAACACCGGCGGCGTCACCACCTCGCCCAACCAGGCCGGCGCGCTCTACACGTACTCGGACTTCACCGGGTACCAGCTGCGGCACATCACGCTGAGCCAGGGCAGCTTCACCCAGACCGTGGCCGGCTGCTCGCGCTACGCCGAGTGGGACACGGTGATCTGGGATGCCATCACCCCGCCCAACACCTCGGTGGTGCTCTTCGTCCGTGGCTCGAACAACACCGACTTCACCGTCTCCCAGCAGTACGGGCCGTTCACGACCTCGCCCGCGAACCTCCAGGCGGCCCCCGGCCCGGTGCCGCAGTTCAAGTACCTCCAGCTCCAGTTCCTCCTCACCTCCAAGGACGGGACGAGCCAGCCGTACCTCCTGGACTTCAACGTCAGCTCCAAGTGCCTGACGCCGCTCCAGTAGTGCCGCGACGGAGGGGGTAGACCGCCCTGGCGGGCGATGGCAGTTGCACGGCCGCGCCCGGCCGTGCGAGGCAGGCGCCCAGCGTGGCGACCGGCGGAAACGGACGGGACGTGGCCTCCGAGCGAGGCCAGGCGCTCCAGCGCATCGCGGCGCTCCCGGCCCGCGAGCGACTCGACGCGCTGCTGTCCGCGCGCGACGCCGGGGCCCTCGTCCGGGCGATGGCCCCCGAGCAGCTCTACGCCACGGTGGCCGAGGTGGGGCTCGCCGACGCGACCGAGCTGGTGCAGCTGGCCTCGCCCGAGCAGTTCCAGTCCATGGTGGACCTGGGCGCCTGGAAGGGGGACACGCTCGAGCCCCACCGGTTGCTGGAATGGATCCGCGCGGCGCGCGGCGACCTGCCCGGGGAGCTCCTCGGAAAGGTGCACGGCATCGACCTCGAGCTCCTCGAGGCGATGCTCCGGGCCCTCACCACGGTCCACGACCTGGAAGAGAACCCCGATCCGGAGGTGGAGGGTCCGACTCTGGACTCGGCCGACGGGCGCTACCGCGTCGAGCTGAGGCTCGAGGGGCCGGAGCAGGCGGCGCTCCGGGCGCTCCTCCTGGACCTGATGGCCGAGGACCCGCTCGGCTTCAGCCGCCTCCTGGAGGCGGTGCGGTGGGAGGTCCCGAGCGAGCTCGAGGAGGCGGCGCTCCGCTTCCGCGGGGCACGGCTGGCCGACCTGGGCTTCCCCGACCGAGAGTCCGCGGCCGGCCTCTACGCGGCGGTGCGGCTTCCCGAGGCCTCGCCGGCGAGCCCCTCGGCGCAGCTCGCTCCCCGGGCCGGGCGCCGGGTGGACTTCGTCCAGGCAGCGATCGAGAGACTGGATCCGGTGGAGGCCGAGAACGTCCTCGACGAGCTCCGCGGCGTCTTCAACGCGGCGTTGATCGCCGACGGCGCCGACCCGGGCGACCTCGACGCGTTCCGCGCCTCGGCCGAGCGAGCACGGGACACGCTGAACCTCGGGCTCGAGCTGCTCTGCAGTGGCGAGCCGGCGCGGGCTGCGGCGGTGGTCCGCGAGACGCATCTGCGCCAGATCTTCCAGACCGGCTTCTCGCTCGGGCTCCGGCTGCGGTACCGGGCCGACCGGCTCGCGGCGCGGCCCCTGGCCCGGATGGACGGGCAGTGGATGCTCTGGCCCGAGGAGACCGCCGTCGTGAGCGCGCTCCGGCGCCCGCGGCCGATGCGCGCGCTGCCGGTCGAGGGAGCCGAGCCGGTGCCGTTCCGGTCGCTGGCGGAGGTCCACGAGGCCGAGGCGGCGCTCGCGCGCGCCGAGCTGCAGCAGGCGCTGCTCGCGGCGCTCCTCGGCGGGACCGAGGAACGCGCCCGGGCCGCGCTCGACGGTCTCGGCCCGGCCTGGCCGGCGGGGGGGACCCCGGCGGTCCTCGCCGCGGCCGTGGCCCGTGCACTCCTCGACGGGACGGCCCGCGTCCTTCCCGTGCCGGCCGGACGCACCCAGGAGCTCGGACGCGCCTTCCTCGTGCCCGGTGCGCCCCCGACCGTCCGCCCCGCGGCCGCCACGCGCGCCGCCGCGGCTCTCCAGGCCGTCGTCCCGGGGGAGGAGAGCGCACGGCTCGCGCGACGGGTGCTCGAGCGCCTCGCGGATCAGCTCGGTCCGGCCCTGCTCGCCGGGCCGCTCCCCGTCGAGGTGCAGGCCACGCTGCCCTGGTCGGCCGGCCTGTAGAAACGACAGCGACCCGCCCGGGCAGGCCCGGCGCGCGAGGAATTCCGCGGCTGTGCGCGTGGCATGTCGTCTGCTCCCGCTGATTGCAGCGATGAGGACCCGTGCGCCGGAGGGGGAGGGGGAATCCCGGGCGTGGACGCTCACCGCGGAGCGCGACCGCTGGGCGTTCCTGCTCCTCGTCGCGTTCTCCGTGCAGATCTACGCCGTCCCCGCCGAGTGGATTCCAGCGACGATGGCGCTCCGCCCGGCCCTGTCGCTGAGCGTTCTCGCGCTGGGACTGGTCCTGCTCGAGCACGCCGGCCGTCGCCTGCCGCTCCACTGGGATGGAACCCGCGGGCCCGCGCTGGTGGCCTTCCTCGCCTGGGGAGCCGCCTCGCGCCTGTGGAGCATCGCTCCGGAGGCCACCGACCTCTGGCTCGTGGCCATGGCGAAGGTGGCGCTCGCCTGGTTCCTGGTGGTGAACCTCGCGACGACGCCCCGGCGCCTCGCCGTTCTCTGCCTGGGGCTGATCGCCGGCTCGATGGTCACCTCGGTCGGCGGCATCCTCCGCTCCTTCTCGGGCGACGCGCTGTCGCAGGGATTCCGGACGCTCTGGCTCGGCCCCTACGGGGACCCGAACTACCTGGCCCAGTACCTCCTGCTCGTCGTCCCCCTGGCGGTCGCCTTCATCGCCCGCCCGGGCATGCGGACCTCCGTTCGACTCGTCTGCCTCGTCGCGCTGCTCCTGGCGGTCGCCTGCATCGTCCTCACCTACTCCCGGGGCGGATTCCTGGGGCTGGTCTTCGGCGGCCTGGTCTGGGCGCTGCGCGAGCGCGCCCAGCGCACGAAGGCGATCGTCCTGTCCGCCGCCCTGGCGGTGGGCGTGGCCATCTTCGCCCCGGCCACCTACTGGGAGCGCAACGACACGCTCGAGGAGTGGCAGCAGGACCCGTCGGCACTGGGCCGGGTCCACGCCTGGACCGTGGCCTCGGCGGCCAACCTCGACCGGCCGCTGCGCGGAGTCGGCGGCGGCGCCTTCCGGGAGGCCTGGCCCCTCTATGCCCCGGCCGACGTCCGCCGGGAGGCACTGGTGGCGCACAACATCTTCCTCGACACGCTCGGCGAGCTGGGCTGGGTGGGGTTCTTCCTCTTCCTGACCTTCGCGGGGAGCGCCACCGGGGCGGTCTTCCGTGCCGGAGCCGATCCGGAGATCGGCTGGCTCGCCCGGGGGCTCGGCGCCAGCGTGGCCGGGTTCCTCCTCTGCAACTGCTTCGCGGGCTCGCTGACCGCTCCGCACCTCTTCGTGCTCCTCGGGCTGGCCGGGGCCTGCGAACGGGTGGCGTCCCGCGCGGACGTGCTCGAGGCGCGGATGTCTCGGCAGCCGGTCGTCCTGGCCTCCGGGGGTGGGTGATGCTCGATCGACGGTGGAAGGAGCGAGGAGAGACGCTGGGGCCGGCGTTCCTCGCGCTCGCGGCGCTGGCGCTCGACCTGTGGGAGGACGGGCAGTCCGTCGCTCACGCCGCGGCGGTGGGCGTCGTGGCGCTCGCCGCGGGCTGGAGCGGGGCGGGGGCCGTGCTGAGCCTCGGGCGGTTCGGGTCCTCGGGCCTCGGGCGCCGCTTCGCGCTCTGGCGGGCGTTCGGGCTGACCGCGTCCGCGGGCTGCCTGTGCCTGGAGGTGGTGGAGCGGCTCCCGGCGCCGTGGGGGGCCGACGATGGCGTGCTCCAGCTCGGCGTGCTCGGCGCTGCGTGGGCCCTCCTCACCGGCTGGGTCTGGGGCCGCGGCAGCTGGGAGCGGATGTCCGGCCGATCGGCGCCGCCCGAGGAGCCGCCCGCCGCCGAGGAGGCCCCGGGCGGGGTGCGCTGGACGGACCGGGAGATCGGCCGGGCCTAGATCCGCTCGCGCCTGGCGACGTTCAGGCTGCCTCCGGTCGGTGGAGGCTCGAGAGCGCGCCGATGCCGCGCGCGACGAGCCGCGTCCGGAGCTCGCCGAGGAGCCGGGGGACGAAGCCCGGCCCACCGTAGACGAACCCGGTGTAGACCTGGACGAGGTCGGCGCCGGCCTCGAGCCGCTCGAGCACGTCGTCGGCGGTCGACACCCCACCGGACGCCCAGAGCGCGAGGCGACCCCGCGCCCGCCCCGCTGCGCGGCGCAACGTCCCGAGGGCCATCGGCCCGAGCGGCGGCCCCGAGAGCCCGCCTGCCTCCGCCGCGGCCGGTCCCTGCACCCCGGGGCGGGCGAGCGTGGTGTTGGTACAGATGAGCCCGGCGATGGCCGACTCCACCGCCACGTCCACGATGGCGTCGACCTCCTCCGGGGCGAGGTCGGGAGCGACCTTCAGGAAGAGCGGCTTCCCGGGCGCGACCTCGCCCAGCCGCGCCTGGACGGCCTGGAGGAGCGCCCGAAGCGGCTCGGCCTGCTGGAGCTGCCGGAGCCCCGGCGTGTTGGGTGAGCTCGCGTTGACCACCAGGTAATCCGCCAGCACCGCCAGCGCTTCCACTCCGGCGACGTAATCGTCCACCGCCCGCTCGAGCGGCGTGTCCTTGTTCTTCCCGAGGTTCACCCCCACCGGACCCGGGCGGAACCCGAGCGCGCGCAGGCGGGCGGCCATCGCCTCGATGCCGTGGTTGTTGAAGCCCATCCGGTTCACCAGCGCCCGGGCCTCGGGAATGCGGAACAGCCGGGGCGCGGGGTTTCCTGGCTGGGGGCGGGGGGTGACGGTCCCCACCTCGACTGCGGCGAACCCCACCGCGAAGAGCCCCGCCACCGCCTCGGCGTCCTTGTCGAAACCGGCGGCCAGCATCACCGGGTGCGCGAAGCGAAGGCCGGCGCTGGTCACCGAGAGATCTGGCCCCGGCGGGAGCGCGGGCTGGAGATGCACCGCCCCCAGAGCCCGGAGCGCCGCCATGGCGAGCCCGTGCGCCTGCTCGGGCGGAAGCAAGAACAGTCCGCGCCTGAGGAGTCCGTACACGCTCCCCGCGCCCTACCACGCTTCAGGGAATGAAGGAGTACTCGCGGGCCCAGGCCAGGGACTGGTCCACCTGGTCGGGGGTCATGATCCCGTGCCGCTCCACCAGCGCCACCTCGGAGCGCATGTCGGTCTCCAGCAGGTAGGGACCGTCGGTGTTGAGCGTGACCTTCACCTTCCGGTCGAGGAAGGTCTGGACGATGTGCTTCAGCTCGTCCACCCCGCTCACCGCGTGGGTGTGGAGGTTGGAGGTGGGGCAGAGCTCCAGCACGACGTCCTGCTCGCGCAGGAGGCGCATCGCCGCCTCGTCGTACGCGGCGCGGATTCCGTGGCCGATGCGATGCGGCCGGAGCCGGTCCACCACCGCGATGACCCCCTCGGCGCCGGTTCCGCTCGTCTCGCCGGTGTGCACGGTGGTCTTCAGGCCGGCATCGCGCGCCCGCTGGAACAGGTCCTGGTAGGCGCTCACCTGGTCCGCGTCCAGCTCCAGGGCCCGGGTCTCGGTCCCGGCCAGGTCGATGCCCACCACCCCCCGGTGCCGGTAGCGGATGGCCTTCTCGAGGATGATCGAGTTGAGGCGGTGATCGAACTCCCGGGCCAGGCAGAAGATGAGCCCGGCCCGGACTCCGTACTCCAGCGTCGCGCGGTCCATCCCCCGGAGCGCGGCGTGGATGATGTGGTCCAGGTCCAGGGTGGAGTCGAGGTTGCGCTTCATGGGGTTGAAGCGCAGCTCGATCTGCGTCACCCGGCTCCCGCGGTACTCCTTCCCGATGACCTCGTACACGCTCCGCTCGATGGCCATGGGCGAGCTCTGAATCTTCTCGGTCCAGGTGTGCATGATGCGGAGGTAGTCGTCGAGGTTGGAGACGTTCTCCGGCCGGGCGGTGATCATCTCCACGAACTCGAAGTAGTTCTTGGTCGGGAGCTTGAACCCCTGGCTGTGGGCCAGCGACCAGAGCACGTGGGGCGCCACCGCGCCGCCCACGTGGATGTGGAGGTCGATCAGCTCGCGGGACGTCATCGCCTCCCCAGGCTACAGAGGGACCGGCTCCGGCGTCGAGGCGCACCTCCGGTGGTGGGCGGGCTCGTGTAGTGTGTCGTGCCCATGGCAGCGACACTCATCGACGGAAAGGCCATCGCCCAGAAGGTACGGCGAGAGGTGGCCGAGGGAACCCGCGAGCTCAAGGCCCGCACCGGCCGCGTGCCGGGCCTGGCGGTCATCCGGGTGGGGGAGGATCCGGCGAGCAAGATCTACGTGACCGGCAAGCAGAAGGCCGCCGCCGAGGTGGGCTTCGAGGCCAGCGAGCACCACTTCCCCGAGACCGCCAACCACGCCGAGGTCCAGGCCCGCCTCGAGGCGCTGAACGCCGATCCCGCGGTGCACGGCATCCTCGTGCAGCTTCCGGTGCCGAAGCAGGTGGACTCGGCGGCGCTGCTCCGGGTGCTCCGCCCCGAGAAGGACGCCGACGGGCTCACCGCGGTGAACGCGGGGCTCCTGGCGCAGGGACGGGAGGCCACCGTCGCCTGCACGCCCTGGGGAGTCATGCGGATGCTCCAGGAGATCGACTGCCGCCCCGCCGGCAAGCGGGCGGTGGTGGTCGGCCGGAGCATCCTGGTCGGGCGCCCGATGGCGATGCTCCTCCTCAACGCCCATGCCACGGTCACCGTCTGCCACTCGAAGAGCAACCTCCCCGAGGAGGTCGCCCGCGGGGACATCCTGGTCGCCGCGGTGGGGGTGCCGGAGCTCATCAAGGGCGACTGGGTGAAGCCGGGCGCGGTCGTGATCGACGTGGGCATCAACCGGCTTCCCACCGGCAAGCTGGTGGGCGACGTCGAGTTCGCCCGCGCGGCCGAGCGCGCCTCGTTCATCACCCCGGTGCCCGGCGGCGTGGGGCCGATGACCATCGCCATGCTGCTCTCCAACACCCTCCGGAACGCCCGCGCGCTGCTCGGCTCGTGAATTTTCGGGCCGTCCCGGGCGTTCCCGGATCTCCCGGCGAGCCGCCACCCTCTGGCGCGTCGCCGGCTGCTAAGACATGCCCTTCATGCTCGCGCTCGTGCTCCCCTACGTGGAGCTCCCCGACCTCCACGTCTTCGGCTTTGCCATCCACCCCTTCGGGATCTTCGCCGCCATCGGCGTCTACGTCGGGGCGGTGCTCACCGTCCGGGCGGGGAGGGTGTACGGGCCGGGGGACACCAAGTCGCTGGGGGAGGTGTTCACCTGGGCGCTGATCGGGGGCCTGCTCGGAGCGCACCTCCTCCACGTGCTCGGCTACCACCCCGAGCTCCTCCGGACGAAGGGGCCGCTGGTGCTCCTCAAGATCTGGGATGGCGTCTCGTCGATGGGCGGCGTGCTCGGCGGCATGCTCGGGATCGCCGCCTACTTCTGGCACCAGGGGGTGAAGATCCGGCCCTACTGGGACGCGATCGCCCTCGGCACCGCCCCCGGCTGGACCATCGCCCGCATGGGCTGCGCCGTGGTCCACGACCATCCCGGCGTCCATCGCAACGCCTGGTTCGCGGTGGCCTTCCCGGACGGCCCGCGGCTGGACATGGGGCTCATCGACTGCGTGCTCCTCGCGATCGTCACCTCCGTGCTCTATCTCCTCGCCCGGAAACGCCGGCCCGAGGGCACGCTCATGGCGGTGCTCGCCCTCGGCTACTCGATCCCGCGCTTCTTCCTCGATTTCTACCGGGCGACGGACGTGGTCTTCCCGGACGGGCGCATCCTGGGCCTCACCCCGGCGCAGTGGATCACCCCGGTGCTCGCCGCCGCGGGCGTCTACCTCCTGGTGACCGCGCCACGACTCCCGCCGGCCGTCGCCATGCCCGGCGCGGGCGGCACCGGGATCCCGATCAGCGGGGACGGCCCGCCTGCCCCGGGGGTGGAGCGGGATCGGCGACGCGCCCCTTGAGCGCGCTGACGATCAGCCGGGTCGCCGGGCTCTTGTTCAGCGTGTAGAAGTGGATGCCCGGCACCCCCCGGGCGAGCAGCTCCATGCACTGCACCGTCGCGTGGGCCACCCCGAGCTGGACCACCGCCTCGGGGTCGTCGCGGTAGCGCTCCAGCTGGAGCACGAGCCGCATCGGCACGGTCGCCCCGCACAGCCGGACGAATCGCTCCAGCTGCTCGATGTTGGTGATGGGCATGATGCCGGGGACGATCGGCACGTTGATCCCCACCCGGCGGGCCCGTTCCACGAAGTCGAAGAAGAAGGCGTTGTCGAAGAACAGCTGGGTGATGACGAAGTCCAGGCCGGCATCCACCTTCGCCTTGAGGTGGCGGAGATCGTCGTCCCGCATCGGCGTCTCCACGTGGCCCTCGGGGTAGCCCGCCCCCCCGACGCAGAGGTGGTGGTCCCGCTCCCGGATGAGGCGCACCAGCTCCGCCGCGTAGCGGAGGCCGCCGGGTGGAGGCTGGAACTCGCGCTGCCCGGCCGGCGGATCGCCCCTGAGCGCCAGGAGGTTCTCCACGCCCATCGCCAGGAACTCGTCCACCAGCGCGCCCAGCTCCTCGCGGGTGTGGCCCACGCAGGTGAGGTGGGCCATGGTCTCGAGGCCGGTGGCCCGGATCTCGCGGACCAGCTCGACCGTCCGGTCGTGGGTGCTTCCCCCCGCGCCGTAGGTGACGGAGACGAAGCCCGGCTCGAGCGGGCGCAGCTCCTCCAGCGTCCGGAGCAGCGCGCGCCGGCCCTCGTCGGTCTTCGGGGGGAAGAACTCGAAGGAAAAGCAGGGGTCCGACGGGTTGAGGCGGTTGCGGATCTTCATCGCCGGACCTCCACTCTAACGCCGAGACCACTTGGATCGATCCGAGTCGTTTCGGCGCTGGTCAGGGCGGGCGGCGGCGCGCCCCCTTCGCGCCTCCCTTGATCGCCCTCGGGGGGGTGGGGTAGTCCGGCGCCCCGAGCTTCCCATGGCCCGACAGACGCCACTGAACCGAGTTCACCGCGCGCTGGGCGCCCGGATGGTCGACTTCGCCGGCTGGGACATGCCGGTCCAGTACAGCGGCGTCGTGGCCGAGCACGAGGCCGTCCGGACCCGGGCCGGCCTGTTCGACGTGTCGCACATGGGCGAGATCGAGTTCCGAGGGGAGGGCGCGCTGGAGAGCGCCAACGCCCTCATCACCAACGACCTCGCCCGCGCCGCCGATGGGCAGGCGGTCTACGCCGGGCTCCTGAACCACCGAGGCGGCTTCGTGGACGACGTCGTGGCGTACCGCTTCTCTCCCGAGCACGTCCTCGTCTGCGTGAACGCCAGCAACCGGGAGAAGGACTTCGCCTGGATGACCGAGAACACCCCCCGGGTGCGTCCGGTGAACCGGAGCGACGACTTCGCCCAGCTCGCCATCCAGGGTCCGGCCGCGGCGAGCATCGTGCAGACGCTGACCGATCTGCCGCTGGAGTCGATCGGCACCTACCGCTTCCGCGAGGGCACGGTGGCGGGGGTACCGTGCATCGTCTCCCGGACCGGGTACACGGGCGAGGACGGGTTCGAGCTCTACTGCCCGCCGGATCGCGCCGAGCATCTGTGGAACGCGCTCCTCCAGGCGGGGCGTCCGGCCGGGCTGGTCCCGGCGGGGCTCGGCGCCCGCGACACCCTCCGCACCGAGATGAAGTACGCACTCTACGGCAACGACATCGACGACTCCCACACCCCGCTCGAGGCGGGCCTGGGGTGGATCGTCAAGTGGGACAAGGGCGACTTCATCGGGCGGGCCGCGCTGGCGGAGCAGAAGGCCGCCGGCGTCCAGCGGAAGCTGGTGGGCTTCGAGATGCGCGAGCCGGGCATCCCGCGCCATGGCTACCCCATCGTCCAGGAGGGAAAGGCGGTGGGCGAGGTCACCTCCGGCACGCAGGGGCCGACGGTGAAGAAGGCCATCGGCATCGGCTACGTACCGGCGGCGAAGGCGGCGGAGGGCACCGCCCTCGAGATCGACATCCGCGGTCGCCCGGTCCGCGCCGAGGTGGTGAAGACGCCGTTCAAGCGACCGGACAAGGCTCCCTGAGAAAGGCACGCACCGGACACCCTATGGCCGACAATCCGAAGAACCTCCGCTACACCAAGGACCACGAGTGGGCCCGCCGCGACGGTGGCGCAGTGGTGGTGGGGATCACCGCCCATGCCCAGGAGGCGCTGGGTGACGTGGTCTACGTCGAGCTCCCCAAGGTGGGAGACACGATGACCGCCGGGAAGCCGTTCGGGGTCGTGGAGTCCACCAAGGCGGTGAGCGAGCTGTTCGCCCCCCTCTCGGGGAAGGTGACCAAGGTCAACACCGCGCTCGCCGACGAGCCGGCGACCCTCAACACCGACCCCTACGGAGCGGGGTGGATCGTCGAGGTCCAGCCGTCGGACCCCGCCCAGCTCGACGGGCTGATGGACGCCGACGCCTACGGTGAGCTCCTGGCGAGGAGCGGCTGAGGCGCGCGTGGCCCGGTCCTGTTAAACCGGCGTCCTTCACATGCCCGTCGGAGGCGTCGGCTCGTCCGCCCTCCCGCCAGGAATCCTCGCTTCGATGCCCGACTCACGCACCCCCCCGGAGCCCGACGCCTTTCCCAGCCGCCACATCGGACCCGACCCCGCCGACGTGACCGAGATGCTTCGCGCGGTCGGCGCCCCGTCGCTCCAGGCCCTGGTGGACCAGACGCTGCCGGCGACCATCCGGCTCCGCCGCGCACTGGACCTTCCGCCGGCGGTGGACGAGGCCCGCCTGCTCGAGGAGCTTGAGGCGCTCGCCGCCCGGAACCAGGTGTTCCGCTCCTTCATCGGCGAGGGCTACTCGGACACGGTCGTCCCGCCGGTCATCCTCCGCAACGTCTTCCAGAATCCGGGCTGGTACACGCAGTACACGCCCTACCAGCCGGAGATCTCCCAGGGCCGACTGGAGGCGCTGCTCAACTTCCAGACGATGGTCATCGACCTCACCGGGCTCCCGGTGGCCAACGCGTCGCTCCTGGACGAGGGAACCGCCGCGGCCGAGGCGATGCACCTCTTCCAGGCGCTGGCAAAGCCCGGGCACGACGCGTTCTTCGTCTCCGACCGCGTCCACCCCCAGACCCTGGAGGTCGTCCGGACCCGCGCCGCCGCGCTCGGCATCCCGGTGCTGGTGGGTGACGCCCGGACCTTCGACTTCTCCACGAGGATCTTCGGTGCGCTCGTCCAGTACCCGGCGACCGACGGGCTGGTGGAGGACCTGGCCTCGTTCTTCGACCGGGTGCACGCCGAGGGGGCGCACGTCGCGGTCGCCACGGATCTCCTGGCGCTCGCCGTCCTCACGCCGCCGGGAGAGCTCGGAGCCGACGTGGCCGTCGGCAGCGCCCAGCGCTTCGGCGTGCCCCTGGGCTACGGCGGGCCGCACGCGGCGTTCTTCGCGGTGAAGCAGGAGTTCACCCGCCTCCTCCCCGGCCGGATCATCGGGGTGTCCGAGGACGCCAACGGACACCGGGCGCTGCGGATGGCCCTGCAGACCCGCGAGCAGCACATCCGGCGCGAGAAGGCCACCAGCAACATCTGCACCGCCCAGGCGCTGCTCGCGGTGATGGCCGGCTTCTACGCCGCCTGGCACGGTCCCGAGGGGCTGAAGGCGATCGCCACCCGGGTGCATGGGCTCACCGTGCGACTGTCGCGGGGGCTCGCCCGGCTGGGGGTGAAGGTGAAGCACGCGAGCGTGTTCGACACGCTCCGGCTGGAGATGGAGCCCACCGAGGCCGACCGGGCGATGGCCCGCGCCCGCGAGCGGCGGATGAACCTCCGGCGCATCGACCCCCGCGGCATCGGCATCTCGCTCGACGAGACGACGCGCCTCGAGGACGTGGAGGCGCTGTGGGCGGTGTTCGCCGGGGGCAAGCCGGTCGACTTCGCGGCCGAGGTGCTCGCCTCGGAGGTGACGCCGGAGTGGGGCCCCGCCCTGACCCGGAAGAGCGGGTACCTCGCCCATCCGGTCTTCCACCGACACCGGTCCGAGACCGAGATGCTCCGCTACATCAAGCGCCTCGAGGCCAAGGACCTGAGCCTCACCTACGCGATGATCCCGCTGGGCAGCTGCACGATGAAGCTGAACGCCACCGCGGAGATGATCCCGGTGACCTTCCCCGGCTTCTCGCGCCTCCACCCCTTCGCACCGGTCGACCAGGCCGAGGGGTACCAGCAGCTCTTCCGCGAGCTCGAGCGGATGCTCGCGGAGATCACCGGCTTCGCCGCCGTGTCCCTCCAGCCCAACGCCGGCAGCCAGGGCGAGTACGCGGGCCTCCTGGTCATCCGGAAGTGGCACGAGAGCCGCGGCGATCGCGACCGGAAGGTCTGCCTCATCCCTGCCTCCGCCCACGGGACCAACCCCGCCAGCGCGGTGATGGCGGGCTTCGAGGTGGTGGTGGTCAAGAGCGACCAGGACGGGAGCATCGACCTCGCGGACCTCGAGGCCAAGTCCACCGAGCACGCCTCGCGGCTGGGCGCGCTGATGGTGACCTACCCCTCGACGCACGGGGTCTTCGAGGAGGAGATCCGGAAGATCTGCGACATCGTCCATGGGCACGGCGGGCAGGTCTACATGGACGGGGCGAACATGAACGCCCAGGTGGGGCTGTGCCGGCCGGGGGACTTCGGCGCCGACGTCTGCCACCTGAACCTCCACAAGACCTTCTGCATCCCCCACGGCGGCGGCGGACCGGGCATGGGGCCGATCTGCGTGGCCCCGCACCTCGCGCCGTTCTTGCCCGGCCACCCGGTGGTGCGGACCGGTGGCGTGCAGGGCACGGGGCCGGTCTCCGCGGCGCCCTGGGGAAGCGCGAGCATCCTGGTCATCTCCTATGCCTACATCCGGATGATGGGCGCCGGGGGGCTCACGCGGGCGACGGAGGTCGCGATCCTCAACGCGAACTACATCGCCAGCCGGCTGGTCGATCACTTCCCGGTGCTCTACCGCGGCGCCCGCGGGCGGGTGGCGCACGAGTGCATCCTGGACCTGCGCGCGGTGAAGCGCTCGGCCGGCGTCGAGGTGGACGACGTCGCCAAGCGGCTGATCGACTACGGCTTCCACGCCCCCACCGTGTCCTTCCCGGTCGCGGGGACGGTCATGGTCGAGCCGACCGAGAGCGAGAGCAAGGCCGAGCTGGACCGCTTCTGCGACGCGATGATCGCCATCCGCAAGGAGATCGCCGAGGTCGAGGCCGGACGGCAGCCGCGCGAGGGCAACGTCCTCAAGCACGCGCCCCACACCGCCGAGGTGGTCACCGCCGACGCCTGGGATCGCCCCTACCCGCGTCAGCTGGGGGCGTTCCCCTCCGCGTTCGTCCGGGCGAGCAAGTTCTGGCCGGCGGTGGGGCGGCTGAACAACGTGCTCGGCGACCGGAAGCTGATCTGCAGCTGCCCGCCGGTCGAGGACTACGTGTAGCTCGCGGCGTCAGCGGGCGTCGCCGGTCCGCGGCAGGAGGAACCGCAGCGCGTCGGGGATCCGGGAGGCCCAGGAGATCTCGTCGTGGCCTCCCTCCGCCTGCTCGACGAAGCGGAGGTCCTTGCCCTCGGTCCAGCCCTTCGAGACCAGCGCGTCCCGCAGCCGGTGCGCCGCGGAGACCATCGAGCCGGGCTCGAGCGCGCCGACGTCCACCCAGAACCGGACCGGCAGCTTCCGCGGAAGCGCCCGGACGCGCTTGATCAAGAGGTCGTCGTCCCACATCGCCGACGGGGACATGGCCAGCGCCTGCCCGAACACCTCCGGATGCTCGAGGGCGAGGTAGAGCGAGACGAGCCCCCCGTGCGAGGCGCCGCCGACGGAGGTGCTCGGCGAATCGGTGCGGGTGCGGTAGGTCCGGTCGACGAACGGCTTGAGCTCCTCGACGAGGAACCTGGCGTACAGCGGCGCCTTGCCGCCGGCGTGCAGCTTGCGGCCGTCGGGGAGCGTCCGGTCGACGAAGGTCGGCGTGTACTCGTCGGTCCGGGCCTCGGTGTTCGAGACCGCGACGACGATCAGAGGCTCGATCTGGCCGGAGCGGATGAGCAGCTCGGCGGTCTCGTCCACCTGCCACTCCATGCCCATCGCGGCCGCGTCGAAGACGTTCTGTCCGTCGTGGAGATAGAGCACCGGGTAGCGCCGCCGGGCCTCCTTCTCGTAGCCGGGCGGGAGGTAGACCTGCACGTCCCGCGCGGCGACGAACCGCGAGGAGAACGCGGGGTGGATCCGGATGTCTCCGGCTCTGTTGCGCGCGATGGGCTCGGGGGGAGCGTCGAAGACCCGCTCCAGCGTCTGCCGCTCGCCGGTGAGCCTCAGCTGCCGGTTCTTGCCCTCCTCCCATCCGGAGTTCGGCGGCCCCGTCCGCTCGATCTTGAACTTGTAGGCGACCGGCTGGCTGCCGAAGGGCGCGTGGGGAAAGGTGACCGTCACCTCGTAGCGCCCGTCGCCGTCGGGGTCGGCGGCGAGGGTGGTGTTTCCCCACGAGAGCGGCGCGACCCCGCCCCGGACGCCCACCCGTGCGGTCCTCGGATCGAAGCGGCGGGCCGAGATCTCCTGGCGCATGTCGACGACGAAGGTGACGGAGTACGCAGCCATGGCCGGAGCGGTCGCGAGCAGGACGGCGGTGAGGAGGAGCCCCCCATGCGGCCCGGAGGCCTAGCACGCCCCCGAACCGATCAGTTGTTGCGGAAGATCCGCATCAGCGGCCGGCCGCCGGTCTCGAGGTAGAACCCGAAGGGGAAGGTCACGGTCCCGTCCTTGCCCATCAGCCCCGGCGGCGGGTTGGGGAAGGGCTGGGCCCTGCGGAAGCTCACGATGGCCGCCTCGTCGAGGAAGTCCACCCCGCTCGAGCGCTGGACCTTGATGTCCTTCACCAGGCCGTCGCCGCCGAGCGTGACGTCGAGGATCGTGTACCGGTCGCGGCCCCCGTAGATCTCTCCGGTGGGGTCGCGCTGGCGGAGCGGCTCGTTGGGGTCCCAGTTGCGGCCCACGGCCTGCTTCACCCGGTTGAAGAAGGTCGCGTACTTCCACTCCCGGGTGTTGAGGAAGGTGCCCTCGCCCTGCTCGACGTCCTGGAGGTGGTCGTTCGGTGCGGCGCCGATGATCTTGTCCAGCGCGGCGCTGCTCGGCATCAGCTGGGAGAGGGTGGGGAGCCCCGCCGTCCCCGCGCTGCCCTGCTCGCCCTCCTCGCCCGGCTTGCCGGGATCGACCCGGAGCCGGTTGGAGTTGCCCTGCACGGCGGCGCTCTCGCCCTGGTTGCGGACGCTGGGACCCGGGCCCTGGTTGGTCTCCTCCTTGAGCGCGATCCGGTCGCGCTTCTGGACGTTCGGGACGTCGAAGACCGGCTTCTGGCCACCGCCCTTCTGGGCCGGCTTGAGGTCCTGGCCGGTGCCGCCGTTGCCCTGCACGACCAGCTGCGAGGTGTTGTCCTTGCCGGTCGTCTTTCGCTCCTCGGTCGCCGTCTGCCGGGGCATCGCGTTCCGGTAGAACGCCGTCTGGTCCCGGGCCTTCGACTCCTTGTCGACCCGGTTGTTCTTCTCCGCCAGGTACTTCGCGTCCGGCGACTCCTGCTCGTTGCCCGGGGCGACGTCCACCACCTGGCCGTGCGGGTTCTTCTCTTCCTTCGGCTCCTGCTTCTTGGCCTCGGCGCGGCGCTGGGGCTCGCGCTCCTGCTCCCGTGCCGGCCCCCGGTTCTTCGCCCAGGCGCGGGCGTCGAGGTTCCGGAGGGTGACCGCCTGCGGCTTGGGATGCGGCCGGTCTCCTCCGGGCCACTTCACCGAGACGTAGTTCATCACCAGGAGGAACCCGAAGACCCCCACGTGGAAGAGCAGGGCCAGCAGGGTCGCGAGCAGGGCGGTCGCCCCCGGACGTCGGCGTCGGCGGCGGGAGATGGGTCCGGACGGGCTCACGTGACGGTCCTACATAACTGGAAGCCGCGGCCCCGACCTAGCCGAGGCCGGGGCTCCTCCGCCCCGAGGCCACCGCATCTCAGACATAAACCCCCGACGCCCTTCGGCCAATCCCCCGGGTCGACCGCTACTCGTAGATCCGCGCCACCTCGGCACCGTTGAAATAATGCCGGAGGATTGCCCGGTAGTCCTGCCCCGCCTCGGCGCGGCCGATGGCCCCGGTCTGACAGAGGCCGACACCATGGCCCCACCCGCCGCCGCGGAAGACGAACGCCACCGGATTGCCGCGGGCGTCGCGCTCCTCGCTCACGACGAACAGCGCGCTGTTCAGCATTCCCAGCTGCCGGCGGATGGTCAGCTCGCCGCGGAGCTCGGTCGCGCCCTGCGTCCCCGACACCAGGAGACGGCGCACCCGACCCGACGCCCCGCGATCGAGCGGCTCGAGGTGGCGGACCGATCCGATGCCCAGCGGCTCGAGCAGACCGTCCAGCTGCGCGGCGGTGAAGCGGCGCTCCCAGCGGTAGCGCGTGGGCTGGGCGAACCGGCCCCGGCGGCAGGCCGCCGGGAGATCGAAGGCCAGGAACCGCTCCGGCTGCCTCCGCGGATCGGGCATGCCCGGCACCGGCTCGAGCACGTCGGGACGTCCGCGAAGGCTGGGGTCCGGAACCCCGCCCCACACCGCGTCGTTGTCCTCGGTGTGACCTCCGCAGACAGCGCTGTAGACGGAGTCGACCAGCCGCCCCTCGGTGGAGAAGAGAGCGAGGCCGCGGGTGGCCTCGACGGCGGCGTTGGTCGAGGGCGCCTCGCCCGACCGCCCGCGGTACACCGCGCAGTGCTGCTCGGAGCAGAGGAGGTAGGGGTCGGTCAGGTGCCGGGTCCCCACCTTGGCCAGCACCTCGCCCCGCGCGGTGACCGCCTGCGCCTTGAGAGCCTCGGCCGGCGCGGCGGCGAAGATCTCCGACGGGACCAACCCCCGCAGCAGGTCCTCGAGCGTCACGAGGTTCACCACCGCGATGGTCCCGGCCGAGTCCGCGGCGAAGGCCAGCCCGCCCCGATAGGAGCGCGTCTCGAAGCCATGGTTCGGGTACCCGATCCCGAACTCCACCGAGCGCACCTCGAACCCCTCGCCCCCCGGCGTCTCGGCGCGGATGCCGTCGTCGCTGCTGCCGAGCGGGATGCCATCGCCCATCTCCAGCCGGAGCCGGACCCGCGCCGGAGTGCGGACCTCCTCGGCGAGGGTGCTCGTGGCGCCCCAGGTGCGGTGCAGCTGAGCCTGTCGCGCCGCGGCCTCGGTGGCGTCCAGCGCCGGCTCGAGCAGCACCACCACCTTCCGGTTGTCGAGGATCTTCCCGACGATGCCGTAGACCTGCCCGAGCTGCTCCAGCCTCACCTGGAACCCGCGCTGCTCCCAGCTCGTGCGCTCGGCGGCGACGCCTTGCTTGTCGGCCCAGGCGAGCTCCGCCACCTGGACGCGGAAGCGCCGGTCGGCGGGGGTGCCCTCCACGCGGCGGACGACGAGCGGCGTGCCGGCGGGGGCCTCGACGACCTTCTCCGGCGTGCCCGGAAGCAGCAGGCGCACCCGCCCCGCGGGGACGAACGTCACCTCCTGCCGGTTCTCCATCAGCCGGACGGGGACTGTGGGCTCGCCTGCCCGGACGTCGAGGCGGCGAGGAGACGGAGGCGGAGGGATGTCCAGCGTCACAGGGCCGGCATCGGGCGCACCGGAGAGATCGACCGCGGCGCCGGCGATCTCCGCCGTCGGAGCAGCCGCGGGCGGAGGCGAGGCCGGCCTCGTGCCCGCGCAGGCGGACAGGAGGAGGGCGACGAGCCACCCGCGTGCTGCACCTGTCCCGCGCTCTCGACTCACGAGGAAGGGAAGAGGCGCCACCCGGATTCGAACCGGGGAATGAGGGTTTTGCAGACCCTTGCCTTACCACTTGGCGATGGCGCCGGAGCGCGACGGTTTGTAGGGCACGGTGCTGGACCGGTCAAGGAATGGCAATTTCGCCCTGGAGGTGGCAGAGCCTCGGGGCATGGCCAAGCTCCGCGCCCTGCTCGTCGGCGCCACCGGCATCGCCGGCCAGCAGTTCGTCTCGGCGCTCCGTGACCACCCGTGGTTCGAGATCGGCGCCATCGCCGCCTCCCCGCGGAACGCCGGCAAGCGCTACGACGAGGCCGTGGCCGGAGCCTGGTTCCTCGCCGAGCCCATCCCTGCGGACGTCGCCGCGCTCCGCCTCCTGGACCCGGGAGCTCCCCCCCGCGGGGTGGACCTCGTCTTCTCCGCGGTGGAGTCCGACGTGGCCCGCGAGCTCGAGCCGAGGCTCGCCGCCGAGCTCCCGGTGATCAGCGCCGCCAGCACCTTCCGGATGGAGCCCGACGTCCCGCTCCTCATCCCTCCGGTCAACGCCGGCCACGTGGGGCTCCTCGCCGCCCAGCGCGCCCGCGGCTGGAAGGGCTCGGTCGCGCCCATCCCCAACTGCACGACGACCGGGCTCGCGGTGGTGCTCGCGCCCCTGGCGGAGCGCTTCGGCGTCCGCTCGGTGGTGATGACCTCGCTCCAGGCGGTGTCCGGCGCGGGCCGCTCGCCGGGCGTGGCCGCGCTGGACGTGCTGGACAACGTCGTCCCTTTCATCGCGAAGGAGGAGGCGAAGGTCGAGGCGGAGACGAGGAAGATCCTCGGCCGGTGGACGCCGGGGGCGCCCTCGGTCGAGCCGCTCGGCCTGAAGCTCTCGGCGACCTGCACCCGGGTCGCCGTGCAGGACGGGCACACCGAGGTCGTCTCGGTGGGGCTCGGCCGGCCCGCGAGCCTGGACGAGGTCCGGGACGCGCTGCGCCGCTGGGAGGGGAGCCCCGAGGCCCGCGATCTCCCCTCGTCGGCGCCCCGGTGGATCGAGGTGCTCGAGGGACAGGACCGTCCCCAGCCGCGGCTGGACCGGGACACCCACGGGGGAATGGCCACCAGCGTGGGCCGGCTCCGCGAGGACCCGGTGCTCGAGAACGGGGTGAAGCTGGTGCTGGTCTCCCACAACACCAAGATGGGCGCGGCGAAGGGCGCGGTCCTGGTCGCCGAGCTGATGCGCGCCAGAGGGTTCCTCGGGAGGTAGGCCCTTCAGGGCGCTTGCCCCGCGGGGGCGGATGCGCTCAGTTCCGCTCCGCGCTCCCCGGTGTGTCGAGCGCTCACAGCGGAGACTCGCCGCAATGGCTTACATCGTTGCCGACGGTTGCGTGAAGTGTAAGTACACCGACTGCGTGGAGGTCTGCCCCGTCAACTGCTTCTACGAGGGCGAGAACATGCTGGTCATCCACCCCGACGAGTGCATCGATTGCGGGGCCTGCGAGCCGGTGTGTCCGACCAAGGCGATCTTCCCGGAGGCGGACCTTCCCGAGAAGTGGGCCGAGTACAAGGAGATCAACGCCACCTACTCCAAGACGTGGCCCAACATCTCCGAGAAGAAGGACCCGCTTCCCGAGGCGGAGGAGTTCAAGGACAAGGAGAACAAGCGTCCCCTGCTGAAGCTATGAGGCCACCGCTCTCGAGGCTCCGCACCGAGAGACCGCGCGCCTCGAGGGCCTGACGCAGCCGGCCCAGCTCGCCGGCCGGTGGCGCACGCGGCGACGACAGTCGCAGCGCGATGGTTCCCGGTGCGACCCGTTCCACCTCGAGCCGCCCCGGGAACCCCCCTCGCAGGGTGAGCGCCAGCGACGGACGCCCGCTCCGGACGAAGCGCTCGATGCGCTCCACCAGCGCGAGCGCCCGCTCCACCCGGTCTCCCGCGAGGGTCATCGCCGCCCCGGTGGCCGCGCCGGGCCCTCCTCCGGCGCCCTGGACGTCGGGAGGCGGCGAGAGCATTGCCCCCGCCGGCTCGGCGAGTGGCGTGGCCGGGCGCGGGGCGGCCGGACACCCGGTCCGCGCGCCGTCGCCGGCGTGGAGCGCGGAGCGAAGCAGCTCGGCCGCCCGCGTCTCGAGCCGGACGGTGGACCGGGCCGCAGCCTTCGCGCCCTCGATCAGCCGCTCGCGGGCCGCCCCGTCCATCTCGGTGCGCGCCTGCCCCCGGCGCTCCGCGGCCCGGCAGGGTCGAGGGTGGGCGCCGCTCGCGCCGGCGGAAGGAGCACCGCCGGTCGAGCGGCGGCGTGGTGGCGCGCCGGCCCCCCGGACCGGACGTTCGGTCCGTGCCCGCAGCAGCTCCTCGAACCGCTTCCGCGGCGGGGGAAGCGGCTGCTCGCTCCGGGGTGGCTCGACACGCTCGGGCTCCATGCCGGCGCGGGAGAAAACAAGGTTCGTGCCGGCCGCCGTCCGGGGACGGGCTGCGCGCGGCCCGTCCTCGCCGCGGGACGACCGTCCGCTCGCGCGCTCGCCCCGAGCAGACTCGGCCCGGCCGTGCGCGTCGACCTGCGCGCGGTCGGTGCGCAGCGCCCTTCGCACCGGCCAGCCGCCGCATCCGCGAAGCGGGTGGGGTTGGCAGGACAGTCGGATGCGCTAGGTTGCGGCGCGCATGACCGCGTCCGAGGACAGCAAGCTCGTCATCGCGCCGGTGAAGGACGAGGCCGAGCTCTTCCAGGCGCTCGCCATCCGCGAGGTGGTCTTCATCGAGGAGCAGCACGTCCCCGAGACCATCGAGCGGGACGCGGAGGATGCACGGGCGTACCACCTTCTGGTCTTCGCCGGAGGTCACGCCATCGGCACCGGCCGGCTGGTGGTGCTCCCCGCGGCACCCGACGGAGAGCGCGGGACCTGGGGGCAGGTGGGCCGGATGGCGGTGCTCCAGGCGCACCGGAAGTTCGGCGTGGGCACGCTCATCCTGAACGCGCTCGAGTCCGAGGCCCGCGCCCGGGGCCTCGCCGGCATCGTCGTGCACGCCCAGCTCTACGCGCTCGGGTTCTACGAGCATCACGGCTACCGGCCGGTGGGTGCGGTGTTCGACGAGGCCGGCATCGACCACGTCGAAGCCCGCAAGCGGCTCCTCGGCGGCGAGGGCTAGGTTAGCCGACCGCCCGCGCGCCGTCCTGGCTGAAGCGGGGAGACTCCACCATCCGCTCCAGGAATCGCGGGAGCTGGAGCGCCCGCTCGACGCTGCGCGAGCGGAGCAGCCGCGCGCGCTCGCGGAACCCGTCGCGTGCCGTGGCGAGCCGCGTGGAGGCGGGGACGAGCCCGAGGGCCTCGCGGACGAGCCCCAGCATGTCGGCGGTCGACGGAGCGTAGAGCCCGAGGCGCTGGCTCTGGATGTAGCCCACGTGATGCCGCTCGCTGCCGGGGATGAAGTGGAAGAGGAGGAGCGGACCGAGCCCCACCTCGAGCAATTCCTGGAGGGTGGCCGGAGCCAGGCTCCCCAGCACGGGCACGTCGGCGAGGCCCATCAGCGCGGCGAGCACCTCGGGCGCGACGAAGCCGAAGACGTGCAGCCCCTCGCGGCTACGGGCCCGGAGGCGGGACTCGAACACCCGGTCGCGCCCGGCGACGACCACCACGTTCGCGGCCTCGCGCAGCGCCGGGTCGGAGAGCACCGCGTCGAGCACGGGCCCTGTCTTGGCGGTCCAGGCGGAGCCGCCGAGGAAGAGGACGGTGGGCCTGGAGAGGACGAACCCGGCGAACTCGGGATGGGCGGCGGCCACCTCGGCCCGGAGCGCCGCCCGCACCGTATCCCGGTCCTCGGCCCGGAGCCGCGCCCCCACCCGGACGAACGGCTCGCGGGTCAGGAAGCCGGAGAGGTGGAGCCGGTCCTCGGGGACGCCGAGCCCCCGGTAGTGCTCCAGCGTCGTCTCCTCCATGACGATGAGCGCGTCGGGGCGGATCTCGGGGAGCGGAGGGTAGTAGCCGGAGGCTGGGACGCCGTAGTCGGGCACCGCGCAGACGATGGGCGTCGAGAACCCGAGTGCCCGCCGCACGCGGGTGAAGGTGATGGCCTGCACCGGATGGGTGCTGAGCAGCAGGTCGAACCGCTGTGCGCGGAGGAGCGCCGTCCCCTCGGCGTGCAGCTGCGGGCTGAGCGTCATCGCCGTCCGCAGCGCCCAGGGCTGGCTGCTCAGCTCGACGATCTTCCCCTGGAAGCGGGGCAGGAAGCGGACGCACACCGAGTAGAACCAGTCGATGAACCGGTCGGCGGAGTTCCAGACGACCGGCTCGACGCGCTCGCGTGCCGGGTCCACGCGCG
>Ga0335080_10000649_pt1 | contig 32645 bp, 21 predicted proteins | sample Lox_Sample_34_FD_206720 | JGI IMG/M metagenome (GOLD analysis project Ga0335080, IMG submission 206720) | Soil microbial communities from Loxahatchee National Wildlife Refuge, Florida, United States - Lox_Sample_3.4 | ecosystem: Environmental > Terrestrial > Soil > Wetlands | place: USA... | reverse complement strand
CATTCCCAATAGAGCCCCGCCGCCAGCAGACTGTTCTTCTTATCCCAAGGCAAAGGACGGCTCCATGCGCGCTTGTCGAGAGAGAGAGCCACATCTCTCGGATCGCGGATGATATGCACAAATTGAGCGTCGGGAAAGTCCCGGTGAATGCGAAGCAAGTGAGGAACGTTCGTTGGCGTCGAATCGATCCATCGATCCACTCTCTGTTTGCGCGCGATCTCTTCCATGATGATGCGCAGGAAGTCGCTGGCCCCGCGGCAATTCTCCAGGATGTTCCCTTTGATTTCCTCGGCATCAAGGCCGGAGACGCGGAACGCCTTGCTTTGCAGCCATTCGTCCACTGCAGCCTTCTTGTTACGGAGAATTCCCAGATCCCCGTAGATGGGTTCCAGGACGTCGTACACGTTCATCTGCGTATGAAACTCGGCGAATCCCCCGGCAGAAAGCAACAGATGATACAAGAAACTGGTGCCGGAGCGGGGACATCCCACGATGAAGACGGGCGCTTTCATAGCGGTCTTACCGGCAGCCTCCCCCGATGACGCGGTGTCGTACAAAAACAAGGCACGCTTTGGACACCAAACGGATATGGCTCAGCCCGAGTTTACCTACCGACGAACCCAAACGTTCACCCTTTCGAAGTCACAAATTCAGATGTCACGACGACCGCATCAGCAAGCACCCGGCTCTTCGATCTTGATGCGTCCCAGGCGCACTCTCCGCCCCAACGGCGTATGAGCCTTCATCCACTGCTTGATCCCGAACAGAGCAGGATAACTTCCGCGCAGTCGCATTGCGCGAAAACTGGGCGCCTGTCGTGACGAGCACAGCGGGTAGCCAAGTTCCTGGAGACGATCCCCGACCAGTGCTTCAAATGCTTCCACTTCGTGCGTCGACATCTTCGTCTTCCAACGACCGACGGGATCAAATTTTCCGGCCTCCGCCCCGAACGAGGAATTGGGTGCACTCACCGACCCGATGCCACTGCGTTGGACGGTTTCATAATCCAGGTCATGATCAATGAACGTGCCCAGTCGGGACAGAGTCTCGCCCGGATTCGTCACCAGTTCTTCGAATCGCACTTCCTGATAGTCCGCGCCAAGTTCTTGTCCGATTGCTCGACCCCGGCCGACCAGCCATCTCCAGTACAAACCGGCGACTCCCAGGCGTTCATTGCGATCCCATGGAAGCGGATACGACCATCCCTGCTTGAGATATGACAGTCCGACATCGCGTCCGTCGCGAATAATGTGGATGAACAACGCGGCAGGAATCTGGCGCTTAATCTCTTTCATGTACAACAGGTGCTCGGGCGTGCAATCGGCCCAACGTGTCACGCCCTGGCTGCGCGCCACTTCTTCCATAACGATACGCAGGAAGTCTCCTTCGTTCCTGCACTCCGCCATAATCTTCTCAGTTATCTGGGCTTCGTCCAGACCGGACACCCGGAACAACATGCTACGGGACCAGGTCTCCATGAGCCTTGTGCGATCTGCGGCTGAGCGCATGTGCCCAAAGCGCGGGGCAAGAAGGTTGAAGACATTGGATTCCGACCGGTAGACCGCGAATCCGCCCGCCGACAGGAGCATGTGATACAAGACCGTAGTTCCGGATCGAGGACATCCCAACACGAACACCGGGGCTTTCGCCCGGCTGGGTCCCCGCGTGACTGCAGTATTCTGCGCTTCCATGCCCTCGGCTATGGTCGAATTCTTCACCCTGACTTTTCCCCCGGCTGAAGCATCATCAACGGTGCATCAAGTCGGCGTATACCTCAAGCCACTGCTCTCTCACAGCCGGCCACCGGTATCGGCTGGATTCCTCAAACGCATTTCGTGCTAATTGCGCGGCTAATCCTGTTTCCGACAGAACCCTGAGGATGTTGTTCGCCAAAGCAGCAGGGTCACCGGGCTTTGAGAGAAGCCCGGTTCGCTCGTGCGAGACGATATATTTCATCCCCTCAGGTTCCGTAGTCACAACGGGCGTCCCCGCCGCAAAAGCTTCAAGCACTGAGACAGGCATGTTGTCCAGATTGGACGCATTCACAAAAATGTCGGCACGATCGTAGAACTTCCCAATTTCTTGCCTCGAGGCCACTCCGAGGAAGTTCACGTTTGCGACCTTGAGCTGGGCTACCAGCCCGCGAATGCTCGCCTCGAGATCTCCCCCGCCAACCAAATCCAGTTGTGCATCGGGATACGACTTTTGGACATCACAGAATGCCCGCACGATCACATCAATTCCATAATAGGGATGAAAACCGCGAGTGCACACCAGATGCGGGCGTAGCGGATTGCGAACACGATAATGAAATTGCGATAGGTCGATGATGTTTGGCACGACGCGGGCGTCCAGTCCGAACTCTTTGAACACTTCAACCAGATATCCGGATGGAACGACCAGTTGGTCGGCGCTACGCAGGATGCGACGCGCGATGCGCGAACGCTGGAGGTGGTCCCGCGCTTCCCCACTGCGGTAATTCACGAGGGTCTTTTTCCGACGAGCGCGAGCCATCAAGCATGCCGGCAATGGGGCCAGAAGAAACGACGAATAAGACGCCGAGAAGATGTGCGCGACATCCACGTGCTTCAGTCCGCGCCAGAGCGCCCAGAGATAGAGCGGCGCCCGCAGAAGCGTCCGCAGAAATGGAACCTGCTCCGCCCACCGCAGACCGAGAGGAAAGCGTGGATCGACTGCGATGAAACTGGCAGCGACGTCGGGATCATCTCGCCAGCTCCGCATCAGAAGGTCCGCCTGCACAGACTGCCCGCCGACATAGCGCAATGAAGGAGCGACGAATGCTACGCGAATCGGCCGGTCAACGTGTGTGTCAGGGGGTGACCCCTTTTCGGAACTCCGCGCAGGCCGATCCGCAACCTCGTCCCGATGCCCGGTAACGACTTCGCTGTACAGGGCCTCGTACTGCCAGCATACGGATTCAACAGTGAAATTTCTCCGCACAAAATCCCGCGCTGTAGGCGCCATCGAGGAACGCAGACCAATATCGGTGGCCATGCGCTCGATTGCGCCTGCCAGTTCGAGATCATCGTTTGCCGGGACTAACAAGGCCCGCCCGTCGCCGCCAATCTCGCCGCTACCCCCCACGTTGGTGGCAACAACCGGAACACCCGCGGCCATCGATTCCAGAATCACGTTGGAGAGACTCTCCGACGCGGACGGCACAACCGATACATCCAGAGAGGCCAGAACTGCAGGAATGTCCCGACGGTCGCCGAGGAAGTGCACGCGTTCGCCTAGCCCGAGCGCAGCTGCCTCCTTTTCTAGTTCGGAGCGCAAAGGGCCATCGCCTGCAAGTACGAATTCGAGGTTGGGGATGGTCTCACTCGCTCGTTTAGCCGCCCGCAGAAATCCTCGGTGGTTCTTGTATTCCACATTCATACGTCCGATCATGCCGATACGAAGAATCCCCTTCGCACGTGGCAACAAGGGAGCGGCTGGAGCGAACGCCTCAGGCGGCAAGGCATTGCCGATAACCACAATCTTGTTCGCCGGCAGACCAGCCTGCAAGAGTCGGTCCGCGGCGGCGTGTGAATTGCACACGACGCGGTGGCACATCCGGAAAATCGCGAGTTGCGCCCGAAACTGAGCCGGGGTAAGCAAGTCGCCGAGCTGCCGATGACTCGCGATGACCGCCTTCGTTCCGGCCAACCTTGCCGCCGGAACCAGAGCGATGTTGGCGTAGAAATCAAAAGAGTGCGCGACGACTACATCCAGTTCCTTGAGATGGCGTCTCAGGCGCAGTCGACTTCGCATCGAATTCAGCCCGTATGAGCTGCCGCCAAGGCGAAACTCCGCGATCTCGCCCATTCCCTCACCCAGAGAGCCTCGATTCCGCACGCAGCCGAGGTGTACCGGGACACTATCCGCGCGCAGGGCCCGCGCCATCTCCACAAACTGGCGCTCTGTGCCGCCGGTCTCAAGCGTGTTCACCATCAGAAATATTGGGGATGAAAATGAGGGGCGAACCAAGACGTCGTCGACGCCGACAGAGGAAGATCGCTGCGAGACCGGCGCGGTGTTGTCCGTCAACGAGCTCATCGCAAGGTTCCAGCAGGTCGTGCAATCCCGTAAGGAATGTCACTGGCCTTCGTGCCGTGGATCTTCTCAAGATAGTTGCGGTGCCACAGCTCAAAAACAAGCAGACGCCAGATCCTTCCCGAATGATTGCGGCGGCCCCGGAAGTGCTCATCCAGCAGCTGCCTCACTCCCCGGGCCTCAAAGTATCCGCGTTGTTGGGTTCGTGGATCGAGCAGCACCGACAGGATGAGCTCCTTGAGCTCGTTCTTGATCCAGTGCACCAGCGGCAATGCAAAGCCTTGCTTCGGCCGATACAAGACTTCTCTGGGCACTCCGATTCGTTCGGCCAGTTTTCGCAGAATGTACTTCTGCTGCCCTTGGTGCAGCTTCCATTGCACCGGAAGGCTGGTGGCCCATTCGACAAATACATGGTCGAGAATTGGAACCCGTACTTCCAGGGACGTTGCCATGCTCATCCGGTCAACCTTGGTCAGAATGTCGGCAACCATGTACGTCTTGGTATCGACGTAAAGCATCTGGCTTACAGGATCTTTTGCCGGGGCAAGATCGAAATACCGGAACATGACCTTTTGCGGATCGCTGCTCTCGCGCATCACCGCGCGGAACTCGTTGGATAGAAGCGGCATGTCCCGTTCAAACGACGGAACGAAGGAAATGCCATCCACGTAGCGCTCCTTCCAGGGCAACGAGACGTTGTAGGCGAACTTCTTCCCGCGCATATCACCCGGCAAGCGCGGATAGACCCGACTTCGATAGAAGCGCCGTGCCCAACCGGGGACGCGCTCGAAGACCTGGCGGCGCTGGTGGATTCGATAACGATCGTACCCTGCGAAGATTTCGTCACCGCCGTCGCCTGAGAGCGCGACCGTTACATACTTCCTCGCCATGCGCGACACGAAGAATGTCGGCAGCATCGACGAGTCGCCGAAGGGCTCTTCCAGGGAACTGGTCAGTGTCTGTACCGTTTCCAGCACATCCGGCTCGACGATCAGCTCATGGTGATTCGTGCCGAACTTCTGAGCCACCATGCGCGCGTATGGCGCTTCGTTGAAATCCTCATCGCGGAAGCCAATGGCAAAGGTCTCGACTGGCTTGGAACTGGCACGGGCCATCAAGGCAACCACGGTGGAGGAATCCGTACCACCGCTGAGCAGGGCTCCCAGCGGGACATCGGAGATCAGGCGGATGCGTACTGCCTCGGCGAGCCGGTGCTCCATATCCTCGAGGCATTCTTCCTCGCTGGTGGGCGCATGCGTCCCGTACTGCGGCAGCTCCCAGTACCGGCGTACCTCGACTTTTCCGCTCTCGAATTCAAGCAAATGTCCCGGCGGGAGTTTGTGGATAGTCGCGAAGGCCGTCAGAGGATCAGGGATGTACCCGAAATACATGTACTGCAGTAGCGCCTCATTATTGACGACCGCCAGTTCGGGAGCCACGACGAGAATGGACTTGATTTCCGATCCAAACAGCAGCCTCTGTCCCTGGACGGCATAATGCAGGGGCTTCTTCCCCAGGCGATCGCGCGCCATCAGCAATTTGCCAAGGCGCTCGTCATAGAGCGCAAAGGCAAACATTCCACGCAGCTTGTCCACGCAATTCGCGCCCATCTCCTCATACAGATGAACAATCACCTCGGTATCGGTGTGGGTGGTGAAGTGATGACCGCGTTTGAGGAGGTCCTCGCGAAGCTCGGGAAAGTTGTAGATCTCCCCGTTGAAGACGACCCACACGGAGCGATCTTCATTGAACACTGGCTGGTGTCCACCAGAAAGGTCGATGATGCTCAGACGCCGCATCCCCAGCCCGACGCCATTCTTGACGAACAGGCCCTCGTCGTCCGGACCGCGGTGCACGATCGCCTGGCACATGCGGTGAATCAGATCGTCGTCAACCCGCTCGCCGCCTGCCCTGCTTACGATTCCCGCGATTCCGCACATTTGATCTCCCCGGACAATTCAGACCTCAGGTTCGTTCCCTCGCACCGAAACTGCCAAGACGGGCAGGTTGGCCTTATGAACTGAATATCTCTTCCTGACGCAGGAAGCTGCCATGACAGACGAACGCACATGACCTTCAAAGTTTTCGCATCGCGCAAATCGGCAAGTCAGACAGCGTAACAATTTAAGGAAATCAACGGACGAGTGTGGCGGCAGCTGGTTTTCGATGATTGACACGTAGGTTCCCGAATCCATTGTGCAGCTTAACTTTGTCCTCTTCCGGCGCCGGCGCATGTTCCTGTTCGGCAATCGTCGCCACAAGTGCAGACGTATATGCGACAGAGAAATATGGAAAAAACTGGTAGGCCTCCGGCGCGAACATTGCGCCGATTATAAATCCGATCATGGAGCTATGCAGCCCACCAATGAATAAAGTTGTGTGAATATCCAAGTCCTTCCTGCGGCGGAGCGTGCGCAGGTTGCTGAAGGCGCGCCCGAAGAACAGGAGGTAGAGGATCAGGGAAGGAATTCCGCCCTCCGACGCGATCTGCAGGTATGTCATATGAACGTCGTGCCAGATGCCGGAATACACTTGGAAATTGCGCGCGCCGACTCCCAGGATCGGGTAGTGCACGATGCAAGTCACCGCCCGTTCCATCAGGTATTTCCTGTCTTCGTATGACCCGTAGGCGGCGTTGTCCTGTTTACTGGTGATCTTTCCGGAGATCGCCTCCATCCGCTTGGTCAAGGTATCGCCGGCCAGGGCAAACAGCAGAACCCCCGAGAACACCGTAATGACGATCAGGGAGAGGCGCCGCCCTTTGATGGCAAAGTGCCATAGGACCACCATTCCGGAAATCACCAGCGTGATAAAGCCGGCTCGCGAAGCCGTCATGAGCATGGTGAGCGCCATGATCAACATCCCGCATGCCCAGCAGAGTTTTGCGAAGATGTTTTTCGTCGTAAGGAGGAAAGCCAGACAAAACGGCAGCGTGAGCACCACCGCAAACGCGAGGTCATTCGGGTTGGAATAGATGCCTCCAATAACACCCTTCAGCCTCGGTCTGGAATGACCCATGACGATCGAGACTATGCTGATGACGACAACCGAGGCGGCTTGGACGTAGATGATGCGCCGCAAGCGCTGAAAGTTGGTCACCAGCAGGAAGGTGAGTACCCACGCGATGTAGACCTTGGCAAAGTCGAAAGTTCGAGACAGCGCACCGCCCCGCCATATCGGTGACAGAAGCGCTGACAGCGTCAACACGGCAATCATCGCCAGGAGATATTTCGATTCCCGCGGAAGATCTTTGAGCTTTCTCTTCGTCTTGCCAAGGCTGGTCAGCAAGCCCACGAACGCGAAGACGCCCGTGATCTTGGCCAAGGGAATGTACTTCAACCCGGGAATCCAGTCCTCCGGGCGCGCGCAATAGACAACGTAGAATGCGCATAGCCAAAAGAACGGGCCAGAGAGGGCCGAAGCCTTGTCGTCGTTCACGGCTACCTTCGGAATGGCGCTGGCTGGATTGCTCAAAATTCCCTCGATGGTCCCACTCCGTTTTTGAATGCTGCATCGATGGCCCGTGGCCCGTCAGGAGCTGGAACCGATCCGGTCCGATGCTGCGGCGGCCTCGTCGCCATCTCGTGCTCGCTCACCAGCAGGGCCTCGAACTTCTTGCCCACTCCCGGCCATCCGCAGCCAGCTGCCGCTTCGGCGGCCGATGACTCGTAGCGCCTCCGCAATTCGCGATCGCTCAACAGAGTCACGATCGAATCCGCGAATGCCTTGGGGGAATCGGCGAGGATGATGTCGTACCCATCATGAACGTCCAGGCCCTCTGCCCCGACTGATGTGGAGACGACTGCCTTTCCCGCTGCCATAGCCTCGTAGATCTTCAGCCGAGTGCCCCCACCGATGCGTAGCGGTACGGCCACCACCGTCGCTTCTCGCAGGTGATCGATGACTGCAGGAACCCGTCCCGTCACTTCCACCGAGTTGCTCGCGAGGCGCTGGACCCTGGGGTCGGGATTGCGACCCACGATGCGGAATCGAGCCTCTGGGACCTTTGCCAACACCTTGGGCCAGACCTGCTGACAGAAATACTCCGATGCATCGACGTTCGGCTCCCAATCCATGGCTCCCACGAAAATAACCAGCGGCGCCGATTCTCGCTCGACCGGATCCGGTTCGCAGGGGCGATATTCCTGCAGGTCCACGCCCGTTGGAACCACGGTGAGACGCGACGGGGCAACCCACGCGCTCATCAGACTGCGGTCATGCTCCGATACTGCAATCACGTGATGGAACCGCTGCACAGCCTGCTGTTCGTAGGCGAGCATTCGTCGATGTTCCATGCCGTACACAAGTCGGAGCGCCGCACTTGTTTCGGTCTGCGCATGCCGCCGCCAAATCTCGCTTTCCACATTGTGCTGAAACAAGATGCTCGGTACTGACAAAACGGCAGGAAAATTTACAGCGGCATCCAGAAAATCGCAGATCGCCACATCAAAGCGGCGTGGCTCAAACCACGATTGCAGTAGATCCTTCACCTCGCGGCTTTGAAAACGGCCGACCGCGTAGGGGACGCCGCTCGCCAACCGTGACACATAGTCCAGAGCGCGCCCGATTCTCGACTCGCGGCCTCCGGTGCATATACAAACCGATCCCGGAAAATGCTCGGCTAATTGCCGCTCATAGTCCGCGTCCCGCGGGCCGCTGTAGTAGGAAAGAAACACGAGCGAATGCTGCGATGCGAGATAGCGCGCAATGTGATACGAACGAATGTCGCCGCCGCTGTGAACCGGAAGCAGTTTGTTCGCCTTCACCCAGAGAATTCTCACCGGACCCATACCTCCTTGCGTCCAGTTACGAAGTTGGCAAAGGCTACGACCGCGGCGGAGTTCAGGACGATCAACGTGAGGGCCGCGTTCCCTAAGCGCGCCAGGGGCCCACGTTGCATGCCGGTGAGCGCCAAAAGGCTGAGTGCGTAAAAACAGATCTGAGCGGTGCACGCCATCCGATAGAGCAATTCTGGGACTGCCGCAGACGTCACCAACGCTGTCACGAGCGCGAAGGGTACAACAAGCCGAAGAAGCTTGTGACAGATAAACCGGAACCGCAGAGGGTTTTCGCTGGTGAGCAGCCACGGTGCGATCTTCAGCAACTGATAATTGCCGGTCAGAGTCCGGACTTTCCGCTGAAACTCCCTTCGGCCGCCCAGGTCAGGGCTGTCCCAAGCCCTTGCCCGCTCATCGAACACAACCCGCCCGCCCTGTCGCGCCGCCTGCATGGGTATCAGCACGTCGTCCAGGATCGTGCCGCGTGGAATGGGAGCCAGCAGCGCGCGCCGGACCGCATACAGAGCGCCCGTGGCTCCTACAACTGAACCCGATGCGCTTTCCAGCATGCGGATCTTCTTCTCAATTCGCCAATAGATCCCCATGCCCTGTTCGGCCTCTCCCGAGGCCGGATCACCCAGCATGAGTTCGCCACTTGCGCACCCCACCGCATCGTCGACGAAATTCTCCATGAGCAAGCGCAATGCATCGCGTTCGATGTCCTGCCGGGCATCAACGAACAACACGATTTCCCCTTGCGCCAAAGCGATCGCATCATTCAAGCGAGACGCTTTGCCCGCCGATTCGGCGAAGATCAGAACTCTAAAGCGCGAGTCTCGCTTCACTTCAGAGAGAAGTCGCTCCGTTCCGTCGTCCGATCCGTCCGAAACCACGATGAATTCCAGGCGGTCTTCCGGATAGTCCAGTACCGATAGATTCTGGACCTTGCGCAGCAGATTCTTCTCTTCATTGCGTAACACCATCGCCACGGATACCAATGGCGTATATCGCCCGCGACGCTGTGGCCGCGGGCGTACCCGGCTCGCAACCCAAAGCCAGACCGCATATCCAAGGTAGGAGTAGAACACCACCGCTGTGGCCAGCCAGAAGGCGAACTTCACTTGGCGCCCCGCCCCAGCAGCACAATCTTGACGGTTTGAAACCAGATTAGCAGGTCCAGTCCAAGCGACGCATTCTTGATGTAAAAAAGATCGTATTGCAGCTTTTCCCGGGCGTCAGCGAGGGTATTCCCGTACTTGTATTTGACTTGTGCCCAGCCGGTGATGCCCGGACGCACCACGTGGCGCACTCCGTAGTAGGGAATCTCCCGGCTCAGCCATTCGACGAACTCAGGCCGCTCTGGTCGAGGACCCACAAAATTCATATCTCCCTTTAGCACACACCACAACTGCGGCAGTTCATCCAGGCGGGAAGACCGCAGGAATTTGCCCACACGCGTGATGCGCGGGTCATCGTCCGTGGCCCAGGTCGCTCCGGTATCGGCCTCGGCGTCCTGACGCATCGTACGAAACTTGTAACAGAAGAAGGTTGCGCCTCGACGCCCTACGCGTTCCTGGCGATACAACGCCGGGCCAGGGGAACTCAGCTTCACGGTCAACGCAATCAGAGGCAGCAGCGGCAGGGACAATATGAAACCGACAAAGGCAGCGCTGAAATTTACGATCCGACGAATGAGACGTTTGAAATTAGTGAGGCGGAACCCTTCAGAAAATATCAACCAGCTCGGATACAACTGCTCGACCTCGATCCGCCCGGTAATCTTCTCCAGCCATGAAGTTGCTTCCTCCACCTTGACGCCCCGCAACCGAAGCTCTAGCAACTCCTCAACGGGAAGAGTTCCCCGCCGGTCCGGCAAAGCGACGATGACCCGGTGGATCTCCTTCTCACGGGCCAGGGTGACAAGATGGCTCGCCACGGTTTCGCGACTCACTTCCCCCTCGATGTCGCCAGTCCACCCCACTACTTCAATTCCCAGCCGCTGCCGGCGCAATCCGTCGATCAAGCGTTGAGCCCGATCGCCCGTGCCGAGCACATACACGCGCTCCCGCAGGAACGGCTGGCGCACGAGCCAGGAGTAAGCGGAGCGCCATCCGAACAGCGCCACCGTAAGGATCACGATTCCCAGAACGGCGGAATTCCGACCCGGCAGAAAACCTGGAAAGAGGTAGGTGAGCCCGCCGAGCACCAACGCCAGCAGTCCCAGAACGAACAGGATGCGGAACGCTTGCTCGATCTTTTCCCCTAGATGCGCGGAATCGTAAAGGTCAAAGCCGTGCGACAGGATCAGCACAATTCCGGTCAGGCCAAGTATTCTGACGTAGCCGCCCTCGATGAAAAGTTCGTTGCTGAATTTCAGGACGCTATCTGTATCCCACAACGTACCCAACAAAAAGGAGACCCCGACGATCACAGCTTCGCCAATCAGAAGAACTAAAGTCCGAATGGGATAGTAGACATTGAAGAGCCGGATCACCGTGTTTCCCCTAGGGCTTGGCCGTTACCTTCTTGTCGTATACCTCGTAGTAGTAGCGAGTGTAGGAAGCCGTGTCGCCGCTGAGCCCGTTCAGCACGACCCCCACCAGAGATTCCTCAGGAAATTCCTGCCGGGCTTTTCGCGCCACGTCAGCCGGAGTCGAATTCGATCGCACGACCAGCAAAACGCCGTCGCACGCCTTGGAGATCAACGCCGCATCAGAAACAGGAATGGCGGGAGGCGAGTCGATAATAATCCAGTCAAAGATCGGTTCCACCCTCTGCAGCAGAACTCTTAATCTGCCATTGCCGACCAGTTCGGCGGGGTCTTCGATCCCGGTGCCGCTGGGGATGAAGTACAGGTTCTCCATCTTTTGCCCACGCTGCATGACAGAGAACTCGTCATTCCTGCCCTGCAGGTAATCCGACAATCCAGGTCCGGCGGGCGCGCCTAATAACCTATGCAACTGGGGACCGCGAAGGTCGGCGTCGATCAGCAACACCCGCTTTCCGTGCTGCCGCACCAGGACCTGAGCCAGATTGGACGCCGTGAACGATTTCCCCTCCTTCGGCAGAGCGCTGGTCACCAGCAGGGTCTTAAGATTCACTCTCTCGCGCAGGTGATAAAGACGGGAGCGCAAGGTCCTGTATTCCTCGGCACCAGTCGCATTGTTGTTGCCGTTCATGAACAGCATCGTTCCTAAGTCCGGTTTCCACTCCTGCTGGGGAATTCGATCCAGTTGGACGTCCAGGCTGAACGAACCCGCCGGACCCGACGTCCGGGGCATTGCCGCCACTGGTGACTGCGGAGCTGCCATTCCATCATCAACGCCGGGCGGCGCGATGGCAGGCAGCGAGGCACCCCCCTGCGTCGCGCTTCGCTGTTCCTCGGCCTTTTTCAGTGCCTCGTGAATTCTGCTCATAATTTCCTTTCGTTGGGGAGGTCTTTGTCCTGCTGGCGGAGGCGGTCGGCCAGAGTGGCAAGCGATCGCAGCGCGTCCACCAGATCGAACTTCTCGGCTCCGTTTGCATTCGCGGCAGGGGTCTCGGCAACGGCGGCCGTAGTACCGACCAGGTCGAAATCCCGAGCCACTGCATCCACCACCGGGGGGCCCACGGATTTCTGCTGATCGACAAAAGCACTCACCAGGCAGTGCTCGCACAAGAGATTGATCACACGGGGTATCCCGGAAGCGTACTGGTGAATCGACGCCAGCGCCTCGGGCTCAAAAATCTGCGCTCCGTTCGATCCGGCAATGAGCAGGCGCTGCTGGATATATGCCTTGGTCTCATCCAGCGTCAGTGCGTGCGTCTTCGCCCGCAACGTCAGGCGCTGCCGCAGTTGACGCAGCTGCGGCTGCTTCAATTTCAGCTCCAGTTCGGGCTGACCGACCAGGACGATCTGCAACAGTTTTTCCGTAAATGTTTCCAGGTTGGTCAGCATCCGGATTTCTTCCAGAACTTCTTCCGACAGGTTCTGTGCCTCATCGACGATGAGCACTGCCGTCTCGCCCGCGCGATAGCGGTCGAGCAGCCAGTTATACAGGCGCAGCAGGATCTGACTTTTTGCCCGCGATTCGCACGGAATTCCGAAGTCCGACATCATGTAGTCCAGGAACTGGGGAACGTTCAGCCGCGAGTTGAAGACAAACGCCGTTGCCACTTGCTGCAGGCGCAGCCATTCCAGAAGCTTGTTGATCAGGGTCGTCTTGCCCGTGCCTACTTCTCCGGTGAGCAGAACAAATCCCTTGCGGCTCTGAATTCCATAGGTCAGGCAGGCCAACGCCTCTTCGGTATGCCGCGTCAAAAACAGGTAACGCGGATCCGGATTGACATTGAACGGATTTGCCCGCAGTCCGTAGAACTCTTTGTACATTGATCCCCGCCCGTTATCCGACTAGACCACAGCCTCTTTCTTCTCTGACTTCCTGGCTCGATTCCAGAACTTGCCGTTTTTGCTTTCCTCTGCCTCCGACCCAATCCAGGGTACCGCCACCAGAATCGGCAGGTTCAGGACAGCCTCCGCGTCGGCTTCGGTACGAATCGACTGATCCCGCACCTCCAGCCACAATGTCAGCGCCATGCCCAAACCCAGCCCTGCACCCAGACCGCCGAGTGCAAACAGCGGGCGGTTCGGGAAGCTGGGCGCATCCGGGAGGTTCGCCGGATTCAGCGTCAACATCCTCTCCCCCACCGACTGGTTGGTCATCTTGATCGTCAGATCGTTGGTGCTCTTCTTGGCAAGCAGATCCTGGTATGCCTTCTGGGCATTGTCGTAATCACGCGTCAGTTGCTTGTACTGTTCTTCAATCGCGGGGCTAAGCGAAACACGTCCCTGATATTGAGCGATCTCGCCCTGCAGTCTCTTCTGGTCGCGGGTTGCAGTGGCGATCAGTTCCGAATACTGGTGAATCTGCAAGCGCAGCTGCCGGATCTCCGGCGGCTCTGTAGCCGTCGCTTTCTCCGATACTGTTTCCGGCGCATCCGAGGCCGCCTTGTTTACTTCAGCCAGCTTCTTCTTGATTTCGGCGATGTCGGCCTTCGTCTTCATCACATCTGGGTGATCATCGGTGTAACGCGCCTTCAGATCCAGCAACTGCGTCTGCAGGTCGGAAAGCTGCTTTTCCAGGGTCTGCGGATTCGTGGAAGACTGGGAAGTCCTCCATGCGGCCAACTGCTGGGCAAGTATGGACTCGGTGTATGCCTTGTCCTGCTGCGCCCGGTTCATTGTCTGAGTGTTGGACTCCAGTTGAGAGTTCAATCCCATCAGAATCTTGAGGTTGTTCTCTTCATCTCCCGGAAGCTGTCCGACATACTGCTTTTTGAATGCCGCCAGCTTGGAATCCATGTCATCGAGATTTCGCTTGGCGTCTTCCAGTCCCTTGCTCAACACGTCGCTGGTCCCATTCGCCGCCGCCTGGACCCATCGAAGATTCTCGTCCACCATCAGGTTGGTGAGTTCGTAGCAAACCTGCTGCGCTTCGCGCGCATTCGACGCGGTGTAGCTCACAACGAATCCCGGCACCGTGCTTGAGCCGGGCTTCTTCCCGCTCTTGATCGGGCTACCAACCGGGGCAAGGTCCGTCGCGACCGGTTCCACCGACATGTTGGTCCGGATCTCGTCCACGATTTCGTTAACCTCCGCGTTGCTTTTGCCCGGGAAAAGTCTTTCCACGACCGGCTGCAGGCGGCTCTGACTCAGCACTTGCTGCTGCAGCGTCACAATGCGGGCGCTGAGGTCCTCGGAAGAGAGCACCGGCTGCACCATCGTTTCCGGGACCTTTTGCCCTTCCACCAGAATCGTCGACTGGGACTTGTACTTCGGCGAGAAACCGTAGGAGACAAGAAATCCCAGCAGCGGCGCGATCAAGGCGGGAATGAGAATCATCTTCCACCGCCGCTTCACCACGGCCAGGTAGTCATCCATCGTTAATTCACGATTCGCGATCATAAGTGAATTCCTTTACTCCCTCGCGTCCCCACCGAACGCCGATTCGCGCATTGCGCGTGACGCTAGTTTCAGTCAATGCGGATCGGACGCGGAGTCCAATCCAACCCGAAGGTAATGACGCTGCGGTTCGAAATCCGGTTGCAAGGACCGGCTTGCAGACAATAAGAACGATCAAACGCGAACTCGTTGAACTGATAGCTGAAGAAACTTCGCAGCGTCCGCCCAAGCGAGCGCTGCAGCCCTCCGCCGAGAAATCCACTGGCATAATTGGTCGCGTCATTCGCCGGGCATGTCGTGATCTGCCCGGCGTTGATAGCGGTCGTGCACTGCTGCACCTGATCTTGCGTCAGCGACTGCGTCCGGGCGCTGCGGTGATATCCGATATCGGCAAAAGCACTCCACACTCGGGACAGCGGCCGGTTCGCCGAAAGCGTGGCGATGTCACTTTGCGCGCCCGCAAACAGGCCAGACCCGCCGGTTTCCAAGCGTATATATTTTAAAGTCAACGACGTCTTCGGGAATTTGTATCGCAACCGCGACTGCACGGTGACTCCCAGCCGATGGTCCTTGTTTGCAACCGAACTCAGCGTGTCGCCCAGCGCCTGGCAAAAGAAAAGCGGCACCGTGGGATCGCTGCACACCGCCGCCTGCGAATCGATCGAGATGATCTGCGGACCCGCCCCGATGAGCAAATCCATCCGGCCCGAGAGACTGTGTCCATACAAAAGTTCGACCACGTCGGAATGGAGCGCGGTTCCCACGACCGAAAAGTCAAATACCTGATGTCCGTACACCAGAGCCATCTGGGTGCGCGAATTCAGAAAACGGTTGTATCCGAGTTGAACAGATAACTGCGAGGTTCCGATAAAATTCGTCCCCGTCGACACGTCACTGCCGTAGAAGTGCGTGAAGCCGTAGCCAGCGGCCGCGGTGATCGCCGACTTGGGCGTAAGGTTCTCCGAGAGGTCAGCGAGACTGACGTTCACAATGCGCGGTGCCAGCCCGAATGTTCCCAGGGAATTGCCGCCGAAGAACGGAGCAAACGAAGTTCCTTCCAATGATCCAATGCCCGTGGACGATCCGTACGCCTGCCCGAAATTGCCCTCGGGGAGATAGCTGAAGTTGTCGCGCAGCGACAACTGCCCGCGCTTCCACTTAATCTTCTGATCAAGCGCCATTTCCTGCAGCAGCTTGGCACCCTGTCCGCGCAGGCTGTAGTAACCCGCCCCGCCCGAATAGTCCACCGCCAAATCGTAGTTTCGCCACAGGCGTTTCAGCGTCAGGTTCCCGAGGCCTCGCGTAATCGAATGAAAGCTCGACTGACCCGGAAGATTTGCCGCGTTGGAATCCAACGACTCGCTCATTGTGGCGCTCGGCTGCAAGTAGCTCAGGGGCGCGGCTTCGGGGACCAGCGAGGGAAGATCGATCCCCGAAAGGGGCGGATTCTGGCTGACAGGAGCCGGGGCGTTCTCCTGCCCGAATGCAGCCGCTGGTTGCGACGCGGAGTTCGGCTGGCTGTCAGGGGCGCTGTCTTGAGCGTCCAGCCGGCAGAAAGCGGCACCCAGCATGACCACCGTCCAGATTGCCTGTCGTTTGCTCATCGTGTCCTATGGGACGACTATCGTGTCGCCGGGCTTGAGAACGATGTTCTGCTCCGGATGACTACCCTTCACGACTTCCCGGTAATTAAAAGGCAGCTTCTTCTGCGTGCCATTTTCCGTGCGCAGCACATAGATGGCTTTTACGTTCGCGAATTGGGTGAAGCCAGCCTGTGCCAGCGCCTGCAGCGCGGTCATATTCGGCAACAGTGGCATTGGCCCCGAGTGCGTCACTTCCCCTGTCACGAAGACTCGCCGGCTGTTCATCGCGGTCACGACCACCGTCACGCGCGGATCGGCAATGTACTTCTTCAGCCGGGCCGTAATCAGTTCCTTCAGAAGTACCGGTGTCATTCCAGCCGCAGGTATGTCGTCGAGTAACGGCATCGAGATCTTGCCGTCCGGGCGAACCGGAATCGTCTCGGAAAGGTCCGGCTCCTTCCAGACCGAGATGTGCAGCGTGTCATCCGGCCCGATCACATAATCCGGGGCATTCCAGGAACCTTGTGGCACTTCGGTCGTCGCCGACGGCTTCTCATCCGCAGGCGGGGGAACCTTGGCGGCGTCGCCGGTTTGTCCCAATAACGCAGAAGAGGTCAGCCCCACAAATAGCACCAGAGCACCGCGGACTGCGTTCAAGATACTCTCTCCAGCGGAGTTCATCATGCTCCGAAACCCTCGTCGAATCTGTTTTCAGTTTGTAGTAAAGGGCCTGTGGCTAATCTGCATGCCAAGGGCGTCTCGCCGGTGATTCCAGGCCGCGACAGAACCAGTTCGAGAATCAGCGCCGCCTTACTGCCTTGCTTAGAATGCCGCCGTCGATAACCCCATGTGGACGTGGTTTCGATTTCCCTGACGAGCCTGCAGGGTTCTCCACCGCGAGGGCTGCACTCCGAACCGAGAGCATGACGAACAGCCACGCAGAGATGCCCAAAAACTGCATGCACGGTGCGTGCCGAAATCTGCCGCCATCGCGATTCCCCTAGATCCTGGAATAAACCGTATATTATTCAGTAATTTAGAAGCGCCCCATTTCGGAGCAGCCTCGATAGACCGAGAGATTCAAAATCGGATCTGCCCCATATCAACAGGAAAAATAGGAAATCTTCTTCCCATTTGTCGCGTCCGTAATGCGTTCCCAAGCCACACCAACCCTCTTCGGGAAACGCAGAAATTTCCCCGCACTTCACAATTGCGGACGAGGTCCTAGCTTGGACGCAGTCCGTTTCCATCTACTCCATGCTTCGGTTATGGTTAAAAATGCGAGGGATTTGCTGCTTTATTTTTTTCCTTATCTCAAACGATCAAAGACCGTAACAATAAAGCGTCCGCAGTGAGGGATCTTTGACCGGGTTTTACGTTGCGAATACCTCTCTTTTGGCTTATTCTAGCATTCTCCCTCGCGACCCTCAATCCTCAAGAACGTGACTCAACTTGCGCAAAATGAGGCTTCGGCCACGGGTAAGCGACCCTCCCTTTCCGCCTCTGCGCTTGGGAGCCAACTTGCAGTTCTTGCCCTTCTCAGCCTCATCCTGTATGGGCCGACGCTCGCTGGTTTGATTAGCCAGTGGTGGCAGAATCCCAATTTCTCTCACGGGTTCTTTGTTCCTTTGTTTTCCGCCATGGTCATTTGGCACGACCGCCAGCGGTTGGGCTCCGGCCCATTCATGCCCAGCTGGTCCGGGATACTTCTGATCTGCCTGGCGATGGTCATGCTGGTTGTCGGGCAGATGGGCGCAGAGCTCTTTCTCTCCCGTACATCGATGCTGGTCTTGCTGGCCGGCCTTGTCGTTCTCGTCTTCGGCTGGGCCTTCTTCCGGAGGGTGCTGTTTCCCTGGGCCTTCCTTTTCATGATGATCCCGATTCCCGCGATTATCTTCAATCAGATCACGTTCCCTCTGCAGTTGTTGGCTTCGCGCGTCGCCACCATCGTCCTGCCGTGGTTCGGAGTACCCATCCTCCGGGAAGGCAATGTCATCAACCTGCCTCGCATGGCACTGGAGGTGGCAGAGGCGTGCAGTGGCATCCGATCTCTGATGTCCCTGGTTACACTCGCAATTATTTATGGGCACTTGATGGAGAGGCGGCTCTGGGTGAGATGGCTGCTTGTCCTGGCGTCTGTGCCCATTGCCGTCATTGCCAACAGCATCCGCATCATCGGCACTGGCCTGCTGGTTCAATACTGGGATCCGGAAAAGGCAGAGGGTCTCTCACACGCTACCTGGGGATGGATTATCTTTGTCGTCGCGTTGTTCATGGTCTACTCCCTTCACGGCTTGGTCCGCCTGATCTCACCGGATCGGGAGAGTCGCAACCGGACTGCCCTGGACCGCGGCGAGATGCCTGCTGGCCATCTGGCTCTACAAAGGGTTCTGCCGAAGGTCATCGCGGCGGCGCTGCTGGTTGGCGGTTCGGCCACTTTGCTTCACGCTCGCGGCCGCAATGAAGTTTTCCCGTCGCGCCAACCCCTGGACACTTTTCCCGAGCAGCTAGGTGAGTGGACGGGCGCGGATGTTCCCATCGACAAAGAAGCGCTCCAGGTACTGGGGCCGGGAGATTTTCTGCTGCGCATGTATCGTCATCGAACTGAGCCCGCGCCCCCGATCGACCTCTTCATCGCCTATTTCCCCACTCAGAAAGCCGGTGACACCATTCACTCCCCCAAGAACTGCCTGCCTGGGGCCGGCTGGGCACCGATCGAAGCGAGCCGGGTTGAGATCGCCAGTCCGGGCCACCCTCCCTTCCCGGCCAACCGCTACGTCATCGCGAAGGGCGAGAGCCGGGAACTCGTGTTGTACTGGTACTGGGCGCACGACCGGGGAGTCGCCAGCGAGTATTGGGCAAAGTACTACCTCATTACCGATTCGATGAAGATGAACCGCAGTGACGGCTCGCTCGTACGCCTCACGACGCCGCTCTACCCGGGAGAACGGATAGATGCGGCGCAGCAGCGCCTGCGGCCGCTGGTGGACGACATCGTTCCCCAGTTGGAGTATTACATTCCGCGCTGAGAAGCGACTGTTCCCCTGCCGGTGCATCGCCGCGGGAACTGTCGATGCCGTCGGCACAACGCACGCGGTGTCTTCGAAGTTTTCAACGGTAGTTTGTTTCTGACTCTTAACGGAGAATCATCATGAGTCGTCGCACGATCGTCGGTCTGCTGTGTAGCTGTCTGCTTGCCAGTCTCCTTACCGGATGCTCGCGAGATCCCAACGTCCGCAAGCAGAAGTATTTCGATAGCGGCGAGAAATACTTTGCCGGCGGCAAATACCGGGAAGCGGCGATTCAATATTCCAACGCCGTACAAATCGACCCGCGTTTTGCGCAGGGGCACTACAAGCTCAGTCAAGCCTATCTGCGGCTCGGCGACAACATGAATGCCCTGCAGGAATTGAATCGCGCGGTCGAACTGTCTCCCGACAACTATCCCGCGCAGACGGATCTTGCCAATTTGCTCGTCACGGTGAGAAAACCGGACGGTTCCGCCGAACCCGAGGCCCTCGTGATTGCCAAGCCTCATCTTGATTTGCTGAAGGATAAGCAGCCAAACACGGCGACCACACACGAGGCCTGGGCGAATTACTACTCGGCGCAAGACAATCTCCCCGCAGCCATCCAGGAAGTTCAGCGGGCCATTTCGATCGATCCGGGCCGGTCCGAGTCCTACCTGCTGCTGGCTCTGCTGCAGCTGCGGTCAAATCTGCCGGACGACGCCGAATCGAATTTCAAAAAGGCAATCCAGGCCGACCCCAAGGCCATGAACGCCCAACTCGGCCTGGGCGGGTTCTATCAATCGCGCAACCGCATATCGGACGCCGAGCAACAGTACAAGCACGCCATCGAGGTGGATCCCAGCAGCCCGGCCCCACGCGCCGCCATGGTTCGTCTCTTAACCCAGGCGGGCAGGCGAAATGAGGTTGAATCCTTCCTGCAGCAGACCAAGAAGGACATCCCGGACAATCCGGAAGGATACCGCATGCTGGGCGACTTCTATTTCTCGATCGGCGAACTGGACAAGGCCGTGGCAGAGTATTCGTCAGTGTTCCATGATCACCCCAAGGATCTGCAGGCAAAGAGGAACTACATCCAACTTTTGATCCTTAAGAACCGGCTGGATGATGCCACCAAACTCAATAATGAACTGCTGAAATCCAATTCTCACGACGCGGACGCACTCGTCTACAAAGGACAGATACAGCTTCGCCAGAATGATTCCCAGGGTGCAGTGGAGTCGCTGCAGACTGCGGTCCGCTACGACTCCGGCAGCGCTGTCGCACATTACCAATTGGGCCTGGCTTACGCGCAGAAACGCGATTTCCAGCGTGCGGAATCGGAGTGGCGCGAGGCCGTCAGAATTCGACCCGACTTGGTCGACGCCCAGAAGGCGCTAGCTACACTGGAACTCAACCGGGGCGAAAACGATACTGTAGTGCGAACCGCTCAGCAGATCATCGCAGCCCAGCCGTACTCGGCGGATGGGTTCATCATCAAAGCCGTCGCAGAAACGGCCGCACAAAAGTATGCCGACGCGCAGCACGATGTCGAAGAGGCGATGAAACGAGCGCCCCAGAGCCCGGTGCCCGACGTCCAAATGGGAAACATCCACCTGTCGCAGAAGCATTTTGCTGACGCAGAAAAATCCTACCGGCAAGCTCTCGACAAAGATCCCTCCTCGAGCGATGCTCTGGGCGGGCTGCTGAATACCTACTTCGCCCAGAAACAGTTCGACAAAGTGATTGCCGCCGCCAGGGATCAGATCGCCAAGTCGCCCAACAACAGCAACTTCTACGATCTGCTTGGCACTGCTTTCTCGAACGGCAAGAAAGACTATCCCAACGCCGAGGCCGCGCTGCGCAAGGCCGTGGATCTCGACAAGAACAATATCGACGCCTTGGAGAAGCTGGGCAAGGTGCAAGTATTAATGGGAGCCACCGATCAGGCCATTGCCCTATATCAGCAGTCGATCAAGGACAATCCGCAAGAGGTACGGTTTTACATTCTGGTTGGCGAACTCTACGAATCCAAACATGATTGGGATCAGGCAAAAACCTTCTACCAACAGGCGCTGAAGATCACCCCGGATCATCCGCTTGCTTCCAACAATCTCGCCTACTTGATGCTGGAGCAGGGCGGAAACGTCGACGTGGCCCTGAACATGGCCCAGACCGCCCGCCGCGGCATGCCGGAATCGTCCAACGCCGCCGATACGCTCGGTTGGGCGTACTTTCGAAAGGGAATCTATGACTCTGCGATCAGTCAGTTTCAGGAAGCTCTGCGCCTGAATGAAAAGCAGGGCGCTCCTGACGACGCGGAGGTGCACTATCACCTGGGCCTCGCCTATCAAAAAGCAAACCGGCTCGCCCTGGCGCGCCAGCAACTGGAGAAGGCCCTGCAACTTAGTCCTCAAAATGCGAACGCCCGCAAGGCGTTGGCGGAATTACGAGGATAACTTTCGCGGGGCGGAACGCGGAGAGACAACAGCAAAAGAACGGGAGTGGCCTAGTCCGCGGCGGCGTTTTGGTTCCGCGTTTCGGCATCGCGACGAGCGACGCGATTCGACGGTAGTCCGGCGTCCCGGATCTTGTACAGCAACGCGCGATAGCTGATGCTCAGCGCTCGCGCCGCCTGCTTGCGGTTCCAATGATGATTTTGGAGCACCTTGAGAATCACCTTGCGCTCCAACTCCCGCACCGCCTGACGGGTGAGTTTCTTCAGTGAAATCTGGCCATCGAGCGGAATCTCGGTGTTGAAAAAGTCTGTATTTCGAGGCGCCAGATCGCCCGCGATGACTTCCTCATTGCCCAGAATCACATACCGCTTGATTAAGTTCTCAAGTTCACGGATATTTCCCGGCCAATGGTACTTCCTCAACCTCGTTACCATGTCGCCCGACAACGGCTTTGCGCGGCTGTTGTATTTCCGGTTGTAGTATTCGAGGAAGTAGTCCACCAGTTGAGGGATGTCCCCGGCCCTTTCGCGCAACGGGGGCAGGTGCAGGTTCACTACGTTGATGCGATAGAACAAGTCGGATCGGAAGGTACCGTTTTCGATCTCCTGCTCAAGCTTGCGGTTGGTCGCGCAGACCACGCGCACTTCCACCTTCTTGTCTTCCTGCGCTCCAATTCGGCAGAATTGCCCGTCCTGCAGAAGCTGCAGCAGCTTGGACTGCAAAGGCATGTCCAATTCCGAAATCTCGTCGAGAAAAAGGGTGCCGCGATGCGCCATCTCGACGCGCCCCGGCTTCACTCCGTAAGCGCCGGTGAATGCGCCTTTTTCGTAGCCGAAGAGCTCGCTCTCAAGCAGGGTTCCGGGGATCGCCGGACAATTGACCTTCACCCATGGGCCGGTTCGCCACGGCGAAGCCGCATGGATCATCCTGGCAATGATGTCCTTGCCGGTTCCACTTTCGCCCTGAATCAGGACTGGGACATTCGCACCCGCGAGCTTGTACAGCCGGTCACGCACCGCGTGCATTGCCTCGGTGTGACCAAAAACAATCGATTCGGGTGGCATCTCCCCCATAGGCTGGACTAGTGTGTTCACACCGCTGCTGGTCATGGGCAATCTACCAAGTTGGGGAGGATGTCACTAGCGTTGCATCCAGGGAGCCAAAGTTCCGCACGCTCCTCAAAGACGAGCAGAATCAGATTATCTGCTTGAAGAGTATAAGCTTAGCGCGGAGCCGCAACCTGGCACCCAAGTAACTAAAACTCTGAGCCAAGGGTAACATCTTCCGGTCACCTGTGCGCAAACTTTTTCACAACCCTGAAAGGAGTTTCCTTCGGCCGCCGGATTTCGAACTGAGGGAGAGTGGACGCAGGAACTTCAGTCCAAGCAGGTAGTATCCGTCCGCGGGCGTGGTACGAAGCGCTCTTGCGCTCAGGGTCCGGGCTGCCCGGGGCAGTAGCGCCATGGCGGCGACCGGCGCGCTGGGAATCTCAATGCGGATCCGCGTGATCGCGGGCAGAGTTCGCCGAATGGCCACCAGCATCCCACCGGCGCTCACGTTAAGTGAGGTCGCGAACTCGAGAAACTCTTTGCCGGTTCCATCTCGGCTGCGGACAAAAACCGGTATCGCAAGTGGCAAACGCGACCACTTCCGGCGTTCCGCTCCGTTCCTCGCTCCGGTCATGCAGAACTCTCCATAAACGCCTTGCTCTAAGGGTTAAACTGCACCTGGGCTGCCAAATCCGGGTAGAGGAATTGGGCAAAACCCGGTAAACCCGGGCTGCCATCCGAAAAAAGACTGAGAAACCCACAACAGGGCCTCTCATTTCGGCAGTTTAATTCGTCATATATTCGCCTATCGATCTACCCTCCCGCGCTGACAATACTGCCGGGAAGTGCAAGCTTTTGCTATACTTGGGTAATTCCGTTTCATTTTTCGTTGACAACGGATTGGAGCCTGTCATAGGCTTCCCTTACCGGCACTCCGCGTTGACGATTTGAGTGCGCGTTTCCTCTCCCCGGGTCAACCTGTGGTACGTCTCATGGCCGCAGCCCATAAGAACACGTGTGCTTCAGAGGGTGCGATCGCGACTGAAACCGCGTCCGCCAACCGGGCCGATGGGGATCTTCCCAGCCCGGAAAACCTGCTGCAGGAATACAAGGAATTGCGTGAGCGGCATCAGCGCACCACCAACGCTCTCGCGTCCGCGGCGCACGATCTCAAGACACCTCTGTCGATCCTCAATGGATACGTCGAACTTCTGCACAGCGAGAAACTCGGGCCATTGAGTGAGCGCCAGCGTGAAGTACTGGCCGACATGCGTGACAGCGGAAAGCGTCTGCAGCAGTTTATCCAGGACTTCCTGACATACAGCGCACTCGAGACCGGCGGGTTGCGCATGCAGTTTGAGATCGGCAACATTAATGACTGCCTGTCGGGAGTCTGCCGCTTGTGGTCCAATCGCTTTCAACAAAAGGGCGTCGCGCTTTATTTCCTGGCCAACGACAAGCTCCCGCTCTTTCCTTTTGACTCGCCAAAAGTGGAGCGCATCATCTCCAATCTGCTCGAGAACTCTTTCAAGTTCACGCCCCAGGCCGGGACCGTCTGGCTTCACGCCGAGCCTTACATGTGGGAACGGCGGGCTGCAACTCAGCCTTCGACCTCGGAGCGCCGGCGCCAAAATGTCAGCCATCCCAATTCGACCAAGGTCAGCGTGTCTGACACCGGACCGGGCATCCCCGCCGAGTTTCATCTCGAGGTATTCGATGACTTCTTTCGCCTGCCGAGAAACGAATCCCAGGAGGGCATGGGCTTGGGCCTCGCCATCGCTCGTCGACTCGTGCATGGCATGGGCGGCAAGATTTGGGTTGAGAGTGAACCCGGCGCAGGATGCAAATTCTCATTCCTGATCCCATTCAAACCGGCGGTTGCCGTCACCACTAAGGGAAAACATCGATGAAGCCTACCGCCAAAATCCTGCTGGTGGATGACGAGCCCGGCATGCTCCGGTATATCAAGACACTGTTGGAGGTTGACGACTATCGAGTCGAGACCGCCAGCACCGGCGAAGAGGCTTTGCAGAAGATCGACAAAGGCCTCGAGCCCGACCTCGTCCTGCTCGACGTCCTTATGCCCGGAATTGACGGTCTGCAGACGCTCGAGCAAGTGCGTCAGAAACGACCGGGCGCAAAAGTGGTCATGCTTTCCTGCGTAAATGACACCCGCAAGGTCGTTCAGGCAATGAAGCTGGGCGCGCAGGATTACCTCACCAAGCCATTCCAGAAGGCAGAACTCGACTCGGTCATCGATCTCTGCCTCGACCAGCGCAAGCAGACGTTCAGTGGTGAGGTCGAGGAACTCGCCGAGGACGTGTTCTTCATCGCGGCGTGCCCTGCCATGCGCAAGATTCGTTCGCAAGCCGCCTTGGTCGCGAATGTCGATATTCCGGTCCTGCTCCTCGGCGAGAGCGGCACCGGCAAGGAAGTGCTCGCCCGCCTGATTCACAAGCTCTCGCCCCGGGCGCACCGCACTTTTTTGAAAGTCAACTGCGCGGCGGTTCCCGCCGACCTGCTCGAAAGCGAATTGTTCGGATACGAACCGGGCGCATTCACAGGTGCGACTCACGCCAAACCCGGCAAGTTCGAACTCTGCAACAAGGGCACGATTCTGCTCGACGAAATCGGCGAGATGCCGCCGTTGCTGCAAGCCAAGCTGCTCCATGTTTTGCAGGACCAGCAGTTTTCGCGGCTGGGCAGCCGTTCTGTCATCAAGGTCGACGTCCGCATTCTCGCCGCCACCAACATCAACATCCCCGAAGCGCTCGCCACCAAGCGCCTGCGCGAGGACCTCTACTATCGTCTGAACGCCTTCACGCTCAGCCTTCCGCCGCTGCGCGAGCGCCGCGAAGAAATCCCGATCCTGCTCAAGCACTCGATGACTCGCATGGCTGAGCGCTACGCCCGCGCCCCTTTGCCGCTCTCGCCGACTCTGCTGCAGGCTTGCAACAATCACACCTGGCCCGGCAACCTGCGTGAGCTGAACAACTTCCTGAAGCGTTACCTGATTCTGGGCGATGAGAGCCTGGCGATCTCAGAGCTTCTGCCGCGCAATGACGGCACCGCAGGAACTCCGAGCGAGCCTTCCAAACCCAGCGATCCGGGAGGTTTGAAATCGCTGGCTCGCTCCGCAAAAGACGAGGCCGAGGCACTCGCCATTACGCGGGCGCTGGAGCAAACCAACTGGAACCGCAAGCAGGCCGCGGCAATTCTGCAGATTAGTTACAAAGCACTGCTCTACAAAATCCGTCAGTATGGCATCGCGGAGGCGCGCGGTCACCACAAGCTTTCGGCCGGAGCATAGAGCTTCCGAACGGGTTCCCAAAGTAAAAAGCCCACAGTTCCGGCTGTGGGCTTTCGGTTTCTGGTTGGCCGAACTTTACGGCACGGTGAGCACGATCGGCTGGGTCTTGGAGTCGCCCTGGGCGGCTGCAGTGACCGTAATCGTATATTTTCCCGCCTGGGTGCCGGCGCCCGGAGTCTGAGTCTTGGTACCGCTGCTGCACGCCGGAATCAATATGGTCAGCGCGCACAGGGTGCACAGCATCACGATGCCCAGAAGCTTGCGGCGCCGTCGACTGCCGCCGATCCCCAGGACAGCCATCCCCGGAATCATCCACCACAATGCATAGAAGGGCCGCCCGAAGCTTGTATTGGACGTTGTGGTGATAGGCCGGGCCGTCGTCGTAATGCTCAGCGTCACCGCGGCTCCGCTTTGATTGGCCAGCGTCACCGGGCTCGTGCTAGGAATACACTTGCTCGCCGCCGGCAGATTGCCGCACGAAATTGAAATGCCCGACGTATACAGAGGATGCGGAATCAGCTGCACCTGGTACGTCGCTGTCGCTCCGGCGAAGGGCACGCTCTGGTTGCCGGGGCTGACCGACATGCTGAAATCCGACATCTGCGCCGACACCGACGTCTCTGCCAGAACGACGTTCCCTGGCCCAATCGCCTGCACATTGCCGCCGTTGAAGAATACCGGTGAGGTACCGCTGCTGTTCGGGCTGGGCGTCGCCGTGATGGTCACGGTGGCGGTCGCTCCGGACTGCAGAGATATCGGCCCGCAACTGAGGCTGGTGTTGCTCGACCCGCCTCCACCGCACGTCCCGGAACTGATGCTGGCGCCCATATTCGTGAACGTGACGCCGGTAAACTGCGAGCCCAGGTTAGCGGCGATCACAATGCCGCTCGCCGGGTCGGGACCGTTGTTGGTGACGGTGTAGGTAAACGTCGCCGGATTTCCGGCGCTGATGTACTGCTGGCCGGTGCCGAGGCTCAGGACACCGGAGATCGACAGGCTGACGGCTGTTCCAAACTGCGTCGCGAAGGAATCGACGCCGCCCGCGTTGTTGGTATTGGTTGACAGCGGCTTCACGACCTGCAAATCGGTAGAGGTCGTCTCTCCAGCGAGATACGAGTTCTGGTTCACATCGAGCGCGATACTTGTTCCCGCATCGACGCCGCTCCCGCCGAAATAGCTCGCCCATGACGATGTCGTGGTCTGCCCAATCACCGCTGCCGAATTGAGACGCGCTACGAAAGCGTCCTGCGTGCCGTTGAGATTGCTCTGAATCGAACTTGGAAACGGAAACACCGGGAAGGTGCCCGCCGTAGTTGCCCCGGTGAAGGGCGATTGCGTCAGGCCCGTGATCATCGCGCCGCTGTTCGAATCTACGGTGATGGCTGACCCTGCCTCTTCGTCCCTTCCGCCCAGGTACGAAAAATAGGTCAATGCCACATTGGTTGTCGAAGTGGTGCTAGCCGGGTTTGAAAGACGCGCTACAAAGGCGTCGCTCGGTGCCGGAGTTGTCGCTTGGCCGGCGCAACTGGCGACACTCCCGCTCGGAGGAGTCAGAGTAACGTTATTGAGACAGGCCTGGTACGACGCGTAGCTCTTCACCGAAAGGCTGACGAAGTCGGTGGAGTTCGTTGTGCCAACCACATACACGTTGGTAGCGCCGGAATCAAGCGCCACGCCCGTACTCGAGTCCGTCTCCCCGCCCCCCAGATAGGTCGACCAGATCAATTGCTGTCCCTGGGCTGCGTTGGGATTCAGTTTTGCAAGGAAGGCATCCGACGCCATCACGCTCGCCGCGTTGTCGCAGGTCTGTGGATTTGAAATCGTCGTCTGCGGCGACGAGTCCAGGCACGGCTGGTAGGCATTGAGAATCGGAAAATCGGTGGTGCTGCAGTTGGCGCATCCGCTGTACGTGAAGTTCGTCGTGCCCGTGAAGTAGATGTTCAGGTTCCCATCCACCGCAATTCCGCCGCCTGTCGCAATCGGGTCGGTGGTCGCAAAGTTTCCGCCTCCGAAATAGGTCGAGTACGGAATGCTCGCTTTCCTTGGAGCCGTCGTATCGACCTTGGTGACGAAGAATTGAATAGCAGCCTTCGGAATCGACTGGAAAGCGAACTTTTCGGGTATGGTGCTGGCGGGAAACTGCACGGTGGAGCTCGGAGCGTCGCTCGATGTCGTAGTTCCGGTCACATACAGCCCGCCGGCAGAATCGGTCGTCATCCCGCTGGCGATGTCGGTGCCGTTCCCGGAAAGATACGACGAGTACGCGAGTCCGCTGAAATCAGACTTCAGCTTCGATACAAACGCGTGGGAGGTACCGGTGCTGCCGGCCTCGGGCGCCGTCTGATACGCCGTGGTCGCCGTCGTCGGAAAATCTTCCGATGTGGTCGTCCCGGCCACGTACGGATTGTTGCCTCCATCCACCTTGATTCCCACCGGATAGTCCGTACCCGTGCCGCCCAGATAGGTCATTTCCAGCAACTGCGCCGCAATCGATCCCAATGGAGGCTGGATTTTCGCCACATACACGTTCTGTGCGCCAGTCAGCGAACTCCCGGCGGTAACCGGGAGATTGGGTGAGGTGGTCGAACCAGTCAGATAGATGTTCAGGCTTCCGTCTACTGCGACGTAGGTGTTGTGCTCGTCGCCGCTGCCGCCAAAGTATGTCGAGAAGTTCAGCGTCGGATCGATGATCAGTTCCCTTGATCTGTCATATGCCCCAATGGAGAACCCGGCTCGGTTTCCCGCACGCAACACGAACGAACCTTCAACCTTCTGCTTGCGCCCGTCGACTTCTTGATACACGTTGGGAGCATCCAGGCGCACGCTCCCGTTCGCACACCGGGCAATCAGGGAGCCGTCTTTGAGTTCCAGCTGCTTCGCCCCGTTGAACTCTAGCTCTGCCTGCGCCGGATCGCCCCCGGGCGCTACCTGAAAGTCATATTCGAGATGTCCGTCGCTTCCGTAGAAGACGAGATTGATGCCGGGGTAGACATCCACATAACGCACCCGCGCAAACTGCGGAACACCGGTTCGCCACTTCTCTGGATCATTCCCAATGAAGTAGTTGCTCTTGCCCGGAAGCCGGTCCGTTCCGCTGAGAACTGCGTCTGGGTTCGAACCCGCAAGCTTCATCTGGAGCGTCTGTACTCGCGGCTCCGCCTTCACTCCTCGAGGGCGTGAGACCAGACTCAGGATCGCCCCTTCGCTTCCCAGCACCACGCTGTAGTGCGGTCCATGCGTGACGAACCTCGCTCTGGGATCAGCCGGGTTCAGGTTCCCCTGCCCCTGGTTCGGCTCGAAGAGTAAGGGCAATCCGGCAAGAACGGCGTGCGCCGAAGCCAGCGATTCCCTGCCCAGATCACTGCCCGGCAGAGTTAGAGCGACTGACTCCGTCCCATACCCTGCAGTTGCAGCGACCGGAACGGCTTTGCCCCAGCGGGTTCCCCACCCGAGAACTGCGCAACCGGCTCCGAGCAACACCAACCCGGCTACCAGAATGCGAACCCCTACCACGGATGTGCCCCACCTACGGCGATCTGCGTTCACGCGTTCCTCCGATGCAGTCAGGTCAGTTCCTGCTCTCAAGCTGCTTCCGCCCATATCGTGTCGACAGAATCTGTGGTGAGAATAAGGACGAACGAATCACTCCTGGGCTTGCGCCCCCCACACGTTCCCCGGGGAGCACCCACAGCCTGGTCACTGGAACTGGCGTAAAAATTAAGTAACTACTTAAACATCTGACGGATAGGCAAGTCAAGCCGACTCCCTCGCGCGTTGGCCGGTTCTGGCCGGAAGAAGCAGCCCCCGGTATCCAGGCTCAGTCGCCCCTGCCGGTCCCGCCTATGGAGCGAGGCGCAAATCGCCTGCCCCTAACTTCGCTCAGATGCGTCTGGCCGTCGTGGAAGATGCCGGCCTGCGCAAAAATGCGGTGCCAAAGCTTAGGGAGTTGAGCTTGTAGATGAGGATGACGAAGTTCGCCCGGTTATGACACCGACTGCCAAACCACCCAGCACTCCGGCAAGGGCTCCGAGCAAGGCGAGGAAGACTACGGTCTCTAGAATTGAGCTCTTCTGTTTCATGGAGGTCCCCATCTGTGGTAGCGGAGAGTCCGCAGGGCCCGTACAAGTCCATCGTCCGTGGTGATTTTGAACACGCTTGTCGTTTCGAAGTTGCGCCGCATTTCTTTCATGCTTCGCTCCGCGGAATTGCACATCGATATGCAACGGCCTGCATCCTGCCCCATTTGACCGATGGTTGGAGCACCCCCAAAAGCTCTGGCATTGATGAAGATACGCAGCAACCGGCTTGGAAGTGGTCTTGCTGCAAAAGTCATGTGCCGCACAAAGCGTCGTGTCCCCCCGGCCGCCGAAGAATCTGTTTTGCGGGAGATTTACCGAGTCAGTTCCAAACGCCCACTTTGCTATTGCAAACCGCAACCATTTCTATAAATTGAGGGCTGCACGTGCTCTTGAGTTATGTGGGAAGTTGCCGTCTGCCATGTGCTGCTTTGGGAACTAGCTGTTAGCACGCCATGCAACCAAACTCACAGGAACGGCGGGCCATGCGGCGCTTCGACATGCGCCTTCCCGCTGTCGTCCGCTTCGAAGGCATCGATGAGTTTCACACCGAAACTCAGAACGTCAGCGCTCGCGGCGTCTTCTTCTACCTCGATCAGCCGGTATCCTCGGGGACCAGGCTGGAAGTCACGCTGACCTTCCCCCCGCATGTGACGCTGACCGACGCGGTGCGCGTCCGCTTCTCCGCCCGCGTCATACGTGTTGAGAACCCGCTCCCTTCGGCCCGCATCGGCGTTGCCGCCATGATCGAGGATTACGAATTCCTTCGCTCCTCCGGCAGTTCCGACTTCTTCTCCGCCCTGCAGAATGAATGGAAGGATCCAAACTGACGGATTTTTTCCAGATGTGCAGTCTTTCCGAACCGTTTCAGTATCTAGATTCCTTTCGGGTAGAGTAGGCTTTCTCAAACCATGAAGCTCTCGGTTGTGATGCCAGTATTTAACGAGCAGGCGACCCTGCGCCGGGTGGTCGAGCGCGTCCTGTCGGTCGGCCTGGAGATCGAGCTTCTGTGCGTCGACGATGGTTCCCGGGATGGCTCCCGCGAGATTCTCGCGGAACTCCAGCAGCGCTGGCCGCAAATACGCGTCTTCCTGCAGCCTCAGAACATGGGTAAGGGAGCCGCCCTGCGGCGGGGCATTCAGGAGGCTACCGGCGACTACGTCGTCATACAGGACGCCGATCTTGAGTACGATCCCAGCGACTACGCCCGTCTTCTCGGGCCTCTGGAGAACGGACAGGCCGACGTGGTCTACGGATCGCGCTTCCTGGGCGCAGGTCCCCATCGCGTTCTCTATTTCTGGCACTTCGTGGCCAACTCGCTTCTGACTCTCCTCTCCAACATGATCACCAATCTCAACATGACCGACATGGAGACCTGTTACAAAGTCTTCCGACGCGAGGTCATTCAGTCCATCCCGCTTGAGGAAGACCGCTTCGGGTTCGAGCCGGAAGTTACAGTGAAGATCGCGAAACGCAATCTGCGCGTGTACGAGGTTGGCATCAGCTATTGGGGACGCACCTACGCGGAAGGCAAGAAGATCGGCTGGAAGGACGGCGTTCGCGCCTTGTGGTGCCTGATCAAGTACGCCGTGAAAGAACCGCGAGTGAAGCCATTGTCATCCTGAGCCGCGTTCTTCGCGGCGAAGGACCTATGTGTGGTGTATCAACAGGTTGTTCCGGTCGAGACCGGAACGGCTGATGGGTGGAGCGTGGTTCAGACTAGCATGCGGACGGTGCCAGTTGTACTGATGGAGCCAGCCTGGGAGTGCGGCGGCTCGGAGCTGCGAGTTGTCGTAGGCGCGAATGTAGGCCCATTCGCGCAGAGCGGTTTGGATGAAGCGTTCGGCTTTGCCGTTGGTGCGGGGAGTGTAGGGACGAGTGAAGCGCGAAGCGATGCCGAGCTGAAGACAGAGACGACGAAAGCTTGCGGAACGATAACAGGGGCCATTGTCGGTGAGTACGCGGGAGATGGAGATGCCGAGGCGAGCGTAATAAGCGATAGCGGCCTTAAGAAAAGCTACGGCGGAATGCGCCTTCTGATCGGGAAGGATCTGGGAGAAGGCAATGCGGGAATGATCGTCGATGGCGACGTGCACGTACTCCCAGCCAGCCCGGTGAATGCGGCCGCGGCGATTGCCGGTAATACGACAGCCGATCGCTTGGAAACGTCCGATTTTCTTGATGTCGAGATGGAGCAGATCGCCAGGAGCAGCATGTTCGTAGCGCACGACTGGGGCAGGCGGCTCAAGATCGCGCATTCGGCTGAGGTGCAGGCGGCGCAAGATGCGGGAGATGGTGGCGCGGCTCAGTCCGGTGGCCAAGGAGATACGCAGGCCGGTCCAGCGTTCCCGGCGCAACTGTTCCACCCGACGGACCTGCTCGGCG